>Ga0102929_1000494_pt1 | contig 23161 bp, 17 predicted proteins | sample SalPonR1_B_D2_MG_FD_78510 | JGI IMG/M metagenome (GOLD analysis project Ga0102929, IMG submission 78510) | Salt pond soil microbial communities from South San Francisco under conditions of wetland restoration - Salt Pond MetaG R1_B_D2_MG | ecosystem: Environmental > Aquatic > Marine > Intertidal... | reverse complement strand
TACGGAATGGGAAGGTGCTACGAGGAGGGGGTAGGAGTGGATCCATCGGCGGCGACGGCTTTCCGATGGTACGACATGGGGGCCGCGGAGAGCCCAAGAGCTGCGGCGAGATATGCAGAAATCGCCATTGCCAACAAAGACAGCGGGATCCTGAGATTGAAGCATGATCCGGTGGATCGGCTGAAGTACGCAGCATCTGCGGGAGTGGCGCGAGCCCAATGGTTGCTTGGCCGGCTGGCCCTGAAAGGCGAATTGCCCACAGAGCCGCGTGAGGCGCCGAAGAGATGGCTGGAGGCGGCGGCGGAGACAATACCGGAAGCGAAGACGTCACTCGGAGAGATCTATTTCCGGAACGGTCGTACAGAGGAAGCAGAGGCGCTATTCGAACAAGCGATGGAGGCCGGAGACCAGTCCGCCGCCGCCTACCTGGGACACTTCGCAGAGTTCGGAATAACGAGCCCGCGTGACCGAAGAAGAGCTTTGGCAATGTACCGCTCCAGCAAAAACATCCCGTGGGCGAGAGAAGGCCAACGGCGTCTCGAAGAGCGAGAGCGATCCATACGGATCTTTGGCCTATCTATGTATGGTACGACAAGAGGCGAAATCCAGGAGTTCTTCAACTCAATGTCGATCAGAAGAATCGGAGGCGAAGAGCATTTCGATGCCTATGATGTCGCTCGAGAGTTGGGTCATGACGGCGCGGTGATGACCATCGCCTACGCGCCGGGGCGTGAAGCATTCGTGGCAGAGATTGGGTATCAGATACCGGTCGAAGAAAGAAGGGCCAAGAGAGCGGTTCTCGATGAGCTCACGAGATCGCTGGTAGAACAATACGGTGGGGAACAGTCGGAAGAACGGTCTAAGGGTGACCGGATACGACGATGGAAGACAGGCAGCGTAGAAATAGCGCTACGGTCCATGAACAAGCAGGACGAAATCACCATCACCTACCAGCTGGCACCTTATGCGAAACGACTGAAAGAGTATGTAGAGAAGAGAGAGCAGCGAAACAGTGGAGAGATCGATGACGCGTTTTAGCGGTGGCCTAATCGCGATACTGACAATAGTGCTGCTACTGCCCGAATCCGGAGAAACCGCCAGGCAGAGCCGCGAGGAGATGGAGCGACACTTTGAGTACGGCTGGAGCAGTGCGGCGAGCCTGATCTTCTACGGCACGGTGGCCGCGGTGGAGTATCGGGATGATCCGAAACTACGCGGACCCCAGGCCGAGATCACTATAAGGGTAGACAGCCTGCAGCGAGGCGATCCGAAGAACAGCATGGTGCGGGTACGGGTAGAGGACGAGCTGCAGACCTACAGGTGGGAAAGATCGGCGAACCGAATCGGTGAGACAGGGATTTGGTTTGTGCACCGACTACGGCGATTTGAGGGAGGTGCGCCAAGAGGGTATCTGATCCGATATATGGATCAGCAGGAGATGGATGAGGATCCACAGTTCCTCGCCGAACTGATGAAATACGTAATACAGGACACGGTAGACCAGGTCATTCGGCCGAATATTCTAAATATCCTGGGCGGGAGCGAAGATGAGCGAGGCGAGACGAAGATCGAGATGGCGCTGAGTTACGACGAATACGGGATTCTCAACGAAATCGAGATCAAAGAGAGGAGCAAGAATACGTTGTTCAATGACCACGTGTTCGACACTGTTCTGCAGATACACCGGCGTATTCGAGTACCCGGGCAGGTACGGGGGACAATCATAGAAGTGCGCAGAGAGGTCCTCTGAAGACGACTAGTAGCCGAGCCAGACGAAAATCTGGTCGGAGTCGTAATAATCGCGATCTCCGCAATCGTCGAAGAAATCGGACAGGCACGCCGAGTGGAGCCTCAGCCAACGCAAAGCGGTCAAGCGAGGAATAGGCTCCGGATCCTCAATCCAGCCTTCAGCCGTGTCATAGGCGGGAAAAGGGAGGATCCGAGCGAAAGGAGGATTCTCTGAAGAAGGCATCAACGAAAGCTCCCTACCTGAGCACTCTTCTCGCCTCATCCATCTTGCCTTCCAGAACGACCTCGACGAGACGAGGCGCCAGAATATTGTGCATCTCGATCTCGGAACCGTCTGAACCCGCAGACGAGAGCTCCAAGGTGCCATAGTTCAGGAGGCGACCAATCACGGACTGTTTGACATCATAGTTGACGATATTCATGTAGGCGATCTTGGTCGAAGCACGCTTGATGAGGCCCTCCTCGTACTTGGCGAAGCCGGGATAGAGCATGTAGCGGCGCACATGGCGGTCGTAGAGACAACGCCCCAAGGAGAAAAATGCCAGAAGGACCCCGAAGAGGGAGACACCGGTCGCCAGCTTTTCCGCCGGAACGGCGCTGACGATATTGGCCACTACGTCAGCTGGTAGGAGGCCCAAAGAGGTGATCGGGAAAAGATAGATAAGGGTCCCAATAGGTACGAGCATCAGAAGAGGCAGCATTGAGCGATAAGCCGGCTTGAAGCGAAAGCCTTTCTTCATATAGCGCTTGTAACGAGCCAGACCACAGCGATGAACGGGATGATCATCGGGGAAATCGCTGAGCTTAAGGTCCTCGAGTGGCATGGAAAGATGATCCGGCGAATCGGAGTCGTCCGACTGGCCGTCGCGATTCCGATGCGCCGTTTTCGGCGAAGGTTGGAAGAGATTTCGAGGAATAACGACAAACTCAGAAGACCCCAGGGCCTGCACGATAAAAGACTCGCCTGTCTGGGAGGACATGGACGACGCCTTATAGTGAGCGGAGTCGAAATCCGAGAACGGAGATCCATCCGACGAAAGCGTGCATTCCGAGGGAATCGGGACAGTCGGGCGCGCCAGAGAAGCGGAGGCGCCTGAAGGGTCAGGGGGTAAATACGAAGACGACTCGGTGGGCGGAATCGCGCCACTCATTCGGCCGTGAAAAGACTCGACAACCTCATCAAGATCCGTAGCGACTGGTTCTTCGATATGGCCTGGAACGGGCTTATCGGGATCCCGATCGGGGGGATCCGCCGGCGACGAAGATGGCTGGGCGTCGAAAAGACCGATAAGGCCGGGATCCGTATTGCTCATAATTGTCCCCTGGTGCGTGCGTATATACCCAGTCTACTGCGAAGGGGGCAAACGGTCCGGCGGCTCGCAGGGGATCTGGGAGTAGCCGCTGTCCTCGGCGCCGGCAAAGGTCAGGTGCGGGACCAGGTCGGCCGTCGGCCATGTCGACCAGAGAGTAAAGCAACGCATGCTGACGAACTGCCTGGTCGTTCGGTTGCCAACGAAGATGGAAAGAAGCGCAGCTGAGAAATCTGCATCGGAAGACATCGAATCGGTCGCCGACAGGAGACGACTGACCTCGGTCATATCCGTTGCCCATTCTCGGGGGTGCTTGGCAGCTGGATCCGCATAGAGGCCAAGGCCAAGGGTTTTGGCTCGATTCTGGGCACTCAGCCACGCAGGGTGGCTGACCTGGTGGTAATCCACCCAAGCATGGCCACGAGAGAGAAAGTCGAGATTGAAGCTCTGATCGCCGACATAGACCAATCCGAGGATGTAGCGGGGATCGTGCGATCCCACGGGGCGAACCGAGACCCGGCGACCAAGAAGCTGGGCACGAAGAATACGATGAGCGCGATCAGCATAGGGCTGGTCACCCAACGGGATGGAGAGGAAAGCCAGCACAACCTGAACGCGTTCCCCCGCCTCTCGGGAAATGACAAGGCTATTGGACTCGGTAACTGAGACGACCTGGCCGAAGAAAGGCGGCGCTGCTGAGCCGGAAGCGGAAGCGATAGCGAAAACAAATGGCCAACCAAAGGAGCCAATCATTCCGCTCAGACACAGCAGCGCCGAACACAAATAGGCAGAACGACAATGATTAGCGGGCGAAGAGCTCATGCAGACGTTCACCGAAGGGGCCCTGTCGCAGCAGCCGAATGCATTCGGCTTCGATACTGCGAATTCGCGCCTTGGTCATACCGGTCTCGCGAGACACCTCCGAAAGGGTCATCTGATCCCGATAGCCGATGCCCCAGCGCATCCTGACGACCTCACCTTTTCGATCGGGCAAGGTGGAGATAGCCTCACGCACCACCGCCGCGACTTCATCCGAATGGATGGATGTCAAGACATCCGGTCCATGATCGATGTGGTCGAAGTATGAAGAATCCTCTCGATTCGCCCATTGAGGTAGTGAGGCGCCGGCGGGGTGCCATGTCTCTAGGAATATCGGCAAAGCGGGAGCATATACGCCCTTCGCTTCATCAACGGCGCCCAGTGACATGGAAGTCTCCTTAGCGATTGCGGCCGCAGTCACACGCGCAGGTTCATTGACCGAGGAAAGCGATTGCTCCGCTTTACGGATTTTCGAAGCCTTGTTGATAAGCGACAAAGGCACAGACACGACGCCGTTAATGGCTGATGCACGCTCGCGGCCGATCTTCTGGCGAATCCACCAACATGCATAGGTCGAGAAGGCGTAGCCCCGCCAGTACTCAAAACGGCTGGCGGCAACGATGAGACCTTCGTTGGCGACCTGGCAGATATCAAAGATCCGATCATCGCCCAGGCGCAAGCGAACCGCCTCGCGAGCAGCGAGTAGCAAATTCGACTCGACAATACGATTGACGAGACGCGTATGCTCGGCCTTGTGGTGATCATAGGTTGCACGCAACTGTATTGCCTCCGCCAGTGAAAGCCCGATTTCATCCAGGAGATCAGCAAGGCGAGAGAAATCAACGGCCCTCTCTCTCCTTACAGCAGGCGGCACAGTCGAGAGCACAGATTCAATCTGGTTGTAACCAAGATCGGCAAGGAGGTTGTCGTGATGTGTTTCGTCGACGAGCTGGAAAAGCAGGTCCGCAAAACGCTGCAGCTCCGACGTCAGGCCCTCGAAGAGTTGACAGTGGCGCTCGAACTCTTCATAGCGAAGAATCACAAAACGGTAGATTTCACTCATACGTTTGCGTGGGAGAGTGACCGAGGAGGCACGTTCGGAAGGAGTAGAGGATCGATAAGCCTCGAAGTCGCCGGCGAGTGACGTGAGAGTGCGGCGCAGCAGTGCCTCATTTTCACGGTTGTTCTTGACGGTAAGAAACCCATCAACCTTGGAAGACTCACCGGAGTTGATAGAGAAGAGATCGTCGCAGGCCTCAACCGACTGGTCACCGTATCCCCGAGCAAAGTTGTAGAGGCGATGGCCCCTTGAGGAGATTTCCTCAAACTGGTCAATAAGCGCTTTGACGCAAGCGGGGAACATCGAGAGTGTCTTGATCATGCCGAATCGATGAACATACGATTCACGCGCTAACGCCGAAAGATCAGAGGCAGAGAGTAAGGGGGTCTTCTTGACCGCTGCCATGTAGAAATCGAACTGGTCTCGTGGCTCCGAAGCGGCGCGAAAGAGATTGTCAGAGGAAGGGCCTGAAGAGAGTTCCCCGTCGTCTTGGTTGATATCGCTCTGTATCGCCATCTTGTATTACCCGCAAATGTATATCCCCGGGATGCGGACATCCCCCCAAGAATCGCGCTTGTCCCCGATCCGAGCATGACGTCGGAGACTGTTCTTATATGAATCGCGTGATTCCGAAACGCTGCGGATGCAGCTCTACACGAACGGTGATATGGCTCGCGTGACATTGGCAGCAAGAGAAAGCCCTGCTTTCTGATTGCTGATCCGGACGATGGTGGGGCCCGGGATTCGATTAAACAACGGGCCGTTTGAGGCTGTCAAGGCAATGGGCAAAAAAACCCATTGTGCTGACTTGCCCATTAAGTATAGGGGCAAAAGTGGCAGAGAAGAGTAGAGGGAGGTCCCATTTTGTCATTTAAGACAATAGGTTAAGAATCCGGCAAGCTTATGTGGGCGCAAAGACCTTAAGAAGAGAATAGTGGAATACCGAGGGGATCAGTGACGGGGCAAGACACCGGAGGCCGATGGGGAATGGACGGAACGAGATGACATCTTGCTCGTAGCACGTCGAAAAGGCGCCCGAAGGGTCAGCAGATAGCGATACTCCTCGGGATCCGCATCAACGGGTACGAGGCAGCCATCACCATAGCGGATGATGGATTGGACCTGACAGCGATAACGACGAGCCGCGAGACCCATATACAGCTGGACCTGAAAGCGCTCATACGGTCGAACACGGGGCCGCCCACGCCGGGCCTTGAAGTGACGGACCTTGGCCTCGCCGACAAGGATCCGGGATCCATCCCGGCTCGCGAAGAGTGCATCGGGAACACCTACAAGGCCGTCCCCACGAAGAAAGAGCTTGTCCTCACCGCCACCAAGATCACTACCGAGGAGGCGCCACTCGGAGCTGTCGAGACCGAAGAGCGCGCACAAACGATCGGAACGCGAGCGACGTGCGCTCGAGCGAAGATAGAACGCAAAAAGGCCGGCGAGAACGCAAACAATCAGGAACCAGTAACCCATGCGACTGCCAGAGAGACGAAGATAAGGGCGGCTAAAAGAACGAGGGAACCGATGCGCCGTGACGAGGTGTCACGGCCAAGACGATTGTGGTGGAAGATCCCGGCATTAGCGGCACGACGATTTCGGGGAGCACCGGCACGAGCTACATGCCCGTCGGGATCGGACGCGAAGTCGGCGAGCTGGCTAACGGCGATGTGGCGCTTTCCCATGACTATTCGCTCGGCGGTGTGTATCGAGCGCGAGCCTCAAGACCTGCGTTATCCACAGCGATCAACGATAGCTCGGACAGGCCCAGGCGGTCAGGCCGAGAGAGCTGGACGCGGGTACCACTATCGCTGAGAAGACGACCATCGGCGTACCAGCGATACTCGACCATGTGACCATCCGGGTCATCACACTGCGCTTTAGCCAAGCCGTTGAGGCGAAAGTCGCCGACAGGAAGAATCTCGCACAGAGCCTGATGATTCTCACCGATCGAGAGGGTAATCGTGTCATCGGCCGTAAATTCGTTATCGATGGAGGCTATAGCGCGCAGCCGGTGCTCACCGGGAGAGCGAATCTGGAGCTCTATGGGCGAACCGTCTGAGACGCCGCGATACAGCCCGTTCACATAGAATGCGACGCGGGTGATGGAACGCCCTTTGGGTACGAGAATCGGGTCGACATGGGCGGTGATATCGATGGGAGCCGTATGTAAGGTCCTGTCAGCTACCGCCCGGAGAGAGATTTCGAAAGGAACTTGCTTGAGCGGTCTGATACTACGGCGCTCAAGGCGGGTGATATTGCCGCGAGGGTCTGTCACGCGAGCGAGCACATCGAATGGACGATCGTCGACGGCCTCGACAATTGCTTCAGTGGGGGTGCGAAACAGCACGCGGACATGGTCGGGTAAGTCCCAGTGCGTGGTAATGGGCGCAGATCCCAGGTCCATCCACTCACGCCAGTCTTCCGGGGAAACCGAAAGGCGAAGAATGGCAGGTGGCTCCACACTGGTCGTGGAGACATTCAGTCGCCAATTGGGCCAGCGGTAGGAGACAGGACGGATCTTGTGAACCGCGGTGGTCAACGTGGTGGGGTCCCCCTTCAGCCAGGTCTGATAGAGAATATCCGCAGAACTGTAACCCTCGGGCAGCTCTCGAAGCGTAAACGTGGCCCATTCGTCGTCCTGAATACGGCTGCCGTCCGGAAGCTGCCACTCGCCGACTCGCTCAACCGTGGGGTTCCCGCGATCCTGAAAGATAGGCGGATGAGTGACCGTAAAGGTGTAAGTCTTGCCATACTCGACCATGGTGGGCCCCGAAATGACCGAAGCAGGGATCCTCGGCCAGGAGCAGTCGAGCGTGAAAAAGGTTCGAAGCGCCGACAGTGAATCAGGATCCTCGGAGGCCGTGTCGGCGATCACCTCGACGTAGTAGACCCCGGTCTCGGCAGCAGGGATGGTCAGACTGGGGGATCGAGTCTCGAGCGGAGTATCGGCACTAGGGGAAATGACCCGCCAGAGCACATCGTAGCCTTTCGGAAGATCCTTGACATGGTATTCCGCCGGGAAGCCACGGAACGTCTGACGAGGACCAATGACTTGCAGGTCACCAGACAGGAAAGCGCTAATCTTCTTCACGTCAGTGTAAGACACTACCCCCGAATGTCGATTGGTCAGCGCGGCGCGGAAGAAGCGTGAGCCGGGCTCTGTGAGGGCGAAGTCCACAGAATGACCACAGCATTGCAGCGGCTCAAAATCGACGTTATTCGAAGAAACCTCCCACGCGACACGGCTCACGTCCCGGCGGCGACGATCTTCCTGATAGTCGACCGAGAGCTGCCCGTAGAACGGCGTCTTGTCGCTGGAACGAAAAGTAAAGACACCGGCCTCTACAGGGCTACCGTCATGGATCTCAAATGGCGTCTCAGCGCTGAAGGGCGCCAGATAATCCGAAAAACGCGTATCCGTACTGGCGAATGTCAGATGCAAACGATAACTGCCCTGACTGAGATCAGGAAACTCCACTGAGAGGTTACCTGTGGAGTCCAGTGTGATACTTGGAGAGGGAAGAGGCGTTCCAGGATCTTCCCGAGAAGAGACAGACGCATCGATGAGCTCATAACTGCCATGACGGACCGGATCATAACGTCCAGAGCCATCGCGAAGCTTAAGCGTCATCGATAAATCACCGGGGGTAACGAAAGAGCCGGACTGAGCCTCGACGAACAACGCCGCCGGCACGGCAACAAACTCGAGCGTCCGAGTGATGGAAAGATCGGGAGTCTCGGGATAGTGAGCGTTCAAGGTGACGGTGTAACGATCGCCAAGAGCGTTGGTGCGAGTACGCAGTGGAATACGAATGGACCCAGCAGAGTTGGACGGTAAGTCGAGCGCTTCACCATCGAGACGGACCACAGGCTGGTTGAGTCCCGGACGAATGAGGAGGTGGCCGGCCACCACATCACCGGGAGAGGTGACAAAACGGCCTTCAGCGGCGCGGTTGCGCCACTGGACGAGGGGAACAAAGTCAATACGCGGGGTCGCGCTGAAAGCGCGCATCTCCGTGATCGGTACCTGGCGGGTCGGCTGAAACGAAGGCACTCCGTTGATGAGGCGCACAAAACCCTCTTCGTACAACGCGCTGTTGCTCACGCCCTGGGGGAGACGGACCTCCGAACGGTCATCGCTGGTAGAAAGAACACTGGTACCGGGTATGTTGAGGCGGACAGCGCAGACGACCTCATCGGCACGAATACTGACGTGGGACAGGTCGTCGAAGACGATCTTCCGGCACGGCTGATCCGTGTAGTTGATTGTCAGAAGGTCATTGTACTGATCGCGGGTTCGCTGAGTAACGAACTGAGGCGAATAGGTGCTAATAGTCAGCTCAAGCGGCTTGGCGTCAGTGGAGTCTGCATGGATGACGAAACTGCCTTGGACGTCCGGCTGCAGGAGCTCGACTTCTACGCTGAAAACACCGTCCGCGTTAGGCTGCAACACCTCCTCGGAAGTCTGATCGGTGACATTTCGACCATTGATCTTGACTGAGCCATAGCCCTCCACGCGACGATAGAGGACACGAAGGGGGGCTGTGGACACAGACTCCGAGGCGCGGAACTGGTGCCGGAACACGCGACGGTAGCCGGCAAGCGCGGGCCACTCAAGGGAGGCTCTCTCCTTTGTTTGATCAAGACGAAGGACGAGGCTGGATGTCTCGGACGGCGTACCGAAGCTGTCTCGGCCGATAGCCGAGAAGGTGTAATCGCCATCCGGAACGGAGGTGATACGTTCGAGGGTCGCGGTGTTGTCGTCCGACCAGACAAGGGCCACGGGAATCTCTGTAACGCCTTGCCTCAATACGGCATCGTGATATTGAGAAGCGAGGGAGGAAACGCTAAACGTGCCCGAACCAGGAATCAGAAGATCACGGCCTTCCGAATCCACGGCGACCATACCAACAATGTGGTAGCGACCGGTATCGAGCGGCTGGGTCCTGGCGACGCTACGAAAACCGATGCGATGTCTGGATGGGTGGAAGCCAGTGAGATCGGAGCGCTCCGAGGGAACGAATTGTCGAGCGATAGGCGAGATCCACTGGTTACCGTCAGCGGACTGAATCAGGATGCCCTTGAAGCCAAGAGACGGGGATAGGCGGGGGACATCGACGATACCAGTGAACCAGATCTGGGGGGTGGACTCCCCATCGACACGCTGAATATCGAGATGAGGATCATCGTGAAGAGAAGACGGTGACCCTGAATAGGGAATAAACGCCGAAAGGGGTTTGTGTGCATCACTGAATGTCAGCGACAGCTCATCGAGGGAGCGAACGGTGGGCACCTCGCCGGACTCGACGCTCTGGCCGCGAAGGGTGAAATTGATCTCCGGACCGTCTGAATCAAGAACCAGATCGACCTCTCGAGAAGCCGGTCGGCCTCTGTTGTCCGCCACAGTGAGTGACGCCGTAAATTCACCACTGTCCAGATGGCCTAGGGAAATGGGAGCAATGCGGGCATAGGCAGTCCCAGCATCCTGGAGAATCTGCGGCTCGGCGTCGACGACGAGCCTGCCCTCGGCGTTTCTCACGAGAAGCCTTGCTGTCGCCGGAGCATTACAAGCGGTGAGGGCCACCAGACCGGCGATGTGAGAAGCATCGGCATTCGAATAACCGAGATCCAGAACAACAGGGGCGGTGCATTCGTAGAGGACAGACTCACTAAGACTGACGGTTTGCGAGTAATCCAGGCCGAAGTGGGCACTGATCTGCACATCATAGGAGGCGCCTGGAACACCGCTGAACGGCAACCGTATCTGGGAGGAATCGGAACCAGGCGGCAGATCGAGCGTGCGGTTGAAAACAACAACGCGGTTACCATCCCTGACCTGCAGACCAACGCGAGTCTCATCCTGGCAGTAGTCCCTCGATGACAGCTCGAACGAAAGCTCCGCACTGTCGTCAGAGCCGGTGATATCCAGCGAAGGTTTGGATAGAGAAGGCGATGGGCAGGACACAGAGAGCGTATTCGTGAGACGGCCACGGGATTGCGCACCGACGAACTGACTCTCAATCGTATAGTCGCCTGCAGGCCAGCTGGAGAATTCAGGCAGCTCGAAATCGAAGCCGTTCTCAAGCAGTAGCGCATCGACGGTTTTGAAAACCTGCCCCGACTCATGAACGACCGATATCTCGATTGTGATGGGAAACTGGCAATCTGAGGCGGTCACGCTACCCACCATACGGCCAGATACGATGCGGGCCTCCGGATCGAGCGGCCCGCAGCCGGAGACGAACTCAACGGGTACATCAACCGAGCGATTAGCATCGTTAGTCAACAAGAGCGAACCGATATAACGCCGCTCGCCACCAACGTCGGGAACTGCTATCGAGACCGGGGCTGGATCCACGGAATCGGACCGGTAGCTGACAGGACCGGCAGTAATTTCGCTCGACGAAGTGACGTCCGAGATGGAAAGAACGGCAGCGATATCCCCTTCGCAGCGATCGCCAGGGGCAGGAACTAGACTCAGGGAACGATCCGCATCGGACCAACGGACATCCTGCAAGCTCGGTGCAGGACAGGGAAGCGCGAAGGTCTGGGTAAATGATTGAGCTGAGGAATCCGAGAATTCCGCCGTCCACTCTACACGGTAGAGGCCGGCCCGCTCAGGAAGCTCGACGGAATCCGCAATCGGGAAGCGAAGTGGCGACGCGGCTATCGAATCCTCGAAGTACGTGCGAGACGTGAGGCGTTCGTCGCCGGAATAAAGAACCGCGGTCACCCGATCGATAAAGGGGCAGTCAGGATGCTGAACGATCTGGAGCTGAGCGGAATGGGGGGGATCGCCGTAAGGAGGCGCCTCACTGAGGACAGAGGGACAGGAGCCCGGCTCCGCATGGATGGCGGGGCCGAGGAAGCCCAGAAGAGAGAGAGCGGGGAGAAGATTGAGGCGCCAGGACATCGGTAAAGGGCTCCGGGTTTAGGGGTTATACGAAGAAAAGAAAAGCATGAGATCGCTATCGAGCAAGCGCTGAACTGACACCGGGCGCGCTAATCGATGGCACAGAATCAGTATATTGAGGTCAGAATATGGACGGGTTGGCGTCCGGTCCTTTGAGCGAGCATCGGCGAGCTGATTGCAACGAAGGGCGTTTTTGTTCGTAGAAAACGGAATTCGATGCGCTTGACCGACGATATCGAACGAGGGATAGTTAACTGAGCGACCCGTTCGCAGGATTTTTGTGTGTAGCGTTTTCGCTCGCACTTTCGACCGGACCTATAACCGGTCTAGGAGCAAAGTACTCCGACTGGTGATTCCACCAGAACCCCGAATGCAGTGATCGAGCTGCAACCCCCTCCCCGGCGACAGCTGGGTTCCACTCTCACAGACCAGCGGCAACTACCAGTTGTCCGTTTGTCGGTGCGATTTCTTGAAGGAGGCTATGGATGAACGAAATCCAATCAGGACAACTATCGTCCGAAAAGAAGATAAGCGCCGAGAAGCGTCACACGAGGCAACCTAAGGGTAATAACAGTCCAGTGGCACGATACGACTTCGAAGAGCTCCGACGGGCCTGTGCTGGTCGGTGGGATTCTATCGTTCGCGCACTGTCACACGTGGATATCAGCGAAGCGCTGGATCGACGAAAACACGTTAGATGCCCGAAGGGACACGGCAAGACGAAGCAGCAGTTCCGAGTCTTCGGTGACTTCGATCAGACCGGAGGCGGTGTTTGCAATACCTGCGGAAGTTATGCTGATGGGTTCAATCTGCTGGGTTTTCTCAACGGATGGGACCGTCGTCAATCGGTGAAGGAGGTCTCGCGGTACATGGAAGACCGTGGCTATCGTCCTCAGAAAACCGAAAAGCCGATCCAACGGCCGCCAGAGCGACGCTTCGAAGTGCAACGCGATAAAGCAGAGGCATTAGCCAAAGTATGGCGTTGTGGCCTGCCCATTGAGGGGACGCTCGGAGAGAGCTACCTCAGGAATCGTGGGATAACAGGCAAACTGCCGGACAGCGGAGATGTCCGATTCCATCCGGCACTGAGATACTGGGATGAAGATTCAGAACAGTCGCTGGGAGACTTTCCGGCGATCATAAGCCTCATTCGCTCCAGTAAAGCCGGTCATCCGCTGTCTATCCATCGGATCTATCTGGATCCGAAAGGCGGTAAAGCGAAGGTCCCGCGCGCAAAGAAACTGATGTCGGTCTCCATAGAAGGGGCAATATCCGAGTTGGGAGCTGCCATACGGGTATACAAGCTAAAGTCCAAGGTCATCGGCATTACCGAAGGGCTGGAAACGGCGATGGCAATCCGATCGGCTCACCCGGGTTTCACTGTGTGGGCTGCGTACTCGGCGCATGTACTGACCAATTTCCAACCTCCTCGATACATCCGGAGAGTCAATATCTTCGGAGACGTCGACGAGTCGGGAACAGGGCAAGCCGCAGCGGCGAGACTCGCGATTCGGCTAGACAAGGAAGGCTACCACGCACAAATCTGCCTACCGTCAGCAGCTATCACGCTGCCGCCGAAGGACAGTGGTTGGTACAACGCCGAAGCGACCAAGTCTCAGATCCAGCAAAGACTCCAGAAGGACGGCTATACGATCGCAGAGCAGTGCAACGCGAGAGACTGGCTGGACGCATGGAACGAAGCTAGATCGAAGGGCGATTGCTTAAACGCCGTAAAGCGGACAAGACCCAATGGCTGAAAGACGCTCTCCAGGGAAGTCAGGAATCTAGCCTGACTCACCCTGGGGGGTGTCTTTTTTTTTGTCCTCAACGGAGAGCGACTGTGAAGGATCGGCTGGGGATGAAAGCGAATCGATCCAATGCATGAGGACTCTGAGAACATCCTGAGAGCGCTCATCCCACAGGGCATGGAACGGAGGCTGATCCGGGTCCGAAGCAAAGAAATGAGCCAGTAGCTCAGACCGAGTGAAATTCCAGGCGCTCTCCACTTCACGCGACGAACGGGAGAAACGCGAGGCCGCCCAATCATAGCTGGCTCCGTCGAGAATCGAGCGGCCAATGCGAAACGCCTCCAATCGTGACATCTCTGGCAAGTCCGCCATTCGCCCCACCGAAAACAAAAATCCGTCTCAATAGACTGTAGGCAACTACAGACCTGGAGGGAAGAGGATGCAGGAAGCCACACGCGAGCGCCTCGATGCGCTTATCGAAATGAAGGGAGGAAAGAGGCTCAGCGAGACGGGTGACAGTGTCGACGACAAGATAGAGGTCGAATGCCAGAACGGGCATATCTGGAGGGTTAAACCTGCCTCTCTATTGTATTCAAAGAGCTGGTGCAAACAGTGCAAAGTGGACGAGAGGAGACGTGGAAAGGAGGAAATCGACCAGATGGCCCGAGAAAGGGGCGGTGAGTGTCTCAGCGCCAGCTACACGAATGTGCAGACGCAAATCCGATGGCGATGCGCACAAGGGCATGAGTTCGCCTTGGCCACAAGGTCCGTTTTGCAAGGTAGCTGGTGCCCAGAATGTCGGAAGAACGGCAAGAAGACTCCTTACCGCCAGGCTTTCAAGGGCGTTGTCGAAATGGTTGAGGGGAAAGGAGGAGCACATATAGGCGCGGCCACTAAGATCACAGAAAAGACGCGTTGGAGATGTGCGCAAGGACATGAGTTCGAGGCGACGGGCCGAATGCTCGAGACGCGACGCCACCTCTGCCCCGAATGCGCCGGCGTGAAAAGGACCACACTCGCATCGATTAGGACGGAATGCGAGCGAAGAGGCGGACTGTGCTTATCGGAGCAATACCGAGGGCTGAATGAGCCGCTGGAGTTCAAGTGCAAGGAGGGGCACCGGTGGACCGCGAAGTGGAGAAACGTCGGTCTGAACGGAAGCTGGTGTCCTTTCTGTGCTCGTAAGAGAAAGAACTACGAGCCGCTTCACAGACTGGCGAGCAAGCACCGGGGCTCGCTGATAAGTGAAACCCCAGTCTCACAGGACTTCGGCTACCGGTGGAAATGCGAAAAAGGCCATAAATTTACGGCTACGTTCACCGCAGCAAAGGCGGGATGGTGTCCGGTCTGCGCTTTCGACAGAGCTAAGCGACAGCCAGATCCCGAAGTGTTCGAAAAAATCGCGGCAAGAAATGGCGGGCAGTGCATCAATCCGAGTCGACTCGAATGGCGGTGTGATCAAGGGCATCGATTCAAGGCTTCGCTCGCCAGCGCCGCAATCGCCTGGTGCCCTTCGTGCGTCGAAGAGTCTGGAAAAGAGGCGAGACAGCAAAGCCAGGTCGAGTCTATACGGGACCAGCCCTAGCTGGCGGCTTCAGTAGAGGCGAGGAGACCGATCATCGGATCATTTTCATCCAGGTGAGCATAACTCCGAGTCGACGGCAATTGTGAGACCACGAGTGCCTTGAGAACGAAAAGAGCACGCTCAAGATCTCCTTGGGCGGCCAGCTCAAAGTCGGTGTCCCGAAGCACCACCTTTCGCTTTCCAGCCGATGTGCGGAGATTGTCGCGGTCATCGAGTGGGTAGACGAAGGTGTGCGTGGCTGAGGGCTCCTGGCTGGCGCTAGGAGATGGGGGCTCGGGAATGGCGCTGATAACGGCGACAGCGAAGCGGTGCTGAGGCTCATCAAGGGGTGTCAGCGGTAGCAGGGACTCAAGAAGCACCTTGAGGTGAGCGAAAGCCTCAAGGGTGTATTGATTCAGATCGATGGTCTTCTGGAGCTCGTCAGGGGTCAGTTTGCCGCGCAGACCATTGAGAGTCTCACGGGCCTTGGCAAGATGGCGGGGCGCATCGGTCAGCAAGCCCTTAGCCCGCTCGAGCTGTAGGTGGGGGATCTGGGGGCGGCGAGACCGGAGAGCGGAAGAGGGATCGACCGCCTGCGAAACAGCATGAGAGGCCTCAATCGACCCGTCTGCACTTACGCGGTGAGGTGTCCGGGGAGAGCGGGTCCGAGCCAGAAGAGATGAGAGCGGGCCGAAAGCGGACAATCTGGTCTTGCAAGAAGAGAAGAAGGCTCGAATGGCCGAAGACACACGTAGAACCCCGGACTGCATGGATTCGACGAGAGAAACAAGGCCTGTCTTGCGGGCAACCCAACCATAGTAGCGCTCGCCAGCAACAGGTATCAGGCCGGGCAGGAGAAAAAGGATCCACCCAAAGCCAACAATGGCCAGGCCCTGAAGCCAGGTGGCCTTGTCGAATGCGAAACGCGCATCGGGATACTCCAGCGAGAAGGTCCAGATCGCGACAAAGGGGAATACTGCGAGGCTGAAAAGCAATGCAACCAAGAATCGATAAGCCATGTCTCGCCCTCTGGAGAACTGTCGGACTACATCGTCAGTATATTGAGCGGCCACACTGAAAAAATGGCACCGAACAGAAAGCGCAGCGGCTATGGGAGACGAATGGAAAAAGGCGCATCGCGAGAATGGTCAAAGCCGAGAACTTGACCGGATGGAACGCAAGCGATACAAAAGGCGTGGGAGAATAAGACCACAATAAGGAGCGGGCCAGCCGCCCTCCCTCGATACTCAAGGAGTGGTAGATGGGGGAAAAAATGAATCCTTTCCTGAACCCGAATGCGGACTTACTCAGAGACCCGCCGCGGCGCGCCTACGCGCGATTCGAGAAAGTTGAGCCTATCGATCCTGAAGACTATGAAGAGAGATTCTTGGTCTATACAGCATTCAGCGCCGACTGGTTGGATGAACATGGGTCGGAACTTTATAACCTGAAGAATCCCAGCGTCGCCGAAACGTATTGGCAGGAATACTGGAGGCGCCTGTTTCTAGCGTCACGTGGACAAGGTGAATTTCCAGAAGACCTGTTTCGCCCAATCCCAATTTTTCAGTATGAGTTCTGGAGCAATCCAAAGGGCGATCAACGCGCCGAAAGCTATCTCGAATTGATGAGCGAGGGGCAATGGTTGGTTATCGAGCAAACGGACGACAAAATGAGCTTGATGGCCAACGTCTACAGCAACCTGTTCGGTGAGGGACAGAGAGTCAGGATAAGCACGAGGCCGCTGGAAGACGGAGATAAGGAAAGAGCTCTGAATGCAATGGTCGATCCTAGTTCATGGCCGGATGCGACACCGACAGAAATTGAAGATGCTCTGAAAGAAGCGGCTCAGAAAGCGGAGTACTTGGCGGCCTACGATGTCGGTCAAGCATCAGCGAATGGACTGTTGAACGAAAAGCACCGGCCGTTCATGTACTACGATCTCGGCGCGCCGACCACGAACAATACACGCACAGAACCGTCGTCGCCCATCCGATTCTGCTGGACCGAGAATCCAATCGTCATACTGTCGCACTGGGATACCGATCACTGGGCGGGAGGTGCGAGAGACACCAGATCCCTGCATAGAACCTGGATCGTACCAAGGCAGACGATGGAGAAAAGTCATATCGCTTTCGCCAACGACATTCTGCATGCCAATGGAAAGATACTGATGTGGCCTGGAACAGACTACACAGCCGATATCGCACTCGGTACTGGACAGAAGATCATGGTAGCGCAGTGCACGGGAACAAAGAACGACCGCAATAAGTGCGGGCTGGCGATACGAGTCGATGACACGAACCACGGAGAAAAGAAGCATTGGCTTGCCACGGGAGACGCAGGCTACAACTTCGTGCCTTTCAAGGAAGAGGGTGAGGTAGTAGGACTGATAGTGCCGCATCACGGCGGCAAGATGACAAGCAATCGCCGTACCTTGCCAAAACGGGGAAATAGCAAGTACGCCCGACTAATCTATTCCTATGGGCCCGCGAATGACTACAACCACCCAAGACCGGAATCGGTCGACGAACATATTAAGAAAGGTTGGAAAATACCGGCGTGGACAGGTAAGCCAGATCCCGGACACACGAATCCGGGCGGTGAAACACGTGCAACAGCCGAGCACCACACAAAGCACTGCGGAGCGGTCATCATCGGGTGGGATAGCCCTCCCACTTTTCACGGAGTTAAGTGTGGTTGGAGGGAGTGTTCAATGCCAATCAATCAGAGTTAGCGGGACAGAAGAAGAGACTGATGCTCTCGGGAGAGTCTCAGAATGAGGAGCAGGCACTGAGAAGAGTATCCAACGCGAAAACAAGGAGAAGAACGCGATACTGACTAGTTCATGAAATCTCAAGCTTAGAGGTAAAGGCGCACTAATGGGGGAGCTCAACCATGCCACAGGAAATTGACAGATGTTGTGACCTCGTGATGAAGGGCGGTATTACCAGCGGTGTGCTATACCCGGGCGCCGTCCAGGAAATCGGCAAGCGATTCCATCTGATTGGAATAGGCGGTACATCAGCCGGCGCAATCGCTTCCTGCGTTGCCGCCGCAGCCGAGTATCGTCGAAGAGAGACAGGAACTGCCGATGGATTTGAGATGCTGGAAAAAGTGGCCGAAGAGCTGTCCGGGGAAGGTGCTCTGCTTAGCCTGTTTCGTCCTGATGAGAATACAAAGAAGGACTTCAAGCGCCTACTGAAAATTATAGAGCGGAAAGCCGGTTTCTTTACGTACCTGGGTATGTACTTGGGTCGGAAGAAGATATTCAAGCGCCTTGTGGACAACGGATACGGCGTCTGCACAGGAATGGCAAACGATAATGTGGATCCGAACAAGCCAGCCCTCACACCGTGGCTTTCACGCCTAATCGACGAAATTGCCGGGAAGAAGGACGAGCCGCTGACATTCCGGGACTTACACAATGCCACGATCCCGCCAGCGATCGAACATCTGATGCAAGGGAGAGCGGAAAGGTCGATTGACCTTCGTGCCGTAACCACATCGATATCATTTGAGAGGCCTTTCGAGCTCCCCTTTAATACAAACATATTCTTTTTCGATCCAGAGGAGTGGCGGCGGCTATTCCCGAAATACGTGGTCGATTTCCTCGTGAAAAAGGCGAAAGAGATTTCCAACGCAGATGAATACGAAAGCGAGGGCAAGCTGCCACTGCCCAACTCGGATATGCCAGTGATCGTTGCGGCGCGGATGAGCCTGAGCTTCCCAATTCTGTTCACAATGGTTCCGTTATATGCCGTCGACTACCATGACCCAGAAAGACGTCTGAGGAAGAACTGGTTCAGCGATGGGGGCATAACCAGCAATTTCCCAATGCATCGATTCGATGCACTGCTACCGCGCTGGCCAACACTAGGACTAAACCTGCAAACAACCGACGAGTCGGGGAAGCCACAACGACGAAGGCTGCGTGAACCAGGCTCTGAGGAGATGGTGTACTTGCCGAAGGATCGGCGCGGCGGGGTGCTAGACCTATGGCAGCTGTTCGATCGGGAACGAAAGAACCCGTTGAAGTTGCTGGGATCCGACGGAGCGAAGCTGTTTGGCTTCCTAGGGGGAATATTCAATAGCGCTCAGCGGTGGCATGACAATGCATTTCTAAAGCTCCCAGGGTATCGAGACCGGCTGGCGGAAATATGGCTGACGCCGGATGAAGGGGGCATGAATCTCAACATGAGCCCGAAAACGATAGAAGATCTCGTCGAGAGAGGAAAGAACGCCGGTAGACAGCTAGTCGAGAGGTTTGCAGATCTCGAGAAGCAAGAGGCAATGTCGTGGAATGGACACAGATGGACACGATTCCGATCCGGGATGGCAGGATTGATGAAGTTCGGAACCCGATTCGAGAATTCATATGACATCGAGTCTCCTGGGGCCGACGCGATCGCTGATTTACTCTCAGGTAAGGTGGAACCGCCAACCTATACGATGCGTGATGGCAAGCGTGCGGCTATGGAAGAGGTGATAAAGGAGTTGCTGAAAGTACTAGCGGATGCCCAATCGGCCTCGCATGTGTGCAGTGACCCGAATGACCGGAGTACCGGCCCGTTCTGCGATGGACCGAGGCCTTTCGTGGACATAGGTAGTCGGGCCAAGTTTTAGAATGTAACGAAGACTCCACCGGAGGAATGGCGGTATTCAGTGAAGAAGCCGAATCGATGGGTATATGTCAGGAAGGAGAGGATGCCTGCCCCTGATTCTGGCCGGCGCGCTTAACGCATTGCTCCATATGGAGCCAGGAGCGCAACTGGGCGCGGCGAAACGTAGACTAGGAAGTTTCTGTATCTTTTGGATCAGTTGAATCAGGTTTGTCGCACGAATCACCTGTACCCGAGCGACCTTTTTTGCGAGCTAGCTGTGCGGCTCCGCCCTTGAGGGCATTGAGCTTTGAGGCGTACTGCTGAGGCATAACATCGCTTTTCCATCCGCCAGACACTTGAACGCCCAACATATCGATACCGGCTTGGATCATGTCCTGGGCGGCGCCTACACGAGTAGAGTGAGCTGAATAATCGGCCGGGTCGAATTTAAGAATGCCTGCGTCGTACATGCGCCGGGCGGTCTTCTTGATGGCCCTGTAGACCGTCTGACGCGAGATGGTGTCAAGAACGACCGGAATAATCACCGCCTTGTTGGGACCGTTCAGGCGGCGCTCTTTCTTGATGCCGCGAAACAGTCGGCCGCCGCTAATGTCCGCCGCCCGCATCCATTGCTCGAGATACTTGGCGGTCTGCTCGGAGATGTAGGCATCCCGACCAGCGCCGTGTTGATCACTCTTCGAGTACTTGATTTGAACGGTCCACTCCCCCGAAGAGTGGCGGGTGATGTCCCGGTAAAGCATCGACGCGATCTCTGACGATCGCGCCATCGTATCGTAGGCCAGCCAGACCAAGGCACGATCACGGAGATCCCATATCAGATCTTCGTCAAAGAGCTTCTCGGCTTTCTCCAGGTCCTCGTCGTTGAGACCGCGGGCCTGACGCTTCTCGAAACGCACATCGGCATCCGAATCGCGGGCGCCTTTGTCGTGTTCAGCCTGTTGTCTGAGTACCCGATCAAGCCGATTCTTGACGCGTTCGGTGACACAGGGGTTCGAAAGGCCGGCCGCCTTGTGCAGAGTCGCGATACTAGCGAGGTAGCGCTTCAGGGTTGAAGCCTTACGTCTAGATCCATAGTGATCCAGAAAGGCGAGCAAGGTCTCTTGGGTTGCCGGCAGCGGTATGTGGCCGGTCTCCTGGCACCAGCCGACGAAGAGCTTCAGGTCGCCTCGGAGTGCGGTCACGGTGTTCTTTGCCCGCGAACCCTTGGCGAGGTCCTCGGCCCAGAGCTTCAGGTTGCGACGAATAGAGTCCTGGTGGGAGACAGACAGCGACTCGAAGCGCGGGCGGGCCTCTTTCTTACCGTCAGCGTCGGTCGTCGGATAGGCATAGACCTCGTGGATCGGGCTCTCGCCGTTCTCGAGCTCGTCCCAGGCGCGATTGATGCCCGAAACGATGATCCGGGCGTCTTCACGGATCGCGATTTCAGGGTCAATCTTGGACTTTCTGGGCACCCTTCTGGCTCCACCGATGACACATAACTTGAATTATGTCCCACCAGTATACCCGTTTTTTCGGGTCCGTTTTGGTTCCAACGATAAATAGATGTGTAACCCGAATTAACGGGACAACATAACTATAAGGAGAACAGAATGAAGTTTAAGTTCAAGGTCGATAAGACCGTCCTAATACTCATCATCATACTATTGGTATAGAGATGAACGGGACACGAAGAAAGGTGGGATCTGGAAAGGAGACCCACCTTTTTTCTTCGGCTTGCCACCGGCGACTCCAATTGCGACTATCGCAAGAGGCGTTTAATATTTCCATGTTTCTACGGAACGGCTGTAATCGGCACGCGTTTTATCGCTCCAGTTTTAATTGGTACGGTATTATATGGAACGATATTATACGGAATTTTTGAAGTGGACATCTAGATGAGCAAGCCCCAAAATCTGTTTCCACTGGGTATCGCCACCGGCCGCTCCCACTGCAACAGGGACACTGAACGGACAGTTCTGAAGCAGAAGATCCTCGACGGCACGCACGCTTGGCTATGGGCGCGTCGCCGCATGGGCAAGACCAGCCTGATCGAACAGACGCTCAACGAACTCGCCAAACAGCGGCCGCCTATCCTGAGTATCGTCATTGATCTGAACATCGTTTACGACGCGGAAAGCCTCGCAGAGCGCCTACGCAAAGGCGTGTCAGAGCTCGCCATGAGTTTCGTCCCTAAGGGACAAAAGACACCGGCTCGGTTGCTGCAGGCGTTCAAGGGGCTCGACGTGAGCTTTTCCGGCAAAGCAGGTCCGGCGACCCTGGCGATCCAAAGGCCCGCGGACGAGCTTTCCGGCATCAGCGATCTTCTCGAGGGTCTTGACCGGGCGGCACGCGCCTACAAGAAGCGGGCTGTCGTCGTTCTGGATGAGTTTCAGCAGGTGCAGGGGCTCCACTTCGGAAAAACCAAGACAACGGTTGAGGGCGCGATCAAGCATGCCGTGGAGCGATCCAAGAACGTCTCCTACATCTTCTGCGGCAGTCAGCGACATCTTCTGGCCCAGATGTTCGAACAACGCGACCGTTCACTGGTACGTCACTGCGAGAAGATCGAACTGAAACGCATCTCTCGCGTCGACTATGAGCGCTACATTGGCAAGGCAGCAAGGACAAAATGGAAGAAGCCGCTGGACAAGGATGTTATTGACCACATCCTCGATCTCACCTATCGCCACCCCTACTACGTCAACGCGCTGTGTCGTCGATTGTGGCAACAGTCCGGCCTGCCCTCCAAGCGATCTGCCTCAACGAACTGGCGCGTCATAACCGAAGAAGATGCCTCGATCGTGGCCTACATAGTCGGCAAACTCAGTGCGGCCCAGCGAGCGATGCTCACCGGTATCGCTACGGCCGAGAATGGTGTCGTCGAGTACCCCACCGGCGAGGAATTCCTGCGGCGGGTTCGCCTGTCCGGCTCTACTGGCGGGGCCGCAAGGCAAGTTCTCGAGAAAGAGGACTTGATTCGCAGGACTGATGAAGGTTGGAGCTTAGTTGATCCGGTAATGGGCGAATACCTGAAAATGAGGTAGCAACGTTCGCGCCTACACATGGACGAATAAGCTGAGCGGTGAGTGAAATGACGGATGCGATCTGCTGACATCATTGGTCCGCAAAAGTCCTGACGTCTTGGGTCGCCAGCGGAAATATTACCTCAACCGGACGAAAGGGACGCTTTCGGGCGAGATAGGTTAGCATCGCCCTGTCATGTAGCCGGATGAGATCATTCCAATCAGTGCGTGGTCAGTACAGAGAGCCAACCGATGCGATGGACAAAGACCTTTGCACTCATCTTGGCCGGCTTTCTTGCTTATCACGTCCTCCTGACACCGATTCACATCTTGTTCAGTGAGGCGGGCTTTCCCTTGCTGAGGGC
>Ga0102929_1000492_pt1 | contig 23207 bp, 25 predicted proteins | sample SalPonR1_B_D2_MG_FD_78510 | JGI IMG/M metagenome (GOLD analysis project Ga0102929, IMG submission 78510) | Salt pond soil microbial communities from South San Francisco under conditions of wetland restoration - Salt Pond MetaG R1_B_D2_MG | ecosystem: Environmental > Aquatic > Marine > Intertidal... | reverse complement strand
TTCTACTTCCACAACTTCGTCTACGAGAGTATGTGGAAGGACAACCGCCGGCGGCACGCCGAACGCATCCCGACCATGGAGGTCATCCACAAGTACGGCCACGACTACAAGCTCGTATTCGTGGGCGACGCCACGATGAGCCCCTACGAGATCGTCTACGCGGGCGGCAGCGTGGAGCACTGGAACGAGGAGCCCGGCGCCGTGTGGATCGAGCGCCTGCTGAAGGCGTTCCCGAAGGCCATCTGGCTCAACCCGGAACCGCGCAAGCGCTGGGACTACACGCCGTCGGTCAAGCTCACGCGGGAACTGATGGACGACCGCATGTATCCGCTGACCGTCGCGGGTCTCGACCAGGGCATCAAGCGGCTGCACTGATACCGGCGACCCCGGGGAGGTGAGGGTGAGCGGCAGCAAACTCGGTCTGGTACTCCCGGGCGGCGGCGCCCGCGGCGCGTTCCAGGTGGGCGTGCTCAAAGCCATTGCCGAAATCCTGCCCGGCGACGCCCCCAACCCGTTCCCGATACTGAGCGGCACCTCGGCCGGCGCCATCAATGCGGCGGTGCTGGCGAGCCGGGCCCGGCGTTTCCGCACCGCGGTGGACGAACTCGAGAGCGTCTGGGGCGGGTTCCGTTCCGAGCAGGTCTTCCGCACCGACGCCCTGACCATGCTGAGATCCAGCCTGCACTGGCTGGCGGCGATCGTGCTCGGTGGCCTGGGTGAGCACAACCCGCGCTCGCTGCTCGACAACGAGCCCCTGCGCGCACTGCTGTCGCGCAATATCCGCTTCCCGCGCATCCAGGACTCCATCGATCGCGGGCATCTCGATGCGCTGGCCATCACGGCCGCGGGCTATCAGTCCGCCCGCTCGGTGACCTTCTTCCAGGCGTCCCCCGGCACCCGCGCCTGGCAGCGCACCCGCCGGGTCGGCGTGCGCTGCTCGATCCACCTCGACCACCTGATGGCGAGCATCGCGGTACCGCTGGTGTTCCCCCCGGCGTGCATCCGCGGCGAGTATTTCGGCGACGGAGCCATGCGGCACTCGACGCCGCTGTCGCCGGCGGTGCACCTCGGTGCCCAACGCATCCTGGTGATCGGCATCCGGGACGAGACGCCGGAGCCGGCCGGTGACCCGCACACGCCGCCGATCTATCCGAGCTTCGGCCACATCGCCGGCTACATGCTCGACACCCTGTTCCTGGACGGTCTGTATTCGGATCTGGAACGACTCTCCCGGATCAACGACCTGCTGGACTCCATCCCCGAGGCCGAGCGCGCCGGGCCGGCGGCGAAGATGCGCCCCATCGACACCATGATCGTGATTCCCAGCGAGGAGATCCGGGAGATCGCGTCCAGCTGCCGCAAGGCGGCACCGTTGCCGCTCAGGGCGCTCATGCGCGGGCTCGGCGGCCCCGACAAGGGCGAGCGACGGCTGCTCAGCTACCTCCTGTTCGAAGCCGAGTTCACCCGGGCACTGATCGATCTCGGCTACCGGGACGCGATGAAGATCCGCGACGAACTCGAGGCCTTCGTGCGCGGCGCCGACGTACCGCGGCTGTTCGCACCTACCTGGATGCGCCGCGACCTGGCCGTCTGACCGGCATCAGAGCAGCAGCAGCGTCCCCATCCCCAGGAAGACCATGAGGCCGACCACGTCGGTGACGGTGGTCAGGACCACGCCGCCGGCGATGGCCGGGTCCACGCCGAGACGCTTGAGTGTCAGCGGGACGACGAAGCCGGCGGCCGCCGCCACGATCATGTTCAGGCTGAGCGCGGCGGCGATTACCACGGCCACCATCCAGGTGCCGAACCACAGTACCGTGACGGCCGCCACCACCAGCGCCCAGCCGATGCCGTTCAGCATGCCGACGGAGACCTCCTTGGCGAGGATCTGACGCGCGTTCGACTTGTCGATCTGGCCCAGCGCCATCGCCCGGGTGATGATGGTCAGCGACTGGGTGCCGGCCACGCCGCCCATGCTGGGCACCACGGGCATCAGCACGGCGAGCAGCACGATAGCATCCACCGTGCCCTGGAACAGGTCCACTACCGAGGCGGCCAGGAAGGCGGTGGCGAGATTGATGCCCAGCCACACGGCGCGGCGCCGGGCGCTGGTCACCACGGGGGCGAACATGTCGTCCTCCTCGTCCAGCCCGGCCCGGCTCATGAGGGAGTGCTCGGCCTCCTCGCGAATGACGTCGAGCACGTCGTCCACCGTGATGCGCCCGAGCAGCCGGTTGTCCATGTCGACGACCGCCGCCGAGAGGAGGTCCCGGTTCTCGAAGAAGCGCGCCACTTCCGTGTCGCTGGTCTCGGCGGGTATGGGTTTCGTCTCCGTGTCCATGACCTCGGCCACCGTCAGATCCGGGTCGTTGGTGAGCAGACGGGACAAGGTCAGCGTACCCAGGAAGATGTCGTCCCGGTTCACGACGAAGATGGATTCCGTCTGGTCGGGCATGCCGCCGTGCACCCGCAGGTAACGCACCACCACCTCCAGCGTCACGTCCGGGCGCACGGTGATGGTGTCCTTGTTCATGAGGCCGCCGGCGCTGTCCTCGGGGTAGGACAGCACTTCGCGGAGGCGATCCCGGTCCTGCTTGTCCAGTGAGCGCAGTACCTGCCGGGTGACGGTCTCCGGCAGGCCGGCCACCAGGTCGGCCAGATCGTCGAGCTCCATGCCCTCGGTGGCGGCAATGAGCTCCTGGGCGTCCATGCGCTCGATGAGGCCGGAGCGGACCTCGTCGGCCACCTCCACCAGGATGTCGCCTTCGTCGTCCGGGTCCACCAGCTCCCAGGCCACGGCCCGCTCGGCCGGCGGCAGCGATTCCAGCAGCCGGGCCACCTCGGAGGGATGCAGGCTGCCGATCATGCGCCGCACCGGACGCATGGCGCCGCCCTCGAGCGCCTCGCGCAGGGTCTCCAGCGGTGTCTTCCTGTCTTCCGGGTTATCCATGCTGCCGGCGCATCCGCTCGGTGGCCTCGGTGGGCAATGGGCATACGGCGGCCCCCTCGTGGCCGCCCCGAATCAGCAGGCAGTTTAGCCCGCGGCCGGTGACAAAGCTAAGGGCGGCGGGGCGTCAGCCGGCGTCCGGCGCAGCCTCGGCCGGCAGCTCGTTGTGGCGGGTATGGATGGGGCTGTGCTGCTCGCCGAGCGCCCGGGCGAGCTTCTCCGCCATGTAGACGGAACGGTGCTGACCGCCGGTGCAGCCCACCGCCACGGTGAGGTAGCTGCGGTGGAAGCCGAGGTACTCGGGGATCCAGCGGCGCAGGAAGCCGAGGATGTCCCGGTACATGGTCTGCACCAGCGGCTCGTCGTCCAGGAAACGGATGACGGCGGCGTCCCGGCCGGTCAGCGGCCGCAGGCTCGCCTCCCAGTACGGATTCGGCAGGCAGCGCAGGTCGAAGACGAAATCGGCGTCGGTGGGGATGCCGTGCTTGTAGCCGAACGACTCGATCAGGATGGACAGCGAGCGCGGCTCCCGGGCGGCGACGCGCTCACGCAGCGCGTCGCGCAGCTCGTAGACGCTGGTGCGGGTGGTGTCGATGACGAGATCGGCGGTGTTGATGACCGGCCCCAGCAGTTCGCGCTCCCGGTCGATGGCGTCGCGCAGCGCCAGACCGCTGTCGCCGAGCGGATGGCGCCGGCGGGTTTCGCTGTAGCGTTTCAGGAGGATGTCGTCCTCCGCCTGCAGAAAGACGACGTCGCACTGGATGTCGTCGTGCTTCATGCGCTGCACCAGGGCGGGCAGCTCCTCGAGATCCGTGGCAGGGTTGCGGGCGTCGATGCCGACGGCGACACGCTGAGTGGCACCCGCAGCGCCGTCCCGGGTGATCTCGGGCAGCAGCGCCGGCAGCAGGCCGGCCGGCAGGTTGTCGATGCAGTAGAAGCCGAGGTCTTCCAGCACGTTGAGTGCGACGCTTTTGCCCGAGCCGGACAGCCCGCTGACGATGATCAGCCGCGTGGCGCGGCGTTCGCCGGTTTCCGCCGCCACGCCGGCGCCTCAGCCTCCGCCGCCGGCGGCCAGGCCGCCATCGGTCCGGGGCCGGTCCTCGGCCATCAGCGCCTCGTAGAGTTCGCGGCTGCTGCGGGCCTGCCGGAGGCGGGCCTGGGTGTCGGGCTGCGAGAGCATCTCGGTGAGACCGCGGAAATCCGTCACCGCCTGCTCGTCGACGTCCTCGGGGACGATGAGGCCGAAGATCAGGTCCACCGGCTCGTCGTCCGGTGTGTCGAAGTCCACCGGCGTGGAGAGCTTCAGCAATGCGCCGACGGGGAACGGTGCGTCCGCCAGGCGGGCGTGGGGCGCGGCCACCGCGCGCCCGAGGGCCGTGCAGCCCAGGCGCTCGCGTTCCGCGATGGCGGCGAAGATATCGGCCTGGCGCAGGTCGTCCGAGCCGTGAGACAGGAGTTCGCCCAGGATCTCCAGGGCGTGTTTCCTGCTCCGCGCCTCGACGTTGCAGAGTACGGAATCGGGTCTGACGAGTTCGTTGAGTGTCATGGGGCACGACCGTGGTGAGGCGGCCGCCGCGCGGACGGCATACCGCCGGGTGTTGATGGAACGCGAGTCAGATGAAAGCGCGCTTGTCCGCCTCGCGGGGATGGTGATCGCAGAGCTTCTCCTTGTGCTTCCTGACCTGCCGGTCCAGCTTGTCCATCAGTCCGTCGATGGCGGCGTACATGTCCTCTTCCGTCGCATCGGCGTACAGCGTGGCGCCGCTCACCCGCAAGGTGGCCTCGGCCTTGTGGCGCAGTTTCTCGACGGTGAGGATACAGTGCACGTCGGTCACGTGGTCGAAGTGCCTCTCGATGCGTTCGAGCTTCGTGCGGACGTAGTCCTTCAGGGCGGGTGTCACGTCCACGTGGTGACCGGTTACATCTACCTGCATGGCCTTCTCCTGTACTGGTGGGCGCCGGTGAGAGGGGGGCGGTACCGGGCCGCGGCAGTCCTCATGCGGAGCTGCGCTCCCGGCGCTGGCTGGAAGACGGGATGTCCATGCCCTCACGATACTTCGCAACGGTTCGCCGTGCCACAACGACGCCGTCCTCCTTCAGCAGTGCGACGATCTTGCTGTCGCTGAGCGGCTTGCGCCGGTCTTCGGCGCCGATCAGTTTGCGGATCTTCGCGCGTACAGCCACGGAGGACTGGTCATCGCCGTCGACGCTGCCGACGTGGCTGGAGAAGAAGTAACGGAACTCGAGCACACCCCGCGGCGTATGCATGTACTTGTTGTTCGTGACCCGCGAAATGGTGGATTCGTGCATCTCGATCGTCTCGGCCACGTCGCGCAGCACCATCGGCCGCATGGCTTCCTCGCCATGCTCGAAGAACTCGGTCTGGCGCTCGACGATGCAGCTTGCCACCTTCATCAGGGTTTCGTTGCGGATCTCGAGGCTGCGCACGAGCCAGCGGGCCTCCTGCAGCTGCGCTTTCAGGGCGGCGTGGCCGCCATTGCCCCGCAGCATCTCCGCATAACGCTGGTTGACGGTCAGCTTGGGTATGCCGGAAGAGGCGACCTCCACCAGCCATTCGCCGTCCACCTTGCGCACGAACACGTCCGGGATCACGTATTCCGTACGCGAGGGGGCTATGGCCTGGCCCGGCCGCGGGTGGCAGCTGCGGATCAGCGCCAGCGCGTCGGTGAGTTCGTCTCCGGGCACCTGCAGTTGGCGCTGCAGGGCGGCAGGGTCGTTCTCGGCCACGCGCTCCAGGTGCTCGGCCGCCAGCTCCCGCGCCAGGTCGCGCCCCGGGGTCTCTCCGGCCAGCTGGCGCAGCTGCAGGTCGATGCACTCCGACAGCGAGCGGGCCGCGATGCCGGCCGGGTCGAAACGCTGCACCTTTCTCAGGGTGCGCTCGACTTCCTCCTCGCTCACGTCCAGCTCCGCGCCGGCGATGTCGCGGACTTCCTCCAGCGAGACGGTGAGGTAGCCGTCGTCGTTGATCGCGTCGATGATGGCCTCGCCGATCAGCATCTCGCGGGGGGAGAATTTCTCCAGCTCCAGCTGCCAGTGCAGGTGTTCGTGCAGCGACTCCTGGCTCTGGTCCGGGAACTCGGACATGCCGCGGGAATCCCCGCTCCAGCCCGAGTCCTGGCCCCGCGCCGGCAGGTCGCGCCAGCTGTCCTCCAGCGTGACCGCGCGCACGTCGCCGGCTGTCTCGCCCTCCATCGGGCCCGCTTCCATCTGCGGCGGCTCCGGCAGCTCCTCCACCTCGAGCATGACGTTCTCTTCCAGCGCTTCCTGGATTTGCGCCGTCAGATCGATCACGGGCAGCTGCAGCAGGCGGATGGCCTGCTGCAGCTGCGGCGTCATCGTCAGCTGCTGGCTGAGTTTGAGTTGGAGTGACGGTTTCAACATGATGCTGCCGGTTCGCCGCGGCCGCGGTGCCGGTGCGTCCGCGTGCGTCTCAGGATGGTCAGAGCCGGAACCCCTCGCCCAGATATACCTGTCGCACGTGACGGTCCGCCAGGATCTCTTCCGGCGTGCCTTCGGCGATCAATGACCCCTCATTCAGTATATAGGCTCTGCTGCAGATTCCGAGGGTCTCTCTCACATTATGGTCGGTGATGAGCACCCCGATTCCCCGCTCGCACAGGTGGCTTATGATGCGCTGGATGTCGATGACCGAGATGGGGTCCACGCCGGCGAAGGGCTCGTCCAGGAGAACGAAGCGCGGGTCCGCCGCGAGCGCGCGGGCGATCTCCACCCGCCGGCGCTCACCGCCGGACAGGCTCATGCCCAGGCTGGTGCGAACATGACCGACGTGCAGTTCGTCCAGCAGTTCGTCCAGGATGCGTTCGCGGTCGCTGCGCTCCAGCTCGTCCCGCGTCTCGAGGATGCCGAGCACGTTCTGCTCCACGGTGAGCTTGCGGAATATCGACGCCTCCTGGGGCAGGTAACCCAGTCCCAGCCTGGCACGTCGATGCATGGGCAGGTGCGTGAGGTCCTGGCCGTCCAGCAGGATGCGGCCCTTGTCGCAGGGGATCAGCCCCACGATCATATAGAAGGCCGTGGTCTTGCCGGCGCCGTTCGGGCCGAGCAGGCCGACCACCTCGCCGCTGGATATCTCGAGCGAGATTCCCTGGACGATTTCCCTGAACTTGTAGCTCTTGTGGACGTCCTGGACGCTCAGGATACTCATGGCGACTCTTCGTCGTCCCGCCTGCCCTCGATTTCTTCGGGCACGATCGTGAGGCTCACCTTGCCGTCCTCGCCCTCGCGCCCACGGGCCGTCACCACCTGATCTTCGAGATCGTAGACCAGCAGGTCGCCGGTGATCGTGTTCGAGCCTTCGCTGATGCGCGCATCGCCGGAGAAGGTGATGCGCGCGGCGGTCAGGTCGTACTCGAAGCGCGCGGCCTTGCCCGTGGTCAACGTCCCTTCGCTGGGCCGGGTGTCGCGGAACCTCGCCGGATCACCGGTGGCTACCGCGGTCGCCAGCCGGTGGTCCCGGAAAGTGAGCTCGGCGGTGTCGCAGAGTATGTTGGTCGTCTCGACGTCGATGCGCACGTCGCCCTCGAAGCGCCAGATGCTGTCGCGGAAGTCGGGGCTGGTATCGCCGCCGAACAGGGTCTGGCCCCGTTCCGCCTCGATGCCGATCGCGCCCTGGGTGATGCGCAGGCCGCGGAAGATCATCAGGTTGTTGCGCCGGTCGAATTCGCTGGAATCCGCATCGAGGGAGATCGGCAGGCGCCCGCCAATACCGTCGCCAATGCCCTCGCCGACGCCCTGGCCATGTACGGCTGCCGGCCCGGTCAGCACGAGCGCCGCCGCCAGCACGACGGCCACGGCCGCGGGGCTCCGCCGGCATGCGCTAGGGCAGGAATTTGCCGCTGACATTGGACTTCAGCTCCACTCGGTCTTCCTGCAGGAATGCTAGCATGCCGGTCGCCGACAGACTCTGCTCGCCGATGCGGATCGTGACCCGTTCGTCGGTGCTCGCCGTCTTTGCGCGCGGGTCGAACTCGAGGTAGGGCGTGGTGAGTTCGGTGACCCTGCCGTCCTCGTCCGGTTCGCTCACTGCGCGGACCTCGCCCCGCAGCACGATCTTGCGCGAGGCGGGCTCCAGCACGCCGCTGGCGGCGGTGAGCGACCAGGGCACGGCGGCCTCCGGGCTGTAGCGCACGGAGACGTCGGTGAGTTCCACCGGGCCGCCGTCCTCCGTCTGGGCGGCCTCCACCGCGTGCAGGCGGTAGAGGATATCGCCGTCCTCGGCCGTCCCGGTCACCGTGGCGTCGCGCATGTAGTAGCCGCTGACGATGGTGCTGGGGTCGCTCTCTTCGGCCACCTCCTCGGCACCCCGCAGGCTCAGGAGCCAGGTGCCGACGGCCGCCGCCGCCAGCAGCACGATGGCGAGGCCGCTGCGCAGATTCACCCGGCCGCACCTCCCGGGCGGGCGGCCAGCACCAGGTCCGCCACCTCCCTGACGGCGCCTTCGCCGCCGGCGCGCACGGTCACGTAGTCCGCCGCGGCGACGATGGCCTCTACCGCGTTGGCCACCGCGATGGCAAGTCCGCAGGCCCGCATCGCCTCCAGGTCCGGCAGATCGTCGCCCACGTACGCGGCCTCGGCGAGGTCGATATCGAGTTCGTCCGCCAGGGCCCGCAGCTCCGGCACCTTTTGGCGGCAGCCCTGTACGACCCGGGTGACGCCGAGTTCCGCCATGCGCCGGTCTACGGCGCCGGATCGGCGACCGCTGATGATCGCCACCTGCACGCCCGCCTCCAGCAGGCGGCGCACGCCGTAGCCGTCCTGGGTGTGGAAGGTCTTGAATTCGCGGCCGTCCTCGTCCAGCAGGAAGCGGCCGTCGGTGAACACGCCGTCGACGTCGAAGACGATCAGACGCAGCCTCGCCAGCCTGTCCGTGAGCCCGGCCACGGCTACATGACGCCGGCGCGGAAGAGGTCGTGGATGTTCAGCGCGCCGATCAGGTGGCCGCGGTCGTCCACGACGAGCAGCGCCGTGATCTTGTTCTGCTCGATGATGTGCACGGCCTCGGCAGCCAGCGTGTCCGGCGTGACCGTCAGGCAACCAGGGTGGGTGACTTCCGCCATGGTGGTCCTGCGGATGTCCGCCCCGGTGTCAAGGGCGCGGCGCAGGTCGCCGTCGGTGAAGATGCTGGCCACCCGGGCGTCGGCGTCCACCACCGCGGTCATGCCGAGGCCCTTGCGGGTCATCTCCAGCAGGCCCTCGCCCAGCGTGACACCGGGGCTCACCCGGGGCACCTCTTCGCCGGTGTGCATGATGTCGGCCACCGTCAGCAGCAGACGCCGCCCCAGGCTGCCGCCGGGGTGCGAGCGGGCGAAGTCCTCGGCCGTGAAGCCCCGCGACTCGAGCAGCGCCACCGCGAGCGCATCGCCCATGGCGAGGGTGGCCGTGGTGCTGGCGGTGGGTGCCAGGTTCAGCGGGCAGGCCTCCTCCTTCACGCTGACGTCGAGCACGACGTCCGAGGCCCTGGCGAGCGTCGAGTCCCGCTTGCCGGTCAGGGTGATCAGCGGCACGCCGAGCCGCTTCACCAGCGGCAGGATCGTGATGATCTCCCGGGTCTCGCCCGAATAGGACACCGCCATCACCAGGTCGGTGGCCGTGATCATGCCCAGGTCGCCGTGGCTTGCCTCGCCCGGATGGACGAAGAAGGCCGGACTGCCGGTGCTGGCCAGGGTGGCGGCGATCTTGCCGCCGATGTGGCCGGACTTGCCCATGCCCGTGACGACGATGCGCCCGGTGCAGGCGAGGCACAGGCTGCAGGCGCGGTCGAAGTCCTCGCCGATCCGCTCGGCCAGGTCCTGCACCGCCCGCGCCTCGATGCCGAGCACGTTGCGGGCCAGTTCTCTGGTGGCTCGTTTGTCCAGCTTTCGCTCCTGGCGGCGTCGCCGCCGCGACTCAGGTGAGCGTCTGCCCCAGGTTCTGCGAGACCACGTAGGCGTGGTAGGCCAGGAACGCGGCGAGCAGCGCCACGCCTTCCAGTCGGCCGATACGGCCGGCGTCGGCGTAATTGTACGTCATCGCGAACAGCACCAGCGTCAGGGCCACCATGACGAAGAAGTGCAGCGTCAGCACTGCCGGTTCCACCGTCGCCGGGTGGATGACGACGGCCAGGCCGATGACGGCCAGCAGGTTGAACATGTTGGAGCCGAGGATGTTGCCGATGGCGAGCCCCTGCTCGCCCTTCAGGGCGCTCACCAGCGACACCGCCAGTTCCGGCAGGCTGGTGCCGATGGCCACCAGGGTGACGCCGATCACGAGTTCGCTGACACCGATCTCGCGGGCTACCTGCAGGGCGCCGTCCACCAGCAGTTCCGAACCCACGAGCAGCACCGCGAGCCCCACCGCCAGCCAGAGGACGGCCGTGCGCATCGGCATGTCCCCGGGAATCTCGGCCTCGTACTCCGCCTCGATCGGGTCGCTGGCACGCGGGCCCGTGCCGAGCCGCACGATCCAGTACAGCACCAACACCAGCGCCCCGAGCATCACGAAGCCGTCGATGCGGGTCAGGTTCAGATCCAGGAACAGGGCGAGCGTGAGCAGGGTTACCGCCAGCAGCAGCGGCATCTCCCGGCGCAGGATGGTCGAGGTGACGAGGATGGGCCGCACCGCCGCGACGGCGCCGAGCACCAGGGCGATATTGGCGATATTCGAGCCGATCGCGTTACCGAGCGCGAGGCTCGGGCGCCCTGCGAGTGCGGCGACCACGGAGACGAGAATCTCCGGTGCGGAGGTCGCGAAGCCGACGATGGTGAGTCCGATCAGCAGGGTGGGAACGCCGAGATTGCGCGCCGTCCCCGCTGCGCCCACGACGAAGCGGTCCGCTCCCCATATCAGGAGCGCCAGACCGATCATGACGGAGATGAGATCGAGCAACATGGATCAGACAGGAACCTCGACAGGGCTGATGCACCGCCCGCGACAGCCGCCCCGACGGCAGGCAGGGCCGGAATCATACACAATACGGGCCGAGCGCCGCGACGCGGGGGCGCAGCCGTTGGGTCGGGAACGCCTTTGGGCTACACTGCAACCGGGCATCATACAGGGCGATTCATCAGTTTCGGGATGATTACACCTCAGGAAATCTCGCAGCTCATCGAACAGGGCCTGCCCGACACCCGGGCACAGGTGGCCAGCGACGACAATACCCACTTCGAGGCCGTCGTCGTGAGCCCGCAGTTCGAGGGGCAGCGGCCGCTCAGGCGTCACCAGATGGTCTACGCCTGCCTCGGGGAACGGGTGGGCAACGAGATCCACGCGCTTTCCATCCGCGCCTTCACGCCCGACGAGTGGAGCAGCCGGGGCTGAACCGCCCGGCCGCCCGGCTTCGCGCATGGACAAGCTGATCATCACCGGCGGCGTGCCGCTGCAGGGCGAGATCCGCATCTCGGGCGCCAAGAACGCAACGCTGCCCATCCTGGCCGCCACGCTGCTGGCGTCTGAACGCGTCACGGTGAGCAACGTCCCGCACCTGAGGGACGTGACGACCACCATCTCCCTGCTCCAGCGCATGGGCGTGGAGGTTACCGTCGACGACCGCCTCAGCGTGGAGGTGGACGCCTCGGCGATCCGCGAGCTGCGGGCCCCCTACGACCTGGTGAAGACCATGCGGGCCTCCATCCTGGTGCTCGGCCCGCTGGTGGCTCGCCACGGCGCCGCCGACGTCTCCCTGCCCGGCGGCTGCGCCATCGGTGCCCGACCGGTGGACCTGCACGTGGCCGGGCTGCGCGCCATGGGGGCGGAGGTAGACATCGAGGACGGCTATATCCGCGCCCGGGCCGGCCGGCTGACCGGCGCCCACTTCGTGTTCGAGACGGTCACCGTCACCGGCACCGAGAACCTGATGATGGCGGCCACCCTGGCCCGGGGCGAGACCGTGCTCGAGAACGCGGCGCGGGAGCCGGAGGTGACCGACCTCGCCGACTTCCTGATCAGCATGGGCGCCCGCATCGAGGGGGCGGGCACCGGGACCATCCGCATCCAGGGCGTCGACAGCCTGTCCGGCACCCGCCACGCGGTGCTGCCCGACCGCATCGAGACCGGCACCTATCTGGTGGCCGGCGCCATGACCCGCGGCCGCGTCCGGGTCAAGCAGACCCGGCCGGATATCCTGGAGGCGGTGCTGGCCAAGCTGACCGAGGCGGGGGCGGACATCCGCAGCGGCGAGGACTGGATCGAGCTGGACATGGATGGCCGCCGGCCGCGGGCGGTAGACATCCGCACCGCCCCGTATCCCGCCTTCCCCACGGACATGCAGGCCCAGTTCTGTGCGCTGAATGCCGTGGCCGAGGGCGTGGGCACGATCACCGAGACCATCTTCGAGAACCGCTTCATGCACGTGCTGGAGCTGCAGCGCATGGGCGCCCGCATCCGGTTGGAGGGCAACACGGCCATCTCGGAAGGCGCGGAGGCGCTGCAGGGGGCGCCGGTGATGGCGACGGACCTCAGGGCCTCCGCCGGCCTGGTGCTGGCGGGGCTGGTGGCGAAGGGCGAGACCCTGGTGGACCGCATCTACCACGTCGACCGTGGCTACGAGTGCATCGAGGAGAAGCTGCGTCAGCTCGGCGCCGTCATCCGTCGGGTGCCGGGCAGCGAAGCCGCTGCCGGCGACGACCGTGCGACCAGCCAGGCCGGCCGGACAGGGTGATCGGCCACGTAATGACCCCCGTATTGGCCTAGGGCGGCGGCCGGAACTGGGGCCGTTCGCCGACGACCGCCTCCGTCTCGAAACGCTCGCCGTCCCGCAGCCCGGTGATGGCGAGGCGCGCGCCCGGTTTCACGCCGGCCACCCTCAGCAGCGCCTGCTGGGTGTTGCCGATGGGCTCGCCGTCGATCGACATCAGCACGTCGCCCCGCCGCAGCCCCGCCCGGCCGGCCGGACTGCCTTCATGGACCCGTTCCAGCAGAATACCGCCCGTACCCTCGAGGCCCAGGGCGGCGCGCTCGGCGGGCGTGAGGTCGTCGGGCTCCATGCCCAGCCAGCCGCGGATCACCCGGCCGTGCTCCTTCAGCTCGCGCACCACGCCGCGCACCAGATTCACAGGGATGGCGAAGCTGATGCCCTCGGTGGCGACGTCCCGGGCGAGGACGGCGGTATTGATGCCGACCAGCTCGCCCCGGGCGTTCACCAGCGCGCCGCCGGAGTTGCCGGTGTTGATGGCCGCGTCCGTCTGGATGAAGTTCTCGAACGTGGTCAGCCCGAGCAGCCCGCGGCCGGTGGCGCTGACGATGCCCTGGGTGACCGTCTGGCTGAGGCCGTATGGGTTGCCGATGGCGAGCACGACGTCGCCGATGCGCAGCCGGTCCGAGCGTCCCAGCGGCACCGCCGGCAGGTTCGGAAGATCGATCTTCAGCAGCGCAAGGTCGGTTTCGAGATCCTGGCCCACCGGCTTCGGGTCGGCCACCCGGCCGTCGGCGAGCTGCACCCGGATCTGCACCGCGCCTGCGACGACGTGGTAATTGGTGACCAGGTAGCCCTCGCCGTCGATGATGACGGCGGAGCCCAGGCTGGAATCCAGGCGGAAGCGTTCCGCCCGGCGCTCCTCCGCCGGGGCGCCGTCGCGCACCAGCCGCGTGGTGTAGACATTGACCACCGCGGGGGCGCTGCGCGCCACGGCGTCGGCATAACCGCCGGGGGGCGCACCGGCGAGGGGCTCCGGGTTCCCCGGCCCCGGCATCAGCTCCGGTTTCACCAGCACGATCAGGAAGGCCGCGGCGAGGCCGATCACCACGGACTGGAAAAGGAAAAAGGCTGCCCGCCGGATGCCTGCCATAGTGTTCTCGCCACGCTCGTGGACACCGTCTCGACCCCGCTCATCCGGCCGCTTCCGCCGGTAGGCAACTTCGTCTGGCGGTGTGTATAATCCCGGATTTGACCCACGCGCGGCCTTCGGCCCAGGACCTCTCCGGGCCCGTCTGGCTCCCGCCGGGAATCTCAGCCAATTTACCAGTTTAGAGCCAAACCTAGAACGAGCTTGTCATAGCCGGGTGTATGGGAGTGCCTGATGACCGACGACGTTGATCGCAGCAGACGTCATTTTCTCGCTGTAGCAACCGCCGTAACCGGTGCTGTGGGCGCGGTACTGGCTGCCGCGCCGTTCGTGATTTCCCTGCGGCCCAGCGCTCGTGCAGAGGCTCTCGGCGCACCGGTGGAAATCGACGTCGGTCCCCTGGAGGTCGGCGAGATGGTGCGTGTCGAGTGGCGCGGCAAGCCGGTCTGGGTCCTGCGCCGCAGTCCGGACATGCTGGGGCGGCTGGACAAAGTTGAACAATACCTGCGCGACCCCGGCTCTTCCGAATCCGATCAGCCCGAGTATGCGGAGAACCAGGCGAGGGCGCGTAAACCCGAGTACTTCGTGGTGGTCGGCCAGTGCACCCACCTCGGCTGCGCGCCCGTCAAGCGGTTCGAGGTCCAGCCCGCGGATCTGGGCGACGACTGGTACGGCGGTTTCTACTGCCCCTGCCATGGCTCGAAATTCGATCTGGCCGGCCGCGTTTACAAGGCCGTGCCGGCGCCGCTGAATCTGCCGGTGCCGCCGTACCGCTTCATCAATGACGACGTGATACTGGTCGGCGACGAGACGGGAGCAGCGTAAGACGATGGCTAGAACGGAAGCTGAAGTTACCGAATCGACCCGCAGCGGCGGCCTGGCGAAGTGGATCAACGACCGCTTCCCGCTGGAGAGCCTGCTGAAGGAGCATGTCACCGAGTACTACGCGGCGAAGAACTTCAACGTGTGGTACGTGTTCGGCGTGCTGTCCATGGTGGTGCTGGTCATCCAGCTGGTGACCGGCATATTCCTCACCATGAACTACAAGCCATCGGCGGACGAGGCCTTTGCCTCCGTCGAGTACATCATGCGCGACGTGGACTGGGGCTGGCTCATCCGCTACATGCATTCCACCGGCGCCTCGGCCTTCTTCGTGGTGGTCTACCTGCACATGTTCCGCGCCATGCTGTACGGCTCGTACAAAAAGCCGCGAGAACTCATCTGGATCATCGGCATGCTGATCTTCCTGGTTCTGATGGCGGAGGCCTTCTTCGGCTACCTGCTGCCCTGGGGCCAGATGTCGTACTGGGGCGCACAGGTGATCGTCTCCCTGTTCGGCGCCATCCCGGCCATCGGCGACACGCTCGTGGAATGGATCCGGGGCGACTATTCCATCTCGGATATCACGCTGAACCGGTTCTTCGCCCTGCACGTCATCGCGCTGCCGCTGGTGCTGGTCATGCTGGTGGTGGTGCATATCCTGGCGCTGCACGAGGTGGGCTCGAACAACCCGGACGGCATCGAGATCAAGGAGCACAAGGATGCCAACGGCGTGCCGGTGGACGGCGTGGCGTTCCATCCCTATCACACCGCCAAGGACCTGGTGGCCATCGTCGTCTTCCTGATGGCGTTCTCGGCCGTCGTGTTTTTCGCCCCCGAGATGGGCGGCTACTTCCTCGAGCACGCGAACTTCGACCCGGCCGATCCGCTGGTGACGCCCGAGCACATCGCGCCGGTGTGGTACTTCACGCCCTTCTACGCGATCCTGCGCGCGGTGCCGGACAAGCTGCTCGGCGTGGTCCTGATGGGCGCCGCCGTGCTGCTGCCGCTGTTCCTGCCGTGGCTGGACCGCTGCAAGGTGAGATCCATCCGTTACCGGGGCGCGATCTACAAGGGCGCACTGGCCGCCTTTGTCGTGAGCTTTCTCGTGCTGGGTTATCTGGGTGTCCAGCCCGCGACCGGTCTCTACACCATTCTTGCGCGGATATTCACCGCTATGTACTTCGCGTTCTTCCTGCTGATGCCCTTCTACACGAAGATGGAGAAAACGAAACCGGTGCCGGAGAGGGTCGTCTATCATGGTTAGGGCAAGATTCATCGTCGCGCTCGCCGCGGCCGCGGCGGCCTCGTTCTCTCTGCCGGCCATGGGGGCGGGCGGCGGATCGCAGTTCAACGAGCCGGCAAACAACGACGTGGGCAACGAGGCCTCGCTGCAGCGGGGCGCGCGCAACTACATGAATTACTGCGCGGCCTGTCACTCGGCGAAGTACGTGCGCTACAACACGCTGGCGGACGGGCTGGAGATTTCCGAGGATCAGCTCATCGAGAATCTCATGTTCAATGCCGAGAAGACCCACGAGACGATGCAGGCCTCCATGCCGAAGGAGGCATCGGCACGGTGGTTCGGCAAGGCGCCGCCGGATCTCTCGCTCATCGCCCGCAGCCGGGGTACCGATTATCTCTACAACTTCCTGCGCACCTTCTACGTGGACGACAGCCGGCCCACCGGCACCAACAACATGGTGCTGGCCGGCGCCAGCATGCCCCACGTACTCTGGAAGCTGCAGGGGCTGCAGCGGCCGGTATACGAGCAGGTCACGGACGAGGCGGGCAGGACGGTACAGAGATTCGTGGAGTTCGAGCAGGTCACCGAGGGTACGATGTCCGCCGGGGAGTACGACCAGTTCGTGCGCGACACGGTCAATTTCCTCGACTACATCAGTGAGCCGGTCCAGATCGAGCGTCGGGTGATCGGCATCTGGGTGCTCCTCTTCCTGGTGGTGTTCTTCCTCTTCGCTTATCTGCTGAAGAAAGAGATCTGGAAGGACGTACACTGAGTTACCAGCCTGCATGCCGGGCCATGCGCCCCGCCGCAATCGGACGTCAGAGGTAGACCATCATGGCGGTAATTGCCAATCGGCGCTCAGTGATGACGCTCTTTTCGCGGCCCACCGACATCCACAGCCACCGGGTGCGGCTCGTGCTCGCCGAGAAAAGCATCAACATCGAGATCGTCAACGTCGAGGGCCCGGAGCTGCCGGAAGACCTGCTCGACCTGAATCCCTACCACAGCGTACCGACGCTGGTAGACCGGGATCTCGTCCTGTACGACTCGCGGGTGATCGTCGAATACCTGGACGAGCGCTTCCCGCATCCGCCGCTGATGCCGGTGGACCCGGTCAGCCGGGCTCACTTCCGCCTGGCCCTGTTCCGCATCGAGAGGGACTGGTACCGCATGGCCGAGGAGATCGAGGAGGCGGGGGAGAAGAAGCAGGCTACCCGCTCGCGCAAGCAACTGAAGGAATCGATCCTGTCGAGTGCCGACGTCTTCGCCGCGAGGGAGTTCTTTCTGAGCGACGAATTCTCGCTGGTGGATGCGAGCATCGCGCCGATCCTGTGGCGCCTGCCCGTCTATAACATCGACATTGCCAGCAAGAGCGGCGCCATCGAGGCCTACATGGATCGCATCTTCGCGCGCCCCTCTTTCCAGCAGAGCCTCACCGAACGCGAACAGGAGATGCGGCTGTGAGCCCGCGGGCAGCAGCCACTCTATGAGTTCCGACGCGCAGGTATCCAAACGCCCCTATCTCGTGCGGGCGATGCACGAATGGATGAGCGACAGCGGCCATACGCCCCACATCGTCGTCGATACCACGCTGACCGGGGTGCACGTGCCCGAGCGGCATGCGAAGGATGGCCGCATCATCCTGAACATCAGCCACTCCGCCGCCCATGATCTGAAGCTGGATAACGAGGCGGTGAGTTTTCGTGCCCGCTTCGGCGGCACGCCCTATGACGTCTGGGTGCCGGTGACCGCCATCCTGGGCATCTACGCCAGAGAAACGGGCCAGGGCATGATCTTCTCCCAGAACGACGACGGACCGGAGCCGCCGGACGGGCCCGGCGGCGGCGAGGACGACGGCGATCAGGCGGGCGGCGGCCGGCCGTCCCACTTGAAGGTGGTCAAGTAGCCTTACCCCGCCCTAGTCGCCGCCCAGCAGCGTGCGGTCGATGAGGTCGCACAGGCAGTGGATCACCACGAGGTGAACTTCCTGGATGCGCGCGGTCCGTTCCGCCGGTACCCGGATCTCCACGTCGTCCGCAGCCAGCATCGAGGCCATGCGGCCGCCGTCCCGGCCGGTCAGGGCCAGCACCGGCATGTTGCGCTCCTGGGCCGCCGTGATGGCCCGGCAGACGTTCTCCGAGTTGCCCGACGTGGATATGGCCAGCAGCACGTCGGCGGGCCGGCCGAGGGCGCGCACCTGTTTGGCGAAAATCTCCTCGTAGGCGTAGTCGTTGGAGATCGAGGTGAGCGTGGAGGAATCCGTGGTGAGCGCCAGGCCGGGCAGACCGGGCCGCTCCATCTCGAAACGGTTCAGCAGTTCCGAGGAGAAATGCTGGGCGTCGCCCGCCGATCCGCCGTTGCCGCAGGCGAGGATTTTGCCGTCGTCCAGCAGGCAGCGGGTGAGCAGCGCGCCGCCCGCCGCGACGGCCGGGGCGAGACTCTCCAGGGCCGTCTGCTTGACGGCGATGCTCTCCGCGAAATGGTCTCTGACGATGCTCTCGGGTTCCATGGGCTTTCACCAGGGTCGGAATGCGTCCGCGAGCCATTGTAACCGTGGCCGGCCGTCCGCGCTCACGTCGATGCAGACGACGTCGAAGCGCAATGCCGTGTCCCCGTAATACGGGTGCCGGCAGAGGAATTGTTCGGCGGCGCGGGCGATGCGCCGCTGCTTGGACGGCGAGACCGAATCCCGCGCGCTGTAGCGCGCGCCCGGCCCGCGGTAGCGCACCTCCACAATCACCAGCGTACCGGCGGTGCGCATGACCAGGTCGAGTTCGCCGACTCGGCAGCGGTAATTCGTGGCCACGCATTCGAGCCCGGCACTCTCCAGGTGACGCCGGGCCAGCGCCTCGGCGCCGTCGCCTAGTCGCTGTCTGTCTGTGCGTCCCACGCGGCCGGCCGCTCCGCCCCATCGGAGTCCCGCAGGAGGATGTCGATGCCCGGCGGACGTTCCGCCTCATCGCCGATGTCGGGTAGCGGCTCCGCCACGGCGACGATCTCACCCTGCTCGAAGGTGGCCAGCGGCAGGCGCCGGTGCACTACGCCGCGCCGATCCATCGTGAGTTCGCCGGTCATGCCCTGCAGGGGCTCCTCCAGGCCGTCGGCGGCGCGCTGCAGCGCGCCGACCAGCCGGTAGGCGTCATAGCCCATCGCATGCAGGCGCGACAGGGGAGAGGAGCCGGGCCAGAGTTCGGCGTAGGTGCTGCGCACACGCTCGACCTCGGAGCGCTCCGAGACGATCCAGGGCACCTCGGGGAACAGGATGCCGTTCAGGTCGTTGTTGCTGCGCCCGTCGCGCTCGTTGACGGCCGACGTGGCATAGACGGGCAGGTTGCCCGCGTAGTGGAAGCGCAGCTGCGGGCGCAGCAGCCGGGCGGTGGTGCCGTCCGCGGCGAGGAAGATGAAATCGATGTCGCCGCGGCGGCGCGGCTCGAATTGCACCGACTCGCCGACCACGCTGCGCAGCCGCCGATAGCGCCGGATGCTCTCGTCGAGCAGCAGCAGGTCCTCGATGGTGTCGGAGAAATCGGCCACGCCGGGCTGGTAGCGCCGGTAGTCGAGCAGCCGGCCGCCCGCCTCGTCCAGCGACGCGGCGAAGGCGTCGAGCACCCGCTCGCCCCAGTCGGACGCCGGGACGAGGGCCACGCCCCTGGGCTGGTCGTCGATGACGGCCCGCCGCGCGACCTGGGCGGCCTCGTCTTCCGGCGCGAGTGCGAACTGGTACAGACCGGCGGGCGCCTGCACTTCCTGCGGCAGCGTGTTCAGCACCAGCGTGGGCAGGGTGATATCGGTGCCGGTGGCGAGGTCCATCACCGAGGGTTTCAGCAGCGGCCCGATGACGAACTCGGCGCCTTCCTCCACGGCCCGGCGGTAACTGTAGACGTTACCGTCCGCGGCGACGTCATAGAAGCGGAGGAGTGGTTTGCCACCGTCACGGAAATCGCCGTACCAGGCGCCGAGGATGCCGTCCCGGATGGCCGACCCGGCACGGCTGCCGCGGCCGGACAGCGGCAGCAGCACGCCGATCTGGCGCGGATATTCGGCGGTGGCGATGTCGACGTCCAGCAGCGAGGGTACGATGTCGGCCAGGGCAGGGTGCCCCGGATAGGATCGGCGCCAGTCGACGACGCCCCGGCGGAAAGCCAGGGTGTCGTCGGCGGCCGCGCTGCCGGTGAGCCCCAGCTCGAGCCAGCCGCGGATGGTGAGATTCGATGCTTCTGCCAGTGCCGCCTCGAGCCGTGCGGGAGGGGTGCCGATGAGTCCCGCCCAGATGATCTCGTGATTCACCCGGACCGCGTCGGCGTCGTCCAGCCACAGCTCCCGGCGCACCAGCAGCTCCAGCGCCTCCCGGGTGCGGCCGGTGTCGAACAGCGCCGCGCCGCGCAGTGCATCCCGGCGCAGGCGCTGCTCCACGCGCAGGCTCTGACCGTCGAGAGACGCCAGGCGCTCCAGCGCGCCGGGCGCATCGCCGGCCGCGAGGTCCAGGCGCGCCGCCGTCAGCGCCCAGTCCGTGGCGAGATCCGCATCCGCCGGCCGGCGGGTGCTGGCAAACGCCGTTCGCGCCCGCGCGACGTCGTCGGCACGCAGCCATTCCTCCACGGCGAGCAGGGTGAGACGGGTGCGTTCGTCGCCCGCCGCGTCGCCGGCCAGCGCAATGTAGATACGGGCCGCATCCTGGTGGCGGCCGGTCGACGCCAGCGAGTCGGCCCGGGCCTCGGCCTGGGGATAGTCCGTGCCGCCGGGCATGGTCTGGCAGCCCGTGGCGAGAAGCGCGGCGAGCAGGAGCGCGATGATGCCGGGGGCCACTTGCCCTCGCGTGTGGTTGCCGTGCACGATGCGATGGTTCCTCATGAAAGATCCCGAGATGGCCAGAGCCGCTGGAGATAGCGCACCGGCGCCGGATAGCGCCGGAGTACTGTACGTCGTCGCCACACCCATCGGCAATCTGGACGACCTGTCGGTGCGGGCGCGGGAGACGCTCGGCGCGGTCGACCTGATCGCAGCGGAGGATACCCGGCACACCCGGCGATTGCTAACGCATTTCGGCATCAAAAAGCCGCTTTTCGCGCTGCATGAACACAACGAGGAGCAGGCGGCACCGGCCCTCGTCGAGCGGCTCCGCGCCGGCGAGTCGATGGCGCTGGTCAGCGATGCCGGTACGCCGCTGGTGAGCGATCCGGGCTACCGCCTGGTGCGGGCGGCCAGCGCGGCCGGGCTCGCCGTCTCGCCCGTGCCCGGGCCCTGTGCCGCCATTGCCGCGCTCAGCGTCGCGGGGCTGCCCACGGCCGGTTTCGTCTTCCTCGGTTTCCCGCCGGCCCGCCGGGAAGCCCGCCGCCGGTCACTGGAGGCCGTGCGCACCGAGCCGCGCACGCTGGTCTTCTACGAATCCGTGCATCGCTGCGGGGATTTGCTGGCGGACCTGGCCGAGGTGCTGGGGCCGGAGCGGCCCGTGGTTGTCGGCCGCGAGATCACGAAGGCGCACGAGACCTTCTACCGGGACACCGCCGGCGGGCTGCTCGCGGCGTGGCGGCTCGGTACGGTGACGGGCCGGGGCGAGTTCGTGGTCTGCGTCGGCGGCGCGCCGCCGGGCGACGATGCCCAGGGCGAGGCGGAGGCCGAGCGCGTGCTGCGCACACTGCTCGAAGAGCTGCCGGTGAAAAGTGCGGCGAAGCTGGCCGCCCGGCTGACCGGAGCGCCGCGCAACCGGCTCTACCGCCGCGCCTTGGAGCTTGCCGCCGGCGATTGACGGCTGCTCGCCCGGGCGCTTGATTCCCCGCCCCGCTTACCCTAACTTGATCCATGGAGCCGGCCAGGCAATCGCCCTGCAAGGGGAGGAAAGTCCGGGCTCCTTCGGACAGGACGCCAGGTAACGCCTGGGGGGCGCGAGCCCACGGAAAGTGCAACAGAAAGCATACCGCCTAAGCGCCGCGAGGCGCCGGCAAGGGTGAAATGGTGCGGTAAGAGCGCACCGCGCGGGTGGCAACACACCGCGGCACGGTAAACCCCGTCCGGAGCAAGACCAAATAGGGGAGTACGCGGCGCAAGCCGCACCGTCGGTCCCGAACGGACTCCCGGGTAGGTCGCTAGAGGCAGCCGGTGACGGCTGCCCCAGATGAATGATTGCCCTCGACAGAACCCGGCTTACCGGCCGGCTCCTCTCCTTGTTCCCGCACCGCGGTGGGGGCCGGTCCCGGCCCCGCCCGAGCCCGGTTTGCGCAACCCGCCGCGCCCGCCGTCCCGGCCCGGGCCCTGTCGCCGATCGGCGACAGCCACCTGAGTCCGTCGCGAGAAGGCACATTTAAGCTACTGATTTTCGTCTTTATATACTCGCGCCTGGTTCGGTGCCGACGAGCCGATGACCTGCTAAGTCACTGTCCCACAAGCGATATTCCGGGCGCGGATATTGACGCCCCCAGGGCCGGTCCCTATAGTGTCGAAAAGTGGTGAAAAGTGGGAGAAGTTGGGATTACAGGGGGTCCCGCCACGCATGTTTCGAGGTGCCACCAAAGTCACGCTGGACGCCAAGGGGCGCATGGCGATACCGACGCGCTACCGCGAGCGGCTGGCGACGCGTTGCGACGGGCACGTGGTGGCGACGGTGGACCGGGATTTCTGTCTCCTTATCTATCCGCTGCCCGACTGGGAGGAGATCGAGCGCAAGCTGGTCCGGTTGCCGGCTTTCGACCGGAAGGCCCGTCGGCTACAGCGCCTCATGGTGGGCTATGCGACGGAGCTCGAACTCGATGGTCACGGCCGCATTCTACTCCCCAGGGAGCTGCGTGAGTTCGCCGGGCTCGACAAGCACACGCTGCTGATCGGGCAGGGCAACAAGTTCGAGTTATGGGACGAGGAACGCTGGAACGAGCGGCGCGACTCGTGGTTGGCAGACGAGGAGGGCGACGAGCTGCCGCTGTCGGCGGAACTCGAGTCGCTCACCTTATAAGAACAAGGTGGTTGGCGCCGAGTGACTGAGCATATCCCGGTCCTTCTGGCCGAGGTGCTGGAGGGTCTGGCGATACGGCCCGACGGTCGTTACATCGACGCGACCTTCGGCCGGGGCGGTCACAGCGCGGCGATTCTGGACAGGCTCGGTTCCGCCGGCAGTCTGCTGGCGATAGACCGGGACGAGGAGGCAGTCGCCGCCGGCCGGGAACGGTTTTCGGAAGACGGACGGTTTCGTATCGAACGGGGAAATTTCTCGGGTCTCGGGGCGATCGCGGTCAGGCACGGCTTCGGCGGCACGACCGACGGGATTCTCTTCGACCTGGGGGTTTCCTCGCCACAGCTGGACGACGCGGAGCGCGGCTTCAGCTTCAGACAGGACGGCCCGCTGGACATGCGGATGGACAGGCAGGAAGGCCCGAGCGCAGGCGACTGGCTGAACCGGGTATCGGAG
>Ga0102929_1000491_pt1 | contig 23227 bp, 20 predicted proteins | sample SalPonR1_B_D2_MG_FD_78510 | JGI IMG/M metagenome (GOLD analysis project Ga0102929, IMG submission 78510) | Salt pond soil microbial communities from South San Francisco under conditions of wetland restoration - Salt Pond MetaG R1_B_D2_MG | ecosystem: Environmental > Aquatic > Marine > Intertidal... | reverse complement strand
GCGCGCGGAGGGCTGGGACATCGACCTCAGGGCGCATGTCCGGCGGGGCGGGCATGTGCTGGGCATTTGCGGGGGCTACCAGATGCTGGGCCGCATCGTGGACGACCCCGAGGGGATCGAGGGGGTGCCGGGGGCGACGGAGGGCCTGGGGCTCTTGCAGGTCGTCACGGTGATGACGCCGGAAAAGCGCCTGACGGAGGTCAACGCGGTGCACGCCGCGACCGGGCGGGCGTTCCAAGGCTACGAGATCCATATCGGCCGGACCGAGGGGGCGGATCGGGCGCGGCCCTTCGCGCATGTGGCCGGCGCGCCGGAAGGCGCGGAGGATGCCACGGGTCGGGTGCAGGGCAGCTACCTGCACGGCATGTTCCGCGACGACGGCTTTCGCGCCGCGTGGCTCGCCGGGTTCGGCGTGGCCGCGAGCGGGCAGTCCTATGGCGCGGGCGTCGAGGCCACGCTCGATGCGCTCGCGGCGCATATGGAGGCCCATCTCGACGTGACGGGCCTGCTTGCGCTGGCGCGTTAGGCCTCGATCACACCGCGCAGCTCGGCCAGTTTCTCGGCCACGAGCTCCGGCTTGCCGCGCGCCTCGATGTTCAGCCGCAGAAGCGGCTCGGTGTTCGACGCGCGCAGGTTGAAGCGCCAGTCCCCGAAGCTTAGCGACAGGCCGTCCGTGTCGTCGCGCGCCTCGGCCTTCGGGGCGTAGTTGTTCTCGATCCGCGCGATCACGGTCTTGGCGTCCTCCACGCGGAAATTCACCTCGCCCGAGGACGGGTAGGCGGCGCGGCGCTCGGCCATCATGTCCTTCAGGCTCTCGCCGCGGCGGCAGATCAGTTCGACCACCAGCAGCCACGGGATCATGCCGCTGTCGCAGGCCATGAAGTCGCGGAAATAGTGATGCGCCGACATCTCGCCGCCGTAGATCGCGCCGGTATCCCGCATGACCTGCTTGATATGGCTGTGGCCGCAGCGCGACTGGATCGCGTCGCCGCCGAGCTCTTCGATGATTGCCTGCGTGGCCCAGACCACGCGGGGGTCATGGACGATCTTCTCGCCCGGTTCCTTGGCGAGGAAGGCCTCGGCCAGCAGGCCCACCACGTATTCGCCCGGGATGAAGCCGCCTTCGTGGTCGAAGAAGAAGCAACGGTCGAAATCGCCGTCCCATGCGACGCCGATATCAGCACCATGCGCGACAACCGGCCCCGCCGTCTTGGGCTGGTTCTCGTCCAGCAGGGGGTTCGGTATACCGTTCGGGAAGCTGCCATCGGGTTCGTGATCGACGCGGATGAACTCGAGCGGCGCGCCGGCCTTGGCGAGGGCGTCCGCGATGGCGTCGAAACTCGGCCCCGCCGCGCCGTTCCCGGCATTCACCAGCACCTTCATCGGCGTCAGTGCCGAGACATCGACGAATTCCATCAGCTTGGCCACATAGGCTGCCCGCGTGTCGGACACGTCCGTCACCTTGCCGCCCGCCACGTCGCCCGCGAAATCGCCGCTTTCGGCCAGTGCCTTGATCGCGTCCATCCCGTCCGCCGTGCCGATCGGGGCGGAGCCGCGCTGCACCATCTTCATCCCGTTGTAATCCATCGGGTTGTGCGAGGCGGTGACGCAGATGCCGCCATCGGCGTCCAGATGGGTGACGGCAAAATACGTCTCCTCGGTGCCGGACAGGCCAAGGTCCAGCACCTCGACACCGGCATCGACGAGGCCGCGCGCCAGCGCCTGCGACAGCTCCTCCGAGGAAGGGCGCACGTCGCGGCCGATCACCACGCGACGCGCCTTCATCACCTCGGCGAAGGCCCGGCCCACGCGATAGGCGATGTCGGGGTTCAACTCGTCCCCCAGCCGGCCGCGAATGTCATAGGCCTTGAAACAGGTGAGCGGGGTGGAAAGCGCGTCCATGGGACCTCCGAGAAAAACGCATCAACCGAATTCGACCACGCTCTACCCCATCCCGGCACACCGATCCAGCGGGTCGCTTGGCGCCGCGCCGCTTTGCGCTAAGGTTCCGGGCGGGAGGTGGCGAAGATGCTTATCGTTGCGCCGCAGACGATTGCCAATGCCGGTGTGCTGGAAACCCGGTCGCTGCCGAAGAAGTTCTTCGGCCGGGTGCAGCTTGTGCCGAAGGGCGCGGGCCTCGGCCTCTGGGCGCGGCTGATCCTCGAGATCCAGTTCCTGCGTTACATCGCGGCGCTGGTGCCCTTCATCGCCTTCCCCTTCATGTCCAATGACCTCGCCCTGCCGGTGACGCAGGCGCCGCTGGCCATGGTCCTCGTCATCGCGGTGGTCGAGATGCGCGTCCTGCGCCTGTCCGACCGCGCGCGCAAGCGACTGGTGACCGAGGACGAGGTGGCGCGGCGGCTGGACGCCTTCACCTTCCGCGCGCGCGCCGCGCTTCGCCGGATCGCGGCGCGGCGCGGCATCGCGGAGGGGGAGATCATGCTCATCGCCGAACAGTCCGAACTTGCGCGCGTTCCCCCGCTCACGCTCGTGTCAGTCCAGTCTGCCGTGCCGGAGCCGCATGTGCTCGACCTCGACGCCGAGGATCGCGCGATCCTTCAGGAGACGCTCTTCGACGAGGACCTGACCGAACGGATGCTCCACGCCGCCAACATGCGCGAGGGGCAACCCATCCGAGAGGTGCGGATCGAGGCGCGCAGCGTATCCGCCCATGCCCGCCTCGCCGCCGCCCTGAAAGAGCGCGCCACGGCCGGGCCCGAACCGGCGGAGGCATAGGCGATGGCGATCAATGCACGCAGCGTATCGGCCGGTGAGGCGCTGAAGGTTCTCGATCAGGGCTGGGCGGCCCAGGCAACGGGCGGGCTGCAGGTCAGCTGGATGCTGCATGGCCGGCCGGGTGTCGGGAAAACCGAGCTTGTCCAGACGCTTGCCGCCCGCAAAGGGGCGACGCTCTACGATCTGCGCCTGACCACGATCGAGCCGCAGGACCTGCGCGGCCTGCCCTTCTACGATCATGAGACGGCGCGCACCGTCTGGTACCGGCCCGAGGATCTGCCCGACGATCCCGACCGCCCGGCGATCCTGTTCCTCGATGAGCTGACCGCCGCCGCACCCACTCTGCAGCCCACGGTCTACGGGCTGTTGCAGGAGCGGCGCGTGGGCCGGCACCGTCTGCCCGACAGCGTGTTCATCGTTGCCGCCGGCAACATGGTCGAGGACGGAGCGATCGCCTACGAGATGGGCACGGCGCTGTCGGACCGGCTGATCCACATGATCGTGCAGGCCGACGCCGATGACTGGCTGACCGCCTACGCGCCCGGCGCAGGCATTCACCCGGCTGTCGCGGCCTTCCTTCGCGGGCGCCCCGATCTTCTGGAGACGACCGAGGACGCGCTCCGCCGGGGCCATGCCATCGCCTGCACACCCCGAAGCTGGACGAGGGTCAGCCAGATCCTCCACGCCGTGCCCGACCGCGCGGCGCGGCAGGTGATGGTCGCAGGCACCGTGGGCGAGGCTGCGGCGGCCGAGTTCGCGCTGATCGCGGACGAGATCGAGGCCTCGGTCCAGGTCGCAGCCATGCTCGCCGCGCCGCGCGCCGAGCGGGCCGAGATGTATCCGCAGAGCCTCCATGGCCTTACCGCGCTGATCTACGGGCTGATCGGCGCGGTGGACGAGCCGACGCTTCCGGCAGGCATCGAGATCCTCGCCGACATGCGCGGCATGTGCGGCCCCGCGCACCGGGCGCTGCCGCTCTCGGAACTGGCGAGCTTCGGCTTCGAGCTTCTGATCGGGCGGGCGCTGGAAAAGGGCTGGCAGGACGTCTTCGCCCGCTCTGACGCCTATGCCGACTACGCCCGCGAACGCGAGGCGGCTGGCCTGTGAAATCCCACTCCACCCGCGCCGCCCGTGCACTTGCCCATCTGGGCGAGGTCGACCCGGCGCTTGCCGTCCTGTCGCTCTGGTGCGGGCACCGCGACGGGGAGGGGGCCACGCGCACCATGGGCGACACGATCGTCTACGGGCCGGGCTTCGCCGCGCTGGGCCTCGCCGAACAGGTCGGCCTCGCTGCCCATCACGTCCTCCACGTCGCGCTGCGCCACGCGAACCGGCAGGCGGGGCTGGCCGAGCGGCTGGGCCCGCGCTTCGACGCCTCGCTCTACGGTCTCGCCGCCGACGGGATCATCAACGAGACGCTTCTTCTGGCGGAGCACGGATTGCCGCGTCCTGCGGTGACGCTGACCGACCTGCTGGAAGAGATCGGCCGCCCCGCGAAATCGCCGGTTGACGCGCTGGCCGACTGGGATGCCGACCGGCTGGCCATGCTGCTCCATTCCGACGCGCGTCTGGCCGAAAAGGCGCGCGACTGGGGCGTGACGCGAGGCTTCGCGCAGGACCTGAGCCTTGGCGAGCCCGATGACGAGGGCGAACGGCAGCAGACCGCGGACTGGCGCAACCAGCTGCTCCGTGCGCTGGAGGCCGGGCGCAAGGCGGGCACAGGCGTCGGGCGGCTGGGCGCGATCCTCGCCGACATGGCGCCTGCGGAAACTGCGTGGGAGGTCGTCCTGCGCGGCATCCTCGCCCGCGCGCTGATCGACCGGCCGCGCCCGTCGCACCGTCGTCCGGCGGGCGCGTGGGTCGCCATGATGGCCGAGGCGCAGGCCCATGGCCGCCCCGAGCCCGCGTTTCAGCCCGGCCGCGCGCGGCAATCCGACCGGCCGCGCATCGCCATCGGGCTGGACACCTCCAGTTCCATCGACCCGCTGACCCTGTCGCTGTTCTTGGCCGAGGCCGAGGGCATCGTCCGCCGCACCGGGGCGGCGGCGCATCTTCTGGCCTTCGACGACACGGTGCACGAGGCCCGGCGGCTCGACAATGCCGGTTGGCGGGGGCTGCGCGACATCGTGCTTCGGACCGGGGGAGGCACGGATTTCGCGCCTGTGCTGGAGGCGGCGGCTCGATTGAACCCCTCGATCGCGGTCATATTGACCGATCTCGACGCGCCGTTCGGGCCCGCGCCGCGCGTCCCCGTGCTCTGGGCCGTGCCCGGACGGCATGAGGTCGACGCGCCACCCTTCGGCCGGGTCCTTCGCATCGGCGACATATGAGTTTCAGACGAGGCTCGGCTCGGCCTCAGACTCCCGCTGCGCGTTCTGCCAGTCGGGCGCGATCCACGGCGCGCGGTTGTCGCGCGCCAGCATCGGCCGCCCGAGGATGTGATCGGCCGCCTTTTCGCCCACCATGATCGAGGGCGCGTTGGTGTTACCGTTGGTGATCTGCGGAAAGATCGAGGAATCCGCCAACCGGAGGCCTTCGACGCCGATCACCCGCGTCTTTGGGTCGACCACGGCCATCGGGTCGTCCGCGCGCCCCATCCGGCAGGTGCCGCAGGGGTGATAGGCGCTTTCGGCATGTTCGCGGATCGCGTCGTCGAGGGCGTCGTCGTCGGAGGCCGCGGCACCGGGCAGGATTTCCTCGCCTGCGTAACGCTCCATCGGTGCTTGCGCCATGATCTCGCGCGTCAGGCGGATGGCGCGGCGGAACTCCTCCCAGTCCTGCTCGTGGCTCATGTAGTTGAACAGGATCGACGGCGGCGTTTGCGGGTCCGACCCCCGCAGCGCGACGCGTCCCCGGCTGAGCGAGCGCATCGGCCCCACATGGGCCTGGAACCCGTGGCCCTGCGCCACCGTCGAGCCGTCGTAACGCACGGCGATGGGCAGGAAGTGGAACTGGATGTCGGGATAGGCGATGCCCTCACGGGACCGGATGAAGCCGCAGGCCTCGAACTGGTTCGACGCGCCGAGACCTTTGCGCGACAGCACCCATTGCGCCCCGACGAACGCCTTGCCCCAGAGCGACCAGTAAGGGGCGAGGCTGATCCGTTCCCTCGCGGCGAACTGGATGTACATCTCCAGGTGATCCTGGAGGTTCTGACCCACGCCGGGCCGATCCGCGACAACGGGAATGCCGTTTTCCAACAAATGTTTGGCCGGGCCAATTCCACTGGTCATGAGAATTTTCGGCGAATTGATCGCCCCTGCGGCCAGCACGATCTCGCCGCGTGCCGTGATCAGGCGGCCGTCCGACAGCCGCACGCCGCTGGCGCGCCCGTCGCTGATCTCGATCCGGTCCACGAGGCCGCGCAAAAGCGTGCAGTTGCCGCTTGCAAGCGCCGGGCGCAGATAGGCGTCGGCCGCCGACCAGCGTCGCCCTTGCCAGATCGTGCGCTCGAACGCGCCGAAGCCTTCCTGCCGCTCGCCGTTGTAATCCGCCGTGCGGCCATAGCCCGCCGCCGCCCCAGCCTCGGTAAAGGCATGGAAAAGCGGGTTTTTCTGCTCGCCTCGTGTGATGTGCAGGGGCCCGTCCGTGCCGCGCCAGGACGCGTCGCCCTCTGTCCCGTGCCACCGCTCGAGGCGCCGGAAATAGGGCAGCACATCCGCGTAGGCCCAGCCGTCGGCGCCCATTTCCGCCCAGGTGTCGAAGTCACGGGCATGGCCGCGCACGTAGATCATGCCGTTGATCGAAGACGACCCGCCGATCACCTTGCCGCGCGGGCAGGCCATGCGGCGGCCGCCCATATGCGGCTCGGGTTCGGTCACGTAGCCCCAGTCATAGCGCTTCATGTTCATGGGGTAGGACAGCGCGCCGGGCATCCGGATGAAAGGGCCGGCATCGGTGCCGCCATGCTCGATCACCAGCACCTTGTGCCCGGCCTCGGCGAGGCGGAAGGCAATGGCGCAGCCGGCCGAGCCTGCGCCGATCACGATGTAATCGGCTTCGGTCACGATCCCGCTCCGATCTTTTGTCCACATTTGGAATTTATGTTAAGCATATGAATACACGTCATTTTCAAGGTTATGCCCATGTGGATAACCTGTGAGTATCAAAACGGCGCCTCCACGGGTGTGAGGCCCACATACACCGCCTTGGGTTGGCTGTAGGCTTCGATCGCGGCGCGCGCGTTCTCACGCCCGATGCCGGAGGCCTTCACCCCGCCGAAGGGCATCTCGATGGGCGTGAGGTTGTACTGGTTGATCCAGCAGGTCCCGGCCTCGAGCGTCCGGATCACGCGATGGCCCCGGGCGAGGTCGCGGGTGAACACACCGGCGGCAAGGCCGAATTCGGTCGCGTTTGCACGCGCGATGACCTCCTCCTCGGTGACGAAGCCCAGAACCGACATGACGGGGCCGAAGATCTCCTCCCGCGCGATGGTCATGTCGTCGGTCACATCGGCGAAGATCGTGGGCTCGATGAACCAGCCTGGCCCGGGCAGCGTCTTGCCCCCCAGAACCAGCCGCGCGCCTTCGTCTAGACCTTTTTCTATGTATCCCAACACGATGGAGCGCTGCCGCTCGGAGGCCATGGGGCCGATATGCGTGGCCTCGTCCATCGGGTCGCCGATCACGGCGCGGGCCGTCCGCTCGGTCAGGCGATCAAGAAACGCCTCCGCCACGTCGCGATGCACGAAGACCCGCGTGCCGTTCGAACAGACCTGCCCGGTGGAATAGAAATTGGCGTTGATCGCGGCCGAGACCGCATCCTCGATATTCGCATCCTCGAAGATGATGAGGGGCGATTTACCACCAAGCTCCATCGTGGCGTGTTTCAGGCCCTCGGCCGCCGCTGCATAGACCTTGCGCCCCGTGGGCACCGACCCGGTGAGCGAGACCTTGGCGACGCGGGCGTCCCCGATCAGCGCGGACCCGACTTCCGCCGCGCCCTGAATGACGTTGAAGATGCCCGAAGGCGCGCCGGCCTCCACCAGAATTTCCGCAAGTTTCAGCGCGCTTAGCGGGGTTTCTTCGGAGGGCTTGAAGACCATGGCGTTGCCGCATGCCAGCGCCGGCGCGGCCTTCCAGCAGGCGATCTGCATCGGGTAGTTCCACGCGCCGATGGCCACGCAGACGCCCAGCGGTTCGCGGATCGTGTAGGCGAAATCGCCGCCCAGCTCGACGGTTTCGCCCGTCAGAGTCGCCGCCATCCCGCCGAAATATTCGAGGCAATCGGCCCCGCTTGCGGCATCGGCCACCAGCGTTTCGGAGATCGGCTTACCGGTGTCCATCGTCTCGAGCTCGGAAAGCGCGCGGTTGCGCTCCCGGATGATCTGGGCCGCGCGGGTCAGGACGCGGCCCCGCTCGGTCCCCGTCATCGCCGCCCAGTCCGCCTGCGCGGCCCTGGCCGAGGCAAGGGCCGCCTCCACCACTGCGCCGGTCGCGGCGTGGACTTGCCCCAGACGCTCCCCGGTCGCGGGATAAATGAGCGGGATCGCCTCGCCTGCGGCGTCCTCCATCGGCGCGCCGTTCACAAAATGGCTGGCCTTGGGCTGCACGTCCATCGTCATTCTCCTCGCGGGAAGCGCTGGCTGTCTTCCAGCACGTTCAGGTCCATGTGGTTGCGCATGTAGCGGTCGGATGCGGCCCGCAACGGCTGGAAATCCCATGGGAAATAAGCCCCGTTGCGGAGTGCCTCGTAGACCGTGAGACGCCGCGCCTGGCTGTCGCGTACCTCCGCGTCGAAGGCCTCGAGGTCCCAGCGGGCGGCGGCCATGACGCGAAAGCGCTCAAGCGTGTCGGTATGCGCCGGGTCCTCGGCGAGGTCCCGCATCTCGTGCGGATCCGCGTCGAGGTCGAAGAGCTGCTCGGGATCGACCGCGCAATTGGTGTATTTCCAGCGGCCCGCGCGTAGTGCGATCATCGGCGAGATCGTCGCCTCGGCGGCGTATTCCATGGCGACCGGGCTTTTCCGCGTGCCGCCACGCGCCAGCGGAACGAGGCTTTCGCCATCGGTCCAGGGCATGACCTCCTCCATCGAGACTCCGGCAAGCTCGCACAGCGTCGGACAGAGGTCGATGGTGGAGACGGGCGTCTCGATCAGCCCGGACTCGAGCCCGGGGGCGGCGATCATCAGCGGAACGCGCGCCGATCCTTCGAAAAAGCTCATCTTGAACCACAGTCCGCGTTCGCCCAGCATGTCGCCGTGATCCGAGACGAAGACCACGATCGCCTCTTGTCGGGTGCGGTCCAGCACGTCGAGCAGCCCCGCGATCTTGGCGTCCAGATAGGAGATATTGGCGAAATAGGCGCGTCGGGCCCTGGCGACGTGATCCTCGGTGATGTCGTAGGACCGCCAGTCGTTGGCGTCGAAGATCCGCCGCGAATGGGGGTCGTGAGCCTCGTAGGAAAGCGCCGCAACGTCGGGCTGCAAGTGGTTGCAATCTTCGTACAAATTCCAGAATTCGCGCCGCGCCACATAAGGGTCGTGCGGATGCGTGAAACTCACGGTCAGACACCATGGCCGGGCATCCCCGCCGCGTGCGAGATCGTAGAGCTTCTGTTCACCGTGGGAGGCGACCTCGTCGTCGTATTCCATCTGGTTGGTGATCTCGGCCACGCCCGCGCCGGTGACGGACCCCATGTTGTGATACCACCAGTCGATCCGCTCTCCCGGCTTGCGATAGTCGGGGGTCCAGCCGAAATCGGCCGGGTAGATGTCCGTGGTCAGGCGCTCTTCAACCCCATGGAGTTGATCGGGCCCGACGAAGTGCATCTTGCCCGACAGGCAGGTGCGGTACCCCGCGCGGCGCAGGTGGTGGGCAAAGGTCGGGATATCCGAGGTGAACTCGGCGGCGTTGTCGTAGACCCGCGTGCGCGAAGGCAGGCGGCCGGACATAAAGCTTGCCCGGCCCGGCGCGCAGAGCGGCGAGGCGGTGTAGGCGTTGGTGAAGCGCGTGGAACGTTCGGCCAGCGCCTTCAGGGTGGGGGTGTGCAGCCAGTCGGCGGGTCCGTTGGGGAAGAAGGTCCCGTTCAGCTGGTCGACCATGATGATCAGGATGTTGGGCCGGGTCACGGTGTATCCCCGAGTTCGCAGGCGAGTGCCGCAAGCACATGGGCGGCCGCCTCAGCCGGGTTCGACGCGCCGACATCGAGCGCCGCACGCAGGTAAAGCCCGTCGATGAGGCCCGCGATGCGCTCGGCGATCTCGGGCGCGCGCGCGCCTGCCAGCGGCCGCAGCCCGTAGAGGAGGTTGGACCGCAAACGCCGCTGATAAACCGTCAGAAGCCGGCGTGCCTGCGGATCGGTCGCGGCCATGACGTAGAAATTCAGCCAGGCGGCGACGACCTCGCGCCGGAAATTCGACGGTGCGAAGCTGGCGCGGATCGTCAGCTCCAGCCGCGTGCGGGGGGCGCCAGCGGCGATCAGCGCGCCGCGCACCTCGGCGCCGTATACCGACAGGATCGCGCGCATCGCGGCGAGGAACAGTCGGTCCTTGCCGCCGAAATAGTGGAATGCGAGCGCGGGCGAGACACCGGCGCGCTTGGCGATCTGTCCCACGGTCACGTCCAGACTGCCGGCCGCCCCGATCTCGTGGATCGTGGCCTGCACAAGTTCGTCGCGCCGGGCGGCTTCCGTCGGTCTTGCCATTCGCATTCCTCCGTGAAACCGTGCTGCCATGGTTTGATTGACTGGTCAATCAACTCGTTTCACCGCTTGCCAGCGGGCCTGATGGGTGGTGAAGTCCGGTTCAGATTAGAAAACGACGCCACACGGGGAGAAAAAACATGCAACGTCTTCTGACCGCGACTGCCATCTGCGCGCTGGGCGCGGGTGCCGCCTTTGCCGAGTGCGAGACCGTCACGTTCTCGGATGTCGGCTGGACCGATATCACCGCCACCACGGCGGCCACCTCCGTGGTGCTCGACGCCCTGGGCTACGAGACCGAGACGCTCGTGCTGTCGGTGCCGGTGACCTATACGTCGCTCGCCTCGGGCGACGTGGACATCTTCCTGGGCAACTGGATGCCGACGATGGAGGCCGATATCGCGCCCTACCGCGAGTCGGGCACGGTCGACACGGTGCGTGCGAACCTGACGGGCGCGAAATACACGCTGGCCACCAATGCGGCGGGTGCTGCGCTGGGCATCGCGGACTTCGCAGATATCGCCGGCGCGGGCGATGCACTGGATGCCCAGATCTACGGCATCGAGCCCGGCAATGACGGCAACCGCCTGATCATGGACATGATCGGGGCCAATGCTTTCGGTCTCGGCGATGCGGAGTTCGACGTGGTCGAAAGCTCCGAGCAGGGGATGCTCGCGCAGGTCGCGCGCGCCTCGGACCGGGAGGAGCCTATCGTGTTCCTCGGCTGGGAGCCGCACCCGATGAACGCCAATTTCGATCTGACCTACCTGACGGGTGGCGATGACTGGTTCGGCCCGGATCTGGGCGGGGCGACCGTCTACACCAACACCCGCGCCGGTTTCGTCGCGGAATGCCCTAACCTCGGGACCTTCCTCGACAATCTCGAGTTCAGCCTCGCCATGGAAAACGAGATCATGGGCGCGATCCTGAACGACGGCGAGGATCCGCGTGACGCGGCGACGGCATGGCTGGCCGCGAACCCCGATGTGGTCATGGGCTGGCTGGACGGTGTGACCACCGTCGATGGCGGCGACGCCGAGGCGGCCGTGTCCGAGGCGCTCGGCCTCTGAGCCACCGACCGAACCCTGACAGGCGGCACGCTATGGCCTGCCGCCTGTCTGCGCATGGGGGCCCGAGGGGATGCTGAACTGGCTCACCGAGTGTGACGAGGGCCTGCCCGAGGAGGGCGGGGCGCTTGCAGCACTCAGCGAATGCAAGCTTCGCGTGGACGACGCGGCCGAGGCCGGGTTCGACTGGTTGCAGAACAATCTAGCGAGTGTTTTCGACGCGATGGCTGTCGGCCTCGAGATCTTCATCGACGCGATCCTCGCGCTGCTCCAGGAGCCGCCGAACACCGGCTGGATCTACGATGTGCGCCGTTCCGAGATCGAATACCTCTACCCCGAGGCCTGGCACCCGATCCTGATCACGGCGATCGTGGCGGCGCTGACCTGGTGGCTGCATCGCGGATGGAAGATGCCGGCTTTGCTGGTCGCAGGCTTTCTCTTCATCATCAACCAGGGCTATTGGGAGGAGACGACCGAAAGCCTGACACTGGTGCTGGCGGCCTGCGTCGTCTGCATGGGGCTTGGCGTGCCGATCGGGATCGCGGCGGCGCACAGGCCCCGGCTCTATGCCTGGATGCGGCCTGTTCTCGACCTGATGCAGACCTTGCCGACCTTCGTCTATCTCATTCCGGCCATCGTCTTTTTCGGCATCGGCATGGTTCCCGGTCTGGTCGCCACCGTCATCTTCGTCTTGCCCGCCCCGATCCGCCTCACGCATCTGGGCATTGCCTCGACGCCGCGCGCGCTGATGGAGGCCGCCGACGCCTTCGGCGCCACGCCCCGGCAGAAGCTCTGGAAGGTGGAACTGCCCTACGCTTGGCCGCAGATCATGGCGGGGCTGAACCAGACGATCATGCTGTCGCTCAGCATGGTGGTCATCGCCGCGCTCGTGGGCGCCAACGGGCTGGGCGTGCCGGTGGTCCGCGCGCTCAACCAGGTGAACACGGGGCTGGGTTTCGAGGCGGGGCTGATCATCGTGGTGGTGGCGATCCTGCTCGATCGTCTGCTCAGGGTGCCGTCGAAATGAGCACCGTCGTCCGCTTCAACGAGGTCTGTATCATGTTCGGCCCGGCGCCGGCCCGTGCACTTGAGATGGCCGACGACGGCGCCACGCGGGAGGATATCCAGACCGCCACCACCCATGTGCTGGGCGTCCACGACTGCACGCTCGAGGTGGAGGAGGGCGAGATCCTCGTCCTCATGGGCCTGTCGGGATCGGGCAAATCCACGCTCCTGCGGGCGGTCAACGGGCTCAACCCCGTCGCGCGCGGCTCGGTCGAGGTGCAGGCGGATGGCGGGCACATGGTCGATGTGACCCATGCCGACGCCAAGACCTTGCGGGATATCCGCCAGACCCGCGTCGCCATGGTGTTCCAGGCCTTCGGCCTACTGCCATGGCGCACGGTACGCGAAAACGTGGGCTTCGGGCTGGAGCTGTCGGGGATATCGGCCACCGAACGCAATGCGCGTGTCGACCGCCAGCTCAGTCTTGTGGGCCTGTCGGACTGGGCCGAGCGCAAGGTGGGGGAGCTTTCGGGTGGCATGCAGCAACGCGTGGGCCTTGCCCGCGCCTTCGCCACCGATGCGCCGATCCTCTTGATGGACGAGCCGTTTTCGGCGCTTGACCCGCTTATCCGCACCAAGCTGCAGGATGAGCTTCTGGACCTGCAGCGCGACCTGAAGCGCACGATCATCTTCGTCAGCCACGATCTGGACGAGGCCTTCAAGATCGGCAATCGCATCGCCATCATGGAGGGTGGCCGGATCGTGCAATGCGGCACCCCGCGCGACATCTTCTCGGCGCCCGCCAGCGATTACGTGGCGGAGTTCGTGGCCAACATGAACCCGCTGGGCGTGCTGACCGCGCGTGACGTGATGTTGGCCGGGGTCGGAAACGCCAAGACGCTGGGCCCTCGCCAGCCCGCCGAGACGCCGGTCAAGGAGCTGATGGAGATGCTGGCCGGCGGCGCGCGGCGGGTCGTCGTGGAAGACGGCGGCGAAGTCATCGGCACCGTCACGCCGGACAGCATAATCGCGCGGATGAGCGCCGAGGATCAGACAGGCGGCGCCGACGCGGAGGATCCGGCAGAGGAGGAGGACGACAGCGGCTTTTTCGACGGTCTCCTGCGCAGTGGCCGTCAGGCGGACTGAAGCGCCGCGACCAGCCGCTCGAGATGGTGGTCGGTATCCCCGAACTGGTGGTCGATCATCACCAGCCGCTTGGCGTAGTGGCTGACCGGATACTCCCACGTCATCGCGATGCCGCCATGCATCTGGATCGCCTCCTCCGCAACCAGCCGCGCGATGCGGCCCACCAGATGCTTGGCCTGGCTTGCGCGGTGCGACTGGTCCGGCCCGCCCATCGCGGCGGCTGCGGCGATGGTTATTGACCGCGCCTGCTCGATCTCGATCGACAGGTCGACGGCCCGGTGCTGCAGCGCCTGAAATGCGCCGATGGGCTGGCCGAACTGCCGGCGCGTGCCGAGATACTCGGTCAGCATTGCGAAGGTTGCCTCCATTGCCCCCAGCGCCTCGGCCGAGAGCGCCAGCGCCGCCCAGTCGAGCATGTCTTGCGGGTCGGCCTCCAGCCGTGTCGCGGGCGCGCCATCCAGCGTGACCTCCCCCGCCGGGCCGCCGTCGATCATGCCATAGGCGGCGATCCCGGCCTCCGAGGCCGCGACGTCGAACAGGGCCGGCCCGTCCTCCGCCACGGCCAGCACGAGCAGCCGGTCGGCCACGCCCGCGCCGTAGACCACGGATTTGCGCCCCGAAAGCGCCCAGCCCTCCCCGGCCTTGGCGGCCCGCGTCGCGATCCCGTCGAGGCCATAGGGCGCGTCGGCTTCGCCGAGGGCAACGGCGTAGCGGACGGCTCCGGAAAACAGGCCTTCCGGCACATCGCCGGCGGCGGCGAAAGCCCGGATCGCCATCAGCGCCGGCAGAACCGGCTCGGGGCAGAGCGCGCGGCCCAGTTCCTCGAACACCACCGCGATGTCGAAACCGGACCCGCCCATCCCGCCCGCGTCCTCGTCCGCGAAGGCGTAGAACAGCCCAAGCTCAGCCAGCGCCGTCCATTGCGCGGGGTCGTGAAACGGCGCCTCGTAGGCGACGCGCGTGCGGTGGTCGAACCCGTAGCCGCCCGACAGCGCCCGCCGCAGCGTGTCGGCCAGCATGCGGCGGTCATCGCTCATCTCGAAATTCATCGCTGCATCAGCCCCTTGGCAAGGATGTTGCGCTGAATTTCGTTGGACCCGCCATAGATCGAGATCTTGCGGTTGTTGAAATAGCTCGCCGTGTCATTGGTGTGCCCGGCCGGGGCCACGCGCAGGTTGCCCTCCAGCTCCTCCGACGGGAAGGGCGCGGCGGCGGGGCCAAGCGCGCGGCGTGCCAGATCGTTGATCGTCTGCCGGATCTGCGTGCCCTTGATCTTGAGCATCGAGGGTTCGGCGCCCAGCCGCCCGCCCTTGGCGGCATGCGCGAGCATCCGCAGGTTGGTGATCTTCATCGCCTCCAGCTCTGCCTCGACCGCTGCGATGCGCGCGGAGAAAAGTGTGTTCTCGATCAGGGGCTTGCCGCCTCTCCGGACGGTACGAGCGAGCGCCTTGACCTGGTCCAGCGCCTGCAGCGAAAAGCCGACGCCGGCGATATTCGTGCGCTCATGGCCCAGCAGGAATTTCGCAATCGTCCAGCCGTCGTTTTCGGCACCGACAAGGTTGGCCACCGGCACGCGGACATCGGTGAAGAACACCTCGTTCACCTCGTAACCGCCCTCGATCAGGCGGATGGGTCGCATCTCGATGCCCGGCGTGTCGAGGTCCAACAGAAGGAACGAAATCCCCTCCTGCGGCTTGCCCTCGGCTTTCGTGCGCACGAGGCAGAAGATGCAGTTGGCGTATTGGCCCAGCGTGGTCCAGGTCTTCTGCCCGTTGACGATGTAGTCATCGCCGTCCCGTTCCGCCCGGGTCTTGAGGCTGGCGAGGTCGGACCCCGCGCCCGGTTCCGAATAGCCCTGGCACCACCAGTCCCGCCCGTCGAGGATGCGGGGCAGGTACTCCGCCTGCTGCTCCGCCGTGCCGAATTCCATCAGCACCGGTCCCAGCATGCGGACGCCGAAGGGCACGATACGCGGCGCGCCCGCCCGGCAGCATTCTTCCTCGAAGATATGCGTCTCCACCGGGCCCCAGGCCTGCCCGCCGAATGCGCGGGGCCATGGGCCCGCGAGCCAGCCCTTTTCGTTCAGGATCGCATGCCAGCGCACGATGTCTTCGCGGGTCAGCTCCCGCCGGGCCAGAACGCGCTCCGAAATGTAGCGGGGCAGCTGGGTCGCGAGGAAATCGCGCACCTCCGCCGCGAAGGCCTGTTCCTCGGGCGAATAGCTCAGGTCCATGGGCCCGTGACCGTCAGAAGAACGCCTGCAGGCCGGTCTGCGCGCGGCCTAGGATCAGGGCGTGCACATCATGCGTGCCCTCGTAGGTATTCACCGTCTCGAGGTTCTGCGCATGCCGCATCACGTGGTATTCCGCCATGATCCCGTTGCCGCCATGCATGTCCCGCGCGGCCCGCGCGATGTCCAGCGCCTTGCCGCAATTGTTCCGCTTTATCAGAGAGATGACCTCGGGCGCGCAGCTGCCGTCGTCCAGCATCCGGCCCGCGCGCAACGCCGCCTGAAGCCCCAGCGCGATTTCGGTCTGCATATCGGCGAGCTTCTTCTGGAAAAGCTGCGTCTGCGCCAGCGGCCGGCCGAATTGGGTCCGGTCGAGGCCGTATTGCCGCGCGCGGTGCCAGCAGTCCTCGGCCGCACCCATCACGCCCCAGGCAATACCGTAGCGCGCGCGGTTGAGGCAGCCGAAGGGCCCCTTCAGCCCCTCCACCCCGGGCAGGAGCGCGTCTTCGCCGACCTCTACACCATTCATCACGATCTCGCCGGTGACCGAGGCGCGGAGCGAGAGTTTCCCGCCGATCTTCGGCGCGGAAAGGCCCTTCATGCCCTTCTCCAGCACGAAGCCGCGGATCTTGCCCTCGTGGGCCTCCGACTTGGCCCAGACCACGAAGACGTCCGCAATCGGTGAGTTGGAGATCCACATCTTGGAGCCGTTCAGGACATATCCGCCGTCGGTCTGCTTCGCGACGGTCTTCATCCCCCCCGGATCGGAGCCCGCGTCGGGTTCGGTCAGGCCGAAACAGCCGATCAACTCCCCCTTGGCGAGTCCGGGCAGGTATTTCTGCCGCTGCGCTTCGGACCCGTAGGCGTGGATCGGGTACATGACGAGGCTCGACTGCACCGACATCATCGAACGATAGCCGCTGTCGACGCGCTCGACTTCGCGTGCGACCAAGCCGTAGGTCACGTAACCCGCGCCGAGGCCACCATATTCTTCGGGAACCGTAACACCTAGGAGACCCATCCCGCCCATTTCCGCGAAGATCTCCGGCGTCACTTGCTCTTCGAGATACGCGTCCGTCACGCGCGGCAGCAGCTTGTCGCTTGCGAAACTGCGCGCGCTTTCGGCAACCATGCGTTCATCTTCGGTAAGCTGATCGTTCAGGTGGAACGGATCTGCCCAGTCGAACGGGGCGAGCGAAGGACCGCTGTGGCGGCTTTGACCATCGGGCATGTGCAACCTCCCATGCTGCTTGTCCAAGACATAGCAATTCATCGGCGGCTGCAAGGGTCCGGTGCTTGCGGCGCGCTGTCTCGGGCGATAGCGTCAGCCGGGCTCGGAGCGCAGGGGAGGAGCGAGATGGACCTCGGAATGACAGACCGCGTGCGGCCGTTGGTCGAGGCGGTGCGCCGCATGGTCCGCGATGAGATCGCACCCCTGGACGCGGAGTATCACGCGCAGGTCGGGCGGCACCCTTCGGGCGACCGTTTCGCCATGACGAAGCGGCAGATCGAGATCCTCAAGTCACTGAAGGAAAAGGCGAAAGCGCAGGGTCTCTGGAATTTCTGGCTGACCGACAGCGACAAGGGCTACGGGCTCAGCACCGTCGAATACGCCTATCTCGCCGAGGAGATGGGGGCGGTGACCATCGCGCCGGAGGTCTTCAACTGCAACGCGCCGGACACCGGCAACATGGAGGTGCTGGAACGCTATGGCACCGAGGCGCAGAAGACCCGCTGGTTGCCGGGACTGATGGCGGGCGAGACGCGTTCGGCCTACCTGATGACGGAGCCCGATGTCGCCTCCTCGGATGCCACGCAGATTTCGCTAAAATGCGAACGAGACGGTGAGCATTACGTCCTAAACGGCGAGAAATACTGGGCAACCGGTGCGGGCGACCCGCGCTGCGGCCTCTACATCCTGATGGCCTGCTCCGATCCCGGCGCGCAGAAACATGCGCGCCACACCATGCTGCTGGTGCCTGCCGACAGCGCGGGGATCGAGGTGCTGCGCCCTATGCAGGTCTTCGGCCATGACGATGCGCCGCACGGGCATATGCATATCCGCTTCAAAGACGTGCGCGTGCCGCTGGACGCGGTGGTGCTTGGCGAGGGGCGCGGCTTCGAGGTGGCGCAGGGCCGGCTGGGTCCGGGGCGCATCCATCATTGCATGCGCGCGATCGGCCGGGCGGAGTATGCCCTTGAACTGATGTGCAAAAGGGCGCTCAACCGGGAGGCCTTCGGCAAGCCGCTGGCCGAGCTTGGCGCGAATTACGACATCATCGCGAACGCGAGGATCGAGATCGAGATGACGCGGCTTCTGTGCCTCAAGGCCGCTTGGATGATGGATACGGCAGGCGTGCGCGCCGCTCAGCCGTGGATTTCCAAGATCAAGGTGCAGGCGCCGCTCATGGCGCTGAAGGTCGTGGACGAGGCCATGCAGCTTTTCGGTGCCACGGGGATCAGCCAGGACACGCCGCTGGCCGCGATCTGGACCGACCTGCGCACCCTCAGGTTCGCCGATGGCCCCGACGCGGTGCATCGGCGTCAGGTCGCACGCGCGGAGCTGCGCAAGCACACGAACGCGACGCCATGAGCCTCGATCTGGCGGCGGTCTCCGCCTGGATGTCAGAGGCGATGCCGGGTGCGAAGCCAATTGAAAAGGCAGAGAAAATCCAGGGCGGGCAGTCCAATCCGACCTATGTGCTCCATGCCGGTGACACGCGTTACGTCCTGCGCCGCAAACCCGGTGGCGTCCTGCTGAAATCGGCCCACGCGGTGGAGCGCGAGTTTCGCGTGCAGTCTGCCCTGCGCGACACGGACGTTCCGGTGCCGCGCATGCTGGCGCTTTGCGACGAGGCGGGCGTGATCGGCTCGGCCTTCTACATCATGGCGCATGTGGAGGGACGGAGTTTCGACGACCCCCGCCTTCCCGATGTGCCGACGGCCAAAAGATACATATACTTCAATAACATGGCGCGCGTTCTTGCGGCGATCCATAAAATTGACATCAAGGCGAAGGGCCTGTCCGATTACGGGCCGCGCGGCAACTATTTCCGCCGGCAGATCGACCGCTGGTCGACGCAATATCGCGCGAGCGAGACCGGCACGATCCCGGCCATGGACCGGCTGATCGCGGCGCTCGACCGGGAGTGCCCCGAGGATGACGGGCAGGTGTCGCTGGTGCATGGGGATTTCCGGATCGACAATCTCCTCTTCGCGCCGGAGGGCCCGGATGTCGTCGCGGTGCTCGACTGGGAATTATCGACGCTGGGCCATCCCTATGCCGATCTCGCGGGCGTCATCATGCAGTGGCAGATGCCGGCGGGCGCGCAGGGCCGTGGTCTCGCCGGCGTGGACCGCGCGACGGAAGGCTTGATGTCGGATCAGGAATTTATCGAGGAATACTGTGTTCTTACCGGGCGTGGCGGGATCGCGGATTTCGGCGTCTACGTCGCGTTCTGCTTCTTCAGAATGGCCGCGATCCTGCAGGGGGTGAAGCGGCGTGCGCTCGACGGGAACGCCTCGGACCCCGAGCGCGGCCTAAAGCTGGGGGAACTGGTGCCGCGCTATGCCGAGGCAGGGTTGGAGGCGCTCGATGTCCGATCTTGATCCGAACCTGCGTGAAGAAGCCTATCCGCTCCAGGCGCATCTGGGCTTTTCGCTGACAGGGTGGCGCGACGGATGGGCGCGGGTGGAACTGCCGGTGACGGGGCATCTGGGCAACCGTCAGGGCATCGTCCATGGCGGCGTGCATGCGACGCTGCTCGACACGGCGATGGGGTATTGCGGCGCTTTCACCGGCGACAGAGACCGGCGCGCCATGGCGCTCACGCTTTCGCTGACCGTCAACTATATCAGTCAAGTCAAGGGATTGCGGCTGATTTCTGAAGCATCGAAAACGGGCGGCGGACGCTCGACCTTTTTCGCCTCCGGCACACTTCGCGACGACACAGGCTCGCTTATCGCGACGGCGACGGGCGTGTTTCGATTCCGCCCCCCGGAGTGATGCGGAGCCTGCGCGCTTGAAGCGCCTGCGCAGATGCCGTTTCCTTGCTCCGTTCAAACAGACAGGGACAGGACATGGCCGGACCCAGACGCCACTGGCGCGAGATGACGACGCGCGATTTCTCCGACGCGGACACGAGTGACTGGATCGCCGTGCTGCCCATCGCCGCAATCGAACAGCATGGGCCGCATCTGCCGGTGGGGGTCGACGCGCTGATCGCCGAGGCCATGGTCACACGCTGCGCCGAGACCCTTCCGGCAGAGGCCCCGGCCACTTTCCTGCCGGTGCAGCAGGTCTGCAAGTCCAACGAACACATAGCTTTTCCGGGGACGCTGACGCTCGACTGGGACACGGCGATCCGGTCCTGGCTGCAGATCGGGCACAGCGTGGCGCGCGCGGGCCTGCGCAAGATGATCATCGTCACCAGCCATGGTGGCAATGTCGCGCCGATGGAGATCGTGGCGCGCGAACTGCGTCAAAGCCACGCCATGGCGGTCGCGACGACATCCTGGACCCGGCTGACGCCGGACCGCGTCTATTCCTATCCGGACGGGCCGATGGTCGATATCCACGGCGGGCTTTCCGAGACCTCGATGATGCTGGCCCTCTATCCCGAGCTTGTCCGCACCGAGTTGGTTGAGGATTTCGCAAGCGCGCAGACAGCGCTTCGGCAGGGATCGGCGAAGCTGGGCTACCACATGGCCGATGCCAATCTTGGCTGGCTGGCGAACGATCTCAGCGAGAAGGGAACCGTGGGCGATGCATCCGCGGCGACCGCCGCGCTGGGGGCGGCCGATATCGAGGGGCAGGTGAATGGCTTTGTCGCGCTGGTCGAAGACATGATGCGGCATACCCCGCCCAAGCCTGTTTCCGTATAGACTTTGGGCGCTGAAGCAGAAATGTCGAACATCTACCCAGAGTTCACTAAGCAAAAATCTCCGATTTCCGCATCTCGCACTATCACATTCGTGATCTATCCACAGAATTGACGGCGTCTGTGAGTAACTCTGGGATCCGTTCCTTGAAGCGGAAGAATCCATGCGTCGCGAAGGGCCATGCGGCGCGGTCCTCGTCCCGCAGGACAAGCGCCAGCGCGATGCCCTCGGCCTCCAGCAGGCGCCCCAACTCCCACAGCGCCGAGGCGGCCGGGCCGACCGGGGTGTAAGGTGTCACGACCTGCTCCAGTCCCTGCGCCACGGCCCAGTCCCGGATGGCCTCGGGCCGGTCGGCCTCCGGTCCCGCTTCGCCCAGCCGGTCGGCCCAGCGGCCGCGCGCCTCGGCGATGGCGGCCGTCGTGAAGCGGGTCACCTTCTCCGACACAGCACTCGGTGAGCGACGGTCGACCGAGCAGAGCGTGGCGTGGGCGACGGGCGGCGCATCGAGCCGCTCGAGCACAAAACGCGGGCTCAGATCCTCTTCGGTCAGGAGCATCCCAGTGCGCAGCCCCGGCGCGGGCATGTCTCCCTCGGGCGCGGCGCGCGGGGCGGGCGGGGCGGGTCCGGCCAGCGGCTCGGGCGCTTCGTTCAGCTGACCGGCCGGGTCGAACCGCCCATCCGTATACCGCCCGATGTTGCTGGCCCGTGCCACATAGGCTTTGCCGCGCGTCTGCAGGCCCGCAACCCAGCGCCAGCTCAGCGTGTTCGAGGCCGGATCGCCATCGAGAAGATGCCGCATGAACCAGTCCGCGCCCAGCGCCCACGGCAGGCGCAGGGTGAAGATCCAGATCGAGGCGGTCCACATCCGGGCATGGTTGCTCAGGTAGCCGCTCCGCGTAAGCTCCGTCGCCCAGGCGTCGAAGGCCTCGATCCCGGTCTCTCCGGCCTCGGCACGGCGCAGGGCCTCCGCCAGAGCGGGGTCACGGCGCAGGCGCGCAAGCGCCGCGTCCAGATCGCGCCGATACGCGCCCCAGACCCCCGGCCTGAGTTCCAGCCAGCCCTTCCAGTAGGTTCGCCAGTACACCTCCTGGATGAATTTCCCGGCCGATGCCGCCGAGTGCCGGCCAAGCACGGCCTGAAGCACCTCGGTCTCGGTGATCAGGCGGTGACGCAGGTAAGGCGAGAGACGCGAGACGTTCGCATGCCCCCCGTCGGGGCGGTCGAAATTGCGGCTCGCGGCATAGGCGCGGCCGGCCTGCGGGACGAAATCCTGCAACAGGCGCAGCGCCTGGGTGCGGGTGGCGGAGACGGTCGAGGTCATGATCGGCAGCTAGGGCGAAGGGCCGCGGGTCAAGGGCGACGGGAAGGTCGCGACAATTCGTGCGAAACTGGCGCGACCGTGCGGTCGGGTGCCCTTGCAGCCCACCGGGGCCGGCACTAGTCTCCTGATCCAACGCTCCACGCAACCGACCCGAGGCAGACGGTAATGCAAGATCCCCACGACTTTTACATGAATACGCTTGTTCCCATGGTCGTCGAACAGACGAGCCGGGGCGAGCGTGCCTATGACATTTTCTCACGCCTCCTCAAGGAACGGATCATTTTCGTCTCGGGCCCGGTCCATGACGGCATGTCCAGCCTGATCGTGGCGCAGCTATTGCACCTCGAGGCGGAAAACCCGTCCAAGGAAATCTCGATGTACATCAACTCGCCCGGCGGCGTGGTGACCAGCGGCCTGTCGATCTACGACACGATGCAATACATCAAGCCCAAGGTCTCCACGCTGGTGGTCGGGCAGGCGGCTTCGATGGGGTCGCTGTTGCTGACGGCCGGCGAAAAGGGCATGCGGTTCTCCCTGCCCAACAGCCGCATCATGGTGCACCAGCCCTCGGGCGGCTACCAGGGCCAGGCGACGGACATCATGATCCACGCCAAGGAAACCCAGAAGCTTAAAGACCGCCTTAACCAGATCTATGTGAAACATACCGGCCAGTCTTTCGAGGCCGTGGTGGACGCTCTGGAGCGCGACAATTTCATGGATCCGGAACAGGCCAAGGACTGGGGCCTGATCGACGAAATCGTCGAGAGTCGGGGCAGTGCCGAAGGCGGAACAGACTGATCCGGCGTCAACCGATCACAGCCCCGGCACATCGGGAAATTGGCGATTGTGGTGGCGCCGGGGCTGAATTAGGCTGGTGCGGATTTGATTGGTCAGAAGTTACGGCGGGCCCGCATACCCGCCACGAAGTGCCCGTTTAGGGACCCGGAAGGGAAGACGATATGGCAAGTTCATCCGGCGGCGACAGCAAGAACACGCTCTACTGCTCATTCTGCGGCAAGAGCCAGCACGAAGTCCGAAAGCTGATTGCAGGCCCCACGGTGTTCATCTGCGATGAATGCGTCGAACTCTGCATGGACATCATCCGCGAGGAGACGAAGTCGGCCGGCCTGAAGTCCACCGATGGCGTGCCCAGCCCGCAGGAGATCTGCGAGGTTCTCGACGATTACGTGATCGGCCAGTC
>Ga0102929_1000490_pt1 | contig 23271 bp, 20 predicted proteins | sample SalPonR1_B_D2_MG_FD_78510 | JGI IMG/M metagenome (GOLD analysis project Ga0102929, IMG submission 78510) | Salt pond soil microbial communities from South San Francisco under conditions of wetland restoration - Salt Pond MetaG R1_B_D2_MG | ecosystem: Environmental > Aquatic > Marine > Intertidal... | reverse complement strand
GGCTGCCGCCCCTCCTCGATCCGCTGCCGGATACGGAGGTCGGTGTACGGGTCCATGCTTCCGCCGGTGCGGATCGTCGTCGCGCCGCCCGCCAGATACAGCGGCGGGAAGCTGACCTCGTTCGTGTTGTACCTCCGCTGCCCCGACGGGTAGAACATGTGTTCGTGGAGCATCACCCAGCCGGGGGTCAGCGTACGGCCCTCGCCCTCGATGAGGGTGGCGCCTTCACCGACGTCCGGGTCGCCCTCGGCCGGACCGACCGACACGATGCGCTCGCCCTCGATCACCACGCGCATGTTCTCCCGCGCGGGGGCTCCGGTGCCGTCGACCAGCCGAACCCCCTCGATGATCACGCGCGGGGCATCCACGTCGATGAAGGAGCGCACGGACGCCGCGAACTCCTGGGCGCGCTGGGCCTCGAGACCGCTCGCCGTCATGGCCGTGAGAACGACGGCCGCCCCCAGCAGAGCGCGGGGAGCGCGTGGCGTCACTCGCCGCCCCGACGGAGCCGCATGTGCGCCTCCGGGCCGTCGTACAGGAACAGCTCGTTCAGGCGGATCACGTAGAAGCGGGTCTTCGTGAGTGCGTCGAGCATGATGGTCTCGAAGTCGCCGAGCTCGGACGGACACGCCCGCCGCGTCGAGGCGAAGGGACCCATGACGAGTTCGTTGCCGGTGGCGCGGTACGGTCCGTTGAAGGAGTTGCACCCGGTGTTGCCCACGAGTTCACCGACCCCGCTCTGAATGAGGATGAAGGGGTCGTCCCCCGCGGAGCTCGGGGGCGTGATCCCCCGGACCTCCACGACTTCCCAGGTCGTTCCCTCGAGCGGAGCGTCGGTCGGGACGGAGGGGGAGGAAGCGCAGGCGGTGAGGACCGCGACGAAGGCGAGTGAAAGCGTTCGCATGGCGTGGAACCGGGTTGGGCCTGTCGGCCGTGGGGCGAGTGATGTCCGCGAAGGGTATCCCAAGTATGCACCGAGGGGCCCCGCCGATCCACTCGACGGGGCCCCTCGGCCGCACACTTCGGTACTGTCGATCGTCGTCGATCAGGCGGTGTGCGCGAGCTCCTGCTCGTGCGTCTCCTCGAACTGCGGAGGCTGCCAGATCTGCACGATCGGGAAGGTGTTGAAGAACCAGAGCACGGCGGCCATGAACAGGCCGAGGAAGCCGACGGCGATACCCGTCTGATAGAGCATGTTCGTTACGTCGTAGCCGCTCGTCTGGACCGTCGGCGCGATCAGCCAGTACCGCTCGCACCACAGGCCGAAGAGGATCGTCATCGTCATGAAGCCGAGCCACTTCGTGCTCAGCTTCGGCGAGCGGCCGATCAGACCCGCGAACGGGATGACGAAGCAGGTCACGATGACCAGGAGGGAGAACGTCCCCCACCCGTGGCCGGCCCGCTTCACCATGTAGATCTGCTCCCACGGGAGCTTGCCGTACCAGATCACGATGTACTGGGACCAGAAGAGGTAGGTCCAGAACACGGTGAATCCGAAGGCGAGCTTGCCGATGTCGTGGCGCTGCTGGATCGAGATGGCCTTGTACGCGAAGTCGTCCTGACCCCGCAGCCACACCCCGGCGAGCGCCGTGAAGGCGACTCCGCCCCAGAGCGCCGCCATGAAGAACCAGCCGCCGAACAGCGTGCTGAACCAGTGCGACTCGAGCGACATCGCGTAGTCGTAGACCACGAAGCTCATCACCAGGGCGTAGACAATGATGAAGACGGGCCCCAGACGCGCCATCCGGTTGCGACTGCGGACTTCCTCGTTGTCCTGACCGGTCCAGCCCGCCATGAGGCGGTCACGCCACTTCTGCTGCCCGGCATCGAGCTCGCTCTCGTCGAGCCGCCCCATGTCCGGACGCAGCGCGAGGTACGCGAAGTACCCGGCCAGCGAGAACATGAGTAGCGGTCCGACGAAGTTCCTGACCATCAGGAACCCGGTATTCAGATACGCCGCCTTCGCCTGCACGATCGGATCGTACGCCATCTGCTCGATCCACGGGAAGTAGACCTCCCGGAGCCCGAGCATGGGAAGCAGAAGCACGAAGGAGATGGGCAGGAAGGCGACGCCCGCGAGGCTGACGCGGCGAAGCGACCAGTTCCACTTGGCGCGCACGATGGTGGTGGCCGCGGCGAACGCCAGCGCCCCCATCGCGACCGACGTGAAGAACAGCCAGTTGGAGACGTAGCTGACCCAGGCGGCCTGCGCGTCCCGCTGCAGCTGCATGAAGAACGCGACGGCGCCGACGAGCGCCATCACGCCGAAGATCGACATCGCCGCCTTGTTGCGGGTGACGAAGCGTGCCGGAATCTGCTCGGGGATGTGGATGTGTGCCATGTCAGTTCCCCTCCCCGGTGTCACCGGCGGCCCCGGTATCACCCGCGGGCGCCGGGGCTCCCTGCGAGGCGTTGTAGTCCGCCTGCAGCTGCCGGACATAGTTCACGATGTGCCAGCGGTCGAAGTGGGTGACCTGGTGGCCGTACTGCGGCATCTGGCCGCGACCGACGCGAACCATCGCGTAGAGGTAGCCATCGGAATATCCCTGCACGGTCTCACCGGCGAGGTTGTAGACCTGCAACGCGGGCCACTGCTGGACGAGATAGGCTTCGGCACCGATGCCGGCGTCCCCGTGACACGGCGCGCAGACGCGGATGTAGAGCTCCTCGCCCCGGGCCGGATCCGCCTGATCCGCAGTCAGCGGATTCTCGAGCGAGTCGAGCATGGGATCGAACCGTACCGTGTACGACGCGTCGAAGTCGGGCACGTCGTAGTCGTGCTCCGTCGGCGTTCCGTACATGACCGAGTTCGGGTCCGGCGCGAAATTGCCCGACGAGAAGGAGACCGCGGCGTCGGCCGGGCTCCGGGTGTTCTCGTAGGGGTCGAACGACGCCTGGTCGCGCATCGACCGGCCGAACATGTAGACCATCGCGTCGTCGAGCGCCGCACACCCGGATGTGGATCCGAGGACGACGGCCACGACGGCGAGGCGAATCAGCTTACGCATGGGCACCCTCCCGCGTCTCGGCGGGGTCGTGCTTCCGAAGGATCTCCCGAGCCCGGTCCAGATCGGTTCCGGAGGCGGGGACGAATACGCCGTAGCGACCCGAACTGAACTCCGGATCGTAGACGACGGGGGGCGTGACGTTCGGCAGCCGGCTGTTGATGAACATCCCGAGCACGGTCGCGAGCGCACCGAAGAGAATCGTCATCTCGAATGCGATGACCACGTAGGCCGGCATCGAGAGTACCGGCTTTCCCCCGGTGATCAGCGGCCAGTCCATCGATGTCCAGGCCGTGAAGGCGAAGCCCGTGGCCGTACCCGTGAGTCCTCCCACGAGCGTCCACACACGGACCGGGCTCTCCCCGTATCCGAGGGCGTCCTCGAGGTGGTGCTCGGGATACGCCGCGTACGTGATGACCTCGTCGAAGCCCGCATCACGGAGCTCCTTGACGGCGTCTACCGTCGAGTCGAGGTAGTCGTAGGAGGCGAGAATTCCGCTCTGGCTCATCGTCAGTCTCCCGCCGGGGCGGTCGCCGGCACCGCGTCGTGTCCGTCATGTCCGCCCGACGTGCGACGCATCCTGGGCGGAATCACCTCCTTCAGCTCCGCGATCGCCACCGGCGGCAGCAGACGGATGAAGAGGAGGAACCAGAAGCTGAACCAGCCGAAGCTGCCGATCACGATGCCCATCTCGGTGAGCGAGGGGCGGTAGACGCCCCACGCGAACGGCGCGAACTCGTGACTCAGCGAGGTCACGATGATCACGAACCGCTCGAACCACATCCCGATGTTGATGAAGATCGTGATGGCGAACAGGGCCGGAATCGAGTGACGCACCCGCTTGAACCACAGCATCAACGGAATCATGCCGTTGCAGATCAGCATGATCCAGGTGGCCCACCAGTAGTGCCCGAAGAGGCGGTTCCAGAACATCTGCTTTTCGGGCGGCTCACCCGAGTACCACGCCATGAAGAACTCGGTCAGGTAGGCGTAGAAGACGATCATCGACGTGAGCATGACCAGCTTGGCCATGGCGTCGAAGTGCTTCGTCGTGAGGTAGGCCTCGAGCCCGAACACCTTCCGGATCGGCACGGCGAGGGTGATCACCATCGCAACACCGGAGAAGATCGCTCCGGCCACGAAGTAGGGCGCGAAGACGGTCGCGTGCCAGCCCGGCACGATCGACATCGCGAAGTCCCACGAAACGACGGAGTGCACCGAGAGCACCAGCGGCGTCGCGAGGGCGGCGAGGAAGAGATACGCCTTGCCGAAGTGGTGCCACTGGCGATCGGTCCCGCGCCAGCCGAGCGCGATCACCCGATAGAGCTTGCGACGGAAGCCGGTCGCCTTGTCCCGGGCGGCGGCCATGTCGGGCACCATTCCGAGATAGAAGAAGACCGACGAGACCGTGAAGTAGGTGGTGACCGCGAACACGTCCCAGACGAGCGGCGACCGGAAGTTCGGCCAGAGGTACCGCGCGTTCGGGTAGGGGATGAGCCAGTAGGCGTGCCAGACACGGCCGACGTGGATGAGCGGGAACAGTCCCGCCGTCATCACCCCGAACACCGTCATCGCCTCGGCCATCCGGTAGATGGACTGACGCCACGGTGCCCGGAAGAGGAAGAGAATCGCGGAAATCAGCGTTCCGGAGTGCGCGATACCGACCCAGAAGACGAAGGTCGTGATGTACGCACCCCAGCCCACCGGCGACGTGAGCCCGGAGACTCCGATGCCCCGGTAGATCTGCCATCCCCACGAGCCGAACATCAGCCCGACGCCGAGAACGGCGAGGGAGAACAGGAACCACCACCCCTTTCCGGGGGCGGAGAGCATCTTGAGGATGTCCCGATTCACCTCTTCGTGGAGATCCACGTCGGGGTGAGCGAGGGCTCCTCGCTTCTGTGCTTCCGTCAACGTCGCCATGCGAGTTCTCGTTCCGCGGGCTCGTGTCGGCGCCGCCCTAGTGGGCCGCGTCCTCGACTTCGTGGAAGGTCACCTTCTTCAGGTAGTGCACGGCAGGCTGTGTGTTGATCAGCTTGTCGAGCACTCGGTACGTCCGTTCGTTCTCCGCCAGTTCGGCCACGCGGGACGTCGAGTCCTTGATGTTTCCGAAGACGATCGCCTCGGCCGGACAGGACTGCTGACAGGCCGGCACGACTTCGCCGTCCGCGATCGCGCGTCCCTCCACCACGGCCTTGTTCTGCACCTCGCGGATGCGCTGCACGCAGAACGAGCACTTCTCCATGATCCCCGTGTTCCGGATGGTCACGTCCGGGTTGTACTGCCAGTTGAGCGGCTCGGGGACGTCCGCGTAGCTGTACCAGTTGTACACGCGGACCTTGTACGGGCAGTTGTTCGCGCAGTACCGCGTGCCCACGCACCGGTTGTAGACCTGACCGTTCAGGCCGTCCGGCGTGTGGTAGGCCGCGACCACCGGGCAGACCGGCTCGCACGGCGCGTTGTTGCAGTGCTGACAGAGCATCGGGAGGTGCCGCACGTCGAGCGTACCGGCGTGCGACGCGTCGACCGTCTCGTAGTAGCGCTCGAGGCGGATCCAGCCGAGGTCCCGGCCCATGCGGACCTGGTCCTCGCCCACGAAGGCGACGTTGTTCTCGGACTGACACGCCACGATGCAGGCGGAGCAGCCCGTACACTTGTCCAGATCGATCGCCATCGCCCAGCGCGGCGTCTCCGGATCGGCATAGTCGCCGCGCTCCGTGCCCGGAAGGGGCCAGTCGGCGGCCTTGCCCTCGACTTCGACGGCACCGAAGCCGCCGAGCATCTGCATCTCCTCGAGGGGCTTTTCCTCGTAGCCCCCCTCGCCTTCACCCTCGCCCTCGTAGCCCGCGTCCTCGGAGTGGCCGAGAGAACCGATGTAGGCGGCAGGGGCGATTCCGCGGCCGGACTGGCTGTCGGATCCCTCGATCGTGGCGAGCCGGTAGACGTCACCGGTCGGAACGACGGAGACACGCGTCGCGAGGTGGACGAGTCCGCCGGACGGCTGCTCGGCCTCGGCCGGAAGCAGCGTCATGGCGTTCACGCCATTGCCGTTCGCGTAGCGTCCGGAGTTCTGGCGCCCCATGCCCATCTGAACGGCGACGGTGTCCTCGCGGACTCCCGGATAGGTGAAGACCGGCAGTTCGACCGCGCCGTGCGGCGACGTAACGGTGACCACGTCCCCCTTGTCGACACCCAGACGCTCCGCGGCGGCCGGATGGATTTCGATCCACCCGTGCCAGGCGATCTTCGAGACCGGGTCGGGCAGCTCCTGCATCCAGGCGCTGTTCGCCTGCTTTCCGTCTCCGAAACGGGATGACGGATACACCATGAGGACGAACTCGCCGTCCCCGTCGAAGGCGGGCGTGTCGAAGATCAGCGCCGCGTCCGGCTGGCGGAGGGTGACCGGCTCCTCGGTCGCCGGGACCGGCACTTCGACCACACCGCTCTTCAGCGCGCCGCGCCACCAGGCCTCGAAGTCCTGGGCGACGCCTACGCTCTGGTGGAGACTCTGCCACCGGTTCCGCAGGTGGTCGTACGTCGTGGCGGGCCCGACGGGGCTGCCGGCACGCGTGGCGACCGAGAGAAGGACGTCACCCGTCTGCTTCGAGTCGAAGTGCGGGACCGACTCCATCGCCGGCTGCTGGAGCGAGTAGACGCCGGGACGCGGGCTCGCGTCCCCCCACGCCTCCAGGAAGTGACGATCCGGAAGGATCAGGTCGGCCATCGCCGCCGTTTCGTCCGGCTCGGTCGCGAACGAGACCTTGAACGGCACGCCCGCGAAGGCGTCGTTGAAGCCCGATGCCGGCGGAAGCCCGTAGGCGGGGTTGGTGCCGTGCACCATCACCACGCCGACGCCGCCCGAGGCCATCGAACGGATGGCCGCCTCGACCTCGCCGTAGGGGCGGGACGGGGCGCTCTGGGCGTTCTCGACCAGGCGGACGCGCGATCCGACGTTGCCCGCCACGGAGTTGAGGATGTGGATCGCGAGGTTGGCGGCCGTGGCGTTCCGGTGCTGACCGGCGACACCCGGGCCCATCGCGACGGACGGGGCGTTCTGGAAACGATCGGCGAGCTCGCGGATCGTCGCGGCCTCGAGACCCGTCGCCTCGGCCGCGGCCTCCGGCGAGTACGCCTGGAGAATCTCGGCGTAGGGACCGGCGTTTCCGATGCGGCCCGCGATGACCGATGCCATGCCGAGCGCGACGGCGGCCTCGCCGCCGGCCGGGATCGGCACCCACTCGTCGGCGTTCTGGCCCGTGAGGTTCAGGCGGGGGCCGACGTACACGAACTCGCCCTTGCGACCCTCGTCGTCGACGCCGGCGGCGCGGGCGAACCCGCGCTGATACTGAACCGGCGAGACCCACGTCTCGATGAAGTCGGCACCGAAGGAGAGGATGAACTCCGCGCCCTCGAACTCGTAGTGCGGAACCACGTCGCGCCCGAAGGCGATCCGCGTGGCCTCACGGAGCGGCGCCTCGTTCAGGCCCTCCCATTCGACGCGCGATCCGCCCACCGAACTGAGGAACTGGTCCACCAGGTCCGCCATCGTCGGACCCATGGCGCCGCCGATGAAGAGAACGTTGCCGGCCGCGCCCTGGATCCGCTCGGCGAGAAGCGCCTCCGCCTCGTCCCAGGAGATCGGCTGGAGTTCCCCGTTCACGCGCTGCATCGGCCCGGTGTAACGGTCCGGGGCGTACAGCGCCTGCAGCGAGGCATGTCCGCGCTGACAGAGCGCACCTTCCGAAACCGGATGGTTCGGATTCCCCTCGACCTTGACCACGCGCCCCTCTCGGGTGCGCACCCACATGCCGCAGCCGGCGGAGCAGCCGTTGCAGGTGGAGGTGTACCAGGTGGCGACGCCGGGCGTGATGTCCTCCGGCGGAACCACGTACGGGAGAAGCTTCTCGGCGCTCTCGGTCGAACACCCGGTCAGGCCGGCTCCGACACCGCCGACCCCGACGACCTTGAGGAAGTCTCTACGCTTGATCCCACTGCTCATATCGGCGCTCATCTCGGGCCTCAGTAGTGGCAGACGGTGCAGTCACGGCTCACGTCCTGCTCGACGTGACACGAAATGCACCAGCCCATCTTTCCGTCGCCCCAGGCGGGGTCGGGCTGCTGAAGAACGCCCATCTCCTGGACCGGACCGTGGCACTGCGTGCAGTCCAGTCCCGCATTGATGTGACGCATGTGCGGAAACTTCACGTGATCGGCGACCTTGTGGATGCGCACCCACGGAATCGTCTCGCCGTCGTTCCAGTACTCCTGGACCATCTCGATCTGCTGCTGGCCCTGCTCCGACTGGACCTGGACCTTCCCGGCGGCGTGGCACCCCATGCAGGTGGACACCGGGGGAATGCCGGCCGAGACGGAGCGCTCGGCGGAGTAGTGGCAGTAGGCGCAGTCGATCCGGTTCGTGCCCGCGTGAATCGCATGCGGGAACGCGATCGGCTGGATTCCGGCGTCGTTGCCGTAGTTGTCGCCGGTGCTCGACCCCGCCGGGGCCGCTGCCTGCGCAGCGGCGTTCGCATCCTGGCCATCCTGTACGAAGGCGAGACTGCCTCCGGCCAGCACCGTCACGACGACGGCCGCGATTCCGATCTTTCTCGTTACGCCCATAACGTGCGATTCCCTGTTGAGAACGCGGACCGAAACCCGTTCCGATCCGTCATCAACCGCCTGACTCCGCATAAAGCCTCAGAAGGTATCCGGAGTTCTGCGTAGTCGTCAACGCGTAGTCCCACCTAGCCGGATCCTTTCCAAATCGGCGGGTGTTACACCTGATTCTCGGATTGTTTCATCGATTCGAATCGGGACCGCTTCCTCCTCGATCCCCCCGCCCGCATGTCCGACGCCTCCGCGCCACCCCAAGCCGATCCGTCGCTCGCCGTCCTCGACACCCTCGTCTCCGACATCGAGACGGTGTTCCATGGGAAGGAGCGTGTGGTTCGCCTCGCTCTGGCCGCGCTGCTCGCGAGAGGACACGTGCTCTTCGAGGATGTTCCGGGTGTCGGGAAGACGACGCTCGCGAACGCGCTCGCTCGGGCCCTCGGGCTGAGTTTCCGACGCATCCAGTTCACGAGTGACCTCCTCCCCTCCGACGTTCTGGGTGTTTCGGTATGGAATCCGCAGACCGCGGAATTCGACATCCGGACCGGGCCGATCTTCACACAGGTCGTGCTGGCGGACGAGATCAATCGCGCGCCGCCGCGCACGCAGTCGGGGCTGCTCCAGGCGATGCAGGAGGGACGTGTGTCGATCGACGAGGACGAGTTCGAACTGCCTCGACCCTTCCTAGTGCTCGCCACGCAGAACCCCCTCGAGCATCACGGGACCTACCCCCTACCCGAGAGCCAGCTGGACCGATTCCTCATGCGCCTCACCATCGGCTACCCGAACGCGGAGGCGGAGCGACGCATCCTCACGCAGTCGCGCGGCGGGCACGCACCGGTGGACCGGCTCGAGCCCCGCATCGGGCCATCCGACGTGCTCGAACTGCAGCGGCGGGTCGAGGAGGTCCACGCGGATCCGGCGGTCGTCGACTACGTGATGGAGATCGTCCGCCGGACGCGGGAGACCTCGTCGATCCAGCTGGGCGCGAGCCCGCGCGGCGCCGTCGCACTGCTCCGTGCCGCCCGCGCTCTCGCGCTCACTCGGGGGCGGACCTTCGTGGTGCCCGAGGACGTGCGTGACCTGGTGGTACCGTGCCTCGCACATCGGATTCTCCCGGCGGGGGCCGCGTCCTCTACCGCGGACGCCCATGAGACCGCGGCCATGCTTCTGGAAGAGATCCTCTTCGAGGTCGAGGCCCCGGTGTGACCCCGAGGCGCGGCTTCGGCCCCGCACTCCGGTCCGCCCTGGCGTCGCCCGTGCGGACGGCCGGGGAGATATGGCGGCGACTGCGATCCTGGCGCCGCATCCGCTTCACTCGAGCCGGGACGTTCTTCGTCGCCGGGACCTTCGCGATCGGGTTCGCGGCCATCAACACCGGCAACAACCTCCTCTACCTCCTCCTGGGTGCGATGCTCGGAGCGATGGCCGTGAGCGGATGGCTCTCCGAGCAGACGCTCCGCAGCCTCCAGATCACGCGCCGGGTGCCGGGGGGCGGGCACGTCGGCGAGGCGATCCCGATCCACTACCGCGTAACCAACGGCAAGGGCTTCCTGGCGACCTACGCGCTCGAACTGCAGGAGCCCGGTCTCCCGGAGGTGGCGTTCCTCGCGCACGTCGCGCCCGGCGCCTCCGCCGGTGCACGCTCCAGCCAGGTCTTCCTGAACCGCGGCGTGTATCCGCTCGAGCAGCTCACGCTGGCCACCGACTACCCGTTCGGTCTGTTCAGGAAGGAGCGCGACGTACCGGTGCGGGGTGAGATCCTCGTCTGGCCACGGATCGATCTCCGGGTGCGCCTGCCGGCGGGGGCGGCGGGGCGGCGACAGCGGCGATCGCAGGACTCCCAGGGCTCGGAGCGGGGTGCCAGAGGTGAGTACCGGAGCCTTCGCGAGTATCGCCCGGGCGACGACCCGCGCGACATCCACTGGAAGGCGACGGCCCGCACGGGTCGGGCCGTCATTCGTGAATTCGATCGGGCCGCGGCCGAGGCGCTCTGGGTCTCGCTCGACGTGGGCACCCCGGAGGGCGACCCTGCCGAACGCGCCGCGGACCTGACGGCGTCGCTCCTGGCCCGGCTCCTGCGTGACGGCTCACCGGTGGCGCTTCACGCCGGGGACCGGGTGGTTCCCCCCGGATCGGGCCCGGGCCAGCTCGAGCGGGTGCTCGATGCACTCGCACGGGTCGAGTTCGGCTCGGCCGACACGGCGCCTCCCGTCCCGAAGGATCGATGCGTCCGGGTGACCGCCGGATCCCGGCCGGTGGGTTGGGCCGACGCGATCCTGGCGCGTGCCGGAGCTGCACCGGACGGGGACGGAGAGGGTGCGGCGGGCGGAGCGGACGGGGGGGCGTCGTGAGGCTCGAGCTGGTCCATCGCAGGCTGGTCGTGCTCATGGCGCTGTCCGGACTGCTCGCCTTCGCGTCGGGAGCGGGCTTCGAGCCGATATCGGCGATTCCCGCGGCGGCGGCGCTGTTGGCCAGCCTGTTCTGGAGGCCGTCCGAGACCACGGTCGAGTGGCTCGAGCGGCTCACGATTCCGCTCGCTCTCCTGCTCGTCGCACGTGCGTTCCTGATCGCGACGCTCTTCGGCGGTGACCTGGTCGTCCCGGTCGTCGACCTCCTGCTCCTCCTGGTCTGCTTCGAGGTCCTGCGATCGGCGGACATGACGAACGACGTCCGGCTCTACGCACTGTCGTTCGCGCTGGTCCTCGCATCCACCGCCTACCGACCCGGGGCGCTCTTCGCACTCTCCTTCCTTCTCTTCGTCGTGCTCGGATCGGCGGCCATCGCGATCGGGCTGGTCCGGCGGAAGTCCATCCGATTCGGCGCGCCCGACGCCACGCTGGATCGCTCCTTCGTCGTCACCTCGCTCGGGCTCTCCGTCGTGACCTTCGCGATGGCGATCGCGGTGTTCGTAACCTTTCCGCGGGTCTCCCGCTCGTGGCCGGGGCGGGGGGACGTGGCCGCGACGTCGATCGCCGGGTTCTCCGACCGGATCTCGCTCGGCCAGCACGGCGCGACCATCGCGGCCAACCCCGAGGTCGTCCTGCAGGTGGAATTTCCCGGCGGACGTCCGGAGCGCCTCGGGAACCTTCGGTGGCGCGGCCGCTCGTACGATCGCTTCGACGGCGTCGTCTGGACCCGGTCCGACCCCGACCGCCCCGCGAACACGCCCGTTCGCTGGCTGAGCGCGAGGTGGCCGGACACCACGGTGGTCCAGAAGATCACCGCCGCGCCGCTCGACGTGCCCGTGGTCTTCGGCCTCAACCCGCTCCGCTCGGTCGAGCCGGACTCGCCGATACGCCCGCTCATGGACGACGTCGGGGACTGGTTCTACTGGGGCTCTCCCTCACGCCCGTCCTACACCGCGGTCTCGACCGCCGTACAGCCCGACGCAGACGCCCTCCGTGCGAGCGCCGGCAGCTACTTCCCTGATCCCGATCGATACCTGCAGCTGCCCGACCTTGCGGCCCGCGTCGTCCAGCTCGCGGACTCCCTGACCGCGCCCTTCGACAGCCGGTACGACCGCGTGGCGTCGATCCACCGCTACCTGACGACCGAGTTCGGCTATACCCGGGACCTCCCGGCGACCGCGCGCCAGACCTCACTCGACCACTTCCTCTTCGAACGGCGGGAGGGGCACTGCGAGTACTTCAGCTCGTCGATGGTCGTGCTGCTGCGGGCCGCGGGCATCCACGCCCGGAACGTGAACGGGTTTCTGGGAGGAGAGTGGAACGAGTTCGGCGACTTCCTCTCCGTGAGCCAGAACGAGGCCCATTCGTGGGTCGAGGTGTGGTTCCCCGGCCACGGCTGGGTGGAGTGGGACCCGACACCGGCGGGCTCCGGTGGAGGGACCGCGGCGGGAGGGTGGTGGACGTTCCCCGGCTCCCGGCTGTTCAGCGGGTTGTCGTACCGGTGGACCCAGTGGGTGCTCGAGTACGATCTGGCTCTGCAGGCGAACCTCTTCGGCAGGCTCACCGAATTTCTCGGTGGCGACGAGGATGGCGCCGCGTCGACGGAAGGCGGCCTTCCGGGCGGCGTGTGGCTCTGGCTGGTCGGCGGACTCGGCGGCGTGATCCTGGTGCGGTTCGTCGTGACGCCCCGGCCGAAGTCCGTTCGGCCGGAGTCGAGAGCCTGGGGAGCCTTCGTCCGAAGGGTGGAGCGGACCGGACTGATCGACTCGGACGCCGTTCCGCCGTCGGAGCTGCTCCGCCGTATCGAGCGCGAACGTCCCGAGGCCTTCCCGGCGGCCGAGCGCTTCACCACGCTGTACCTGCGTCTCCGATTCGGCGGCGTCGATCCGGATCCCGCAGACCTCGGTCGCCTGCGGAGCCTGCTCGCCGAGGCGAAGCGCGCCGTATCCTGATACACTGCAGAAGATGATGGACGATACGCCCCCACCCCACGACGACGCGCGCCTCCCCGGAGCCGCCCCCGGCCCGACGGCCGACTCCGGCGATTCCGCCCCGGAGCCCCAGCCCCCCGAGCCGCGTCCTCCGACCGGACCGCCGTCGGACGGACCCCATCTCGCCACGGTCAGCCACCGCGGTCACTTCTGGGACGTCTACATCGAGATCGTGGACGACCCCAGACGCACCGACAGCGTGAAGGGGCGGCTCTGCTTCTCACCCGCCGACGATGCCGCGCTCGGTGGTCCCGTGCGGACCGCGCCCATCCTGATCGAGCCCTCCTACCAGGAAGTCATCCACCGCGCCCGCTCCTTCGAGGAGCATCAGCTGGTGGGTCTTCTGCGGTCGGCCCTGCCCGACGAAGAGGAGGACGAGGGCGGCACCGCCGAGTGACGCCCGGCAGATCGCGAGAGGCCCGGCGCGCCGGGTCGGCGCCGAGTCGGCCGCACGCGATCAGCCCGTCCGCACCCACCGCCAGAGCTGGCGCACCGACGGACGCTTGCCCGTCATCAGGATCCCCACCCGGTAGATCCGGCCCCCGATCCACGCGACGACCACCGTCGTCACCGCGATCCCCGCCAGAGCCACGGCGACCTCCGCGCCCGACGCCCACCCCGACACCGCCCGCGCGAACATCAGCACCGGCGCGAAGAAGGGGACGAGTGACGTCCAGACGGCCATCGTCGATTCGGGATTCTCCAGCACGCCCGGCAGGATCACCGCCGGGACGATCATGAGAATCACCAGCGGGGCCTGCGCCTGCTGCGCCTCCTGATCCGAGTTGGCCATCGCGCCGACCGCGGCGTACAGGCTCGAGTAGAGGAAGTAGCCCCCGAGGAAGAACGCGAGGAAGAGCAGGAGCTGACCCGCGGTCGGCGCGACCGACGCGAACTCCCGCAGCGTCGCGAGCTCGGGCCGGGCCTCCATCAGCCTTGGAAGCCCGACGTCCGCCAGCACCACGAACGACACGGCCCAGATGCCCAGCTGCGTGAGGCCCACCGCCCCCACGCCGAGGATCTTGCCCAGCATGAGCTCGACCGGACGCACGGACGACAGGATCACCTCCACGATCCGGCTCGTCTTCTCCTCCAGTACGGACCGCATGACCGCGACCGCGTAGAAGAGCAGCGTCATGTAGAGGAGGAAGGCGCCGAGATAGGCCAGGATGAAGTCCGATCCCTCGACCTCCACCTCGTCGTCGAGCACCTCGACGTCGAGCGTCCCCCCCGCCAGCAGTCCGATCACCTCCGGTGCGTCCGCACTGAGTCGGGTCACCAGAGCGCCCTGCGCGATCACCTGTCGGAGCGCCATCTCGCGGATCGGGGACAGCGCGTTCGCGACCGTCAGGCGAGCGCGTCCCGTGGCGAGAGTGGCGGAGTCGAGGACGAGGATGCCGAAGATCTCGTCGTCCTGGATGCGCCGGGTATGGTCCGCCACCGGATCCGTGCCCGCGGCAGCGGCGTCCGCGACCGGCGTGACGGCGTACCCCGCAGCCTCGAGGCCGGGCTGCACCGTGGAGAGAAGCCGCGCGGTCCGGTCGACGACGACCAGCTCCGACGGCCCCGACGACCCCATCGTGAGCACCGGCAGGACCGCGATCCCGATGAAGAGAAGAGGACCCGCCAGCGTGGCGATGATGAACCACCGACTCCGAACCCTCTCGAGGTACTCGCGCTTGATGATCGGGAATACGGCGGACTTCATCGGACCGCCTCCGCGACCCGTACGTCGGTCGGGCGTCCGGCCTCCGCGGCGGCCTCGGCCCCGGCGTGCCGGATGAAGATCTCGTGTAGTCGGGGTGCCACGCGCTCGAAGCGGCGGAGCTCGATCCCCGACGCCAGCGCCCGCTCGACGATCACCCTCGGGGGCACGTCGTCACGAAGGCGGAGGTGCCACCCGTCTTCCTCCCGCTCTGCCGTCTCGATCTCGGGAATGTCGAGCCACCCGGCGTCGCCGTCGAACTCCACCGCGACGTCGCCCCGGTCCTCCGCCGCCCGGATCTCGCGCAGGTCGCCGTCGAGCACCTTCCTGGCGCGTGAGATCAGACAGACCCGCCGACAGAGACGCTCGGCCTGATCCATCAGGTGCGTCGAGAAGAGGATCGTGGTCCCGCGCGCATTCAGCTCGCGGACGATCGCCTCGAGGACGTCCTGATTGATCGGGTCCAGCCCACTGAACGGCTCGTCCAGAATCAGGAGATCCGGCTCGTGCAGCACGGTGGCCACGAACTGCACCTTCTGCTGCATCCCCTTGGAAAGGTCCTCGACCTTGCGATCGGCCCACTCCGACAGCCCCAGGCGCTCGAGCCACTCGCCGCCCCGACGGCGTCCGTCGGAGGACCGCACGCCCCGCAGCTCGCCGATGAAGGCGAGGTGGTCGAGAACGCGCATCTTCTTGTACATCCCTCGCTCTTCGGGGAGGTAGCCGACCCGCCGACGGTGTTCGTGATCGGGGGGGCCTCCGAGCAGCTCCACCGTCCCACCGTCCGGGACGTAGATCCCGAGGATCATCCGGATGGAGGTCGTCTTGCCGGACCCGTTCGGCCCCAGCAGCCCGCAGATGGTGCCCCGCGGAACGTCCAGATCCAGGTCCTCGACCGCGACGTGGTCGCCGAAGTGCTTGGTGACGCCTCGGAGTCGGATGGCGTAGTCGGTCATGGCTCGGAGTATGGGTGGAAAATCGTCCTGTAGCGACCTACGGGGCCAGAACCGGAATTCTTCCGGGACGCTCGCTCGTGGAGCACCCTGTTCACGTCCCCGTTGAACCGGGGAAGGCTTTCCTGATATAGTTGAGGGCTGGAATGGCCCCGAACCAACGACCCCGAGACCTCAATGGCGATCTACAGGACCCTCTACTACGACGAAGTCAACGTGGGTGTCGGAGGACGCATCACGATTCCGCAGGACATGCGGGACGACATCGGCATCGACGAGGGTGACACGCTCAAGGTGCGTGTGGAGGAGAACCCGAACGGCATCCGCCAGATGGTGATCTGGCCGGAAGAGCCCGCCGAAGAGGAGTAGTCGTCGGGGGCCACGCGCCCCGTGCTCGGCCCCCGTGCTCGGCCGTCGGACCGGTTCAGCCGTCCGCCGGTTCCCACTCCGTCAGATCGACCAGCGCCCGCAGCGGCCCCCGTCCGTCGTGGATCCACCACGGAGGCGGGTAGGCGGCGTACTTCAGCGGACCGACCCTCGAGGCGCCGGCGTCCGCGGCCCATCGCGCGACCCGTGATTCCCGATCCCGGTCCACACCGACGACCCCCACCGACTGGAGCCGTCCTCGGTAGCGGGCGAGTTCGGTCTCCAGGTCGGCGAGCGTGTCGAGCTGCGTGACCACCACGACACGTCCCCCGGCGAACGGCTCCGCCGCCGGATCCAGCGTGACGGCCCACCCTCTCCCGGCCCACACGTCCACATCCTCGCCGGCGGCCCGGCGCAGCTCGAGCGACCCGACGAGCTGCTGGTACGCCGCCGACTCCTCGCGTGTCCGGACCGAGGGCGTGACCCGCTCCCGATTTTCCAGCGCCTCCGCGACGGCCCCACAGAGGGCCCGTGCCTCGTCCGGACGTCCGATCGCATAGACCCGCGCCGGCGACACGCAGCCCCGCTGTTCATAGGGTACGACGGCGCCCGTCACCGCGCGCGCGATCTCCGCGGCCCTCTCTCCACCCGCCTCGAGCCCGGTCGCGCCCACCACGGCCACCCCGATGCGGTGTCGATACTCGACCAGCGTCGCACCCGTGGACGTTCGCGCCCGGACGGAGCGAATCGTCGGGTCGCCGCCGTACACGACGACGCGGTCCGAGCGCTCGAGGGCGGCATCCTCGAGCGGCGCGGCACCGCCCCGCCAGTAGACCACCGCGAGCGCGTCCGCCAGGTACGCGTCGATGTCTCGGAGCGCCCGCGCGAAGAGCGTCGGCAGCACGACGTCGCCCGCGCCCGGCTTGAGCAGGGTGCCGCCGCCGACCAGAAGGGACCGGATGGCGGCCGTGGTCGAGACCCCGGGGACCGTTCCCGAGCAGATGGTCGTCACGATCTCGGGAACGGACACCATCCGTCGCACGGGCGTGCCGGCCGGATCGACTCGCCGCATGCTCTCCTCGCGGTCGAGCCCCCCGTCCGGAAACTCCGACTCGACCAGGGCCGTGAGGCGCGCCCCGGTCCAGTCCGCCGCCATCGCCGCCAGCACCTCCGATGCGGCCTCTTCGGAGAGCCGGGCATTCGCCGCCAGGAGCGGCACCGCCTCCCGCGCGGCTCGACCGTCCGGATCGAGGAACCGCTCTCCCGCCGCGCCCAGCGCCTCGATCCGCTCGGCGACCGGCCGGCTCCGCAGCCGCCGCCCCGCCTCTCGGAGTCCGTCGAACAGATTCCGCATGCCCGCGTGGTCGAGGACCGGTGACTCGAGGTCCGGCCCTTCGGCCTGCTCGATCCGAACGGTGCCGGTAGCCCGCACGATATCCGGGAGAACGAAGGCCCGGATCGGGTCGTGGGAGTTCGCTGGATGGATGGGGTCGTCCGTGTCGGTGGGACCCACCTCCGGGTCACGTCGCTCGTCCTTCATCGGTCGCTCCCCTCGAGGAGTTCGTCCATGGCGAGCGAACACCCACGCGGCTCGGAGCCCGGCACCCGGCCCAGCACGACGAAGCCGTCTCCCGACGCGCGACCAAGATCGTCCGTGAGAACGGCGGATACCGATCCGAGGTTCCCGAGGTCGAAGTGCTGCAGCAGGCCCGACTCGCCGGGAGCCACCGGATCGAGCGTGTCCGGGTCGAGGATCCGCGTACGCATCCACGGGGGCGGTACGTGGCGGCGCGACGTCCCGGGCGCGCGGAGGATCGGCTCGTAGAACTGCGAGAGCAGTTCCGTCATGCCGTATTCGTTGACGATGCGATCGGTCGGGATCCCGGTGCGATCCGCGATGCCCCGGTAGAGCTCGTCCCGCGGGACCTCGCGAGATCGGCCCTTGAACCCGCCGGTCTCCATGGCGCGTGAGCCGGGCGGCAGGAAGAGCCGGAGCTCCCGGTCGACGAGGTGGTCGATCAGGTGCACGAACGCGAAAGCCGTCCCGAGAACCAGGACGGGCTCTCGATCCACCTCCGCGGCGCGCAGCCAGTCGGTCACCGCTGCGCCATCGATGCCCGAAGCGGGATCCACGACCGACCGGCTGCCCTCGGCGCCGCAGGCCTCGAGCACGAACTCGACCATCGCCGACAGCGACGAGTCGGGGAGCGCGCCCGCTCGCGGGACCAGCGAGAGAATCCGGATCCGGTCTCCCGGCTCGAAGTCCGGAAGGAGGTTGGCGCGAAACCAGGGCAGCGACAGTCGCCGGTAGAGATCCACCGACAGCACGTGATGCGTGCCCCGACGACCCCGCCCGGCGCTCGTGCCCGAGGTCCGGAAGGTGCGTTCGACCGCGTCGGAGGGCCCGCTGATCAGGTCGAGGTCCTTGAAGCCGCGGGTCGGCACGGCCGGTACATGCTCCCACCCCGGCCACTCCCCCGGTGACACGCCCCGCCCCTCGCAGAACCGCCGGTAGGTCGGGTTGGCGGCGAACTGGTGGGAGAACACACGGCGAGCGAGCTCGTCGAAGGCGGCATCCTCGATCGGCATGGCCGCGTGGGCCTCGTCCCACTCGGCGTCGGCCGGAATTGCGTCGGCGAGCCGGACCAGATCCGCGATCAGGTCGGGAGGGAGTCCGGGAACCGTCATCGGCGCGCCGGCTCACGACGCCCGGAGCCGCGGATGCCCCGCCCCCCCAGGTCGCCGGTGTGTTCACCATCCCGGATCGTGAGCACGCCGTTGACGATCACGTGGGGAATTCCCGTCGGGTAGCTGTGCGGGGCGTCGAAGGTCGCGGTATCCGACACCCCGGCCGGATCGAAGGCGACGAGGTCGGCCATCCAGCCCTGGGCGATGCGGCCACGGGACTCGATCCCGACGGCCGCGCCCGACACGTTGCGGGCCAGCCCGAGACGGCGTGCGGGCGCGAGGGTCATCTTCGACACCGCCTCCGCCAGACCGAGATCGCCCCGCTCCCTCACGTACCTTCCCAGCACGCGCGGAAACGTCCCGTAGCCGCGTGGGTGGGGAGAACTGCCCGACAGCGGTCCGTACGGCGCATAGGCTCCGCCGTCCGACGCGACCATCGCCCGGTCGTGTGACAGGAACCTGGCCGTGTTCTCCTCGGACATTCCGAACCCGACCATACCGACGCTCCCTCCGTTCTCCCGCAACAGATCGACGGTCAGGTCGAAGGGGTCACGCCCACGTTCGGCCGCCAGGTCACCGAGCCGGCGCCCGCGGGCCCACGGCGTGGAGCCGGAGGAGGTGATCTGGACGGCGTTCCAATCGCCCAGCAGCGCCACCTTGTCGAGGACCGCCTCGCGGATTCGAGGGCCCTCCTCCGACGTCGTGAGTCGCTCGAACAGCCGCTGCGTGCCGCCCTCTCTCGACCACGGTGGAAAGAGCGAGGTCAGCCCGGTGGCGTAGGCGACGTACGGGTAGCGGTCGAAGGTTACGTCGATCCCGTCGGCCACCGTGGCGTCGATCATCTGGAGGGCGATCTCCGCCTTCCACCAGTTGCGCTGACCCTGCGCCTTGAGGTGTGATACGTGGACCGACACGCCGGCGCCGCGCCCCACGTTCAGGACCTCCTCGATCGCCGACAGCAGACGGTCGTCCTCGTTGCGCATGTGGGCCGCGAAGACGAAGGGGGACGGCAGTGGCGGTTCTTCGCCGCCCAGGTCGCGCGGGATCGCGTCCGCACCGCGCAGTCGGCTCGCGAGGTAGACGAGCTCGTCGGTCGTCGAGAACGCACCCGGCGTGTACTCGAGCCCGGCGGAGAGTCCGACGGCCCCCTGCTGCAGCGCCGCGACGACCATCCGACCCATGCGGTCCAGCTCGGTCGTCGTCGCGGGGCGATCCGCATACCCCACGACCGCCCCTCGAATCGTCCCGTGCCCGACCATCGAGGCGATGTTCACCGCGGGCCGCGTCCGGTCGACCCGGTCGAGGAAGCTCCCGATGTCCGTGAAGTCGAAGGGGATCCCGTAGCGGTCCATCCACTGCGCATTCCGATCCGCGCGCGCCTCCTCCGAGTAGAGGATGGACGAGCCGTCCTGACCCACGACCTCGGTCGTGACCCCCTGCCGGACGCGGCTCTCCGCGCGCGGCTCGATCAGGACGTTGAGGTCGGCGTGCGAGTGGAAGTCCACGAAGCCGGGAGCGAGCGCGAGGCCCCGGAGATCCAGCTCGACCGCGCCGCGCTCGGGCACGTCGCCGATCCTCGTGATCCGGTCCCCGTCGATGGCGATGTCGGCGCCGGCACCTGCCGCCCCCGTGCCGTCGACGGGGACCGTCGCGCCTCGAAGCACGAGGTCGTGGTCGCGCGCGCCTCGCACATGGACCCAGGGGCCGGACAGCTCGGTCGCGCCGGCCACGCCCAGGAGGGCCGAGTGGTGCAGGAAGGTCCGTCGATCGATGACCATGCGCCCGCCCTCAGCCCCGCCGGATCCGACCCGGCTCGAGTCCGCCGGAGTGAAGGACCTTCTCCTGGAGCCGCGTGCCCTCTTCCTCGACGAAGTCCCCGATCCGCTCGATCAGCCCACGGAGCTCCTCGTAGCGATCGATCGGGAAGTCCGACCCCTCCGCACGGCGGAGCGCGCCCTCGAGCGCGTCGAGTTCGCGGCGTGTCTTCTCGGCGGCCCGCCCGAGTCGAGCGAGGGCCTTTCGTCCTGAGGAGATGGCGGCGTCGGTCATGTGGCGGCGTCGTGTCGAGGAAGGTGAAGGTGTCGATCGTCGGAAGGAGGGGAACTCCCGGTCCCGCTCAGATCCAGCCGGCCAGCGAGGCGAGTGCGCGCACTCCCAGCCCGGTGGCGATGAACACGGCGATCCCGCCGAGCAGGTTGGGAACGATGCCGTTCGCGGCGTCGCCCATGCGGGCACGGTCGTTCACCGCCACGAGAAGGAATATGGCGACGACGGGCAGGAGAATCCCGTTCGCGGCCTGCGCGAACAGGATCATCGGTACCGGTCGACCGCCGAACGCGACGAAGACGAGCCCCACGGCCAGAACCGTGGCCCACACGGCTCGCAGGCGCGGCGAGCGGAGATCGACCTCCCACCCGAGGGCGCCGGCGGTGGCCAGCGCGGCCGCCAGGGGTGCCGTCACGGCGGACGTCATGCCAGCCGCGAAGAGCCCGACCGCGAAGACGACCCGCGCCCAGCTCCCGAGCACCGGCTCGAGCGCGCGCGCCATGTCCGCCGCGGAGTCGACACCGCCGCCGGCCACGCCGACCGAGTACAGCGTGCCCGCCGACGTGACCAGAATCGCGACGCTCACCACCCCGCCGGCCACGATCGACCGCACGAGGTCGGCCCGCGCCGCCGGGAGTCCCTCCGCACCGCCGAAACGCTCGCGCACGGCACTCGCGTGGAGGAAGAGGTTGTACGGCACCACGGTCGTGCCGATCAGCCCGACCACCGTGAGGATCGCGCCGTCGGGCACCGTCGGAACGAACCCGGCGAAGAGATCCGGCACCCGGCCCCCGACCCGCACCGCCGTCAGGAGGAACGCGACCCCCATCAGGCCCACGAGGACGGTCATCCACTGCTCGAGCACCCGGAAACTGCCCCGCCAGAGGAGCACGGCCGCGAACACCCCGATGACCCCGGCCCACACGCGCGGCGACCCACCGACCGCGCCCGAGATCCCCAGCCCCCCGCCGACGAGGTTGCCGGTCTGGTAGGCGGCGTTCCCGATGGCGATCGCGCCGACCACCAGGACGGGTCCCACCCACTTCAGGGGGCCGGTTCCGCCCGCGCGCAGCGCCTCGCCCAGCCCTTCGCCCGTGACCAGCCCGAGACGCGCCGCCATCTCCTGCAGCACCATGGTCATCGCGACCGAGAACACGAGCGCCCAGATGAGCGCCGAGCCGAAGCTGGCACCCGCGAGCGTCGCGGTCGTCACGGTTCCCGGGCCCACGAAGGCCGCGGCGACGAGCCATCCCGGCCCACCGAAGCGGCGGCGCGGAGGTGGATCCGCGGGGGTCGACCCGCTCTTGTTCGGGGTGTGCGTGGAGGCCATCGTCCGAACGTATCTCCCCCTCCCGTCGCAGGAAAACGCCGCATGCGCGCCACGCGCTTCCTTCTCCCGCTCCTCGCAGTCCTCGTGGGGAGCGGATGCGACATCCCCACCTCCGTACCGGTGTGGGATACCGAGTGGGAACTCCTGCTGGCGCGCGACTCCGTTCCGGTTCGGGACGTCGTACCTCCCGAGGTCGAACTGGTGGACGGCGGCTTCCGTGTCGCGAGCTTCGTGACGCGAGACTCCGTACGGCTGGAGGACGTCTGCGAGCTCTGCACCTGCTTCGACGGTCCGATCCCGGAGTTGACGCTCGACCCCCGGGATTACCGGATCGACCTTCCCGCGCGTCTTCTCGAGGCGCCGCTCTCGCGAGGGACGGCGACCCTGGAGCTGACGAACGGCCTGGGATTCGACCTGCTCGACGACGGGTTCGGGAATCGCGGCTTCGTCCGCGCGGACCTCGTCGACCTCCGGACCGGCGACACGCTGGTGACGCGGGTGTATGGAGAGCCGTTCCCGGACGGAGCGACGGTCACCCTCACCTTCCCCCTGGACGGCGTCCTGCTCAGCCGGTCCGTCGTGGCGCGCGTCACAGGGGTCACGCCCGGGTCGCAGTGCGACGACCTCGCGCTCGATCCCACGGACGGGCTCGACGTCCGCGTCGAGCTGCTGGACATCGAGGCGCCGTCGGCCCGCATCCTCCTGCGCGAGGCGGACCTCGCGCCCCCCGTCCGGCGAGCGGCGCTTCCCGAGGCGATCGCAACCCGACTCCGGCCCGAGGCGTCGGACCTGGTCGTGGCGCTGGTCGCGTCGAGTACGCTGGGGCTGCCGGTCGATCTGGAGCTGTCGGTGGCAGGCTCGACGGACGACCTCTACGGAGCTGCCGCCGCCCTCACCACACCCGTTCGCATCGCCTCCGGCGGAGTCGACGATCCGACGGCTCTGCAGCGGGAATACGTCGTGGACCCCGCCCTGCTCCGGGATCGCGACTCGATCGTCGTCGCGGGCCGGACCACGCTCTCGCAGGGTCGGACCGTGACGGTCCGTGGACCGGAGCTGCTCACCTATGAGGTGCGCCTGCGCGCCCGGGTGCCGTCGCGATGATGTCCGACACGGCGAAGTCCGGCCCGATCGGCTCCGGCGCACCGTCGGCCGCAGCCTCGCGT
>Ga0102929_1000489_pt1 | contig 23283 bp, 15 predicted proteins | sample SalPonR1_B_D2_MG_FD_78510 | JGI IMG/M metagenome (GOLD analysis project Ga0102929, IMG submission 78510) | Salt pond soil microbial communities from South San Francisco under conditions of wetland restoration - Salt Pond MetaG R1_B_D2_MG | ecosystem: Environmental > Aquatic > Marine > Intertidal... | reverse complement strand
TTATTATTATTATTATTATTATTATATTTATATTTATTTTTAAAAAATATTTGGTTAATAGATAGTTAATTATGAAAAAATATATTTTATGTATTAGACTTAGATTAGGTGAATGGGTTAAATAAAAATTTTTGAATAAAAGTAAATTAATTTAGTTTTTTTTGATAAATAAAATAATCTAAAAATATTTGGATTGATAAATTTAAGAGATGTCTCAATTAATCCAAAAAAAGTATTTGTGTTTGGAAATCCCGAATTCGGACAAAAAACTTTATTTTCAAGGACTGGCTTTCGGTGCTGTCAATCGAAATGTTTCAGGTGAAGTAGTTTTTCAAACTGGTATGGTAGGTTATCCTGAAGCTTTAACTGATCCATCTTATAAGAATCAGATTTTGGTATTAACCTATCCTATTATAGGATCATATGGTGTACCTGAATTAAAAAGTCTATTGGAATCAGATGAGATTCAGGTTGCTGGTTTGATTGTAGGGGAATCGGTGGATCTACCTAGTAATCATTGGCAATCATCTCATGTTAATGGGAAAAATCAAGAAGCTATAGGAGATGTATATAATAATAGTAACATCGATGAATGGCTAAGAGATTTTAATATACCAGGTATTCAAGGAGTAGATACTAGAGAATTGACTAAAACAATTCGTAAATATGGTACACTTCAGGGTCATGTGTTAAATGAAGCAAATGATGAATTAAAAATCTTAAGTTCTCCATTAATTGGAACAACATTAGTAAATGAAGTTTCCATAAAGGAGCCAAAGATATATAATAAGGGTGGTTATCCAAAAATCTTGGCAATTGATTGTGGGATGAAACGTTCGCAATTGAGAATGATGTTAGATCGGGGTGCAATGGTGAAGGTTGTACCGTGGGATTATAATTTTTTGTTGGATTTTGAATTAATGGAAGGGGAAAGACCAGATGGACTTTTTCTGAGTAATGGTCCAGGTGATCCAGAGGATTGTAAAATTATAATTGATCGTTTGCGTGAAGTGATAAATTCAGATAATTCATCTCCATTTGCAAAGTTGCCAATATTTGGTATTTGTTTGGGACATCAGTTATTGGCTTTAGCAGCGGGAGCGAGAAGTTATAAAATGAAATATGGTAATCGTGGACATAATATTCCTTGTCAATTAAAAGATTCTCAAAAATGTCTAATTACTAGTCAAAATCATGGTTATGCAATTGAAACAAAATCACTTAATTTAAATAAATGGTCATCTCTTTTTACTAATGTAAATGATAAATCAAATGAGGGTATATATCATCTGACCCGTCCTTATTATTCTGTGCAATTTCATCCGGAGGGAAAAGCGGGTCCGGAGGACAGTAGTTTCTTATTTGATCTTTTTTTGAAGAATAAGATGAATGAAATTTTTACTCACCTCAATCCATCCTTAACACCTTATGTTAAATCTAAAAATGCAAAAAAACTTCTTGTGATAGGATCAGGTGGTTTATGTATAGGTCAATCAGGTGAATTTGATTATTCTGGTTCTCAAGCGATAAAAGCATATAAAGAAGAGGGACTTCAAATTATTTTGGTGAATCCAAATGTGGCAACGGTTCAAACTTCACCAGGGTTTGCAGATAAAGTTTATTATTTGCCAATTAGACCAGAATATATTTTGAAGGTTATAAAATTAGAACATCCAGATTGTGTTACTTTAGCTTTTGGTGGACAAACTGCTTTAAATTGTGGTGTAGAACTATATCAACAAGGTATTTTTGATAAATATGAAATTAATATATTAGGTTCTCCAATCGAGTCTGTTATTTTAACAGAAGATAGAGAGAATTTTAAACAACATTTGGAAATTATTGGTGAAGAAACCATCCCTAGTTTTACTGCTCGAACTAGAGACCAAGCTTATCAGGCTCTGGAATCTCTAAATTTTCCAGTATTAGTAAGAGCATCTTATGCTTTAGGGGGGCTAGGTTCAGGTTTCGCAAATAATAAAAAGGAATTTGAAATTCTTTTAACCAAAGCTTTTGCTTATTCTGATCAAGTAATAATTGATAAATCACTAAAGGGTTGGAAAGAGATAGAGTATGAAGTGGTTCGAGATGTTTATGATAATTGTGTATGTGTTTGTAATATGGAAAATATGGACCCATTGGGAGTACATACAGGCGAATCAATAGTGGTAGCACCATCTCAAACGTTAAATGACAATGAGTATCAGATGTTGAGAACGACGGCAATAAAGACAATAAGAAGTTTAAAAATAGTGGGTGAATGTAACATTCAATATGCACTTGATACAAAATCAAACAAATATTATATTGTTGAAGTTAACGCACGTCTATCTCGAAGTTCGGCTCTAGCATCTAAAGCCACAGGATATCCTTTAGCTTATGTGGCAGCGAAATTAAGTTTAGGTTATTCATTATCAGAATTAAAGAATAGTATGACTAAAACGACAACAGCATGTTTTGAACCCAGTCTAGATTATTTAGTAGTTAAAGTCCCTCGTTGGGATTTAGCTAAGTTCCCAAAAGCAAATACTCAATTAGATTCTTCGATGAAAAGTGTTGGTGAGGCCATGGCTATTTCTCGTTCTTTCGAAGAAGCTTTTCAGAAAGCGCTTCGTATGGCTAATCCTGAGGTAGGTGGTTTTGATGCTCAACAAATGGAAAAATACGCCAATAAAGATCCAGAAATTATCTTAAAACATTTACAAAAACCTACCTATAAAAGAGTTTTTGCAATAGCTACAGCCATTTATCATAATTTATATAATTTAGATGAATTGTATGAGATAACGAAGATAGATTATTGGTTTTTATATAAAATGAGAGGAATAATTAATTGTCAGCGTAATTTAGAGAAAACTGAAATTAAAGAAGATTATAGTCTCTTAATTAAGGCAAAAAAACTTGGTTTTTCTGATCGTCAAATAGGTAAATTTACGAAAAGCACCGAATTAGTAATTCGTCAGAAGCGAAAGTATTTTCAATTAAACCCAAAAGTTAAGAGAATTGATACGGTAGCAGCCGAATTTCCTTGTCAAACTAATTATCTCTATACTACATATCATGCATCAAATCATGACATAAATCCTTCAGACCAAACGATTATTGTGTTGGGTTCAGGAGTATATAAAATTGGTAGTAGTGTAGAATTTGATTGGTGTGCTGTTAATTGTTTGAGAGAATTAAGAAGTCAAGGTGAAAAGGTAACGATGATAAATTGTAATCCGGAGACAGTAAGCACAGATTACGACGAAGCGGATAATTTATATTTTGACGAATTATCATTTGAAACTGTGATGGATATTTATGAAATTGAAAATCCCAAAGGTATTGTTTTATCTATGGGAGGTCAAATTCCTAATAATATAGCTATGGCTTTACATCATCAGAAAGTGAATGTTTTGGGAACATCACCAAAGAATATAGATAGAGCAGAAAACAGGTATAAATTTTCGCGACTACTTGATCAGATCAATATAGATCAACCGAAATGGAAAGAATTGACTTCGATAGAGGAAGCTAAGAAATTTTGTCACGATCAAACATATCCTTGTCTGGTTCGTCCTAGTTATGTACTTTCTGGACGTGCTATGAATGTAGCTTTTAATGATCAAGATTTAGTATCTTATTTGGATGATGCTACTCAAGTCCAAGTTTCTAAAGATCATCCAATTGTAATTAGTAAATTTATTGAAGATGCAAAAGAAATTGAGGTGGATGCAGTAGCTGAAAATGGTTTGTTAAAAATAATAGCTATTTCAGAGCATGTAGAAAATGCAGGAGTTCATTCTGGTGATGCTACCTTGATCTTCCCTTCACAAGATCTGACTGAATTAACCATGCAACGAATTAAAGATTCCACTTTAAAAATTGCTAAAGCATTGCAAATTCATGGACCATTTAATATACAATATATAGCAAAAGATAATGAATTAAAAGTGATAGAGTGTAATTTGAGGGTATCAAGAACATTTCCGTTTGTATCGAAAACGATGAATTATAATATGATTCAAATTGCAACTCAGGTTATGTTAAACAATTTACAAATTGATATACCCGAAAAAATTAAAACTCATAGAGTTGGTGTTAAAGTCCCTATGTTCTCCTTCTCTCGTTTAAAAGGAGCTGACATTTCTCTAGGAGTTGAAATGGTCTCTACCGGTGAAGTAGCTTGTTTCGGTCAAGAAGCACATCAAGCCTATTTGAAGGGTATACAAGCATCAGATGTGAAGTTACCGAGAGAAAATGGAAATGTATTGATTTCGATAGGTTCTTTCAAAATGAAAAAGGAATTCACAGCTTCTGTTCGTCTTTTAGAAAGTATGGGTTATAAATTATATGGAACAGCAGGAAGTTATGATTATTATGATAATCAAGGAATAAATATAAAGATGTTGAATACGGAAAAAATTTTGGACAGTTTGAAAAAACAAGAAATTGATTTAGTCATCAATATTTCTAATAAAATACGTTTCCTACTTTCTAATCATAATAAACATACCAAAGGATCCGTCTCCGATGGTTATTTAATTCGTCGAAGCACTATTGATAATCAAGTTCCTTTAGTAACTGATATAAAAAATGGTAAGTTATATGTGAAAGCACTACATTATTCTCATCAGAGAGATCACCAAATTTGGTGTGATCCCAAGATAGACTGTTTTACTTCTTATCAAACTGTTCGTATTCCCGGTCTTATTGATGTACATGTTCATCTTAGAGAACCTGGTCAAAGTTATAAAGAAGATTGGGAAACTTGCACAAAAGCAGCCATCGCTGGAGGTGTAACAATGATAGGAGTGATGCCAAACACAGATCCACCAATAGTAGATTTAGAAAGTCAACGAATGATAAAAAATATAGCAGAGGAAAAAGCTCATTGTGACTATGGAATCTATCTGGGAGCTAATTCATCTAATTTTGATCTCTGGAATCAATCTCCTTATCTTACTAATCAAGCTATGGCTCTGAAATTATATTTAAATAATACTTATGGCCCTCTTTTATTAGAAGATACACAAGTATGGTTGAAACATTTACAAAATTGGCCTAAAAATCGTCCTATTTGTGTACATGCAGAAGGACAAACACTAGCAGGTATTCTTCATTTAGCTAATTTAACACAACGTCCCATTCACATCTGTCATGTCTCCAATAAGGAAGAAATTTTATTAATCAAAGCTACAAAAGAAATGGGTCTACCTATCACATGTGAAGTCGCACCCCATCACCTCTTTCTCACAGAATTACATGAACAAGCACCCAATTTAAGTCCAGCTCTCTGTACTGTTAAACCACCTTTAGCCAGTCAACAGGATCAACAAGCTCTCTGGGATAATTTAAATTATATAGATTGCTTCGCCACAGATCATGCCCCTCATACTGTCAATGATAAAGAAAAACATCAATGTCCTGGTTTTCCAGGATTAGAAACCGCACTCCCACTTTTATTAACTGCTGTCAGCCAAGGAAAATTAACTCTCGATGATATTGTAGAACGATGTTATACAAATCCAAAACGCATATTCGATTTACCTGATCAAGAGGAAACCTACTTGGAAGTAGATTTAGATCATAAATGGATTATCCCACAAAAACTCCCTTTTACTAAATGTGGATGGTCCCCTTTTGCTGGTTTTCCTGTACAAGGTTTAGTTCGTCGAGTAGTACTTAGAGGAAAAACAGTGTATATAGATGGGAATATATTATCTCAAAAGGGTTCAGGACAAGATGTGAGAAATCTAAAAAAACATGTAAACAACCAAAATAAAAATATCTTAAAAACCTCCAACTCCAAAATTTTAGAACTTCAAATTAAAGAAGAAATTTTTCGTCGAAGTTTTCCTCCTTTTACTACTTCACCCATCAATAATAATTCGTCACATGCTAAACTAACTAATTTATTAACTGTAGACAAATTAGATCGAGTCTTTTTAAGAACTTTATTCGAAAAAGCTGATCATATGGAAAAAATTGTTTCCACTAAAGGATCTGTTGACTCACTCAAATCTAAAGTAATGGGCTCCATATTCTATGAACCTAGTACTCGAACTAGATGTTCTTTTAATGTAGCTATGCAACGTCTTGGAGGGAAGGTAGTAGAAATTCAAAGTTCTCAAAGTTCTACGAAAAAAGGTGAAAGTTTTTCCGATTTCGTAAAAACTATGGAATCATACACCGATTTATTAGTCATTCGAACTTCTCAACCACTCATCCTACCTAATGATCTATCCATTCCCGTTATTAATGCCGGTGATGGTCTAGGTGAACATCCTACACAGGCTTTATTAGATGTTTATACAATGCGAAAAGAAAAAGGTACTGTCACCGGCAAGACAATTGCTTTAGTAGGGGATTTAAGACATAGTAGGACAGTTCATTCACTAGCAAAACTATTGACACTATATCAAAATATTCGTTTAGTGTATGTATCTAGACAAGAACAAAAGCTACCAAGAGAAATTTATAATTATGTAAAATCCAAGGGGGTTGAACAACTTGAAACTAATAATTTAAATCAATATCTCCCTAAAATTGATATTCTTTATATGACTCGACAACAAAGAGAACGACATAATAATGAATCTATTACTCACAATTCTTATCACATTAATTCCTCTACCTTAACTAAAGCTAAAGATGATTTAGTAATCATGCATCCTCTTCCAAGAGTAGATGAGATTAGCACGGAAGTAGATACAGACCCTCGTTCAGCTTATTTCCGACAAATGGAAAATGGATTATATGTAAGAATGGCATTATTAGAAATGATGCTTTAAGTAAGTTAAAAAAATAAAAAAAGTAAGGAAAAAAATTTATAACTTTGAAAATACAAAGTTATAAATAATAAAAAATAATTATTGCTTTTTTGAAAGTAATAAAAAAAAATAAAAAATGTTTAAAATACAAATTTATAATTTAATAACTTTGAAATATAAAATAATAACTTAGAATAACAAAGTTTATAAAAATAAAAAAATAGTTAGAATAAAATAGATTATAAATGATTTATAAAAAAAAATAAAAAAATAATTAGAATAAAATAGATTATAAATCATTTATAAAAAAAATAATTAGAATAAAATAGATTATAAATCATTTATAAAAAAATAAAAAAAATAATTAGAATAAAATAGATTATAAATGATTTATAAAAAAAATAAAAAATATAATTAGAATAAAATAGATTATAAATGATTTATAAAAAAAAATAAAATAGATTATAAATCATATATAATAACTTTGAAAAAAGTTATTATAAAATTAGAATGAAATAGATTATTATAAAAATATATAATAACTTTGTATTTTATCAAAGTTATTATAAAAATAAGTTATTCAAGCTACTTGTAACTTTGAGCTTATTTATCTAAGGAATCTAAATCAGAATCTATACTTATTTCCATAGTATCATCCTCTTCATAATCTTCATGAGAATCTTCTAAGGTTGTGATAGGGTTTTCAAATAATTTTTTATTATTTCTTTCAAAACTATCAGGTTTGATGGTTAAACAAATTAATTTTATGGCTGTTGTTTTACCTTTCATTAATTGCTTTAGAATTTTTGGTCTATAAATACCAGGCCAAACATGATCCTTATTTATATCAAGTAACCATTTATGATTTTTGTGGACAGCATGTATTTTGGTAGCGATTACATGTTGATCATTATCAAATCCTTTATGTGTTAAATAAATATATGAAGGAGGTAATGGATTACCAGAGGAACAACCAAGGTAGTCAGAGTCAGTCATATCGAAAAATTTGAGGAAATTAAAGAAAAATGTGAATTGAGAAAGGTCTTTGATAAAAAAAGTGGGGGTCCAACTTTCAAGTTTTTCAGCTGAACTATTTTCATAATGATTAATTTTAATAATAAAAGGAGGATAATTTAGAAGTATGGGATCAATATTCTTTTTTTCTTTTTCCCATACAATATTAATTTTTCTACTAATACCATTCCAGGGAAATAGGTTTTTAAGTGCCATAGCAGGATAAGGGGTGATATTATTTATATATTTTTTAATTTTATTGTGATATTTTTGGTTTTTTTCATTGCCTTCTTCCTTTAATCTATAAAAACTAGATTTATATCGGACAGAATTACCACGATTATAAACATAAAGGGGTTTCATAATATTTTTTTGGTGTAAACCGGCCATTTCTAAGACTGGCATCATTTCGGCTACATCAGTACACATTTGTAAGAATTTACCCTCATGGTCCATAATATCTAAAAGTTTGATTTGTTTGAAGAGTTTGGCTCGAGCAGTACGTAAATGTTGACTGGTCCATTGATAATCTCGAAAGGTTCTATCTCGTAAAATCCTTTCAGGAAATTGGCGAGCCCCTTTCAGCAAGGTTTTATTTATTTTCTCTTTTCTATATTGGTAGTAACTACCATAACTACACATCAAATTATGTGTAAGGTATTCTTGACTTAAAATATTAAAAACCTTATCTCCGTAAAGCCAATCATCTCCATCTACTAAGCAGATAATTTCATCGTCATCAGATAAATGAAAACCTAAGAAACGACCACTTCCTTGTTTTTGATTAACCATTTGATCTAAATAAATGGAACGCCCCCAATAATTTCGTTTATTTAACCAATTCTTAACTAAATTAGCAGTATGATCAGTAGAACAATCATTAATATAGATAATACGAAAATGAATATATTTTTGAGAAAAGATGGATTCTAAATTTTTTTGGTAAATTTTTTCATTATTATAGGATGGTACTAAAACTACAAAAGCTTGATTAATACCTTCAACAAAATGAATTAAAGAATTTTTATGATAAAGTTTATCTTTATTTTTATATTTATGTTTGATCCAATGTAACCATTCGTCATCCCATTGAGGCTTCCAAAATTTAATTTTGTTTTTTATTTCAGAGTGTGATAGCCATAAATTAGTGTCCCAAAAAGTTTGCCTTAAAGATAAATTATTCTTCTTTATTGAATCCTCAATATCTTTCACTACCTTCTCATATTCTTCTATTTCTAAGTCTTTATATAATTCTTTATTAAAATTACGATTATTACTATATTCTTCAGTTTTATTATATAAAAAGGGTACAATTAAATTTGGATAGATTACTCTACCTTTGAAATGAGCGACCCCTTTTTTCTTACGTGTTCCTTCTTGATTGACAACTAAATCATAAATTAAATAATCTAATGCTTTTTTGGGAGGTTGAGAATTATTAGTGTTACGTAAACCAGAACTAAAATATTCTTGATGAATAGTATTAATTAAAGTTCTACTTAAACATAGAGCATATGTACCAAAAGTTTTATTTTTCTTATTCAATGAGTAAGATTCTAAATCATTAAAATCTTCAAAGTGTTTCCAATTTTTTTGAATACCACCTAGATATACTACATGATTATTTCTAATAATTTTGGCTTTTTCTGTTAATTCTTGATTAAAATGTTGGTGAAATAGGATTCGGTCAGAGAGGATGCAGATTCGTTTATAATTATGTTTTTTGGCATGAGAAATTATTTCTTTATGAGCAAAGGTTTTAATTAGATCTTTTGAACTACCAATACCAAATTTATTCCAAAAACTACGATACTTTGTTTTATATTGAGTATATAATTTTCCTTTATCTATATTCAAAGGTCTTAAATTAACTAAGTGATAAGCGATACCAAGGTTCCTCATTTTGAAATCCATTAATCCTAAATGATAATTATCCTTATTGGAATCGCTAAAATCAGATATTACATAAACCCCATCACAAAGCTTATTTAATATATGTTTTTCATTCGTATTATTTGGTTTCCAAAGTGCTGGCCTAATAATGGGGGATGCTTGATGTAGACCTTTTTTACTAGAATTTTTATAAATTATTCTTGACATTATAATTAAGAAACGTATTTACTATAAGTTACTAAGTTATATATGAATGTACTATAATAATATCTAAGTAAAATAGCCCAAAATAAAAAAGAGAGGATACTATTGTTTACCTAAATATTTTATTCGAGGCTTAGATAGTTTAATTTTTTTATGTTTATTTGGCAAGTGATTAGGAGCAGAGAAAGAAAAATTGGTGATATGTTTCAAGGGTATTAATTTAAGGTCAAAAAAATTGGATAGGAATTTTAAATTTTCCTCCGAACTTGATTTCATTCCTATTGAATTTGGTATTTTCTTAATATTATGTTGTAAATTATGATTATGAATGGTCCTGATCCACATAGGTTCTTTATGCGCGATTACTTTCAATCTTTGCCGAGTTTTTTCAGGTTTTAAATGAATATCATCAGAAGTCTTATAAAAATGGTAAAGGTCAGGTAAATTTTCAGGATGACGTATATAAAAAGGAATTTTAGTATGATCACCTAAATAGACAGAAATGGGATAAAATTTTAAACGAGTGACTAATGAAAGACCGATAGCGATCATATGAACTTTTTTTTTCATAATGTGATGTTTATCTAAATTCATATAGTATCCAGATGGGTAACTGAAGTAACAAAGTTTATCAGAGGGTTTAATAAAGACAGTATCTCGGACTTGTTTTTGTAATACTTTTACAAATTTTCGATTGAGGGCATCATCATCATCTAATCGGGTAGTAATTAAATATTCTAAACCACTATTATTTTCTCCTAATTCTTTAAGAACCCAATCAACTTTACCAATTTGATCGTTAAGATGACACCAATTATGTAAGATAATATTGCGAGGTCCTCTTTCAGAATAAGATGAACTATCATAGTGTGTTTGGATGATATTTAACATACTAGTTCTAATTTCAGAGGGTAAGAGAGGATCAATAATAATAATCCAATCAAAATTAGGAGATGTTTGACTACAAACGGAAGGGAAACATATTTGGGACCAAATTTGGATGCGTTCTTTAAGTCTGAGAGGATTTAAGATATTAGTAGACATGTGTGATTTAAATCTGAAACTGAATCTGGTGATGATAACATGTCGAAAGCTCATATTTATTTAGATTATTTTAGCGAATATAATAGTAGTTTATATATAATAAAAAATCGAAATATAAGAAAGTGATTTAACGAATTCTTTTAGTTGGTAAAGTTAATAATAATCTTAACCGAGCAGGGTAACTATTATCCTTACTGATATTTGACAACATATTACTTAGACCATTTTCAAGATTAAACTTTAACAAAGGTAATGTTTTAACTAATATTTCAAGTCCTAATAAATTATTAGGATTAATTTGACTAACCCAATATTCAATACAATTTAGTAGGAATTGTTTAGTATATTTTTTTTTGTTATAAATGTAAGCAATAAGCATACCATTAGCAATTTGATATCGTTTAGTTTTATGGGAACCATCTTCAAGAAGTGTATCTTTGTATTGAGTAGGATAATTAATCTCATTACAAATTCGATAATGTATTTTTTGTACCAATTCAGGGAAATTGTCTTCTAATTTTATTAATAAATCTAAATATGCATCAATAATGAAAAGATTATCAAGCATATTTAAATAAAAAAGGTTAGCTATTTCTATCCATTCTTCTCTGACTAAAACCAGTTTGAAGATTGTGTGAAGATATTGGTAAGTATTTTCTATATTGCTTGTCCCTAATTTACTTAGACTACCTCTAATTTTCTGGATAACTTTAGGATCATTAGAAATGATGGGTGGTTTTCTATGATTTCTACGATGACTAAAATAAAGGTTAAATTTATTAGGATAATTTTTTTTCATTTCGGCACTAGCTTCAAAAGGAGTCATCTGAAAGAAAAAAGCAATAACCCTATCATCTAGACCCTTAATCAAGCGATGATCATTCATGTCTGTTAAGAATTTGGGTGAATATTTTAGCATCAGAACCTAATTATATATATAAACAAATAGTTTTAATTATTATACTTAAACTATTTGATAAACTTATTAATAATAATAATGAAATATTATATATATCACTCTTAATGATATGTTATCTGATTGCAGTGCAAAGAGTGAAAAAAGGAAGCATTATAAAGAAATTTTATCAAAGATAGTATTTAGTGAACAATTGAAAACATCAAATAAAATTTCAAATATTCTATATTCTAGACTTTATGGTACCAATAAAATTATTCTTTCCTTTTTCAAAATCTACAATCAGAATGAAATTGATCTTTTTCCTTTAAATCAAATGCTTGCTGTTAACAATCAATTAGCCCTTCCTCGAGTTAACAGAATTACAAAAAAATTAGAATGTTATCTGGTAGAAGAGCTTCAATCTCTTCAACCACAACCACCTTATAATATTTACGAACCTAATCCTGAACTGCATGTAAAAGTGCCTGTTGGTATGCTTGATATAATTTTAACGCCAGGTTTGGCTTTTGATATGAATTTCCAACGGTTAGGAAGAGGAAAAGGATATTATGATAGATTAATTAGAGAAAGTCGTATAGAATGTTCCAAAAAAATGAAGAATTTGGAGGTAATAGCAGTGGGTCATTTAGTACAATTATCAGAAGAATTATTACCGAGAGAAGATCATGACCAGAGTATGGATGAATTAATATTATTATAGAAAAAAATAGAGTGAAATATATTAAATATATTTTTGAGTTATTAAAATATAATTTTAAAGGAGATGGTGTAGGTTTAATAATTTAAACTTGATAATATTTTTAATTAAATTAAAATATAATAATATTATAATTATTTAGGAAAACAGGAAATAATTATTTTTAAATTTTAATTTTGTAATTATTTTTTATAATTACTTTGTTTGTTTTTCAAAGTAATAATATATTTTATATTCATTAAACTTTTTTGTAAGCTAAATATGACAAAAGGAAAATATTTTTATATTATTTTTGAAATCTATTACAATTTTAAGGAGATGATGTTGATTTTATAACTTGAACATGATAATATTCGCATCTCCATTGAGAACCTCCATTAACTTTGACTAAATTAACATCAAAAGGAATGTTAGTATTTCTTGAAACTATAGTTCCTCTTCTAAGACCACTGCCACCTGAATTAGCATGATCGAAATAACCAACCAAGTCAGCCGGAGATCCACTTCCATTATTACCATATTTAATAATAGCCATTTTTATTCTAGCTGGTCGATTGCTATTGGTTCCCATTGAAGGTGTTAATTGTTGATTATCTATGTAAATTGACCAACCAGAACCTCCTCCAGAAACATTAGTCAACCATGCTTCTATTAATATAACATCTCCAATATCATATGAACCAGCAGGTATGGTAATAGATTGTTGAAGACCACCAGGAAATCCATTGGAATTAATATTAGATCCATTAATTTTTGTATTTCTAAATTTAAAAGTTGTATCATTAAAACTAATCTTATCCCATTTTGCAATATCATCAGGTTGAATACCAGTAGGTCCAGAGGGTCCAGTTAAACCAGTAATACAAACGAATAAATTTCCAAGAGAATCTTTGATCAGATCATTTTTATTATAAGCTGTTGAATTATCATATTCTCCTCTATAATTAGTAATACCAACCAAATTTTGTGATTGTCCAATATAATATAATTGATTGAAAATAGTCAAACTACTTTCCCATGCCTCAGTATTTAATGCCATATTTATAATATAAGTTATTATAAAAAATAATAATATATAATATATAAATTATGAGTTCATATATAAGGTCCTTTTCTTCTGACTTTAATAATAAATTTGATCAGTATTTTTTAAGAGAGCAAATTCAAAATAGTTTGATAGCAAGTACTTTATTAGAAATAACCAAAACTAATGATCAGATAGAAATTACTTTCGAAAATCCATTAACTGGTGGAGATCTAACAATATTAGATAATTTGATTTCAATTCATGACCCAACACAATTTGAAAAAGATAAAATTCCTTATAACACCCTTCCAGTTTTATCAGGAAATATAAAATCTGATTCGCTTAATACTTGGAGATTGGTTTCTATATATGATTTTAGAGGAACAAATAACAATGCAGACATAAAATATATTGATATAATTTCGAGATGTACCAACTCGAATTCTGACTATGATATTAGAATGATTAATAGGTCTTCTGGTGACATAATTTCCACAATATCTGGATTAAATAATACAGAATTTCAAATCATAGATTTAGGAAATATTTCTAATTTACCTGGAAATAGGTCTGTTCTAGAAATTCATATTAGAATTAATTCAAATGCAGGTAATGTTATAGTTCAGAATATTAATATTTATTAGAATAAATGCATACTATTATAGGTATATATAATAAAATTAAATTATATGTAATTACACTTAAAATTAAGTAAAAAATAAAACAATGAGTGAAATCTTTTTAATCTGATATTTTTTTATCAGATTAATTTTTTTATTCACAATTGATAAGTTGGATAAGGGTCTCCTCTTAAAGCTCGAATTCTACGAACATTCTCTAAGTTTTCACAACGTAAATTAACATCATTACGATATTGAGCTGGTGCACAATTATTACAGTCAGTACAAATAAATTTATTATTATGTTCTACCTTATGATATGTACCCACATCACCTTTCAAAACACCATCTAATTCACGAGAAGGAAGATCTATGATCTGATCATTTTCTTTATTAGTCATACCCATATCAGGGATAAGATTAGGAGTGTTACGCATGTTATTGTAAACAACAAAAAGCAAAGCTAAAAGGAGCGAAGCTCCTAAAATAGTTTGTAAAGTAAGTCCGGTGAACATAATTTGAATATGTTTATATAACTTTGTCCAATATTTTTTGAAATAGAAAGATTAGTATAATTTTACTGCTGGAGTAAACTCAAATTGTTGATTTTCCAAAAGTTTCGAATCATTATAAGGATACATATCATCACATAAATAACTTCCATAATGAGTATCTTTACCGTAATAACTACTTTTTTTGGTAGGAGCCAAAAATTTAGACTCTGAAAAGGTCTTAGTGGAAAAATCCTCATCTCTCAAATTTAAAACAGCATGGTCAGTATGTGCTAAAGCTGGTTTAACTGGATAATATTTATTACTCAATCTCTTCCGATATGCCAAATGATAATTATTAGGATCATCAGCTTGTTTTAATAAGCCATTAATATAATGTTTTAATAATGCGTTTTGTTCTGCATATTTTCTTATTTTTCGACTAGTATAACATAAATGTCCTTTTAATGTTTGACGAATTTTACATTCACATGAACCTTCCACTGGTCTATTTTTATTATCATTTTTACTATCATCAGTTTCTGTCGAAGTAGACATCGGTCCATTTGGTCCAGCAATAATATCATTTTCATTGTTTTTAGGATCGTTATTAGCTTTTAAATCGTCATTATTATTAGTATTAGTGACCTCCAAAAATTCTTTTCTTTGAAAAATAAATCGGTCAAATACTAGGTAAAGCAAATAAACTCCTAGGGCCAAAACAATAAGATAATATATATCTAAGGTAATTAGAGGCTTAACCATATATAGTAAGTTTAGAAAAAAGCTTAAAGAGATCTCAGATCATAGAAATTAACAATGGAGTTCCAACTTCAAAAATACCTTTTTTATCAAGGGCCTAAAGATCTAACATGGATTTTTTACACTCAATTTCACAATATCTTCCTAACAACTCATTTGCCTAATTCAATGTCGATCACTGATTTCGAAAAAAATATTCTTTATGTCCATGCTTTTTATTTAAATAACCAAGACCTTATCACAGTTTTCCAAACTAAAGACAATCTATATTATCTTCTTGTCAACAAAAATTCCCCTCCTCCCTCATCCTCCTCTGATCAGACAGTACAAGTTCAATCTAAATTATCTGCATACCCCACTCTCCAAAAACTGTGGGGAAGTCTTACCAAAAGCCAACGAACAATGCTCCGAATGCCCAAATTATCTATTTTAAAATTAAAAACCCTGGATAAATTAGATGATCCACATATATTACTTTATATAAATAATAGGACTTCTGAATTGATACCATCACAGATTAAAAAGGATGGAAAAAAGCAATTAGAAATAAACTATAACCCATTGATAAGTTCAGAAATTCTCCAAGATTCAAACCATAATAAACATTTAACAGATATTGACTCCTTAATTCTTACTAATTGTATTCAGATTACAGATTTTAAATGGTGTCATGCTAAATGGGCACAATCACTAGAACACTTAACATTAGTAAAAATGTATCCTAATAGTAAACTAACAGCTTATCATTTAAAATATTTGGTAGACCAATTACCAAAGCTAAAACGAATTTCTTTCCATTATTGTGGAAAAGTTAATTTAACTGCCTTATTAGGTTTATTAAGTGCGGAAAAGTGCAAATTAGAAGCAATTGTATTTGATAATTCTAATATGTTATGTCAAGGAAACGGTTATTCTGGTGTTATTTCAGAAGAACAATGGTTAGCTTTGAAAAACAGAACTTTAAAAAGTTTATATTTGAACTCAACCAATGTTAGTTTAGATATCATCGATTACTTACGAAAAAGTTGTCCTAACCTTAATCAAGTTATGTTATGCCACAAAGTATATGAACACCTTAAGGAAAATATTTTACCCCCTGACAGTTCTCCTTCAATTAGTATCGATAGAGAAATAACTTATTTTGATTTAGATGATAAAACGAAGATGACATTACCAGGAGACTATGAACTTCGGAATTTATTAAAAAATAAATTTCAAGCACCTTTTTCAAATAGTATGTTAAGTAAAATAGAAAAAATAATGGGAGAAGATGCAGTAAAAGAATTAAAACAAAAATGAAGTCATAATAAAAATAAGTAAAATGATTTTTAATTTTAAAATTGTTAAAAATTAAAAATATGTATTTTTAAAAAACTGGTTTTCTTTGAGTTTGTAAATTTATTTTGGTAGTGATTTTATAAATTGGATGTAAACGAATTTCATTTAATTGGAGATCTTCAAGAATTGGTTCTGCTATTTCCTTAAACATTAAAAAATCTATTTCGAATTTATTTATAACAGTGTTATATTCATCACTGATTTTGAACTTATTCCAAAGTTTTTGGGTAGTCATAATTTGATTTCCTCTACCAAAGTACAAAAAGTAATCATGAATGAATTTTTTAACAGCTAAAGTTGGAGAATTCTTTATTTTAGGTGTTAAATTTAAAGTAGGCATTATTTGTGTGACTTTATTATTTTATGTGCGACCTACTTTTAACTAATATAAAAAATAGTAGACCTTTTACTTGAGTCAAATTAATAAAATAATAATTATTTAAGAGTAATTTTAGGTTTAGGTTTTTTAGGACTGTTCTTTAATTCAATTTTTGGTTTAATTTGAATTTTAGGTTTTAATTGGATTTTGGGTTTAGAACTCTTAGCTTTTTTACTATTATTAGATTTAGAAGAGATAATGGCATTATCCTTATTTTTTTCTCGATCATCTTCCTTATTATCTTTATTATCTTTATTCAAATCATTACGCTTAGTATTATTTTTATTATTTTCAATATGATAAGTAATATTTTTTTCTTCTTTTTTAGGATATTTTTTTAAAATATTCTTATCGATCTTGTGAATACTATTCTTTGATTTATTATCGGGTTTTCGATAAAATTTTACTAGAATGAGTAATTGGACGATATAATTTTCGAGATGGTAAAATTCGCGAGAACTATGATTTAACATATGTTCGATCTCATTAGTTACACGAATAATAGCAATCTCTTGTCCTTTTAAATTGTGAATGAGTATTTGAAAAAGGGATTTGATAATTTCTTCGGGGCTAACACCGTGTGCTAAGAGAACATATAATAAATTTCTGATTTCTGTGATGGAATTGAATGTTTGTGCATTGAAAAGATGTACAATTTTGTGTATATGAGCCACCACAGGGTCAACTAAGGGCATATTAATAATATTTTCTTTGAGTAATAGTGGTGATTTAATGGTTAATAAATTAAGAATATTAATAGTACGAGTTAAATTATGACGACATTTTTTAAATAAATTACACACTAAATTATCATTAACTAAATCTCTAACTCCTTCTGTGACTAGAATTTTATGAACTACCGATAACATTTCCTGTTTACTGGGCGCAGACATCCTAATTCTGATACATCTACTTTTTAGGGGAGGTATTAGTCCACCTCGATTTTGAGTATTAATAATAAAGATGAATCGGCATTTATGTATTCTCCTTTCGAGTGTTCTGCGTAATGATTGTTGAGCGTCATTACTTAATTTTTCGGCATGTCTAATAATAACGAATTTATAGGGGAAATCCATTAAATTTTTGAATTTGAATTGATTTTTTAAGAAATCTTGAACAATATGACGATCATAAATGTAATAATCGCTAGGATTAAGATTATAGTGATGTAAACTTTTTTGAACTCTCAATTCAATACTTTTGTTAGTATATTTCAATGGAATAGTAATATTTTGTGTTTTGAAAATATTCGTTTGTCCATTATTTAAACCATATTGCTCAAGACTTCTTTGAATATAAGCCATAACCATACTTTTTTTGCCGATACCACTTAAACCTTCGACCATTAAGTGAGGATTATCAACTTTTTGGGATAAAGCCTGAAAATATTTTACAGCTTGAGTATTATAAGTAAAATCTTCAAGTTTAGTGGGTTTATATTTATCGACCCATAATTTATATTGGTTATCCATCTTAAATAATAAAATATAAGAAATGGAAAATGTATGAATGATAAAATAGTGAGTATTATTAATATTAATTCAAAAATTTTTAATTAAAAACAACTGAACACATATTTTTAAGCCAACTAGATTTTTTCAATAACTTAAAACACATCTTATTATATATGGCCAGCCAGTATATCAATTTGAATAATTATGTTCTTGATAAATCAAAAAGAATAGGGAGAGGATCTAGTGGAGTAGTTTATTTAGGATTTAATTGTCAAAGTAAAGAAAAAGTAGCCATAAAAAGGTTGGATGTAAGTCAAATGGCAGACAAGATGTCTCGGATTTGGAATGAAATTCAGATAATGAAGAGAATGAATCATCCTAATATAATTCAACTATATGATGTTTATATTGATTTAGATAATAATTATTTATATTTAATAATGGAATATTGTGATGGTTCTGACTTATCAGATTATACGAAAACCTACCACTTAGATTTAAATGAGATACATCAAATAATGACTCAAATTAAAGATGGTCTTTCTTATCTACGTTTACATGGGGTAATGCATAGAGATTTGAAGCCTCAAAATATACTACTAAATAAAGGAAGTATAAAATTAGCAGATTTCGGCCTTTCAGTAATTATAGATGGCGAATCACAATTACTTAACACAATGTGTGGTTCTCCACTTTATATGAGCCCGGAGATTATTGAACATCAGAAATATACAGCCAAATCTGATCTATGGTCCATAGGAGTCATTCTTTACCAACTTATTTATCATAAACATCCATATGATCATTGTACAAATTTACAAGATTTAACTAAAAAGGTCCGTAACCAGGCAATAACCTATCCTGATTTTCCCCCAGTAGATCCTTTGACAATGGATTTACTTCATGGTCTTTTAAATAAAAATTGTCATAATCGTATGACTTGGGATGAATTTTTTGAACATCAATGGTTTAATAGTCAAATTAGTATAACTGCAAATAGTTTTTCACCACCTACCAATGGTTTTTTCCGAATGTCTTTTGAACAAAGATATCAAGAAAGGAAAATAGAAGAAAATATAAATCAAAATAAAAATATTAATGAAAGTATCTCTTCATCTGAAGAACAAAGTACTTCTTCTGACATATTTTTTAGTTTATCTGGTGATGAAGATGTCGAATTTTATACCTCTTCCAATAATGTTAACGTATCTTCACCAAAAACAAGAATTTATCATCACCAAACACCTATTTCTTCTTTTTCAGAATCCAGTTGTTCAGGAGGTGGTTTGTTAACCTTAACTGAATATTTAATAAATGATTATAAAAAAAAGGATACTAAAGAGTTTAACAACCTTAAAACAAAAAACACTTTTATTAATAAACAAACTAATAAAACAGCAAAAAGAAAGGTAATATATGGTACTAGTGCTCCAAGTAGATCAAGTAAAATAGATTATTCTCCAAGTAATTTAAATTTCAGTTCAGTGGGATCAAGTTTAATTAAATATGCTAACAAGTCCTTCAGTTGGTTCAAGTCTAGTCTAGATTATTAATTGGTTTCCAATTACAAAGTGTGTGTGTATGTGTGTTTTTATGGTTTTTTAGATATGAGAGAGATGAATTATTCATCAAGAACTTTAGTTTTGCCTAAAGCCAACGCTTTAACCCTATTTAATTCACGTTTAGCTTCTTCCAACTCTTGATTGCATGTTTTTTCGTTCAATGTCTTTCGCTCTTCACTGATTTTATTTTTTAGTTCATTGATTTGCTTGACTTCAATGAGTTGTTTTTTCAAATCCTTCAATTCTTGTTCTCTTTGCAGATTTTTCAATTCATTTTTGAGATCCTTTATTTCTTGTTTTCTTCGCAAATTTTTCAATTCTTTCAATAAGATGTTAATTTCTTGGTCGATGGATGACATTGCAATTTTTTCAAAATTATTCAGATTGTAGATGTTAGACAAGCTAGAATGGTATTAATTTATTTGGACAACATAATCAATTTTGTATTATCTCGTTGAGTTGTAGGTTAAAAGTTAAATACTAATATTTATAAGTAGATTTTAAATATTACTCATATATATAGAGTCTGAATAATAGATAGCTAAGATGAATTTTATAGCAACTGCATTTTTAGCTGGCTCTGGATATTTATTGAATCAACTTACACCTGAGGAAAAAAAGGCTAATTCTGATGTTAATAGAAGTGCTATTCAAATATCAAAAGCAAGAGTTCCAGTATCACCGTGTAATAAGATTCAAGGGAAGATATCTAGAGTGATAAAACCACATTATTTTAAGGATAAAAAACCGGATAATCCGAATTATGACCCAATTAATTTTGTGAAGGATTTGGATCTTGATACTTGTAATCGAATAAAATCAAATATAAATTTAGATCCTCAAGACCCTTTACATCCTGATCTAAATGATGTAGGTTTTGAAAAGTATAACAAGGATGATGCGAAGAATTATCAATATTTACCTAGCATAGACGATATTGATCGGGATGTTCAAATGATACATGATAATATGACACCATTTTTTGGTAGCACTATAAAACAAAATGTGGATCCAGATAATAGAGCATTTCAAGGTAAATTAGAAGTATTTACAGGTCAATATAAATTACGTAAAGATAACAAAGAAGAGACCCCTTATCTTTTTGATCCATCACCAAATGTAGGTTTAGTTTATGGAAGTAATAATGTGACAAATCGGGATAAAACAAGATTTTTCCCAAGTGCCACAGGTAAAAAACATAATGAATTACCCTTTGAGCAAATCCGTGTGGGTAAAGGTATAGGTCAGGGTTATACTGCTCGTCCTAATGGTGGTGTACATCAAGATGTAAGAATATTACCAAAAACAACAGATGAAAGAAATGTTAATCCTAAATTTAGTTATGAAGGTAGGGTAATTCCTGGTAAAGGTCGTACTCAAAATCCTAAATTAATAGGGCAACAAACATTAAAGAAACCCAAATCTATATTATGGAATTGGTTTGGTGAACGCAATTTTACTACTGGTGGCGCTCATAAGAAAAACCGTCAACGAGCGACTACTGTCTTAAAATGTACAAATCGGCAGGATCAACATCGTGAGTATAAAGGAATTGCAGGACCAACTCGAAAAGATAAAGCCACACCAGAAGCTTTACGTGGGGCAAAGCGTTTGGCTCATAAACGTAATTTTAAGAATACGCCCTTTCGTAATTTGACACAAGCTCAAGGAAAGAAACATAGTGATTTTGGACGTTGTGGTTTTGAAAATAGACCAACTGAACGTTCCCAACAATCTACTAGAAATCATTATACTAATGTTAAACAATCAGTTCCTCGTAACCAAACATATTTATATGATAAGGCCCAATATACTCGCAAACAAGACTTAATTGCTCAAAAACGCCCTCAAGGTAATGCTGGTCCTAGTGTTCCTAGCCAAGGTCATAGGGTCTATGATCCCAACGATAATGCTAAGACAACTATTCGTGAAACAACAGAAGATAACCAACGTAAAGGAAATATGGGACGTACAAAGCTTCAAGGTCCAGTATATGACCAAAATGATAATCTAAAGACTACTATTCGCGAAACAACCGAAAATAATAAACATCATGGTAACGTAGCTAGATCAAGTTTACAAGGCCCGGTTTATGATAAAACGGACAATCTCAAAACAACTATTCGAGAAACTACTGAAAATAATCATCATCATGGTAATATCGGTCATCATGAACGTAAAGGAAGAGTTTATGATCCATCTGATAATGCAAAAACGACTATTCGCGAAACCACAGAAGATAATAATCGACATGGTAATCTAGGTAAATTTCGACATGTAGGTAAAGTCTATGACCGTAATGATAGTGCAAAAACAACAATTCGAGAAACAACCGAAGATAATAAATATGTCCCAAGTGTAAATCGATCAGCTCTTCAGTCTGGGTCGGGTTATAAAGTCACAGGTATTCAGGTCAAAAACCCTCAAAAAGCTTATCTTTGTAATAACGAATATATAGGTAGTGCCGGACCAACACAACATAAAAAATCAAAGGTATATCAAAGTACTTACAATCGTATTAATACGAATAAGGAAAAGATCGCTTTAGGTCGGGCTCCTACTGGTGAAAAAAATAAAGTACCTGCTGGTCGTGAAGCAGTTAACCTTTATATCAATAAATTAGATGCAGATCGAGAAATCCCACATAACTTAGGAAAAGGAAGTACCGTCGGAAATAGATATAATCCGAATGGAATAACACGTTGCAGTTTAACCAGTAAAAAGAATATCCCCGATACAAATTTAGATAGATTACAAATAGAAACAATAGATGCAACGCGTCGTAATCCACTAAGAGTAAACCAAAATCTAAATTAAAATACTTATAATAATTTTGTCAATAACAAAGTTATTATAATACATTATTTTATTTAATTATTATTTTAATACTTTGAATGTTACAAAGTAATAAATTATTATTTTATTTTATTTATATTTTATAATAAAATATTTTATTATTTTATTTTATTATTTTATTTTATTATTTTTTATTATTTTATTTTATTATTTTATTTTATTTTATTATTTTATTTTATTATTTTATTATTTTATTTAATTATTATTTTAATACTTTGAATGTTACAAAGTAATAAATTATTATTTTATTTTATTTATATTTTATAAT
>Ga0102929_1000486_pt1 | contig 23377 bp, 25 predicted proteins | sample SalPonR1_B_D2_MG_FD_78510 | JGI IMG/M metagenome (GOLD analysis project Ga0102929, IMG submission 78510) | Salt pond soil microbial communities from South San Francisco under conditions of wetland restoration - Salt Pond MetaG R1_B_D2_MG | ecosystem: Environmental > Aquatic > Marine > Intertidal... | reverse complement strand
CCCGCGCGGAGATCCTCCGCGCTGGTCCGGTTCTCCAGGTTCCGCAAGGACTCTTCCACCTCTTCGAGGAAAAGATCGACGATGACCGCAAAATCCTCTTCGCCGGTTGCGGATCTGAGCTCTCTTATCTGGTTCCAGTCGATCATCGCCTCACCGCGTGTGCTCATGCCTGATATTCACCGGGAAGTGTTAAGCACGGGTTGAGGCGACCGGCACGGAAGGAGGCAATTTTAGGATTCACGTCGCATTAACGCTCGCGCGCGTATCCGGGTCGGAACCGAGTGAAAGGGTGTGCGTGTGTCAGTAGCGGTAAAACCAGTCCGTTCACCGGGTCAGGGCCGTGCGGTGATCCGGACGGTCCTTGTCGTGGATGACAGCCGGATGCAACGCCGGATACTGGCCGTCTCGCTACGCCGGTGGGGGTTTGCGATTCTCGAAGCCGCTTCCGGTGACGAGGCGCTTGAGATCTGTCGCGCCACTCCGCCGGACCTTGTGCTGAGCGACTGGATGATGCCGGGCATGAACGGGGTGGAATTCTGCCGCCGGTTCCGCCGGATGGATCGGGAAAGCTACGGGTATTTCATCCTTCTGACATCCAAGAGCGGCAAGGAGGAGATCGCACACGGCCTTGATGCCGGAGCCGACGATTTCCTGACCAAGCCGGTCAATTCCGGCGAATTGCGCGCGCGCATCGCCGCCGGTGACAGGATCGTCGGGATGGAACGCGAACTGACCGAGAAGAATCGGCTGGTAAGGTCCACGCTGGATGAATTGCGCACACTCTATGACTCGCTCGACAATGACTTGATCGAGGCAAAGAAGCTGCAACAGTCCCTGATGCCGGATCGGTACCGCGATCTGGGTGTGGCGCAGGTATCCCTGATGCTGCGGTCGAGCGGTCATGTCGGCGGGGATCTTGTGGGCATGTTTGACGCCGATGGAACCGGCCTCGGGCTTTTCGGCATCGACGTGTCCGGTCACGGGATCAGTTCGGCCCTGATGACCGCGCGGATCGCCGGCTACCTTTCCGCCGCGGCGCCGGATCAGAACGTCGCGCTTCACAGGCTCCGAACCGGCCGGTACGTCCTGCGCCCCCCGGCGGAAACCGCCGCCAAGCTGAACCGCCTGATCCTCGACGAGATGGACACGGAGCATTATTTTACCCTTCTTATTGCCGATGTCGATATGGGTACCGGTCTCGTGCGAATGGCGCAGGCCGGCCACCCGCACCCGGTCCTGCAAAGGGCCGATGGCACAATTGAATTTCTGGGCGCCGGCGGCATGCCGGTGGGGCTTCTCGAAGAGGCGGAGTTTCATCAGGTAGATTGTGTCATGCGTCCCGGTGACAGGCTGATGATCCATTCCGACGGTATCACCGAATGCGCTGCTCCGGATGGTTCGCTGCTTGGGGATTCGGGGTTGCAAGCCATGCTCGACGATCTGTGCGCCACCGGCGGCCCGGCTCTGTTTGACGCCCTTTCCTGGCGTTTGGCGCAATTCGCAGCCACCGACAATTTCGTGGATGATCTTTCCGCGATCCTGCTGGAATTCAAACCCCGATAAAGAAGCGCCCCATGAAATGCCGGTCGCCCGGGTTTCCAAGCTCCCGCATGGCCTTGTCCGGCCTTGACCACATGGCAAGGTGGTCATCCTCCATCGGCGGGCCCAATTGCGCCACCGGCCGCGCCAGATAGACCGTACACAGCTTCTCGGCGCGGAGTTCGTATTCGGGCATGTAGGCATACCGGCGGAACGCGCCGATCCGTCTTGGTGCCGTGATCCGCCAGCCGGTTTCCTCGTAGACCTCGCGGTGAAGGGCCTGAATCGGCGACTCCCCGGGGTCGATGCCGCCGCCGGGCAGCTGGAGTTCGGGTTGCGTACCGAATTGGAGGGTCAAGAGGACAAGCCCCTCGCGCGGCAGGATTGCATAAACCCCGGGACGGTGTTGATACCGCGCGCCCGCGACCGGCGTGTCACCGAATCGTCTGATCATGCCTTGCGCTCCCGTTCCCTCGGGCGGTTGCTTGCCGCGCCCACGCAGACGCGGTATGCCAGCCCCCGGCAGACGAGGAAACCCCATGACACTGGCACGCAAGATCGCCTGGGACGACACGGTTCTTCCCTTCCAACTGGACAATAGTGACATCCGCGGTCGTGTCGCGCGGCTCGACGGGGTGCTTGATGGTATCCTGAAACAGCATGCCTATCCGGACAAGGTGGAGGCGCTTGTTGCCGAGATGGCCCTGCTCACTGCGTTGATCGGTCAAACGGTCAAGCTGCGCTGGAAACTGTCCCTTCAGGTGCAGTCCAAGGGCCCGGTCCGGATGATCGCAACAGATTATTTCGCCCCCGAAGCCGAAGGCGAGCCGGCAAAAATCCGTACCTATGCAGCCTACGACGAGGACAGGATCGGCGCCGGTCCCCCGTTCGATCAGATTGGCGAGGGCTATTTCGCAATTCTCATCGATCAGGGGCGCGGTACGCAGCCCTACCAGGGAATCACCCCGCTGGTGGGGGGCAGCCTGACCGCCTGCGCCGAATCCTATTTCGCGCAGTCCGAACAGTTGCCCACGCGATTCGCCCATAGTTTCGGCAAGTCAACCGAACGGGGCGGACAGGAACATTGGCGCGCCGGTGGCGTGATGCTTCAACACATGCCAAAGGCGTCCCCCTTCGCAAAGGGTGATGCCACCGGCGAGGGCGGCTTGTTGCGGCCCGCCGATCTGGTGGAAGGCGAGGACGGCGAAAACTGGTCGCGCGCCAACATGCTTCTGGACACGGTCGAGGATCTTGAATTGATCGGCCCCGCCGTCAGCCCTGCGGAACTCCTCACGCGGCTCTTCCACGAAGAAGCCCCGCGTGTTTTCGACATGCAACCGGTTCGCTTCGGGTGCACCTGTTCCGAGGATCGCGTACGCCAGAGCCTGTCGATCTATTCGGCCCGCGACATCGCGACGATGACCACGGAGGAGGGTACGGTAACCGCTGATTGCCAGTTCTGCGGCGCCCATTACATACTTGATCCGGCAACGCTGGGATTTGATGCGCCAGATGCTGCGTCCGGCGGGTCCGGCTCTTCCGACGATGATGTTTGATCCGCTGGGTCCGGTCCGAGCGGCCGTCGATGCGGCCCGGACGGCATCGTCGGATTTCGATTTGAATCCGGGCACCGTCCTGCCTTCGGGACGCAAGCTCAGGCCGGCGGGAGTTCTGGTGGCGTTTCTCGCCCATCCGGATGGCAGCGCGGAGTTGTTCCTGACGATGCGGTCTTCGGCGCTCAAGCATCATCCAGGACAGATCGCCTTTCCCGGTGGCAAGCAGGACGAGGGCGATGCGGATGTTACCGCCGCCGCGCTGCGCGAGGCGCAAGAGGAAATCGCGCTTGATCCCGCGAACGTGTCGGTGATCGGGCACTTGCCCCCACATGAGACCGTGACAGGCTTTTTCGTTACCCCCGTCGTGGCACAGGTGCGGGTTGATTTCGACCCTGTTCCGGAGGCCGGTGAGGTTGCGGAAGTCTTTCGCGTGCCCCTGGAGCACATCCTGAACACCGCGCTTTACCGGGTGGAATCGCGGCGTTGGCGCGGCAGCCGCAGACACTACTATATCGTTCCTTACGGACCCTATTACATCTGGGGAGCTACGGCGCGAATCTTGCGCGGCATCGCGGAGGCGAGCCAATGAAGGTAAACGGCGACTGGATTGCGGATCCGGCCGCGCAAGCGGTCTGCCGCAGCCTCGAAGAAGCGGGACATCATGCGCTATTCGTCGGTGGCTGCGTGCGCAACGCTCTTCTTGGCATGTCGGTGACCGATATAGATATCGCCACCGACGCCCGTCCCGAAACCGTGATCCAACTGGCGCGGGATTCCGGGCTCAGGGCCGTGCCAACAGGGATCGAACATGGAACCGTCACCGTGGTGGCGGACGGTCGCGGCCACGAGGTCACGACATTCCGTCGTGATGTGGAAACCGACGGCCGCCGGGCCGTGGTGGCCTATGCCGACACCCCTCAGGAAGATGCGCACCGCCGCGATTTCACCATGAACGCCCTTTATGCGCGCCGGGACGGAACCATCCTGGACCCGTTGGGCGGCCTCGCGGACCTGAATGCCCGCCGGGTGCGGTTCATTGATGATCCGGATCAGCGCATCCGCGAGGATTATCTCCGAATCCTGCGCTTCTTTCGCTTTCACGCCTGGTATGGTGCGCCCGGGTCCGGGCTGGATGCCGAGGGGCTGGCGGCGGTGGCCTGTCATGTCGACGGTCTTGCCGGTCTCGCCCGTGAACGTGTCGGCACCGAGATGATCAAGCTTCTGTCCGCACCTGACCCGGCTCCGGCCGTTGCCGCGATGCGTCATGCGTCTGTCCTGTCCTGTATTCTTCCGGGTGCTGACGATGCCGCGCTTGCTCCTCTCGTTCACGAAGAGGTGCAGGCCGGCACGGCCCCGGATCCGATCCGCCGACTTGCCGCGCTGGGCGGGGCCGAAGTGGCCGCCAGGCTCCGGCTCAGCAAGGTACAGGATCGCAGGTTGACGCTACTGCGTGACGCGGTTGGCTCCACGATGCCTCCGGCGGAACTCGGCTATCGTTATGGCGCGCGGGCGGGCATGGATATACTGCTTCTGCGTGCGGCGCTGCTTCGGAAACCCGTACCTGCCGGCGCGGCCGCGGCGCTGGACCGCGGCGCGGCAGCGATCTTTCCGGTTACCGGCAAGGATCTCATGCCGGATTATTCCGGCCCGGAACTCGGCGCGCGGCTCGCCGAACTGGAACGGCGCTGGATCGAGTCCGATTTCACCCTCACGCGTGAGGCCCTGCTGTGAGCCGCCATCGAATTGAACGTCTTGGTCATCTTGGTGATGGCATTGCCGAGGGGCCGGTTCACGCCCCGCTGACCCTGCCCGGCGAAACCGTCGAGGGCCGGCTGGAGGGTACGCGCCTCGCCGATATTCGCATCGTTACCCCCTCTTCCGACCGTGTGACGCCGCCTTGTCGTCATTTCCGCGCCTGTGGAGGCTGTCGCCTGCAACATGCCGAAGACGGTTTCGTTGCCGAATGGAAGATAGAGCAGGTTCGTACCGCACTCGCCGCGCAGGGGATCACGGCCGAAATTGCCCGGATCGAGACTTCGCCTCGCCGGTCGCGCCGCCGGGCCACTTTCGCGGCACGCCGCACCAAGAAAGGTGCGATGGCGGGGTTTCATGGCCGTGCCTCCGGGGAGATCACGGAAATTCCCGATTGCACTCTCCTGCACCCCGATCTGATGCCAGCATTGCCCGCGGCGCGGGATCTGGCCCTCGCGGGCGGAAGCCGCAAGGCGGTTCTGGATGTCGCCTCCACGCTTTGCGAGAACGGGATCGACATCCGTGCAGAGGGCGGCAAGCCTCTGGACGGTCCGCTTCGCCAGAACCTCGCCGATATTGCCGCAAGGCACGATCTGGCCCGGCTCAGCTGGGCGGACGAGGTGGTCGCCGCCCGGCGCGCACCGGTCCTCAGGATCGGGCGCGCGATGGTCACCCCACCGCCGGGTGCTTTCCTTCAGGCGACCGCTGAGGGCGCCGCGTCCCTGTTGTCGGAAATGCGGCGAATCACCGATGGGTCGAAACGCGTCGTTGATCTGTTCGCGGGCTGTGGCACCTTCGCCTTGCCGCTTGCCGAAACCGCGCATGTGCATGCGGTCGAGGCCGACGCCGGGATGTTGTCGGCACTTGATCACGGATGGCGCCATGCGCAGGGGCTCAAACCGGTGACATGTGAAAAACGCGATCTTTTCCGTGAGCCTCTCACGGCTGCCGAGCTGGCCAATCACGACGCGGCGGTGATCGACCCGCCGCGTGCCGGAGCCGCCGCGCAGACCGCAGAACTGGCCGAGTCGCGTATTTCCACGATCGCCTTTGCCTCCTGCAACCCTGTGACCTTCGCCCGGGACGCGCGGCGGCTTCTGGAGTCGGGATACGTCGCTGGCCCGATCGTGGTGGTGGATCAGTTTCGCTGGTCAGCCCATGTGGAGCTGGTGGCGGAGTTCCGCTACACTCCTGCGTGAGAAGGTGAATTCCGTGCTATGCCGGACCGCGCAAATCGGAGTAGAATGACAGGAAAAATCGCGGCGGGCAGGAACGGACCATGCAGACCTCAAGATTGATCGCGGCCCTGTTGCTTGTTGTCGTGCTTGCCGGGTGCGGATCGAAATTCAAGACTTATGACGGCCCCGAGGTGACGCGCGTTGTCGTCAACAAGGGCGAGCGGCGCATGTATCTTCTGCATCAGCAAGAAGTGCTCAAGGCCTACGACATAGACCTGGGTTTCGCACCGCTCGGTCACAAGTCGTTCGAGGGCGACGGCCGCACACCGGAGGGCGAATACCTGATCGACCGCCGCAATCCCAACAGTGAATTTCACCTATCGCTGGGAATTTCCTATCCCAACGAGGCGGATGTGAAAAAGGCCCGCGCTGCGGGACGCAGCCCTGGCGGCGACATCTTCATTCATGGCAAACCGTGGAAATATCGCGGCAGCGGGCCGGATTGGACCGCCGGCTGCATCTCGGTCCGCAACCGGGAGATCGAGGATGTCTACGCCATGGTCACGAACGGGACGCCGGTGACGATCAGCCCCTAGCTGCCCATCACCATGGTCCACCAGATCTTGCCGTTGGTTTCCTGATGCCACGCGAAGCCAAGATTCCGCGCCTCCGGCGACAGGATCACGTTTCGGGTGTTTTCGGCCTCCATCCACGCGGCCAGCGTTTCCAGCTCCGTCTCGTAGGTTTCCGAGATCGTCTCGCCCACAAGTTCGCCCTCGTAGCCGACGCGCTGCACCCGGTCTATCGGCGATGACCCGTCAGATCCGAAATGCCACGGCCGATTCTGGATCGCCATGTCACGCGCATGCGTGGCGGCGGCGGCATTCAGCTTCGCATTGAGCTCAACCGGCGGACGCCCCGCAGCCTCGCGCAGTGAATTCACGGAATCAAGTACGCGGAACTGGATCTTGCCCTTGTCACCCGGCCTTATCCTGTAGAGCTTGGGAAGCGGCTTGCCATCCGCGCCCATCCGGGTCTCGGTCGGTGCGGGGGCGGTGGTACAGCCCGCGACAGTCAGAAATGCGGCGCATAGCAGAAACAGAATTCGCGACATCTTCAGGCTCCACCTGATTGGTATTGTTTCCTAAACCCTTACAGGGGCGGCACATGGGTTTCAAACCCGGCGACCGCGCGTTCCCGCCGGTTACGTTTGTTTGAATTGCGATTGCGGCATTTGGGCCATATATTGCGCCTCATCAGGCTGGTAACAGGGCATCGGAGACACGAGATGAGCACCAGGATCGGCAAAGGGCTCGACCGCCGCGCGTTTCTCGCGGGGACGGCGGCAGCGATAGGAACCCCGGTCATAGCGCAGGACGTGGATGGCGAAGGAACGGTGGTGATCGAGGAAGAGATCACCAAGAAGGTGCGCCGGAACATTTCCAGTTTCCGGGCGCTTGATTGGCAGCCCTATTTTTCGCACCTCCGCAACGGTGCGATCCTCGTGGACATATCTTCGCGCGCACTGCACTACTGGTCCGAGGACGAGACGGTTTACAAGCTTTACCCGTCAAGCGTTCCGCTGTCCGAGGAGCTCACGCGCCGCGGCCGCACGCGCGTGATTCGCAAGGTCGAAGGCCCCGATTGGCGGCCCACTCCGTCTATGCTCGAACGCAATCCGGACTGGCCGAAATACGTACCGCCGGGGCCTGACAACCCGCTGGGTACCCATGCGCTTTACCTGAGCTGGACATATTACCGCATCCACGGGACGCATGACACGCGCAAGATCGGCCGCCAATCCTCCAACGGTTGCATCGGCCTGTACAATCAGCACATTGCAGAACTCTTCGGTATGGCCAAAGTCGGCACGCAAGTGTTGCTTATTTGACGAAATTCCGGCCAATCATGGGCGGGTATCATCAAGTTGCGTTTGCAATGGACAAAGTTTGCTGATTAGAAAACCTTACGAGGTAAGTCTTGGGTGCCTGCCGCCGGCAAACGGCTGCAGGCCAATATCTGGAGGATAAACATGAAAAAACTCGTTCTCGCTGCTGCTCTGACTGGCGCTGCTTCGTTCGCTTCGGCCGGCACCTATGAAGAGCCGGTCATCGAAGCACCCGTGATCGTCGAAGAAACCGAGGCAAGCTCCTCGGCTGCCGGCGTCTGGGTTCCGCTGGTTCTGCTGGCCATCGTTGCCGCAGTCATCGCAGCCGACTGATTTCGACAAATGCCGATTTGGAAAAGGCGGTGGTTTTCCACCGCCTTTTTCGTTGCGTGGTGCGTTTGACCGCGGGGATCAATCAGTCCAGCCCCGGAGGTTTTCCTCCACGATCGCGGACAGCGCCTCGATATGCGCGGGATCGCTGTTGAGGCAGGGTATGTAAGTGAATTCCTCACCGCCCGCCTCCTCGAAGCTTTCGCGGATCTCGTCGTTGATCTCTTCCAGCGTCTCGATGCAGTCGGCCGAAAAGGCCGGGGCCATCACCGCGATCCGCTTCTTGCCGTCCTCCGACGCCAGCCGCGCGACCTCGTCCACGGTATAGGGCTTGAGCCACTCCTCGGGACCAAAGACCGACTGGAAGGTCGTGGTGATCTCGGTATCCTCCCAGCCCAGGCGCTCCTTGAGGAGCCGCGTCGTCTTCTGGCATTGGCAGTGATAGGGATCGCCCTGCATCAGGTACCGCTGCGGCATGCCGTGATAGGACACGACCAGGATCTCGGGCCGGTTCTCCACCTCGCCATAGGCGACCTCCACTGATTTCGCGAGGGCCTCGATGTAACGCGGATCGTTGAAATACGGTTCCACGGTGCGCGCCGCGGGCTGCCATGTTTCCTCCATCAGGGCGCGGAAGAACTGATCGTTTGCGGTGGCCGAGGTTGCTCCGGCGTAATGCGGATACAGCGGAAAGAACAGGATCCGGGTGCAGCCGGCCCTGACCATCTCGCGCACCCTGGAACGCGTCGAGGGGTTTCCGTAGCGCATGCAGAAATCAACCATCACCCGATCGCCATGCCGTTCCTGCAGCGTCTTCGCCATCGCCGTGCATTGTTCACGGGTTATCGTCATCAGGGGGCTTTCACCCTTGTCCTCGTTCCAGATGGACTTGTAGGCCGCACCGCTGGTGAAGGGGCGCTTGGTGAGGATGATGAGCTGCAGCAGCGGCTGCCATTTCCAGGGGCTGTAGTCGATCACCCTGCGATCCGAGAGAAATTCGTTGAGGTACCGGCGCATGGACCAGTAGTCGTAATTGTCGGGCGTGCCGAGGTTGGCCAGCAGAATCCCGATCTTGGCCCTGGGGATCGCCGGGTGGTCCTGCGGCGCATGGACCGGGCGCGCGGCGTCTGTCTGGGTATCCAGCATCTTGGCATCTTTCGTGGAATTCAACGTCAGGCTCCGAAATAAGGGGATCGTTGGTCGCGTCAATCCCTCAGGGGTGTCTCTTGCGTGCCGAGAGCGTCGGCCAGCCGTGCCGTCGCGGATCCCGGGCGCAACGGACGGGGCTGGTTGTCCGCAGGCGACCAGCCGGTCAGGAATATGAGCTCGAATGTTGCGGGGATACGGCCGGCATCGTCGCCATGCGTCTGTTGGTAAAGTTTCGCCGCCCCTTGGAACAGGCCCCGTGGGGTAAAATGCCGCGGCCGCGCACTCAGCGCCGAAGCCTCTCCCATGGCACGGAGATCATGCATCAGGTGCATGGGTGACTCGTATGAGACCGTCAGGCTGTGTCCATCCGCCACCGGCATCGCGAAACCGGCCCGTTGCAACAGTGCGCCAAGATCCCTGATCTCGCCCATAGGCGCCACCCGCGCCGACAGCCCGCCGCGCAGGTCGGCCTCGGCCTGTGCAAGGCAGGCGCGCAACTCGGCCAGCGTTCCGCCGCCGAACAGGGCCGCCAGAAACAGGCCGTCAGGCTCTAGCGCGCGACGGGCCTGGATCAGCTGGCCCACCGGATCGTTGGACCAGTGCAGGCACATGGCGTGGATCACCAGATCATGCGCGGCCTCGTCCAGATCCAGAACCTCCTCATCGGCCACCACGTGTGCATCGCCGAAGGCCGAACGCCAGAAATCCGGCCTGTGGCTGATTACGGCGGGCGCTTGAAAGGTTTTGTTAACCATCGAGAGGCGATCCTTGATCTCCTCCTGGGCGTGCTCTTCGAGGAATATTACCGGCGCCCGCGCACTTCGGCGCCGATTCCGCAAAAGCGCGGCATTGTCAGTCAGGAGAGGGGCCTTGGTCATGAGGGGGACATATACGGCATGGGCAAGGTTTTTCAATCGGTGCTGCACATCGTCTATCCGCCGCGCTGCACCATCTGCGGCACCCATGTGGAAACCGATTTCGCCTTGTGCGGGCGGTGCTGGCGGGACACGCCCTTCATCTCGGGCCTTGTCTGCGATCTTTGCGGGGTCCCACTTCCCGGTGACGCCGATCCGGCGGATACGGTACCGGTGCATTGCGATACCTGCCTGACGGTCGCCCGGCCCTGGCAACGGGGGCGCGCCGCGATGCTTTATCGTGACAACGGGCGGCGCCTCGTGCTGGCGCTCAAGCACGGGGATCGCCATGATATCGTCCATCCGGCGGCACTCTGGCTGGCACAGGCCGCGCGTCCCCTTCTGCATCAAGACAGTTTGATCGTCCCGGTTCCCCTGCACTGGACCCGCCTGATCGCTCGGCGCGACAATCAGGCGGCACTTTTGTCACGGGCGCTTTCCCGGCGGGTGGGCCTGCCGCATTGCCCGGACCTGTTGCAACGTCCCAATCGAACCAGAAGCCTTGGTGGCCTGAACCGTGCGGCACGGTTTGAAACCCTTGAAGGTGCGATACGCCCCAATCCGCGACGACATGACAGGATCGTCGGTCGGCGCATCCTGATCGTCGACGATGTCATGACATCGGGAGCGACCCTCGCGGCGGCCGCGCGCGCCTGTCTCGGGGCCGGTGCCGCAGAGATTTGCGTTCTGGCACTGGCGCGGGCCGGGCGGGATGCCTAAGTTCCGTCCGACCACCCAAGAAAAACGGAATTGCCCCAATGAACACCGTCGAAGTCTATTCCTCGCCGCTCTGTGGCTTTTGTCACGCGGCCAAGCGCCTGCTCAAGAAGAAATCGGTAAGCTTTTCGGAAATAAACGTGCTGACCAACCCCTCCCGCAAGTCCGAGATGATCGACCGCGCCAATGGTGGCCGCACGGTACCGCAGATCTTCATCGGCGGAACGCATGTGGGCGGTTGCGACGAGCTTTATGCGCTCGAACGCGACGGCAAACTCGATCAGCTTCTGGCGGGCTGACCATGCGCGCGGCCCTGGTTCAGCTCAACAGCGGTGACGACCCGGAGGAAAACCTGCCCGTGACCGCCGGGCTGATCTCCGAGGCCGCGGATAACGGTGCCGAATTCGTCGTGACACCCGAAGTCACAAATTGCGTCTCCTCCAGTCGAACGCATCAATCCGCGGTGCTTCGACACGAGCCCGCCGATCCGACGCTGGCGGCCCTTGCGGATCAGGCGGGAGCGCGGGGCATCTGGCTTCTGATCGGGTCTCTGGCTCTCAGGACGGACGATCCCGACGGCCGCTTTGCCAATCGCTCCTTCCTGATTGCGCCCGATGGTGCCATAGTTGCCCGCTACGACAAGATTCACATGTTCGATGTGGCGATTTCCGAGACCGAAACCTACCGCGAATCGGAGGGCTACAGGCCCGGGCGCCGCGCGGTTCTGGCCCGGGTGGGCACCTGGGGCGTCGGTCTGAGCGTTTGTTACGATCTGCGTTTTCCGCATCTCTATCGCCGGCTTGCACAGGCCGGCGCGGATATCCTCACCGTGCCCGCCGCGTTTTCGCCGATTTCCGGGGCCGCGCACTGGCATCCCCTGCTGCGCGCTCGCGCCATCGAGACGGGGTGTTACGTCCTGGCCCCGGCCCAGGAAGGAACGCACAAGGCAACACGCGGCAGGGCAAGACAAACCTACGGTCACAGCCTTGCCATCAGTCCGTGGGGCGATGTTCTGGCCGAGGCCGGCGACGGCCCCGGCGTGATTTACGTTGATCTGGAGGCTGCGGAAGTGTCAAAAGCACGCAAGCGCATTCCATCCCTCGGCCAGAAAGCCGGTTTCGACGGTCCTGAATGAACGACAGCACCAACCAGTCCCTTGCAGTGGCGCTTTTCAGCGAGATCATCACCAATGATCAGCTGATCCGCAACCGGCTGAGCCGGGTTCTGCCAAAGGGCATGGAAGTCTCGCATTTCTCGGTTTTGAACCACCTCGCGCGCTCTGGCGAGGAACGTGGGCCGGCCCAACTGGCGCGAAGCTTCCACGTAACCCGCGGCGCGATGACCAACACGCTGAGCAAGCTGGAATGGGCCGGCTACGTACATATCCGCCCCGACTGGGATGATGCCCGCCGCAAGATGGTGGCAATCAGTCCCGCCGGCCGGCGCGCCCGCGATACAGCCATAGCGGCGATCACGCCGATGATCACCGAAATGGTCGATGTGCTGGGCGAGTCCAAGGTCCGCGCGACGCTTCCCGTTCTGCGCGAGCTGCGTGCCCGTCTGGAACAGGACGCACCCTGAAACGGTCAGACCCCGGGTTTCACGCTGGCAGTCACGTAATTCACGCTCAGGTCGCGCGCCGAGATGGTCCAGGACCATGACACCGGGTTGAAAACATATCCCTTGCGGTCCACCGGCTCCAGCCCCGCGCTCTCGAGCAGCTTGTAAAGTTCTTCCGGTGTGATGAACTTGCCCCATTCGTGGGTGCCCTTGGGTAGCCAGCGCATCACGTATTCCGCGCCGACGATCGCCATCGCAAAGCTTTTGGTGTTGCGGTTGATCGTCGAGCAAAGGTGCAACCCCGCGGGGCGCACAAGCGCCGCACAGGCCGCCAGATACTGCGCCGGGTCGGGAACGTGTTCGACCACCTCCATGTTGAGCACCACATCGAATCGCTCGCCCTGTGCCGCCAGCGCCTCGGCCGTGGTATGCCGGTAATCGATCTCCAGACCGGATTGTTCCGCGTGAAGCTGTGCGACAGGAATGTTGCGTTCCGCGGCATCCGCGCCCACCACGTCGGCACCCAGCCGCGCCATCGGTTCGCAGAGAAGCCCGCCGCCGCAACCGATATCGAGAACGCGCAGCCCCGCGAAGGGCCGGCTTGTGCCGAGGTCGCGATCGAACTCCGCCGCGATCTGTGCGGTGATGTAATCCAATCGGCAGGGGTTGAGCATGTGCAGCGGCTTGAACTTGCCATTCGGATCCCACCACTCGGCTGCCATGGCCTCGAACTTGGCGATTTCCCCTGCGTCTACCGTGGATCGCGCGGCTTGCATTCTGCTCTCCGTGTGCTCATTTAAACCTGCGCCTTACATAGGACAGTCATGGATAAAATCTCGGGCCAAAAGAGCGCAGTTCAGTTTCTCTATCCCCCGGTCGAACCGTTCGACCGCCGGATGCTGGATGTGGGCGACGGGCACAGCATCTACGTCGAACAATCCGGGCGCAAGGACGGCCTGCCTGTGATCGTGCTGCATGGCGGTCCCGGTGGCGGATGCAGCCCCGCGATGCGCCGTTACTTCGATCCCGATGTCTACCGGATAATCCTTTTCGATCAGCGCGGCTGCGGCCGCTCGCGCCCCCATGCGTCGATCGAGGCGAACACCACCTGGCATCTTGTTGCCGACATCGAGCGGATTCGCGCCGCCCTTGGCGTGGATCGCTGGATCGTCTTCGGCGGCAGCTGGGGCGCCACGCTCGCGCTTCTTTATGCACAGGCGCATCCCGGTCCCGTCCGGCATCTCGTGCTGCGCGGGGTTTTCACCATGACCGCAGCCGAACTGGATTGGTTCTATTCCGGCGGCGCGGCAAGGTTCTGGCCGGAAACCTGGCAACGGTTCATTGATCCGATTCCCGAGGATGAGCGCGGCGACCTGATCGCGGCCTACAATCGTCGGCTCTTCAGTGGCGATCTTTCGGTCGAGATCCGCCATGCCAAGGCATGGTCCGCCTGGGAAAACGCATTGGCGGCAGTACAGTCCACGGGCGTCGGCGGGGATAGCCCGCCGGATTACGCAAGGGCCTTCGCGCGGCTGGAAAACCACTATTTCATAAATGGCGGGTTCCTGCGCCGCGATGATCAGATCCTGCAGGACATGGAACGGATCGAGGACATACCCGGCACCATTGTTCAGGGCCGCTACGACATGATTTGCCCGCCGGCCACCGCGCACCGTATTGCGCAATTCTGGCCGGCCTGTGATCTTCGCATCATCCCGGTCGCAGGGCACGCCCTGTCCGAGCCGGGGATCAGCGCCGATCTTGTACGGGTCATGCAGAGGCTTGCCAGCGGGTGACCTTCGCGGTGGGGATCTTGCCATCCGTGATCTCCCGACCGGTACACGCGCCTCGGCGACGTCCCTTCTCGGCAAGAGCCTGAAAAACCGGAGTGCTGCGTGACGGAAGGCCACCGTTGACGTCCATGCTATCGTGTCCGCGCCGCTGTTTTTTCGGAAACGGTTTGGTTTTTCTTTGTGATGGCAGCCGAAATGGGTAACGTTCCATGGCAGCCCGGAACGGCCGTAAGATCATTATCCGGGACAGAACATTGAAAAGGAGAGAAATATTATGGGAAAACGCGACGACCTTATCGCGCAGTACGCGGACGACCTTCGTAACAAATGCGGCATCGTGCCCGACATGGATTTGCTTACGAAAGTGACGATCGGTTGCGGTCCTGCGATCTACAATGCCGACGCGTCCACCGTCGCAGCCGGACAGCCGGGAGAGATCGAGACAGTAAAGTAGAATTTCCTGATCAAGAAGCTGGGCCTAGCCGACGGGCCGCATCTCACGGATGCCATAAACCAGGTGATCGAAACCTATGGCCGGTCCGAGCGCAACAAGTACCGCGCGGTTGTCTATTACATGCTTACAAAACATTTCGGCAAGGAAGCCGTATACGGCTGATACCGGCCTGGCCTGTGCGAATTGACTCTTATTTTCCGGACTCGGGATTTGTCCGGTAGCCGGGTTTCGCGTATCGTCATGGGGAACGGCCAGTAGGGCCGGAACTTTTCCGATACACGTGTGGTGCGTAGGGAGCACGTGGGGCAACGGGGGGTTTCGGTCTTGGCCGGTGCCCTCCGTTGATATTTTGCACGCTGTCCTGGCCGCGTGGGATCACTCTCCCGGCCCGGACATGGATGGGCCCGGCACATTTTCAGAACGTCAGGCCGTTTTCCCGAACGCCGGATTTGTGTTGCAAGAAATTATGTTCAGTACACGTAGACCGCTCAAACCAGCGCCGGGGTCAGAGCCCCGCCATCTCACAGACGATACGCCATTCTTCTTCTGTCACCGGCTGCACCGAAAGCCTTGAATTCCGTACAAGGATCATCCCGGAAAGGCGCGGATCGGCCTTGATCATATCAAGTGTGACAGGGTTAACTACAGCAGAAAGTGCCTTGATATCAACGCATTCCCAGCGTGGATTGTCTGTTGTGCTGTCAGGATGGGCCTCGGCGATGACTTCGACGGTTCCGACGACTGCCTTTTCCTTCTGGCTGTGATAAAAGAACCCCTGGTCCCCCACTGTCATCTCACGCATGAAATTCCGTGCCTGATAGTTCCTCACACCGTCCCATTCCTCACCCTCTGCTCCTTTCCTGACCTGGTCATCCCAGCTCCATGTCGAGGGTTCGGATTTGAAAAGCCAGTACCGCATTGCGATTGCGCCCTTTACTTCTTTTACTCCTGCCGGAGGGGCCTTGACAGGAGATTGTCCATTGCTTCTTCGATACCCAGGTCGCCATCGACCAACCGCGTGACCACATCGGTAATCGGCATCTCGATGTCCAGTTTCGCGGCCTTGCGCGCCACTGCCTGCGCCGTTGACGCCCCTTCCACGGTCACATCCTTCTCAAAGGGCAGCCCGCGGCCGACCGCCATTCCATAGCGCAGATTGCGCGATTGTTCGGACGTGCAGGTCAGGGCCAGATCCCCGAAGCCCGAAAGACCCGCGAGCGTCTCGGCCCGCGCCCCGCAGGCCAGTGCCATCCGGCTCATTTCCGCATAACCGCGGGTCATCAGGGCGGCCCGGGCGCTTTCGCCCAGCCTGGCCCCCATCACCACGCCGCACGCAATCGCCATGACGTTCTTGAGGGCGCCACCAAGCTCGGCACCGGTCGTGTCCGTGGTGCGGTAAATCCTGATGTTCCGGGTGGTCAATTCCTCTTGCAGGGTCCGGCCGACCGTCTCGTCGCCGCACGCGAGGGTCAGGGCCGTTGGCAGACCCCGGGCTATATCCGATGCGAAACTCGGGCCGGTCAGGATCGCCGGTACCGCCCCTGGCACGGCTTCGTTCACGATTTCGACGGGGCCGCGCCCGGTTGTCAGATCCACCCCCTTGCAACAGGCCACGAGGCGTTTTCCGTCAAGGGCGTCCGCCCAACCCTCCAGGGCGTTCTGGAGTGTCTGCATCGGTATCGCCAGCAGGATGGTCCCGCCTTGCGCGGCCATTTGCTTGTCGGAGGTTACCCGCAGGCCATCCGGGAACGGTATTCCCCCGAGGCGTCTCTTGTTCTGTCGTTCCCTGGCCATTTCCTCGGCATGATCGGTGTTCCGAGCCCAGAGGATGACCGGCCCCCGTTGTGCCTGTGAAATTGCCAGTGCGGTGCCGAACGCGCCTGCCCCGATGACCGATATCATGCCTTTGCACCCTTCTTCCCCGTGCCCAGCATCGCCGGGCTGTTGCGATCCAGCGGCCAGCGCGGCCGTGCGGCCAGGGTCAGGTCGTCGCGCGCGCCCGTCGCGAGGAGTTCACCGCCGGCCTAGGCGATCATCGCGGCATTGTCGGTGCAAAGCCGGACGGGAGGCGCGACAAATTCGGCGCTCCTTTGGTTCGCGATGGTGTTCAGCCCGTCCCGAATGGCGGCGTTGGCCGCCACGCCACCGGCCACGGCCAGGACCGGGCGCGCAGGAGATTCGGCAAGGTAGAGGTCAAGCGCGCGGCGCGTCTTTTCCACCAGGACGTCGCGCAGTGCAGCCTGAAAGGCGGCGCAAAGATCCGCCCTGTCTTCGCGCCGCAGCCCGCCCTGGTCCGAGACAAGCTCGTTCCGTGCCCGCAGGAGCGCTGTCTTGAGGCCGGAAAAAGACATGTCGCATCCCGGGCGGTCAAGCATCGGGCGAGGAAATCTGAAACGGCGGGGATTTCCGCGGCGCGCTTCGGTTTCGATGGATGGTCCGCCGGGCTGCGGCAACCCCAGAAGGCGGGCACATTTGTCGAACGCTTCGCCGGGGGCATCGTCGATCGTGCCGCCGATCCGCGTGAAACTGTCGCAACCCCGGACGATCAGGAACTGGCAATGTCCGCCGGAAACCAGTAGCACGAGATACGGGTATTCCACATCATCGGTCAGCCTTGGGGTAAGCGCGTGACCGGCAAGGTGGTTGACCCCGATCAGCGGAAGATCGCCGCCGGCGGCAATACCCTTCCCACACATCACCCCTGAAATCACCCCGCCGATCAGGCCCGGACCGGCCGTGACCGCGACGGCGTCAATACCGCCAAGATCAAGGCCGGCCGCCGCGAGCGCCTCGGTGACCACGATGTCCAGCTTTTCCGCATGGGCGCGGGCGGCCAGTTCGGGTACCACACCGCCATAGGCCGCATGCAAGTTTCCCTGATCGTAGACGATGTTCGAGAGGATTTCGGCCCCGCCCTTGCCGTCACCCATGCGCAGAACGGCCGCCGCGGTGTCGTCACAGCTGCTTTCGAGACCTAGAATCGTTCCTGGTGCCTGCATGGGGAGCTGCCCGTTGCGTGAAACCTGTGGTGCAGGTAACACCACAGGGCCGGCTCAAACAACTGCGGACGCGCCGATGACGCCCAGGATCATCATTACCCGCCCCGATCCGGCCGGTTCCGCATTCGCGGATCGGGTTCGAAAGTCCCTTGGACAGAGCCAGCCGATCCTGCATTCCCCACTGATGAGGATCGTGCAGGACGGGGCACTTCCGGATCTGTCGGAAATCCGCGCACTGATTGTCACGTCAGGGAACGGTTTGGCGTCGCTCGCGGCAGGCACGTCGCGGCGCGACATTCCATGCTTTGCCGTGGGCGAGTCCACGGCGGCGTCTGCGCGAGAGGCTGGATTCCGGGTGATCTCGGCAGCCGGAGATGCGGACGCATTGGTTTCCATGATCCTGCAGCATGGTTGTGCGGGACCGTTTTTGCATGTGCGAGGAGAACATGCCGCGGGGGATGTCGCCGGGCGGCTTTCCTGCGCGGGCCGCGAGACGCGCGAAGCAGTGCTTTATTGCCAGGTGCCCATGGCGCCCTCAGCAGAGCTGAAAGGCCTGCTTGAAGGTCGAAGCCCCGTTGTCATTCCGTTTTTTTCGCCGCGTTCGGTGCAGCTGTTCTTCGAGATCCGGCCAATTCGCGCACCAGTGGTCGGTATTGCCATAAGCCCCAGGGCCGCCGCGGCGATCCCTGAAGAGCATGTTCGTCTGATCATGGTGGCCGAACGACCGGATGCCGAAGCCATGCTGGCGTCACTGCCGGGTGCCATTGCCGCGGCCAAGCAGCTTGAGGGTGGAAATGGGGCAAAGTAAGGTCAGATGAAGGGAACCCGGGCGACAGATTCGGAAAGGTTGTAAACCGTGGCAGCAAACAAGAAATCCACAACTGGATCTCGCAAGAAGACGGGTGGATCCCGCTCAGGTCCGGCAAAGGGCAAATCCGGCTCCGGAGTTACGAAGAAATCCGAAGGCGCAACTCCGCCGGAAGAGGCCGAATCTCCACAGGAGGATAGCGCAGAGGCGGTCACGCCCGGGGAGTCGGATACCGTTTCAGGTCAGGACATGACGGGCAAACCACGGGACAGCGGTGGCGCCAGGACCGACATTGACGAAGAAACAACCGTTGAGGCGGCTCAGGACAGCGCCGGTTCCGAAGATCCAGCCGACCCTGCAGACGTGTCCTCGGAAGGCCCCGATGCGGTTGCAACGTCGGCGGAAGCGGATCAAGATCCCGTAAGGCACGGGACCGACACCGGCGGATCACCCGGTGATGATGTGCCTGGGTCCGATTTTGCCGCGGGCACTTCAGCGCCGCCCGCCTCGGAAACCGCGCATACCGAAGATCAGCACCCTGTCCATGTCCGGTCAGGCCCGGGGTTGTGGCCGCTTGTGCTGGTCGGGGCATTCGCGGCGGCAATCGGAACCGCCGCGACCTATTTCCTTCTCCCGGCCGCCGGCCCTGCCCCGGAAGCCGTGCAGTTTCGCGATACGGTCGAGGCGCGGTTTGCGCGGCAAGCCAATGCCCTGAACGAGCTCGAAGCGCGGATTCCGGATGATGGAAATGATGCGGATCTCGGCCCGTTGCGCGAGCAACAGGATGCGCTCAAGGCACAGGTCTCGGACCTGGGCCGACGTCTTGACGAGATACGGGTTTCCACACAGGGACTGCGGGAGCGGATTACGGCGCTTGAGGACAGACCGGCCGGTGCAACGGCACCTTCGTCCGAAGGGCTCACCGAATTGCGCGAGCGGATAGCGGCGTTGCAGGCCGAGATCGCAACACAGCGCGAAGAGGTTGCGACCCTTGCCGAGGAGCAGGCAGCCGAGGAGGAGCGCGAAAGGCAGTCGGCGAATTCAGCATTGCGTCGCGCGGCGCTGACCCGGGTTCAAACGGCCTTGGATACCGGCAGCAGCTTCGATCCCGCCCTTGCCGATCTGGAGGCGACCGGACAGGATGTGCCGCCCGGCCTTGCGGATGTTGCCGAAAGCGGTGTCGCATCCCTGTCCGATCTGCGGGAATCCTTCCCGCCCGCCGCGCGATCCGCGCTGGCCGCCGCCCGGGGAGCCGGCGGAGAGGGAACGGGGCAGGGATTTATGGCGCTGCTGCGCGAGCAACTTGGCGCCCGATCCCTGGAACCCAGGGAAGGCAGTGATGCGGACGCGATCCTTTCGCGGGCCGAGGCGGCCTTGCAGGAAGGACGCCTCAATGACGCTCTCGCGGAAATCGAGATGTTGCCCGAGGCCGGACGGGCAGAGTTGTCGGGCTGGGTCGCGCGGGCGCGTGCCCGGCTGGATGCCGTCGCGGCCGCCGAGAAGCTGGCCAGCGATTTGAATTGAAACCGAGAGGGCGCAATCAATGCTTTGGGCAATCATAAAGATCGTTGTTTTCGTGGCTCTCGTGTCGGCTGCTGCCTTCGGTGCCGGCCATCTGCTTGAGCTGGAGGGCGGTGTCCGGATCGTCATGGCGGGACAGGAGTTCAATCTGACGCCGCTGATTTCCGTTGTCGCGCTTGTGCTTCTTGTTCTCGTCGTGTGGCTCTTTCTGAAACTCGCCGCACTTGTGATCGCGGTTCTCAAGTTCATCAATGGTGATGAAACGGCGATTTCCCGTTATTTCGACAAGAACCGCCAGGAAAAAGGATACAAGGCGCTTTCCGAAGGCTTGATGGCGCTGGCATCCGGTGAAGGGGACACCGCGATGTCCAGGGCAAGCCGCGCGGAACGTTACCTGCGCAAGCCTGATCTGACCAATCTCATCACCGCGCAGGCCGCGGAGATGTCAGGCGACAGGCAGAAGGCCGAGGCCGTCTACAAGCGGTTGTTGAAAGACGAGAAGACGCGCTTTGTCGGTGTGCGCGGCATCCTCAGGCAGAAACTTTCCGATGGTGATACCGAAACAGCGCTCAAGCTGGCTGAGAAGGCGTTTCGCATCAAGCCCGCGCATGAGGAAATCCAGGATACGCTCCTGCAACTCCAGACCCAAAGCGAGGATTGGGCCGGAGCGCGCGAAACCCTGAACGCCAAGTTGAAGCATGGCAATATGCCGCGTGATGTCCATCGTCGGCGCGAGGCCGTGCTGGCCCTCTCGGAGGCGCGTGATGTGGCCGATGATTCGAAGGGGATCGAGGCGCGTGAAGCCGCGATAGAGGCGAACCGGCTGTCGCCCGACCTGGTGCCCGCGGCGGTGATGGCAGCGCACGGTTATATTGATCAGGGGTCCAAGCGGTATGCATCAAGGGTGATCCGGAAGGCGTGGGAGGCGCAACCGCATCCGGATCTCGCCCGCGTGTTTGCCGAGATCGAACCCGAAGAGACGCCCTCGGCACGGCTCAAGCGCTTCGGCAAGCTGATCAAGGCGCACCCTGATCATCGCGAAACCCGGTTGCTCGAAGCGGAACTTCACATCGCCGCTGAAGATTTTCCGTCCGCTCGCCGCGCAATCGGCAATCTGCCCGAAGAAGATCCGGACTCCCGGGTGCTGACGATCATGGCGGCCGTGGAGCGCGGCGAGGGGTTTTCCGACGAGGTGGTCAAGGGATGGCTCGCGCGGGCCCTGTCGGCGCCCCGCGGTCCACAATGGGTCTGTGACAACTGCCATCACATTCATGTCGAATGGGCGCCTGTATGTGAAAACTGTCACGCGTTCGATACGTTGCGCTGGCGTGAACCGCCACGATCCAGCGTGTCGATGCCGACCGGCATGGAGATGCTGCCGCTGATCGTGGGCTCCATCGAAGATCGGCGCGAGGAGGCCCGGGATGTTCCCGGCAACGGCGAGGATACCTCGGAAGCGTCACTGGTGACCGATGCCGAAATAGTCGAGGAGGAAGCCCCCGGCGATGCGGATGAGCAAGGCCGAAAATAGGGCTTTTCCCCGATTGTGACCGGTGCTAAGAGCGCTCTCCACGGGCCGGTGTAGCTCAGCTGGTAGAGCACGTCATTCGTAATGATGGGGTCGTAGGTTCGAGTCCTATCACCGGCACCATTTTCCTGCAGAATCCTGACCTAGCGGAAATTGCGGCACTGGCATGCACTGATCGTCCCGGGTGGCCGTCGGTCACCCGGTGATTTTTCTGTCCTGGATATGGCGGGGTTGGATGGCCAGGGCTGTTACCAGTGAAATGGTGGCTGTCGCGACGAACATTGGCGCGGCGCCGAAACTGTCTGAAATGAATCCCGCGCCGACAGGCCCCAGAACACTGCCCCCTGTGACGGCCACAAGCGCGGTTGTGAAGCTGAGGGAAGGAAGATTGGGAAACAGTCGTTCCGACCACAATGCAAGGATCGCACTCATCATCATCACGAACCCGCCCTGAAAGCAGGCGGACAGAAGCACACCCGTCCACGAGGTGGGTGCCAACGCGACCAGGACAAGCGAGAGCGCCGAGGCAAGCATCAAGAGCCGGAGCAGTCGGGGCAGGCCGGCCAGCTCCACGCAGCGCCCGGTGGTCAGGCCCACGAGCCCGAAGAGGCCGAAGCTGACGAACATGATTGCCGGTGACATATCTGGCTGAAGCTGAGGCAGGCCTCCGGACTGCTTGATCCTGTCGGCAGCGAACGAAATGTAAATCGCGGTGGTTACTCCGAAAGACAGAGATATCGCATAAAGGGGCATCGCGGACCGGCGCAGCAGAACCGCCCAGGGCAGGATCGATACGGGGCCGGGACTGCCGGCAACATCCCTCAGCGCGCCAAAATTTCCAATGAATGCCATGGCGCTGGCAATCGCGAAGGCGGCCCAAGCGACACGCCACGACAGGTCGCTCCCGCCCACGGCGAATGCCGTTGCGCCGGCCGCGGCGATGCCGAGGCTTGTTCCGGTGCTGATGATCGAGAGTGCGGCGGGCCTTGCGCCATCCTGCACCTGACGGTGTACCGCATTGTTGAAAGGCGCCCAGGCGAAACCGGCGCTGGTCATCGCGAGGAAGACGCCGGTGGCAAGCACCGGAAGGCTGGTGGCCGCCGCGATCATCCCCATTCCGAGTGTTGCGGAAAACAGGCCCATGAGGACCGGCAGTCTCGGTCCGCTCGCGGCTGTGGCGCCGTAGGCCGATATCAGACCGAACAGCATTCCCAGGAATCCCAAGCCCGAGATGAGACCGGCGGTTCCCGATGACAGGGAAAACACCGTCTTGAATTCGGGCAGGAACAGGCCGAATCCCATGCGGGCCGGTCCATATGTTATCGCGGTTGCGGTGAACCCCGCAGCCGCCAATTTCCAGAACGAACACATGCTTTCTATCTGGAGGTTTCGCTTCAGGTCACAAGGGAACGTTCCTGCGACAAACAATGCAGTGTTTAATTGTCGTCGCTTGTCCGGTGAAGCGGATGAATGGATGCCTCATCCCGGCGATCGTCTCGTGCCCTTTTCTCTTTCTTTCGGATTCCGGCGTGACCGGAACACGACCGGGGAATTCGGGCACCAAGCGGATATTGCTCTTGCAGACTCGCGGCACAGGTCATATATCCCCGTTAACAGCGGCGCCGCCGGGTCCACACCGGCAGGTACCACCGGGTTAGTAAACGGGCCGCGTGCCCGTTTTTTTGTGTTTG
>Ga0102929_1000485_pt1 | contig 23380 bp, 19 predicted proteins | sample SalPonR1_B_D2_MG_FD_78510 | JGI IMG/M metagenome (GOLD analysis project Ga0102929, IMG submission 78510) | Salt pond soil microbial communities from South San Francisco under conditions of wetland restoration - Salt Pond MetaG R1_B_D2_MG | ecosystem: Environmental > Aquatic > Marine > Intertidal... | reverse complement strand
GCGCACATCACCGTGCCCGGACTGGACGTCAACCTCCTCCAGGAGCAGCTAGGTCTGCTCGGGGCGGACAGCACGCTCTTCGGCGTGTACGACATGTTCACCGGGGGCGGCCTGTCTCGCGCGACGATTTTCGCGCTCGGCATCATGCCGTATATCTCGGCCTCCATCATGTTCCAGCTGCTCGCTGCGGTGGTTCCGACCATCGAGAAGATGCAGAAGGAAGGGGAGGACGGCCGGAAGAAGCTCACGCAGTGGACGCGCTACACCACGATCCTGCTCTCCGCGATGCAGGCGTACGGGTACGCGGTCTTCCTGCAGAACCTCGGGGGCGTTCGCACGCCCGGGTTCTGGTTCATCTTCACCACCGTGCTGGCGCTGACCGTCGGTGCGGTGTTCGTCATGTGGCTCGGTGAGCAGATCACGGAGCACGGCGTGGGGAACGGGATGAGCCTGCTGATCTTCTTCAGCATCATCCAGGGTCTCCCGGTCGAGATGTTCAACACCTGGGAGGCCTTCACGCTCGACCAGATCAGCGGGTTCGCGCTCATCGCGCTGATTCTCACGTTGATCGGGGTCACCGCGGGCGTCGTCTACATGACGATGGCCGCCCGGAAGATCCCGGTCCAGATCCCCCGGAAGGTCGTCGGGCGCGGGAGAGTTCGTGAAGGTCAGAAGAGCTTCGTGCCGCTCCGCGTGAACTCCGCGGGCGTGATGCCGATCATCTTCGCCCAGTCGTTCATCATCGTTCCGGGAACGCTGGCCGCCTTCAGCTCGCTGCCCTTCCTGCAGTCGCTGTCGGACATCTTCCAGCCGAACAACTGGGTCTACTACACGACGTACGCGGTCCTCATCTTCTTCTTCACGTACTTCTACACGGCGATCATCTTCAATCCGGTCGATCTCGCGGAGAACCTGAAGAAGCAGGGTGCGTTCGTCCCGGGCGTGAAGCCCGGTGCGCGGACGGCCGAATACATCGACCGGGTGCTCACGCGGATCACCCTGTGGGGTTCGTTCTATCTCGCGGTCATCGCGCTGGTGCCGTTCTGGATCTTCGACATCTTCGGCATCACCACCTTCATCTTCGGTGGTACGAGCCTTCTGATCGTCGTGGGTGTCGGACTCGACACGGTCCAGAAGATCCAGCAGATGCTGCAGGTGCGTCACTACGACGGCTTCATGAAGAAGGGTCGGGTGAAGATGCGCGGTCGTCAGCGGTACATGTGATGATCGTCATCCTGCTCGGTCCTCCCGGAGTCGGGAAGGGCACCCAGGGAAAGCTTCTCTGCGAGGCGGAGGGCTACGAGCACGTCTCCACCGGAGATCTGCTTCGCTCGGCACGTCGCGAGGGGACGCCCCTCGGGCTCGAGGCGAAGGGGTTCATGGATCGGGGCGAACTCGTGCCGGACGAGATCATCGTCGGCATGGTCCGTGAGAAGCTCCAGGAACTCGGCCCGGAGCGGGACGTCGTGTTCGACGGCTTCCCGCGCACCGTGCCTCAGGCCGAGGCGCTGTCCAGGGAACTGAACAGGATCGGTCGGAAGGTCACCCGCGTGGTGGTCATGAACGCCGAGGACCCGATTCTCGTGCGCCGTCTCAGCGGACGCCGCAGCTGCCCGGAGTGCGGGACGGTGTACAACGTGTACAGCTCGCCGCCCGAGGTGGAGGGCATCTGCGACAAGTGCGGTGCGGAGCTCGTCCATCGGAAGGACGACGATCCGGCCACGGTGCAGAATCGTCTCGACGTGTACCGGAAGCAGACGGCGCCGCTCATCAGTTACTACGAGCGCAAGCCGACCGTTCCGGTGGTCGAGGTGGACGGAGCGCAGGACGTCGATGACGTGCAGACCGCACTTCGCGCAGCCCTGCAGGAGCGGAAGTGATCCACCTCCGCACTGCTCGGGAAATCGAGGCGATCGGAGAGGGCGGGTCGATCATCGGCCGGCTGTTCGAACACCTCGAGACCGTCGTTGCGCCCGGCGTGTCCACCCAGCGTCTCGACGAGGAAGTCGAGGAGTTCGTGGTCAGCCACGACGGGGCGGTGCCCGCGTTCAAGGGCCTCTACGGATTCCCCGGGGCGGCGTGCATTTCGGTGAACGAGGAGATCGTCCACGGGATCCCGAAGGACTCGGTCACGCTGGGCGAGGGAGACATCGTCACGGTCGACGTCGGCGTTCGGCTCGACGGATGGTGCTCCGATTCCGCCTGGACCTTCGCCGTCGGCGACGTGGACGCGGACACGCAGCGTCTTCTGGACGCCACGCGAGGTGCTCTCGACGCCGCCATCGAGGCCGCGGTCGAGGGGAATCACGTCGGTGATCTGGGTGCCGCGGTCATGAAGTCGGTCGAAGGGCAGGGGATCGGGATCGTGCGTGACCTCGTCGGTCACGGAATCGGTCGGGAGGTCCACGAGGAGCCCCAGATCCCCAATGTCGGGCGTCCGGGCCACGGTCCGAAGCTGCGCAACGGCATGGTGCTCGCGATCGAGCCGATGCTGTCGCTCGGAACGGACCGGATCCGCACGCTCGAGGACCGCTGGACGGTGGTCACGCAGGATGGTTCGCGGTCGGCTCATTTCGAGCACACCGTGGCCGTGACCGAGGAAGGACCGAGGATTCTCACTGGATCGCACAAGGAGAGTCCGCATCCCGTCTGACGGGATCGGACTCCACGATCACGACGGCCGTGTCGCGGGCGGGTTTACGGCCCCGAACGGCTTGATTACTTTTATTAGCTCTGCCAGAAACGCACCTGGAGCGGGTCATGAAGGTACGAAGCAGCGTCAAACCGATTTGTGAACACTGCAAGGTGATTCGCCGCCGAGGTGTGGTGCGGATCATCTGCAGCCGTAATCCGAAGCACAAGCAGCGTCAGGGATAAATCATGGCTCGTATTGCTGGTGTCGACCTCCCCCGCGGAAAGCGGATCGAAGTCGCGCTCACCTACATCTATGGAATCGGCGACGCTCGCGCGAAGGCGATTCTCGACGCGACCGGCATCCCCGCCGAGCTTCGCACGCACGAGCTGGGTGACGAGGAAGTCAGCCGGCTCCGCCGCGAGATCGAGGGGAGCTACAAGGTGGAGGGTGCGCTGCGCTCGGAGGTGTCCATGAACATCAAGCGTCTCATGGACATCGGGTGCTACCGCGGGCTTCGGCACCGCAAGGGCCTCCCGGTCCGCGGGCAGCGTACATCGACGAACGCGCGGACCCGCAAGGGCAAGAAGCGCGCGATCGCCGGAAAGAAGAAGCCGCCGCGCAAGTAGCGTGGTGCCGCGTCCGCAGGGACGCGCGAAGCCCCCCGGCCGACGTGCGGTCGACCGGGTACACCGTCGGATGCGGCGCCGGGCCGGGAAGCATCGGCACATCGCCGCATCTCTCGTTTGATCGAGAGACTTCGACAGAGACTCCGGAAGGGATCTGCAAACAGTGGCAACTGGAAAGCCCAAGTCGGGCAGCAAGCGCGGAAAGCGCCAGAAGAAGGTCGTCGAGGCGGAGGGCATCGCCCACGTTCGCGCGACCTTCAACAACACCATCGTGACGATCACCGATTCCAAGGGGAACACGGTGTCGTGGGCGAGCGCCGGCAAGGCTGGGTTCAAGGGCTCGAAGAAGTCCACTCCGTTCGCCGCCACGCTCGCGGGTGAGCAGGCCGGCAAGGATGCTCACGCGATGGGCATGAAGCGTGTGGACGTCCGCGTCCAGGGCCCGGGATCGGGTCGCGAGTCCGCCATCCAGGCGCTCGCTTCCGCCGGTCTCCAGATCACGTCGATTCAGGACGTCACGCCGCTTCCGCACAACGGTTGCCGTCCCCCCAAGAAGCGCCGCGTCTGAGGAACTGAAGAGATATGGCTCGTTATACCGGACCCGTCTGCAAGCTCTGTCGCCGTGAAGGGCACAAGCTCTTCCTCAAGGGACAGAAGTGCTTCACCGAGAAGTGCCCCGTCGACCGCCGGAGCTATCCCCCGGGCCAGCACGGCCCGGCGAACTCCCGCCGTCGCAAGCAGTCCGACTACGCCACTCAGCTTCGTGAGAAGCAGAAGGTGAAGCGGATGTACGGCCTCGCGGAGAAGCAGTTCCGTTCGCTGTTCGAGACCGCCAGCAACCAGTCGGGCGTCACGGGTGAGAACCTGCTGATTCTCCTGGAGACGCGGCTCGACAACGTGATCTTCCGCATGGGCCTCGCGGCTTCGCGGAACCAGGCGCGCCAGATCGTCCGTCACCGTCACGTCGAGGTGAACGGTCGCGTGGTCGATGTCCCGAGCGCCCGCGTCAAGCCGGGCGACGAAGTCGCGGTCAAGAGCGGCTCGCGCGACATCCTTCCCGTCCAGGCGGCCCTCGAGTCCCGGACGCGTCCGGAGTTGGCCGAGTGGCTGACCATCGACGAGGGCAAGAAGATCGGACGGATCGTGCGTCAGCCGACCCGTGCCGACATTCCGCTGGCCGTTCAGGAACAGCTCATCGTCGAGCTCTACTCGAAGTGATTCGCGCCGGGACGCCCGTCGCCGCGGCGACGGGCGTCCCGCGTTTCGATGCATACATGTGTGACCCGCAGGAGGAATAGTGGAAATCGATCTGACCGGACTGGTACTTCCCGAGCGCATCGAGGCGGTCGACGTCTCCGACGACGGGGCGTCCGCGCGGTTCGTCATCGAGCCGCTGGAGCGTGGCTTCGGTCATACGCTCGGCAACTCGGTGCGTCGCGTCCTGCTTTCGCAGCTCCGTGGTGCCGCCGTGTGGGGCTTCCGCATCGACGGCGTCGTGCACGAGCACCAGACGGTGCAGGGCGTCGTCGAGGATGTGCATCAGATCATCCAGAACCTCAAGTCGCTCGTCGTCGTGCTCGACGACGATGTCGATGAGGCCACGATCGAGATCTCGGCTTCCGGGCCCGGAGCGATCACGGCCGGTCTCGCCTCGCCGCCCTCGGGCGTCGAGATCCTGGATGCGGACCACCACATCCTGACCCTCCAGGACGAACGCGACCTCAACGTCGAGCTCTACGTGAACAAGGGCCGGGGCTTCGTCCTCGCAGACCAGCACGAGCTCCCCAAGGGCTCGCCGGTCGACCTGGTTCGCGTCGACGCCATCTACAACCCGGTCCGTCGCGCCAACTTCGGCGTCGAGGAGACGCGGGTGGGGCAGCGCACGGACTTCGACCGCCTCACGCTCCAGGTGGAGACGGATGGGTCGGTCGAGCCCGAAGAGGCCATCCAGTACGCGTCCGCACTCGTGCGGAAGCATCTCGAGTTCATGATGTACTTCGGAGAGGGGGGCATTCCGCAGGAGGCGCCCGAGGGCGCCGTTGCGGTGTCCGATCAGCTCCAGGAGCTCTTCCGTCGTCCGATCGAGGACCTCGCGGAGCTCAGCGTGCGGTCCCGGAACTCGCTCCAGAAGGAGAACATCCGGACGCTCGGCGATCTGGTCCAGAAGAACGAGGACGAGATGCTGGCCATCGAGAACTTCGGGAAGAAGTCGCTGCAGGAGATCCAGGAATTCCTGGACGAGCAGGGACTCCGGTTCGGAATGCAGCTCGAGGAGGGCGACGAAGGTCAGCTCTTCTTCATCGAGGACGAAGCAGAGGAGATGGCGGACGCCGAGTGACGGCGGCTTCCTTCCCCCAGGTGAGATAGACCATGCGTCATCGCAAGAACGGCAGAAAGCTCAACCGCACCCCGGCGCACCGTCGTGCCATGCTTCGCAACATGGCCACGTCGCTGTTCCTCCACGAGCGGATCGAGACCACCACGGCCAAGGCCAAGGAGCTTCGCCCCTACGCGGAGCGGCTCATCACGCTCGCCAAGCGGGGCGACCTGCATGCGCGTCGCCTCGCGGCGTCGAAGGTGCGGGACCGGGACGTGGTCGGGAAGCTCTTCGACGAGCTCGGGCCGCGGTACTCGGATCGTCCGGGCGGGTACACCCGCATCCTGAAGCTGGGTGCACGCAAGGGTGACGCGGCAGAGATGGCACTGATCGAACTCGTCAACTAGGTTGCCGGGCTCGAAACCGGACACCCGCCGACTCAACGACAGGACGCACGACGACATGGCCGACCGCCGCGGAGCATCCAACCTCGGAATCCCCCTCATGCTCGGCACCCTGGTGCTGCTGGGTGGATTCCTGTACTGGCTTGCCACGACCGCCGAGCCGACCCCTCCGCCCGTCATGGAGGAGGAGCCGGAGGAGCAGGTCGGTCCGGCCGCCACCGTCGCGCAGCTCGACACGCTCGAGCGGAACGCGAACGCCTACGAGGGTCAGATGATCCGGGTGGAGGACGTCTCCGTCGCGCAGAGCCTCGGCACCTCGTCGTTCTTCGTGCAGCTGCCGGGCGGATCGCCGTTCATGGCCGTGTACGCCGAGAACCTCGTCGCGGCCGGTGAGCCGGTCCCGTCGGGTGAAGTCACGCTGGTCGGTCGGGTGCACGAGGCGCAGGACAGCCTGCTCGACGTATGGATCGAGAGCGGCGTGGTCAGCGAGCCCAACCGCCCGCTCGCGGAGTTCGCGTCGCACTACCTCGAGGTCGCGGCGATCTTCGTCGGCGGACAGCAGGGTGGGGGCGACTCCGGTGAAGGAAATGCCGCGGGCGGCGACGCCGGTGGCGGAAACTGACGCAAACTGATTTCGATGCGGGCGACGCAGGTCGCCCGGTCACATAGAGGAACGAACGATGGCACGAGTCTGCTACGTCTGCGGAAAGAAGCCCGGAGTGGGCAACACGCGCAGCAAGGCCAACAACAAGACCCGGCGGCGCTGGTTGCCGAACCTCCAGTCGGCGAAGATCATCACCGACGAGGGGGAGCGGAAGCGCGTACGGGTGTGCACCTCGTGCATCTCGGCCGGGAAGATCAGGAAGGCACCGCCGGTGGAGGCCGAGGCCTGACCGCCCCCGGCTCTCACGTCGGTACGCCGACGGATTCGAGACCCCCGCGCGCTTCGGCGTGGCGGGGGTTTCGGCGTTTCAGACCCCGACCGTCCAGACGATGACCCACGAAGCCGACCGTACCGACGACCTCGCCCGTATCGATGCGGCCCTGCGCGCGGCTGCGGAGGCGGTCGCGCCCTTCACCCCCGGCGCCGTGGCGTGGGAGACGAAGGCGGAGCGGGGCGACCCGCTGACCGCGGCCGACCTGGCCGTCGACGGGGTCCTGCGTGAGATGCTGCCGCGCGCGGGCGAAGGGTGGCTCAGCGAGGAGACGGTGGACGATCACGCGCGGCTCGCGTGCGAGCGCGTCTGGATCGTGGATCCGATCGATGGAACGCGCGAGTTCGTGGAGGGGATCCCCGAGTGGTGCATCTCCATCGGGCTGGTGGAGCGCGGTCGACCGGTGGTCGGTGGGATCCTGAACCCGGCGACCGATCAACTCGTCCTGGGTGCCGTGGGGCATGGCGTGACGCTGAACGGTACTCCGGTCGACCCGGATACCTCCGCGTCCCTCGAAGGCGCCCGGGTCCTCGCCAGCCGAAGCGAGGTGAGGCGGGGCGAGTGGGACCGGTACGCGGGGGCGGGGTTCGAGGTCGTCCCCTGCGGCTCCGTGGCGTACAAGCTGGGGCAGGTGGCCGCGGGGCTGGCCGAGGCGACGTGGACGCTCGTCCCGAAGCACGAGTGGGACGTGGCGGGCGGCGCGGCGTTGATTCGCGCTGCCGGACTGCATCTCAGCCACGCGGACGGCAGCGAGCGGACCTTCAATCAGGCCGACTCGAAGCTGCCGAACTTTCTCGCGGGGCCGGCAGGGCTCCTGGAGAAGTTCAGGGCGCGCTGGGTCTAGACTTTCTCGCCCAGCCGCTTCCGCTTGGGATCCCGCTTCTTCGCATCCTTTCGGGTCCCGTCCTCGCCGTAGTAGTACTGGTAGTAGTACCCGTAGCGGCCGTATCGGCTGCTGTACCGCGAGTCCCTTCGATAGTCGACGTCGTTCAGGATCGTCCCGAGGATCGGTGCCCGGACGTTCCTGAGCTGCTCGACGGCGTAGGTGAGCGCGCCCTTCTCGGTCTCGTTGGCACGGGCGACGATCACGACCCCGTCCACCTTGGTGCCGAGCACCGCCGCGTCCGTCACGATCGTGAGCGGTGGCGAGTCGATGATGATGAAGTCGAAGGTCTTCTCCAGTTCCTCGATCGCCCGCTGCATGCGGGTCGACCCCAGCAGCTCGGCCGGGTTGGGCGGGAAGTCACCGCTGGGCATGAAGTGGATCGATCCGGAGTGACCGAGTGCCACCTTCTGGATCGCTTCCCCGAGGTTCACCTGAGCCGCAAGGAGGTTCGACAGCCCCGGCTGACGATCACACCCGAACACGGCATTCAGGACACCCCGGCGAAGATCCGCGTCGATCAGCAGCGTCTTGTGGCCCTGCTGCGCGAGCGTGATCGCCAGGTTCGCGGCCGAGGTCGACTTTCCATCCTGCGGCAGCGCACTCGTGAAGACCACGACGCGCGGCGGATCGTCCGGGTGTGAGAAGGTGAGGTTCGTACGCAGCGAGCGGTACGCCTCGGAGACCGGATTTCGGGGATCACGCCCCGCGACCAGGCGGCCCTCGAGATGCCCGGTGTCGCTGGCCATCTTCCGATCGCCGGCGAGCTTCTCGCTGATGCGCGGGATCATCCCGAGGATCGGCACGTCGCCCGTGGCCCGCTGGATGTCTTCCCGGGTGTGGACCGTATCGTCCATGTGTTCGCGCGTGAAGGCGATCCCCACGCCCAGTACCACACCCAGCAGCGCGCCGAGAATCAGATTCAGCAGCGTTCGTGGGTGCACCGGCTCCGGCGGCAGGATCGCCGGATCGACCACCCGAACCGATGGATCCTCGATCGCCGCGGCGATGCGGGCCTCCTCGAGACGGTTCGACAGCAGACTGTAGACGGACCCCAGCACCTCCGTCTCACGCGTCAGGCGGTACTGCTCGACGCGCTGCTCCGGAATCCGCTCCAGTTCCTGCTGGAAGCCGGCGAGCTGCTGGTCGAGGTTGCCGACCTGCGAGTTCAGGCTTCGGAGGTAGCCGAGCGCGAGGTCGCGGAGCTGGTCCTCGATGCCCTGGATCTGCTCCGTGAGGTTCTGGACCTCCTGGTCGGCCGGCAGCCGACGCTCCAGCAGCTGCGTGCGCTGGGTCGAGAGCGTGTTGAGCTGGCTGAGAAGCTGACCTACGCCCTGGTTCTGGAGCAGGGGAGGGAAGGCGATCAGACGGCGATAGGGGGAGGGGGCCATCGGATCTCCCGACTGGGCCTGCTGCTCGACCTCGTCCACGAGATCCTGCAGCGTCTGCCGATCGTTCTCGACCTGGAGGCGCTGTGCCTGGAGGTTGGCGAGCTGCGTCACCTGAGCGTCCGCCTCGGCTCCGAGGCTGACCACCTGCTCGCCCTGCTCGTAGGCCACGAGGGTGTCCTCGGCCGCGGCCAGCTGGCGCTGGAGCGTGTCGATCTGCTCGACCAGGAAGTCGACCGTCGAGCGTGCCTGCGTGGTCTGTACCGCCTGGCGTCGGTCGATGAAGCTCGCCGCCAGCAGGTTCGGCACCTCGGCTACCCGGATCGTGTCGGTCGATTCGTACCGCAGCGTCACGATCGAAGCGTCGCGGTTCGGGCGCGAGACGTTCAGGTTCGCCCGCAGGCGCTGCACGGCCCGGGCGAAGGTGACCACCTCGAGGTGGATCTCATCGTACCGGAAGGCAGGCTCCGACATCAGGAAGCTCGCGCCGGGGATCGTGCCTCGCTCCGTGCGCGACACCTGCCCGAAGTCCTCCCCGGTCTCCGCGTCCGTGATGGAAAAGCTCTCTTCGGATCGAACGAGGCGGTAGGTCGCGGCAGGCGACCACGGCTCGATGAAGAGGTCGTTGATGATCGCGGCACGCGCGACGCCCTTCGGGAGGATCGGAGTCAGCTTCAGACCGAGCGAGTCCACGACCTCCTCGGCGAGAATCCGGCTGCGTAGCACCTCCATCTCGGTCTCCACCTCGGACGCGGAGGAGATGTCCTGGAGCACGTCGAGCACCGGGACGTTGGGGCCGGTGTCCTCTTCGATCCGCACGGTTGCGGTGGACTCCCAGATGGGGACCGTGTAGAACGAGTATGCGTACGCCCCGCCGACGGTCAGAAGCAGGGTCAGCGCCAGGATCACCCAGTTTCGAACCAGGACGTTCCAGACGTCCCGGAGGTTGATCTCGTCGTCGACCGCGCCGCGTCCGGCACCGTTGAGCGAAGGCTGTTCCTGATTCATTGAGCCCCTGGAACCGAAAGGCGACCGAGTCGGAGGCGAGGTGCGGCGCAAAAGGCAACCACGACGTCCCGCCAGAGTTGTCGTTAACTTAATCCGTTCTCATTCGAACATGCACCATGACCTGCGAACGCCGATGTTGTCCGATACCCTCCCCCGCAGACACGGATTGCTCCCGCGATGAGCACCCTCGACCGGACTGACACGAGCAGCCCGCCGGCGTCCGATCCCGTCATGCTCGGGGTCGTGGGCCTCGGGTACGTGGGCCTTCCTCTGGCCATCGAGGCGGCGAAAGCCGGTTTCAGGGTCATCGGGCTGGACGTCGACGGCGATGTCGTCGATGGGATCACCGCGGGTCGGAGTCATATCCAGGACGTACCGGACGCAGATGTCGGAGCGCTGGTGGAGGCCGGAGTCCTCGAGGCAACTCTGGACTCGGAACGCCTGTCCGAGTGCTCCGCCGTCTCGATCTGCGTTCCCACACCGTTGGGCAAGACCGGAGACCCGGACGTCAGCTACGTTGTCGCGGCGACCGACGCCGTCGCGCGCGCGCTCCGGCCAGGTCAGCTGATCGTACTCGAATCGACGACCTATCCGGGTACGACGCGCGAGGTGGTACTACCCGCGCTCGAGGCGGAGGGCGGGACGGTGGGCGAGGACTTCTACCTGTGCTTCAGTCCGGAGCGCGTCGATCCCGGTAACGAGATCTGGCACACCCGGAACACGCCGAAGGTGATCGGGGGAGTCACTCCGGCCTGCACGAAGGCTGGAATCGCACTGTATGAGAGGATCGTCGATACCGTCGTGCCGGTGAGCTCGACCGAGGCGGCGGAACTCACGAAGATCCTGGAGAATACGTTCCGGGCGGTGAACATCGGACTCGTGAACGAGATCGCGATGATCGCGGACCGGCTCGGGATCGATATCTGGGAGGTGATCGAGGCCGCGGACACGAAGCCGTTCGGCTTCATGAAGTTCACGCCCGGACCGGGGCTGGGGGGGCACTGCATCCCGATCGACCCCCATTATCTGGCGTGGAAGATGCGTTCACTGAATTTCAAGACCCGGTTCATCGACCTCGCGGGCGAGATCAATCGGGACATGCCGCGCTTCGTGGTGGACAAGGTTCGGGAGGCACTCAACCGCTCACAGAGGGCTGTAAACGGCTCGAGGGTGCTCGTCCTGGGCGCTGCCTACAAGCGGGACATCGACGATGTCCGGGAGTCGCCGGCGCTCGACATCCTGAGCCTCCTCGCATCGGATGGCGCCAGCATCGCCTACCACGATCCTCACGTCTCCGAGGTGGAGGTCCAGATGTCCGGAGGAGGCCCCCCGAGGACACTTGCCTCGGTCGCGCTGACCGACGACGAGATTTCGTCGGCGGACTGCGTCGTGATCGTGACCGACCACTCCACGGTCGATTACGCCCGCGTCGCGAGCCGGGCGAAGGCACTCGTCGATACGCGCCACGCGGTGCGAAACCGGGCTGTGGAGCCATTGACCGGAGGGGATCCCAGCGGCTGGGTGGTCAAGAGTTGAGTTCCGGCCTCCCGCAGTTTCCCGACGCCACGTGAGATCACCCCACCCGGAACGCAGTTCGGCGTCGACAGGCGAATCGCGACGTCGCTCCTGTGCCCGTCCGCCCCATCCAGTGTCCGCTCGAATTCATACGTCGGAATAGATTGATGACGCGTTATCACAAGACCCACCTCGACCAGCTCGAATCCGAAGCGATCTACGTGATGCGGGAGGTCGCGGCGCAGTTCGAGCGCCCGGTCCTCCTGTTTTCCGGGGGCAAGGACTCGATCACCATGGTGCACCTGGCCCGGAAGGCCTTCCACCCGGCGCGGATCCCCTTCCCGCTGATGCACGTGGACACCGGCCACAACTTTCCCGAGACGATCGAGTTTCGGGATCAGCTCGTGGAAGACGTCGGCTGCGACCTGATCGTGAGCCACGTCCAGGACGCGATCGACGCCGGCAAGGTGGTGGAGGAGACGGGCCCGCACGCGAGCCGGAATGGTCTGCAGACGGTGGCCCTCCTCGACGGCCTCAAGGAGCACCGGGTGGACGCCGCGCTCGGGGGCGGCCGTCGCGACGAGGAGAAGGCGCGCGCCAAGGAGCGTTTCTTCAGCCACCGCGACCGCTTCGGGCAGTGGGACCCCAAGAACCAGCGCCCCGAGCTCTGGAACCTCTTCAACGGCAGGAAGGCGCCGGGCGAGCACTTCCGCGTCTTCCCGATCAGCAACTGGACCGAGATGGACGTCTGGCAGTACGTCGCGCGGGAGAACATCCCGCTCCCCTCACTCTACTTCGCGCACGAGCGCGAGGTGGTGGTGCGAGACGGAGTGATGCTCGGGAAGACAGACTTCCTGTATCCGGTGGAGGGAGAGGAGAGCGAACGCCGGACGATCCGCTTCCGGACGATCGGGGACGCGACCTGCACGGGGGCGATTTCGTCGGACGCCGCGAGCGTCGAGGACATCATTGCCGAGGTTGCGGCCGCGCGCGAAACCGAGCGGGGTCAGCGCTCGGACGACAAGCGCTCCGAAGCCGCGATGGAAGACCGCAAGCGGCAGGGGTACTTCTGATGGGGCCGAGCGCAGGAGAAGGGCGATGAGCACCGATGCCGGGACGATGCACCGCGACATGGACCTCCTGCGCTTCACCACGGCGGGCAGCGTGGACGACGGGAAGTCGACCCTGATCGGGCGACTGCTCTACGACACCAAGTCGATCTTCGAGGATCAGCTGGAGGCGGTCGAGCGCGCGAGCCGTACGCACGGCGAGGAGGAGACCAACCTCGCGCTGCTGACCGACGGCCTTCGTGCGGAGCGCGAGCAGAAAATCACGATCGACGTGGCCTACCGATACTTCGCGACGCCCAAGCGGAAGTTCATCATCGCGGACACGCCGGGGCACGTGCAGTACACGCGCAACATGGTGACCGGGGCCAGCACCGCGGAGCTCGCGATCATCCTGATCGACGCGCGGAAGGGCGTGCAGACGCAGTCGAAGCGGCACGGGTTCATCGCGAGCCTGCTCGGCATCCCACACGTGGTGGTGGCGATCAACAAGATGGACCTGGTCGACTGGCGGGAGGACACGTTCGACGAGATCATGGTCGAGTACCGGGAGTTCTGCGAGAAGCTGGACGTCACCGACCTGACCTTCATCCCGATGTCCGCTCTGCTGGGCGACAACGTGGTGGACGAGAGCACGAACATGCCGTGGTACCACGGCTCGACGCTGCTCCACCACCTCGAGAACGTGAACGTCGGGACGAGCCGGAACCTGCGGGACTTCCGCTTTCCGGTGCAGACGGTGATCCGACCGGATCAGACCTTCCGCGGGTTCGCCGGGCGAGTGGCCTCGGGCACGATCACGCCCGGGGAGGAGATCCTGGTGCTGCCGGGCGCGACGCGCACGAAGGTCCGCACCATCGAGACCTTCGACGGTCCGCTCAAGGAAGCCTCGGCCGGTGACTCGATCGTCATCACCACCGACGACGAGGTCGACTGCAGCCGCGGTGACACCATCGTCCGCGTGAACAACATCCCGACCTCCAGCACCGAGATCGACGCGATCCTCTGCTGGATGAGCGATACGCCGCTGGAGGTGGGCCGCGAGTACGCGCTGCTGCACGGCACCGCCGAGCACAAGTGCGTGGTCGACAACCTGAACTACCGCATCAACGTCGACACGCTGCACCGCGAGGACGTCGAACAGCTGGGGCTGAACGACATCGGGCGCGTGCAGATCGAGACGGCCCAGCCGCTCTACTTCGACCCGTACACGAACAACCGCCACACGGGCGGCTTCGTGATCGTGGATTCGCGCGACAACGTGACGGTGGGCGCGGGGATGATCCGGAGCGAGGTCCGGGAGGCGCCCCGCCCCTCACGAGCGGGCCACGAGAAGGCGGATGGGCAGGCGGATGGTGGCCCGGCCCGCGGGAAGTCACCGAACGTGGTCTGGGAGTCCTGGAACATCCCGCGCGAGAAGCGTCAGGAACGCCACGGGCATCCTGCCAGGGTCGTGTGGTTCACGGGGATCAGCGGGGCGGGGAAGAGCACGATCGCCCGGGACCTGGAGAAGCACCTGTGGGCGGAGGGGAGACAGACCGTGATCCTCGACGGGGATCAGGTGAGACACGGGCTGTGCGGGGATCTCGGGTTCAGCGCCGAGGATCGGAGTGAGAACATCCGAAGGGTGGGTGAGGTCGCTCGGCTGTTCTACGAGGCGGGCTTCATCGTGTTGTGCACGTTCGTGTCGCCGTACCGTGCGGATCGCGAGCGAGTACGGGCTCTCTTCCCGGAGGGCGACTTCGTCGAGGTCTTCGTCGACGTGGACGTCGACACGGCGGGTCGACGGGATCCCAAGGGGCTCTATGCGAGGCAACGGAGGGGCGAAGTGACGGGTCTGCCCGGCCTCGACGCCGCCTACGAGGCTCCTCGCGACGCGCTTCGCATCGACACGGGCTCCGTTCCGGTGCGCCGCGCGGTGGCGATGGTGCTCGAACGCATCGCCGTCGGCGTGTGAGGGCCATCGGGACCGCGCTCGTGCTCGGCGACGGTCTCGGTTGCGCGTGGTCCGGTCGGGTTGAGTGCTCGCCGGATTCGGTGGACCTTTCGGACAGCCGTAGCCCCCGCCACACCTACTGAATCCAGGACACATGAACGTCTCTGTTGTCGGAACCGGATACGTCGGCCTCGTCGCCGGCGCCTGCCTGGCCGAGTCCGGCCACCTCGTCACCTGCGTCGACATCGACGCCGACAAGGTCCGGAAGCTGCGCGAGGGCATCATCCCGATCTACGAGCCGGGTCTGAAGCCACTGGTCGAGCGGAACGTCGAGGAGGACCGTCTGTTGTTCACGACCGATCTCGACGAAGCGGTGAAGGGAGCCTACGTGATCTTCATCGCGGTCGGCACGCCGCCGGACGAGGACGGCTCGGCCGACCTGCAGCACGTCCTGAAGGTGGCGGAGGGGATCGGCCGGGCGATGGACGGCGAGCGGGTGGTGATCACGAAGTCGACGGTGCCGGTGGGCACGGCCGCGAAGGTGCGCGAGGCGATCGAGGCGGAGACGGACCACCCGGTGCACGTCTGCTCGAACCCGGAATTCCTGAAGGAGGGGGCCGCGGTCGACGACTTCATGAAGCCGGACCGCGTCGTGATCGGCGTCGACCACCCGAAGGCGGAGGAGGCGCTGCGCGAGCTGTACGCGCCCTTTCTCCGCACCGGCAATTCGCTGCTGGTGATGGATGTGCCGGCGGCCGAGATCACGAAGTACGCCGCGAACGCGATGCTCGCCACGCGCATCTCCTTCATGAACGCGATCGCGCACCTCTGCGAGAAGACGGGCGCGAGCGTGGACTCGGTGCGGGCCGGCGTAGGGTCGGACACGCGGATCGGCTCGAGCTTCCTGTTCCAGGGGGCGGGCTACGGGGGGTCCTGTTTTCCGAAAGACGTGAAGGCCCTGGTCCGCACGATGAACGAACTCGGCGCGCCGGCGCAGATCCTGGAGGCCGTCGAGGAGGTCAACGAGAATCAGAAGCGAGTCCTGCTGGATCGCATCGTCGATCGCTTCGGCGAGGACCTCTCGGGACGCACCTTCGGCGTCTGGGGGCTCAGCTTCAAGCCGAACACCGACGACATGCGCGAGGCGCCGTCCCTGGTGACGATCGCCGGGCTACTCGACCGGGGCGCGAGGGTCGTGGCGCACGACCCGGAGGCGATGGAGGAGGCAGAGCGCATTCTCGGCGACTCGATCGAGTACCGTGAGCGCGAGTACGATGTGCTGGACGGTGCGGACGCGCTGGTGATCCACACGGAGTGGCTTCAGTACCGCCGGCCGAACCTCGAGAAGGTGAAGGCCGCACTGAAGCACCCCGTGGTGTTCGACGGGCGCAATCTGTACGACCCGACGAAGATGGGGGGGCTGGGCTTCGAGTACGTCAGTATCGGGCGGCGGCCCGTCGGGGACGCCTTCTGACGCCGCATGGTTCCGTGGGCTCACCGACCCCACATCAGCATCAGTCCCAGCCGCACGTTCCCCTCCCACGAGGGGTCCTCCTGAAGGAACAGGCGGTTGTGGCGACCGCCCACCTCGACGGTGCCGCTCAGGCGCAGGTCGCGCACCGCGCGCTCGTGCACCAGACGTCCGACGAGTTCGACGTCGTAGCCCTCGTCGCCCAGCGGCTCGCCCAGGATTTCAGTGTACGCATCGGTGTTGAACCGCACACGTTCGAACTGCACGGCGGTTCGCGTCTCACGGGCGAATGCGAACTCCAGAAACTGCCCGTCGCCCCCCGGGCCCACCATGGCTCCCAGCAGCTGGCCGCGGCTGGTGTGGCCCTCGCGAACCTGGGCATGTGTGTACGCGATGTGGCGGACGCCGTCCTCGTCCGTCGTCAGCGGGCGTGAGTTCCGGGTGCTGCCGGTCTCGATGTGCAGGGACAGCCGGCCGCCTGCGGCGTCGACCACCTGTCGGAGTCCCGCCGTGCGTCCGGACCCCTTCTCCGGCTCGAGCAGCAACTGGGTGAGGTTCCGGTTGTAGTCGTCCTTGAGCCACTCGGCCCACACGCTGAGACCGACGTCCTCGTCGGCCCACGCCACCCAGAGATTGCCGATCCCGTTCCCTCTGGAGTTGCCCTCGGGCTCCTGGGCGGGAAGCTGGATATATCGGAAAGCGGATCCGAGGCCGAAGTCGTCGAGGTCCTGATGGTGGAGCGACGAGAAGCCCACGCTCAGTCCGGGCAGGGGACCGGGGGCCCACGACACGGTGAACCCCGCCATCACCCGGTTCTCCGCTTCCGTCGAGAGCGCGAACCAGTCCGACGAGGTGAGCCACGCGTAGATCAGGTTGAAGTCGACCGCCCCCACGGCACCGAGGTCGAACGGCTGTTCGGTCCGCAGGCCGACCCGCGGAAGCGAGGCCTGCTGGCCGGAAAGGAGCAGCGGGTAGCGGAGCGACGGTCCCCACCGAACGGGCTCGGCGTCCAGACCGACGGAGAGCCCCGAGAAATGGAGGCGCACCCCGGACCGACCCGCGCCGATCAGCGCGAAGGCATCGGGACCGAACCGGAAGGGGAGATCGATGGGGCGCCACTGGTATCCGTACTGCCGGGCGCCGGGCAGCGAGGAGGACGGGATGGCCACGTCATCATTCTGGTGCCACGCGACCTCCGGCATGACCCGGACTTCGAGTGGGCCGTGTCGCCAGAGCACGCCCGCCGACGCCGAGATCACCGCACCAACGGCCGGTGCCGCCAGGCCGTCCGGCCGGGACGACGCCTGCGAGGACGTCCAGCCGGTATTCACCCATCCGCCCACCTCCAGCTGGCAGAACGGGTCCCCACGTCGGCCCGTCGTCCATGCACCGGGCGGAACGGTTCGATTGGCGCCGACATCGCCATGCCAGAGGGGCCGAACCATCGAGCACGGGCGCCCTTCCACCTCGTCGGGGACGGCGGTCTGGGCCGACGCCGGCCCGGCGGTGCCGACGTGGACGAGAAGGAGCAGCCCGGGCAGAAGGCGGATCGAGATCCTCGTGGCATCGATCATCAGATGGAGGTCGGGGGTCATCATGCTCGAGTGGGTGGGACGCACCGGAGGGCGCCGCCGAAGGTACTCCGCGCCGACCTCCAGGGACAATCTGGTGGTCGGGCGGTGGCCTGCGTACTCCGCGAGGTGACGCGGGGTGGTGGAAGCCGGCCGCGATGATGACATTCAGATGATCCGACGCGAATACACGGGTAGCGAGGGACGAGGCCCCTGCAGTGATGACGAATCCTGGAAGAACGCGCCGTATCCGGACGCCGGTGCCGCCGGGCGTGGAGGTGGTGTGACGGGTCGGTATCTCGTGATCACCTCTCGCTTCCGGCGAGCCTTCCGTCGCGTCTACCCGTTTCTCGCGCGACGCCGGAAGTGGGTGGCGCTGGGTGCGTACTCCGTACTGACCGCATTCGCCTTCTTCGGCGCCTACCTGCTGCGATTCGCGGCGGACATCCCCGAGGCCTATCGGATCGGGATGCTGTGGGGGGGGCTCGTCCTGCTTCCGATTCGCGTCGTCGCCCACCTGGCCTTCGGGGTCACCACGGGGCGCTGGCGCTACGCCAGTCTCCCCGATCTCGGACGACTCGTGGTCTCGACGACCGTCGGGAGCGTCGTGTTCGGCCTCGTGGCGTGGGGGGTGATCGGCTTCGATCCGCGTATTCCCTTCGGCGTGATCGTCATCGAATGGCTGCTCACCACGTATCTGATCGCCGGCCTGTGGGCGGGGTATCGCGCCGCGTACGAGTGGATTCGACAGGAGGCACGAAGCAGGGGCCAGGTGCGTCGAGTGCTCATCGTCGGAGCGGGTGAGGCCGGCGACCAGCTGCTTCGGGAGCTCTTCCGCGCGGGCCGAGGGGCGTACCAGCCCGTGGGCTTCGTCGACGACGACACGCTCAAGGTCGGGTCGTCGATCCAGGGTATCCCCGTCATGGGTGGCGTCGACGATCTGGGAGAGATGGTCATCGACGTGGACGCCGACGAGATCCTCGTGGCGGTGCCGTCTGCGGGCCCTCGCGCCATGCGGCGGATCGTGGCCGCGTGCCAGGAAACGGGGCTCCCGTACAGGGTGTTGCCCGGGATCACGGCGGTTCTGCGTGGCTCGGTCTCGCTCGACCAGCTTCGACAGGTGAAGATCGACGATCTTCTGGGTCGGGAGCCGGTCAAGCTCATGCTGCCGCGTCTCGCCGCCGACATCGGAGGGAAGGTCGTGCTCGTGACGGGCGCGGCCGGGTCCATCGGCCATGAGCTGTGCCGGCAGATTGCGCTGCACGGCCCGTCACGCCTGGTCATGCTGGACCACGCCGAGAGCGCGCTCTACTTCGCGCAGAGGGAGTTCGCGGACGACCACCCGGACCTGGACCTCGCCGCCGTCGTCGCGGATGTGCGGGACGACGAGGACCTGGAGCGCATCTTCTCGAGGCACCGTCCCGATCGGGTCTTCCACGCCGCCGCGTACAAGCATGTGCCCCTCATGGAGGAGAACGTGCGGACCGCGGTGGAGAACAACGTGCTCGGGACGCACAACGTCATCCGGACGTGCCAGCGGTGGGAGACCGAGAAGTTCGTTCTCATATCGACCGACAAGGCGGTGCGACCCTCCTCCGTGATGGGGGCATCCAAACGCGCCGCCGAGATCCTTCTGCTCAGAGCCGCCGAGTCCAGCCCCCGCACGGGCTGGTACGCCGTCCGATTCGGAAACGTCCTCGGGAGCGCCGGGAGCGTCATTCCGATCTTCAAGAAGCAGCTCGGCACCGGCAGGCCGATCACGGTCACGCACGAGGATGTGACCCGTTACTTCATGACGATCCCGGAAGCGGTCCAGCTCGTGTTGCAGGCGACGCTGCTCGAGGAAGCCCGGGGTCGGATCGCCATGCTCGAGATGGGCGAGCCGGTTCGGATCATGGACCTCGCCCGCGACCTGATCCGCCTCGCGGGCCGGATCGAGGGGGTCGATGCCGAGATCGAGATCGTGGGCCTTCGACCCGGCGAGAAGCTGCATGAAGAACTCGCGGCGCCCGAAGAGGAGGTGGTACCGACGGGCGTGGACAAGATCCGCATCCTGCGGAGTCCGGACGTCGTCCTGCCGGATCCGATGGAACGGCTGTTTCCGGACTCCCGGGACGACAGGTCAGGTCTGTCGACGGCGGATCTCCGGACCCGGCTGATGGGGCTGGCCGCGGATTCGTACTCCCTGCCGACGGTCTCGAGCGAGCAGCCCGCGTCCCCCTGACGATCCGGCCTTTTCCCGGTCAGGGGGCCACGGTCTCGAGCAGGGCATGGTACCGGTCCCCGATCCGGCTGCGACTGTAGCGCTCCTCGACGTAGCGGCGTCCGGCCCGCCCCATCTCTTCTCGGATGTCGGGTGAGCGCAGCAGGTCCAGAACCCGTTCGGCCGACCTCTCCGGATCGTTCGGAGGAACCACGATGCCCGCACCCGCCCGGCGAATCTCTCCGGCGAGCTCCGAGCCCTCGGGGCAGATGGCCAGTACGGGCCGACCGCAGGCCATGATGCGGAGCGTCTTCGAGGGCAGGGCGCTCGTGGAGGCTCCAGGGCTGAGGGACACGACGCTGAGGTCCGAGGAGGCGTAGATCTCCGGGACGCGCGAGAACGGCTGATGGTCGATGAACCGGACGCTCGCGATCTTCTCGCGCCCGACCCGCGCGTCGAGCTGGCCACGACTCCGGCCCTCGCCGATCAACAGCGTCAGGACGTCGGCGTCGTCCGGGAAGGCCCGCGCGATATCGAGAAGCGCGTCGAGCCCCTGCGCCGGGCCCATGACGCCCGCGTACGAGACGACCAGCTGGCGGTCGAGTCCGTGCTCCCGCGAAAAGGGGTTCGATCGCGCCCCGGGTCGCAGGAACTCCAGGTCGACGAAATTGGGGATGGTCTCGACTCGGGTGCTGGGCGCTCGCTCGCGAATCCGCTCCGTCATGTCCGGGGTGATGGCCGTGACGGCTGCCGCGCCCGCGTAGACGCGTCGCTCCGCCCACCTCAGGACTCGAATCAGGAGGGGGGACCGGATGTAGCCCATGTCCACTACCAGGTCGGGCTGCAGTTCCTGGGCGTTGTAGACGAGGCCCCCCCGACGCACGGCGGCCAGACCGCGGGCGACGAGCCCGAGTGTGAGCAGGGGGGACGGGACGAAGAAGATCGTGCCGCGTCTGGACACCGCGAGAGCGAGGACTGCCCCGATGGTGTGCATGAGGAACCAGCTCGACGCTCTCGCCAGCCGTCCGGTGCCGGACGGACAGGTGACGTGCCAGACGTCGATGTCGCCCTGGCGACTGGAGTAGAAGAGCCCCAGCGCGCGCCGGCGGAGAGAGATGCCGGAGTGCGCCGCTTCGCCGGTGCGGTAGATCGGCACCGAGGTGACCACCGAGATCTCGGTGCCGTGGGAGACGAGTTCATCCGCGAGTTCGCCCAGCAGCTGTGCGGTGGAGACCCCGTCCGGGGGATACACGAGCGTGTAGATGAGCACCCTGCTCACGACTCAGTTCTCGCCCCAGTTCACCCGCCGCACGTAGTCGGTGTAACTCAGAATGATCCGGAGCACCTTCTCCGACACGTCCGGCGCGTCGTAGTCCCGGACCAGCCGACCGGGCGGACGCTCGCGCTCCTTCTCGGCCAGCACGGACAGCGCCTGATCGACCCGATCCGGATTGAGGCCCACCATCATGACGGCAGCCTCCTCCATGGCTTCCGGGCGTTCGTGGGCGTCGCGAAGGTTGAGCGCCGCGAATCCGAGGATCGATGCCTCCTCCGAGATCGTCCCGCTGTCCGACACCACGACGCGTGCCTGCTGCTGCAGCCGGGAGTAGTCGAAGAAGCCGAGCGGCTTCAAGACGCGGATCCGGTCGTCCAGGTCACTCCCGGCCTCCTCCATCGCCTTCCGCGTCCGGGGGTGGCAGGAGAACACGACGGGCTCGTCGAACCGCTCCGCGATCCGATTCAGGATCGTCACGACGCGATCGAGTCGATCCGGGTACGACACGTTCTCCTCCCGGTGAGTCGACACCACCGTGAAGCGACCGGGGTCGACGGAGAGCCGATCGCACACGTCGGACGTCGCGATGTCGTCGGCGTGGTGGGCGAGTACCTCGAACATCGGGCTGCCGGTCGTGATCACCCGGTCGGGTGGCAGGCCCTCCCGGAGCAGGTAGTCGCGGGCGATCGCGCTGTACGGGAGGTTCACGTCGGCGATGTGGTCGACCAGCCGCCGATTGGTCTCTTCCGGCACCCGGAGGTCGAAGCACCGATTGCCCGCTTCCATGTGGAAGATCGGGATTCTGTGCTTCCGGGCCGGGATGGCCGCGAGACAGCTGTTGGTATCTCCCAGGACGAGGAAGGCGTCCGGCGCACGCTCGCGCAGCAGAGGCTCGATGCGAGAAATGACTTCGGCGATCGTCGAAGTCGCGGTGTCGCGCGCGGCCTCCAGATAGTGGTCCGGACGCGGGATGCGCAACTCCTCGAAGAAGACCTGATTCAGTTCGTAGTCGTAATTCTGACCGGTGTGGACCAGGACGTGATCGATCGCAGGAGATCGCTCGAGGCGATCGATCACGCGGCTCAGGCGAATCAGTTCGGGCCGTGTCCCCACGACGGTCATCACGCGCATCGGGTTCATGGTCATACCTCCTCCGCTATCGTGTCCGGCAGACCCGGATCGAAGACCTCGTTCGCCCAGAAGAGGACGATCAGTTCGGTATCGCCCACGTTCTCGATGTTGTGTACGTACCCGGGGGGAATGTCGATGACGGAGGGGCGATCCCCCGATACCTGGTACTCACGGACCTGCGTGCCCTCCACCGCCCGGAGGCGGACCACCGCTGATCCGCGAACGACGAAGAACTTTTCGACCTTCCGGTCGTGGTAGTGGTTACCGCGCGTCACCCCCGGACGGGTCGCGGACACGAAGATCTGCCCCATTGCCGTGGACTTGATCAGTTCAGCCAGCCAGCCTCGGTCGTCCGCGTGCAGCGTCAATTCGGCGGAGAGTGAATCGGGGTCGAAGTGGGACACGAAGGTCGAGAACAGCTCGGCCCTGAGCGGGTCGGAGGTATTCGGGACGAGCCCGTCCCGATACAGGCGTGCGAAGGTCGTGAGGTGCTGCGCCAGGTCGCCGACCGTCACGAGATGAGCGTCGATCACGGGGAGAAGCGTGTAGCCGGGCTGCCGGTGGTCGGCGAGGAGCGAGGTCCAGCGATCGACGACCGTTCCTACCTCGACGATCCGGATCTCGGCCCCGGCATCGTGGACCTCCACCGGCTCGTCCCGCGCGATTCGGTGGCAGAAGGTCGCGACCACCGAGTTGTATCCGGGGCGTGCACCCGGACCGAACACACCCGGAAGCCGGTCGACGAGCACGGCGCAGGACGAATCGTCCGCGAGGCGCTGGAGTTCGCGCTCGGCCGCGAGTTTGGAGCGGCCGTAGGCGGAGTCGCCTTCGACGTGGATGGACGACGAGAAGACGACGGTCGGGGCGCCGCCCGAGCGGATCACCGAATCGACGAGATCGGCCGTCAGGCCACGGTTCACCTCGTCGAATGCCCGCTCGTCGTCCGGCCGGTTCACCCCGGCGAGGTGGAGGATCGCGTCGACGCCGTCCACGAGCCCATCGAGCCGGTCGGTG
>Ga0102929_1000484_pt1 | contig 23386 bp, 21 predicted proteins | sample SalPonR1_B_D2_MG_FD_78510 | JGI IMG/M metagenome (GOLD analysis project Ga0102929, IMG submission 78510) | Salt pond soil microbial communities from South San Francisco under conditions of wetland restoration - Salt Pond MetaG R1_B_D2_MG | ecosystem: Environmental > Aquatic > Marine > Intertidal... | reverse complement strand
CCATCTGTTGGATGGCGATCCGGCCTCAAACACCTTGGGCTGGCGGTGGGTGGCGGGCCTGCAAACCAAAGGCAAAACCTATCTGGCCCGGCCTGACAACATCGCGAAATACACCGAGCGACGGTTTCAGCCCTCGGGGCTTGCCACACATGCCCCGCCCCTACCCGGCCCCGATCACCCGCCACGCCGCCCCCTGCCGGAACCAATCCTTTGGTCCGCAAATAAACGCACGGGGCTTTTGCTTCACGAAGATGATCCCAGCCCCGGCTTTCTGTTCGACGTGGGCCTGTCGCCTGTCTCAATGGCCTGTCTGCAAACGTCGGCGCAACGCTCACCTTTGGCGGTGTCGGATTTGGTACACGCTTTCGCGCGCGACGCGCTGACCGACGCAGCAAACCGTTGGCAATCGCGCAGCGGCGCAAACGGCGGACGGCATGAAAGTGTGGCCCCACTGGTCACTTGGGCGCGCTCCAGCGGGCTTGAGCAAATCGTGACCCCCTACGCCCCGACAGGCCCCACAGCCGAAGCCTTGGCTGACCTAGAGGCAGAATTGAACCAGCACAACATCGCGTTGATCCCCATCATGCGGGATTATGACGCTCGCGCATGGCCTCATGCCACGCACGGGTTTTTCCGATTCAAGGAACATATTCCACAGCTTTTGGCAGCTATGGGCCTGTAGGCCCGCCTTCAGCGCCCGTCATACCCTTTTTTCTGCGCCTGATAGAGCCGGGCATAAAGACCGTCCTGCGCCAGCAGATCGGCATGACGGCCATCTTCCACCAAAGCGCCCGCTTCCAACACGAATATCCGGTCCGCATCCGCGATAGACGACAATCGGTGCGCCACGACAATCGTCGTGCGGCCTTTGGTCAAACGCTCCAACGCCGATTTGATCCGCTCTTCAGTGGCCTGATCCAAGGCGCTGGTCGCCTCGTCCAGCAACAAAATCGGCGCGTCACGCAAAAAGGCGCGCGCAATTGCGATACGTTGCTTTTGCCCGCCGGACAGCTGCGCGCCCTTTGGTCCGACCGTGGCACCGCCGCGCGCACGGATCAAATCAGCAATTTCTGCCGCCTCTGCCGCGCGCCAAACGTCTTCATCGCTGGCCTCGGGTTTGACGTAGCGAATGTTTTCCCAGATCGAATTGTTGAAAATCACGATGTCCTGCGCAACGACCGAAAAACTCTCACGCAAGGATTTGACCTTCAGGTCGCGGATAGATTGCCCGGCAATCGTAACCTTGCCCCCCTGCACGTCGTAAAGCCGCGACAGCAGCGACAATATCGTCGTTTTCCCCGATCCGGTGGCCCCGACAATAGCCGACATCTTGCCACCCTCGAATTTCATATCAAGGTCCCGGAATAACGGTTGATCGGCACTGTATGAGAACCGCACATCGCGCAGTTCGATATCGCCGGCAACATCAAATTCCTCAACAGCGCCAGGTACGTCCTGAATCGAAGGAACTTCATCATAGATGCTGCGAATCCGGTCAAGCACAACCAGTTGCGATTGTAACTGACCAAAGAACTGGGCCAACAATCGCGCCGGATCAAAGACCATCACCATCCCCAAAAGGAACGTGATGATACCGGCCCCATCGACATCGTAATCAGGGCTGAGCACCATGTACCCACCGCCCCCGATCACCAGCACATAGACGAATGCCGAACTCAGATCGATCGACGGCATCACCAAGGCTTGCGTAACCTGTAGCCGTGCCGTGATATCGCGCAGGTGGCGGGTGCCCGCCTTCAGGCGCCCCGCCTCCATGTCTTCTTGGCTGGCAATTTTGACCGTGCGCATGCCGTTCACGGTTTCCTCAATGCCGTTCATATACTCGGCCATAGCGTGTTCGACTTGGCCTTGCGTCGCTTTGACCTTGTCAGACACATAGTTCATCATCCAAATAATGAACGGCAAGACGACAACAGCCGAGGCAAACAGGATCGGGTTTTTCCAAATCAAATAGCCCGATACGATTAACACCGTCACAGCGTCGCGCACAGCGTTGGCCAGCTGCACCCCGACAAAGCCGCCGATGGCTTGCGTCTGACCCACCAACCGTTGCAAAATCTGGCCCGAGCGTGTGCGCTCGAAATAGGCCAGATCCAACGCCATCAAATGATCAATCATATCGCTGCGCATATCGTGCACGGCGGCATTGCTGACCCGGATCGCCACGATCGGCACCAAAAACGACATCAACCCGCGCAAGGCGAACAGCCCGAACACAACAATGCAGACAATGACCAGATCACGCACCGCACCGGATTCAAAAATAACCCGCAGGCCGCTTTCGGTCATTGCCAAAAACTGTTGATAAACAAGCCCCTGCACCAAGATCATCAGCAAGATCACAAGCAGCCACTTGACCCGATGGCGAAGGTAACGTCCCCAGAACCAACGCAGGTTCTCGCGATCGCGGATTGAAAACAGAGGGCCTTTCACATGCGCCGCAGTTTCATACCCGGCGGGGATATCCGATGTGGCCACATCCGCGGGAGTGCTTGTTGTCTGTTCCGCAGCCTGCTCCGTCTCGGGCGTCTGTTTGGTCTTGTCGCTCATGCGCTTCGGGCGCTCCTGTTTAACCACTCCGGGCCGCTATACGCGCTTTGCCGATAAAGGTCAGCCCCCAGTGTGCGCCGGGTCCAGCATGAATGCACGATCCAACACCAAGCGGGCCAAAGACAAACCCCCAGCAAAATGCCGGGGGTTTGAACACGAGCATAGGCTGGTTAACTTTACCCAAACATGTCCTCGGTGATCCCCGCATACCATCCCAGAGATTCCTCATAGGTGGCTTTGCGCAGGGCCTCATCCTCACCGGTCTGGCTTATGAAGCCATCAACCTTTGCGATCTTTTCATCTGTCGCCTGATAGGATGCGCCCACTTTGACGCCATCATCGGTATCGATCAAACTCCAACAGGTGTTGGAAAACTTCGCCGGGAACACCCGCGACCCTGTCAGCGCGCCCCGGATGGCCATCGCGGCAACCTTGGCCTGACTATTGGCCGAGTAGCCCGATTTAGGCATGTCGCCTTGATTGGTGGAATCGCCCAGCACGTGAATATTTTCATCCATCCGGCTTTGCATGGTCGCGGGCACCACGGGCGCCCAATTGCCCTCGGTAATACCGGCCATATCGCAGATACGACCCGCTTTTTGCGCCGCGATGACGTTGCACACGTCCACGTTTTCCACCGCCCCATCGATATCAAGCGTCATTTCGTCGGGGTTGACGCTGACATTGCCGCCACCGAAATCCGGGCCGATCCAGTCGATCATGCCGCCATAATGTTTTTGCCACCCCTCTTGGAACAACGCCATTTTCGAGAATTTCGCCTTGGGATCGGCGATCAGGATCTTGGCTGTCGGGTTGATCTCTTTCAGCAGGTGCGCAACCATGCTGACCCGCTCATAGGGGCCCGGCGGGCAGCGATAGGGATTGGGCGGTGCGACCATGGCATAAAGCCCGCCCTCGGGCATCGCCTCGATCTGGGCTTTCAGAAGTTCGGTTTGGCTGCCGGCCTTGTAGGCATGTGGCATCTTGTTTTGCGCAGCAACACTCCAGCCCGGCACGGCATCTTCGACGAAATCGATACCCGGGCTCAGGATCAGCCGATCATAGGGCAGCACAGCACCGCCTGCCAAGGTCACGGTCTTGGCATCCCGGTCGATTCCCACCGCCCAATCATGCACCACGTTCACACCATAATCGCTGGCCAAAGTGCCATAGCTATGGCCAATCGAACTCAGATCGCGGAAGCCACCGATATAAAGGTTCGAGAAAAAGCAGGTGTAGTAAGCACGGGTCGGCTCGACCAGCGTCACATCAATCGCGCCATCGCTGTCCTTGGCGAGATAACGCGCAGCCGTCGCGCCACCGGCACCGCCGCCGACGACCACGACACGCGGCTTGCCTTGTGCGCCAAGCCTCGGTGCCGATAGCATGGCGGCCGCAGCGGCCCCTGTGCCGATAAAGGCTCTTCTGTTCAATGTCATGTTAGTCTCCTCCCTTAAAAACGCCCGGTTGGTCCGGGGCTACTCAATCTCTGCGAAATACGCAGCCAATGCCGCGATTTCCTCGTCGCTCAACCGTCCGGCCATCATTTGCATGACAGGGTGCGGCCTGAGTTTGCGTTTATAAGCGTGCATTGCGACGACAAAGTCGTCTTCGGGCCAGTTGGTAATCGACGGAATACCCTCGTCGTTTCCATCGGCCTGATGACATATCTTACACTCGCTAGACAGATATTCGCCGTAGGCAGGATCGCCCACCATTGCCAAGATTTCATCCGGCAGGTCCACCTCGGGCGGCAACGCGGTTGGGTCGGCTTCGGGTATGTTCTGCGGGTTGTCCGAATAGACCCTGAGATATGCCAGAACATCCGCACGGTCCTGCGGTTTCTTGATCCCGCGAAAGCTCATGCGCGTGTCGCTAACCAAGGCCTTGGGGTTTTCTATATAGGCGTCGAGCGTATCAAGATGCCATTCCAGCCCGTCATTCCCGGCCCGTTTCAAGCCCTTGGAATACCTGTAATCATCTCCGACCGATCCGGCCCTGCGGCCGAAAATCCGGTTCAGATGTGGCCCAATGCCGTTTTCGGCGCCGCGCCCAACCTCATGGCAGCCCGAGCATTGGTTGAACACCTCTTTGCCGCGCTCTGCGTCGCCGATCTCTTCCGCTATAACCGGCCACCCGATCACGGCCAATATACATGCAAAAAACAAGCGCGATGTCTTCATTGGGCCTCCTCCCAAAGGGTCCAATAACAGACTACGCCAACTTGCCGGATAAAGGCAAAGAAAACAGGGCCACCCAACCGGGCAGCCCTGCGAATTTTTTCAATCGATAGACCAACAGCTTATTGCGAGAAGGATTTCAGATATTCCGTGACTGCGGCGATATCTTCATCTTTGCGCAGACCGGCGAAAGACATTTTGGTGCCTTTGATGTAACCGCGCGGATCGGCCATGAATTCGGCCATGGTTTCCTCGTTCCAGACCATGCCGTCGGCGCCCATCTGTTCCAAAGTCTTGGAATAACGGAAGCCGTCAACGGCGGCCATCTCGCGCCCCATCACACCGTTCAACTGCGGGCCGACGCGATTTTGCGCGCCCTCGCCCACTTGGTGACAGGCCTTGCACTGGCGGAACACGTTTTCACCGTCTTCGACCAACGCCATATCCAGCGCGGCGGTTTCGGCAGCAGGTTCTGCCTCGGTTTCAGCGGCGGCCATTTGCTCGATTTCTTCATCGGCAGCGGAACCCGCATTCGCGTCTTCCATGATTTCTTCCGCCTCGGCTTCACCCTCTTCCTCGGGGGTCACATCCAGAACGGCGGCACGCATGGTGATTTCCACGCTGTCTTTGCAGTTCTCCATGCAAGCCGGCTCGCTGAAGCGCGGATATTCAGTTTCCGCGCGATCGTCGACGATAAAGCCGTCAGAATTCGGCATTTCGACCTCAAGGAAGTTTTCATTCGACAACACGAAGTCGTCTTCCACGATGAAGTTCGAATACAGAATATAGGCGACCATCGCATAGGTGTCATCCGCCGACAGGGTCTGAGCCGCGCCAAACGGCATTGACCGATGGATGTAATCCCAAGCCGTAGAGAGGTAGGGCCAATACGACCCCACGGTCTTCAACGGATCTTCATCCGCCAATGTTCCGTCACCACCGGCCAGCTTGGGCCAGTTGCCAACGCCTTCGGCAAAATCGCCGTGGCATACGGCACATTGCGCGATGAACACCTCTTCACCCTCGGCAACCGATCCCGAGCCGACGGGCAAACCGGTGCCATCCGGGGCCACGTCCAGATCCCAAGCGGCGACTTCCTCGGCCAAGGCTTCACGGCCAAGACCCATGCGCTTGGCATCTGCTGCGGCCTCGGCTCGCGCGGAGGCGATGAACATCATGTCCGGCGATCCCGAGTCCGCAGCCAAAATTGGCGCGTCGGATGGCATGGGCGCGATAGTGCGGTCGGCAAAGTTATAGGCTGCCGTCAGCACCGCAATCGCGCTCACCCCAGTGAGACCATAAAGTTTAAGAGACTTCGACATTCTCTGCCTCCCCGTTTTCCTTCACCCACCAAGTCTGGATGCAATTGTTGTGATAGATCGAGTTTTCGCCGCGCACGTCGCGCAACGCATCCTTGCTGGGTTGGACATAGCCGGTCTCGTCATGAGCGCGCGACTGCAACAGCATCTCGCTGCCGTCCCAGTCGATGTCCAGATAGAACCGCGACAGCGCCTTGGATTGCCCTTCGGCGGCGAGTCGGGCCTGTTGCCAGTTCTTGCCGCCGTCGGTGGACACGTCCACACGGGTAATCGCGCCGTGACCGGACCATGCCAAGCCGGTGATGACCAGCGGACCGGGGCCGTGTTTGATGGGCGATTGCGGGCTGGGGGTGGTGACGACCGATTTGGCATCCATGACCCATGTCCACTTGCGGCTGGTGCCATCTTCCAACGTATCGGTGTATTTCGAGGTTTCCTCGCGGCTTTCGATCGCCTGATCGGTCACTTCGACGCGGCGCAACCACTTGACCCACATGTTGCCTTCCCAACCGGGAACGACCAGACGCACCGGGTATCCATGCTCTTTGCGCAGCGCCTCGCCATTGGCCTTGAACGCCACCAGAACATCGTCCAGCGCCTTTTCCATCGGGATCGAGCGCCCGTTCGAGGACGCATCCGCGCCTTCAACATACACCCACTTGTCTGACAGATCACCGGTGCTTTCCAAGCCCGCTTCGGTCAGAAGCGTGCGCAGGGAGACACCCGAATATTCCATGTTGTGGATCATACCATGGGTAAATTGCGCACCGTTCAGCTGCGCACCGGCCCACTCCATGCCCGTGTTTGCCGCGCATTCACAGAAATACACGTGGTTTTCACGCGGGAAACGTTCCAGATCTTCGTAGGTAAAGATCAGCGGCTTATCGACCAGACCGTTGATCATCAGGCGGTAATCTTCTTTCTTCAGCTCAATCGCGCCCGAGTGGTGGCGCTCAAAGGCGCACCCCTGCGGAGTGATCGTGCCATCCAGCGCGTGGATCGGCGTGAAGTTGATCGAGCTGATCGTGTCTGCCGTCAGCCACTCCACGTTGCGACGGATCACGTCGCTTTCAAACTCAATCGGCATGCCGTAGGGCGTCGCATCAACCCCTTCGCCAAGCCCACTGGCCCAATGCTGAACTTCGGTGATCAATGGATCGGGCTCGGCGGCGCGGGCCATACCTGCCCCGGCCACAGCCCCCCCTGCCGCAACGGCGCCCTTCAGGAACGCGCGGCGCGAGGCCCCTTTATTTTCATTGTCGGCTGTCATTTGTCCTAAGCCTCCTCTTATAACATCAAATTCATTTACATGAATATGATGAAACCACGGTATCGGTCAAAGGGTCGCGGCACATATTATGTGCCGCTTACCTTCACGCTTGTGTTCGGCTCCAGCGAAATGGTGCCTTGCTTGCGAATATGGCTTTCGACCACATCCCAAATTTGCGGGCCTTCGGTGCCTTCGTTGACACTGGCCCACCCGGCCACAACGTAGTTTCGCGCGGGGTCAATCGCCTCGCCCGTGCTCAGCAACGTCATGTCAGAAATTCGTTCACCCTGTGGCTTGGAGACGTCGATCGAATACCCCATGCCGCCGATGCGCACCATGTCGCCGCCCTGCTGATAGTAGGGGTCAGGATTAAAGATGTTGTCGCCCACGTCCTCAAGGATCACCTTGATAAACTCGCCTGTCATCTCGCTGCGATAGGCTTCACCATACGACATCGAGGTCACGTTCCAAATATCATCCCGGGTGATGTCATCGCCGGGGATCAGGCTAGGCCCCCACCGCACGCCGGGGCTCATCGCGATTTCGGCGTCGCGCTCATTCAGCAGCGCGTCACAAATCAGATCGTCCCACGAGCCGTTAAAGTTACCGCGGCGGTACAAAAGGCTGTCGGTCGTACCGATCACCTCGTCCAATTCGGCTTGATACGGCGCGCGCTGTTCGTCGATCAAGGCGGCCATATCGGCATCCGGTTCGATCACATCGCTGAAAATCGGAATCAGTTTGTGGCGGAACCCCATCATCCGCCCGTCGCGCACATCCAGATCGACGCGGCTGACGAATTTGCCATTCGAGCCTGACGCGATGATGATCGTGTCGCCCACCAGAACCGGCTCGGGCAGCGCGTCATGTGTGTGGCCCGACAGTATCACATCGATCCCATTCACAATGCCGGCCATCTTCTTGTCCACGTCAAAGCCGTTATGGCTCAGGCAAACAACCAGTTCGGCGCCCTGACTGCGGACCTCATCGACCATTTTCTGCATATTCTCGTCACGGATGCCAAAACTGTAATCCGGGAACATCCAGCCGGGATTCGCAATCGGCATATAGGGAAACGCTTGGCCGATCACAGCAATCTTGACGCCGCCGCGTTCATAAAACTCGTAAGGTTTGAATTCAGCCGCCGGTTCATCCCACATCGCGTCAAAAATGTTCTGGCCAAGCGCATCATATGGTAGTGATTCAACCAGTTCGCGCACCCGGTCTTGGCCAAGCGTGAATTCCCAGTGGAAGGTCATCGCATCGGGTTTCAATGCGTTCATCACATTGACCATGTCCTGACCCTCGGTGTGATAGCAGGTGTAAGAGCCATGCCACGTGTCGCCACCATCCAGCAGCAATGCGTCAGGCCGCGCCGCTCGGATCGAATTCACCACGGTGGCGACCCGATCCAGACCACCAACGCGGCCATATTCCTTGGCGAGCGACGAGAAATCATTGTAGGTCAGCGCGTAGTGCGACGGGCTGCCGTCGTCTATGCCATAAAGCTTGCGGAATTCCGCGCCGGTTACGTGGGGCACTTCACCCTTGTTGCCGCCGACACCAATGTTGATTTCCGGCTCACGGAAGTAAATCGGCTTCATCTGTGCGTGAATATCGGTGATGTGAATCAGCGACACGTTGCCGAATGTATCAAATTCCAGAAGTTGGTCCTGAGTCAGCGCCTGTTGCGCCGCAAGTTTGGCCCAATTGCCAAATCCGCTAGCACCATACAATGCCGAGGCCGCCATGCTGACCTGTAGAAAATCACGACGAGAGATCATTTCAGTCTCCGAAAGTTAAAGTTATCCTAGCCCGCCCCGGAACCCCCGGATGCGGATCGGCCCGAGGGCCACGAATTTCAATGTCATGCAAGGCAGCAGCAGAGCCGGGGCAGACACGCCGCCCCGGCTTTGGTCAATCAGTTGCGGACCGAGGGGCCCTCGACCGACAGGCCGTTGCCGCGGCTTGCAACATACAGCTCCAGCGCGACGAAATCATCGCTTCCGGGCTTGAAGGTCTCGGCGCGGGTATCACGAACACAGCCTTTGAAGCGTCCATGCACGGTGTTCAGCCTTGCATTTTTCAAGCGATAGGTCGGGAACCCATTGATCTGCCCTTGGCTCAGGTGATCGGCGCGGATCATCATGCCATAGCTGTCCTCGTGGCAGTTGGCGCAGCTCAATTCCAACTGGCCAGTGCGGGTGTAGTAGAGCTCTTTGCCCTTTTCCCAAGTCTCTTGGGCGGGGCCATCAATTGCCACATTCACCGGCATGCCACGCGATTGCAACGCGATCAGCGCTTCCATGTTCGCCATCTGGCCACTGGTGTAGCCATACGGCTCTGCGCCCATGTTGCTCTCACGGCAGTCGTTGATCTGCATCGCCAGTGTCTGGACTTCGCCCGCTTTTTCGTCCCACTTGGGATAGACAGCGCGAACACCAGCCATGCTTTCGGCACCTTCGTGGCACGACGCGCAAGAATTGCCTTCGGTCCCTTCGACTGTGTCCCACTGCTCCTGACCGATGTCGACGAAAATCATGCCGGGATTGTCAAAGTCGTCCATTTCCAAGGCTTGCGTTTCGTCCGAGCGGAAGTGCCAACCAGACATGATCATGTCCATGTTCGCCTCTTCCATGTGCGCGGGCAGCGGTGCCTTGGTGGTCATCTCGGTTTCGCCGTTGATGATCAATGTGTCATCATCCGGTCCCCCCAATGCGACCCCTGGCACGGCCAGCATAAGCGCGGCCATTGCTGTCATTGCATTGAATTTCATACGTTTCCTCCCTTGGGTTACCCTGCCACCCGATCTAGGGTAGGCAGGGCACCTTTATTGTTATCAACGATTACCCGACAGCAACCGCTTTGGCATCTTCGTAGACGTCGCCGTCATCGTCATACCAAGTGAACTTGAATTCACCGGCTTCGGGAACCTGTGCCTCAAACTCGAAATACGGGTTGGTCGAAATCGCGGGCTCCATCTTTACGTCAACAACGTTCTGGCCGTTGAAATCGCATGTGAAGCGGTTGATGATCGAACGTGGGATGACATTGCCATCGCTGTCCTTGCGCTGACCCGACTCCATCTTGTGGCTGATCAGGGTCTTGATCACGATCACCTCGCCAGCATCGGCCGACTTGGGAACCTTTACGCGGGGGCGTACACCTTTTGCCATTGTGTTCTCTCCTTCTCGCTTAGCCGCCGCAGCCGCCAATGGTGACCTTTACGTTCTTCGAAACCTTGGCAAAGCTGCCATCAGACATTTTTGCCACTGCAACCACGTCCTGCGTTCCGGCGAGCCGGATACGGGTTTTGGCGCGCTGCGCCCCGGCCATTGGGCCAAAGTTAAAGGTCGCGACACCCGGTGTCGGGTTGCCAGCCGCCAGAACCATGATCGCCTCGGCACCTTCGGCACTCACTTCGATTGGAACGGTGTTGCCGTTTTCAGCGATCTCGGGCGCGTTGAGGTCAACGCCACCTTCAGCCACATCGGCACCACCTGTAAAGGCGCTGATTGCATCGTCCACAGCCGAGGCCATAGCGGGCATCGGCAGCACGGTCACCGCAGCGGCGGCGGCCCCGAGTGCCATTGTTTCACGTCGTGTGATTTGCATTTTCATCTCCTTGGATAATCCGTGACAGGATCAGTATTCCTTGAGTGTCACAAGGAAGGCGACCACATCTTCGATTTGCTGGGCCGTCAGCAGCGGATCCAGCGGACCGTCGGGCGCCTTGCCTGTGTAGGCATTGCCCGGCCGTGTGAAGCCATCAACCTTGAAATAGGCTGGCATCATTGTCCCAGGGTAGGTCTTCTTGGCGTTTGCCACGATACCACGGATCTCGGCTTCGCCCCAGCGATCACCGACACCATTAAGCGGCGGGCCGATTTCGCCATGGAACGGCGCATCGTCCAGTGCCGAGACCTTGTGACACGAGATGCAGTTGCCGATCGACTTGGATTTCATGATCACAGCGCCATTTTCCACATCACCGGGCTGACCCGTGAGCGATTCGGCAACCGCGCCATATTCGTCGTACTGCACGTCACCCGGCGCCACCGGCTCGGCCATTGCAGACCCGGCTGCAAGCACTGTTGCTGCCAGAATAGTTGTTGAAAGCTTCATGTTTCCTCCCATGGCTACCATGTTTTTTGCTGCGATAGCTCGGTATACAGTAGGCTACCAGCCATGTCTTTCGCAACAACAAATTCAGGTTTGTGAATTATTTCGAGACAAGCCCCTGATTTTTACTGATCTTGCTTTGCTTGCCGTTCTTGAATGCGGCGCGCGTGATACCGTTGAAAATCCTCTCCGTCATCCATCGCGTAACGCTTTTCATTCACCCAAGTATACATATCCAACGTCGTGCCTTTTTGGAATGCCCCCGGCATGATCGCCACGGCGGCCTGTTGCGCCGTTTTACCGTCCGGCACCTCTTGGGGCAGGAATATCACGGTAGGTGTAAACAAAATCCCCCATTTCCGAAGAATATCTTTCTCGGGCATGGTTTCGCCATCGAACCCGGTGACTTCACGGTCGCCATGCAAGTTCAGCTGCACGACAAAAAAGTTCTCCGAGATATAGTCGGAAATCTCGGGCAGCGGGTACACCTGCTCGTGCATTTGCTTACAGTAGATACAGCCCCGCTGCTCGATCATCACCGCCATCCGCTTGCCTTCTGCACCTGCTTCGGCAAGATCTTCGCTCAAGTCCAGAAATGTCTCGCGCATCCAATCCGCCTTGTGCAGACCGTCATCGCCCACCTCGGCGGCCATTGCCGGCGCAAACACTCCGATCAAACCAAAGGCGAAAACTGCAATCATCCGTTTCATGGTAGTCCTCCCTAGAAAATTCAAAGCACGGGTCATCCGATCGACTGAAACGACGGGAACCATCTGATCATTGCATCCGCGATCAGGTTGACCGCGTCCGTCGCAATCAGGACGGCGAACAGGATCAGCATACCGCCCATTACTTTTTCGACATACCCCATGTATTTGCGCTTGGACTGAATCCAGTTCAGGAAAGGCCGCGCGAACAAGGCTGCCACGATGAACGGCGCGGTCATCGCCAGCCCATACACCATCAACAGCAAAGCCCCCTCGGCGACGCTTCCCATGCCACTGGCCACCATCAAAATCGCCGCCAGCGCCGGGCCGACGCAGGGCGTCCAGCCAAATCCAAAGGCCAAGCCCATGACATAAGCGCCGATGATCGTCGTGGGTTCGGCGGTGCTTTCGACCCGCGCCTCGCGATACAAAAGCGGAATACGGATAACGCCCAGAAAATGCAGGCCAAACAGCAGCAATATCCCAGCCGCCACGTAGCTTAGTGGTTGCCGCCATTGCGCAAAAGCCTGCCCCAGCGCCGTGGCCCCCATCCCCAGCAGAACGAAAATCGTCGTCACGCCCAAGGCAAAGAACACAGACGAAATCACAAGCCGTTTTTGTGCGCCCGGCGCAATGTCACCATCGCCGCGCAACTCGTTCATCGACAGACCGGCCATGTAGCACAAGTAAAACGGCACCATCGGCAAGATACATGGCGTAAAGAACGACAATAGCCCCGCAAGTGCCGCCCCAGCATAGGAAATATCCAGCATTCGCGAAGCTCCTTGTTAAATCAACACATTCAAATTAGGTTGTATGATCATCAAAGGTCAATCGGTTCCTCCATGTCCCTACGCGCGCTCACTGCATTATCCACTTTTGTCTGGCTTGCGCTCGCCCCCGCTGTCCAAGCGGTCGAGTTGGTCATGGTTGAGCGGACGGGTTGCCACTATTGCATTGATTGGAAAACCGATCTTGGCCCGATCTACCCCAAAACAGCCGAAGGCGAATATGCGCCGCTACGCGTGGTTCAGATCAAGAACGCGCCGCCCGAAGGCGTCGAGTTTGCCCGCCCCGTAACCTTTACCCCCACCTTCGTTTTGGTCGACGATGGGCACGAGTTGGGCCGGATCGAAGGCTATCCCGGCGAGGATTTCTTTTGGGGGCTTCTGACAATGCTGCTTGAAAAACACACCGACTTTGCGCACCAACCGAACACGAATTAAATCTGCCAAGTTTAAAATGCCCACGACAAGGGCCAATAAAACGGAACCGATCCAATGGGACTGCCAGTATTCGACACCTCCCTCAGCGATGCTGAAATGGACAGCATGCTGGAGAACGCGACCAATGCGTCAAACTTCCTGAAGGCGATCAGCCACGAGGGACGTCTGATGATCCTGTGTCACCTCGTGTCGGGCGAAAAATCTGTCACCGAACTAGAAGACCTTTTGGCGGCGCGGCAGGCTGCCGTGTCACAGCAATTGTCACGACTGCGTCTGGAAGGTCTGGTCATTCCTCGACGCGACGGTAAAGCGATTTACTATCGTCTCGCAGATGAACGTCCGCGCCGTATACTTGAACTTGTCTATGAGTTATTCTGCGCGGACGACTCCGAGGGTTCGCAGGCCTGACGGCCTGAACCTCCGGAGCGCGGGGGGAAACGCGCCATGCTTACTTTTATCGACGACAATACGCTTGTGGCCCTGATCGGGCTTGGCTCTGGGATTATGCTGGGGCTGGCCGCGCGTCTGGGACGGTTTTGCACCATGGGCGCGATCGAAGACATGCTTTATGGCGGCTCGGTTACCAGAATGCGCATGTGGGTTCTGGCCATCGGCATCGCCGTGATGGGCACATTCGCCCTGACCGGCGCGGGCCTTATGGTGCCCGAGCAGTCGTTCTATCTGTCAATCCGCTGGATGCCACTGGCCTCGGTGCTGGGCGGGCTGATGTTTGGCTATGGCATGGCCTTGGCTGGCAACTGCGGCTACGGCTGTATCGCCCGGCTGGGCGGCGGCGATTTCCGGGCTTTCGTGATTGTGATCGTGATGGGGGTGTCTGCTTATGTTGTGTTGCATGGCCCCTTGTCATACCTGCGCAACTGGGCCTTCCTGCAAGAAGACGTGACCACTGGTTTAGCACCGGGCCTTGTGCATCTGGTCGCTCAACAAACAGGCTGGCCGTTGGCCCCCATCGGTATATTGGCCGGAGCTGTGATCACGCTAGGCGCATTGTGGTCACGGAGCTTTTTGCAAGACCTGAAATCGGTGTTCTGGGCCGCGATCGTCGGCCTTGCCATCATCGCAGGGTGGGCGGGCAGCTATTGGGTGGCCAGCACGGGCTTTACCGCGATGCCCGTGGTCTCGCACAGTTTTGCCGCGCCGGTGGGCGAATCCCTGCAATACCTAATGACAGCCTCGGCCCGGCCGCTGACATTCGCCGTCGGGTCCGTCGCTGGCGTCGCCGTGGGCGCGTTCATCGGATCCCTTATCAAGGGCCATTTCCGCTGGGAGGCCTGCGAAGACCCGCGCGAGTTGCGCCGCCAGATGACCGGGGCCGCCCTGATGGGTGCCGGCGCCGTGTTGGCCATGGGCTGCACCGTCGGCCAAGGCCTGTCGGCCTTTTCCGTGCTCAGCTTTTCCGCGCCCATCACGTTTCTGGCGATCATCGCTGGGGCCGCCCTTGGACTGCGCCAGTTGATCGAAGGGTTTCAGCCCGCCGAGTGATGCCGGTTATTCGGTCGTGGAGGCGTGTCAAACCCGCTGCTGCGTATACTGCCTAAGTTCCGCCCGCGCCACTTGTCGGCGATGAACGGCGTCGGGGCCATCGGCCAATCGCAAGGTGCGTAGATGCGTCCACATCCCGGCCAAGGCCACATCTTGGCTGATGCCTTGCGCGCCGAACATTTGCACCGCTTCGTCCACGACTTTCAAAGCCATGCGCGGGGCCACGACCTTGATCTGGTGAATCCACGGCGCCGCGGCACGTGCATCGCCTTGGTCCATCATCCAAGCGGCCTTGAGGCACAGCAAACGGGCCTGCTCAATCTCCATCCTGCAATCAGCGATAATATCATAGTTCGCCCCAAGCTGCGCCAGCGGTTTGCCGAACGCGTCACGATCCAGCGCGCGGCGGCACATCATTTCCAACGCGGCCTCGGCCTGTCCAATGGCACGCATGCAATGATGAATGCGCCCCGGCCCCAAACGGCCTTGGGCAATTTCAAACCCGCGCCCCTCGCCCAGCAACAGATTATCCACCGGCACCCGAACATTGGTGAACCGGATATGCATATGCCCATGCGGCGCGTCATCATGGCCATAAACCTGCATCGGGCGCAGCTTTTCGATACCACCAGCATCCGCAGGCACCACGATCATCGAATGGCGCTGATGCTTGGGCAGGTCATCGCCGCCGGTCCGGACCATGACGATATAAACCGCACAGCGCGGATCACCGGCCCCGGTGGCCCACCATTTTTCACCGTTCAGCACATAGCTGTCACCGTCACGCGCACAGGACATCGCGATATTAGTGGCGTCGGAACTGGCGACATCCGGCTCGGTCATCAAATAGGCGCTGCGAATCTCACCGTCCAAAAGCGGCGCCAGCCAGCGGTGTTTCATGTCTTGCGTGCCGTAACGCTCGAACACTTCCATATTGCCAGTGTCGGGCGCGTTGCAATTGAACACCTCGGCCCCCATCGGCGTGCGGCCCATTTCCTCGGCCAGATAGGCATACTCCACCGTGCTTAAACCATGACCCTTGTCGCTGTCGGTCAGCCAGAAATTCCACAATCCCGCTGCCTTGGCGCGCGCCTTCAAGCCCTCCAGAATTTCAGCCTGACGAGGGGTATACTGCCAGCGGTCGCCCTTGGGGATTTCGGCGGCGTATTCGGCCTCAAGCGGCATGATCTCATCCCGGATCATGGCACGCACGCGATCCCTCAAGGCACTGGTGTCTCGACTCAATCCAAGGTTCATTTCCATTCCACTCTTTTTTCTGCCCCGCCTGACGGATCGCCAACGCGACCTGTGCTTGCAACAACCTCCCCTTGATCCCCCACAAGGGGGACTTAGGGCAACAATACCTCGAAATCGTCTCAACCGTTTCCGAAAATCTCCGCATTTCGGCCACAAACGAACGAGACATTTGCATCGGCGTCAAGATGTAGCGTCCGAGTGGTTTGTTTTTTCGCTCGTGTACCGCCTGCCCACATGTATCAGTGAATGAGAGTTTTAATTGCAATGTCCATGCCGATGAAGACAAATCCCCCCGACGCCGGGCCAGACACGGCCAGGGCCGTAACCTGTTTCACACCCTGCACCCTGATCACCACCACCTGTGGCCGTCGTGCCGTTCAGGATATGCGCCCCGGCGACCGCGTTTTGACGCGTGACAACGGGTTTCAACCTGTGGTGTGGACAGGGCAGCGTGTGTGCAGTCATCTGGGAAATGGCCCCAACCAAACGGCCGCCCCGGTATTGATCCGCGCCAACGCCTTTGCCCCCGGCCTGCCCGAACGTGATATGCTGGTATCGCCGGGGCACCGCTTTCTGACAACGGACCCTGCCCTGTTGTCGCAGACTGGCGAGACCGAGGCGTTGATCGAAGCACGCGCCCTTCTGGGCACGCCCGGCATCGAACGGGCCGCCTGCGAAAGTGTTACCTATATCCACATCCTGTTCGAGCGGCACGAGGTTGTCTTGTCTGAAAATGCTTGGTCCGAAAGTTTTCAACTGAGCCATGCCAACGCGCGGGCCTTGACACAAGATCGGGACATTCAAGCATTGCCACACTTTAACACAGCAGATCATTTAGGCGTGACACTGCAAGATCCTGCGCGTACCTGCCTGCCCCATCACGCAGACGCGGCCTGATCGCGCCAGATCGTCCTTTTCAGGCCCGCGCACCACGCTAAACTACCAATGATGGATAGGCCTCTTTTCATCGGTTCCGAAGTATATCGCGGCTCAAGCTATGGGCCACGTCATCCTTTGGCCATTCCGCGTGTCCCAACGGTGATCGACCTGTCGCGCGCCATGGGCTGGTTGTCGCGCGACAGCTATCGCACCAGCCCTCGGGCGCGGCCCGCCGCGCTGACCGCCTTTCACACCCCCCGCTATGTGTCCGCCTTGCAAAACGCCGAGGCCACGGGCCAAGTCTGCGACGCCCACCGCACAACCCACGGCCTTGGCACCCTGTCCAACCCGGTATTCCCCGAGATGTTCCGCCGCCCGGCCACCGCCGCTGGCGGCTCTCTTCTGGCCACGGAATTACTTGCGCATGGCGGCGCTGTCTATAATCCCGGTGGCGGCACACATCACGGGCTGGCCGATCGCGCCAGCGGGTTTTGCTATCTCAACGACCCTGTTTTGGCGCTGAAGGCGCTGTTTGCCCAAGGTCTGACACGGGTGGCCTATGTGGATATCGACGCCCATCACAGCGACGGCGTGGAACAGGCAATGACAGGCACAGACGGTCTGTTGATGATCTCGACCCACGAGGAAAACCGCTGGCCCTTTACCGGCGGGCTGGATGATCACGCACAGGGCACGGCCCTGAACCTGCCGCTGCCGCGCGGCGCGCAGGACGATGACTTTGCCTTGGCCCTGCACGAAATGATATTACCCGCCGTGGCTGCGCATCGGCCACAGGCCATCGTTTTTCAATGTGGTGCCGACGCGGTGCTGGAAGACCCGCTGTCGCGGCTGGCATGGTCAAACGCCGCCCATATCGCCGCGCTGCGCCATCTGCGCCCGCTGAGCCCCCGGTTCCTGATGCTGGGCGGCGGCGGCTACAATCCTTGGAGTGTTGGCCGCCTGTGGACGGCGCTTTGGGCCACGCTGAACGGCTATGACATGCCCGATCATCTGCCCGGCAAGGCCCGGCAGGTGCTGGAAAGCCTCAGTTGGACGCGCAAGGCCCACCTGCCCCGCCCCGAGCATTGGACAAACACCATTCTGGATGCGCCGCGCAACGGCCCGATCTTGCCCGAGGTTCGGCAGCGGGTGCGGCACCTGAATGCGCGGCTGGTGGCGTGGGTCTGAGCCCCTTGCATTTCCCCGCGCAACCGGCAAAGCCTTGCACAAAGTAAGGAACAAGCGCATGACCGATCAAACAAACCATCCCGACCCGTTCGCCATTCCCCCCGACACACTGGGCATGAGCGCCGATGAAATGCGCCGCCTTGGGCATCGGGTGGTCGATATGGTGGTCGACCGGTTTGAACGCCGCAATGCCGAGACGGTGATCACCACCGGCGATGTGTCTGATCTGACCATGCAGCTTGGTGGCCCTCTGCCCGAAGCGCCGATTGATCCCGACACAACGCTGGACCTGATGGCACAGGTGGCCCTGCAAAACATGCAGCATGGCGATCATCCGCGCTATTTTGCACGCGTGCCCGGCCCGGCCTCGTTCGCCGCGATTCTGGGCGACTGGATGGGCACCGGGTTTAACACGATCTGCGCCAGTTGGGGCGGCGGATCAGGCCCGGCGGTGGTGGAAACCACCGTCTGTACATGGGTGGCGGACATGCTGGGCCTGCCCGCCCAAACCGAAGGCGTGTTGCTGTCGGGCGGATCGCTGGCCAATTTCACCGGCTTTTGCGTGGCGCGGTCGGCAATCGGACAAGGCGTGGCGTATCTGACCGATCAAACCCATGCGTCACTGCCGCGCAATCTGCGCCAGATGGGCCTGCCCGAAGATCACATTCGCATCCTGCCCTCGGATGACGCGCTGCGCATGTCCACCGACACGCTGCAAAGCGCCATTACCGAAGATATCGCCGCAGACCGCCGCCCAATGATGGTGATCGCCACCGCCGGCAGCACCAATACCGGCGCGAGCGATCCGCTGGACGCCATCGCCGATATCTGCGCCCGACACGATATCTGGCTGCATGTCGATGGGGCCTATGGCGCGCCCGCCGCCATCACCGATCAGGGCCGCGCCACGCTGCGCGGGCTTGAGCGCGCGGATTCGGTCGTGCTGGACCCGCATAAATGGTTCTTTCAGCCCTATGATCTGGGCATGTGCCTTGTCACCCGCCCCGGTGCGATGGACCGGTGCTTTTCAATGAACCCCGAATATCTGCGCGATGTGCAGGCCACTGACGGGGCGGTGAACTATGGCAACCGGTCGCTGGAATTGTCGCGCCGGTCCCGCGCGCTGAAACTGTGGATGTCATTGCGCAGCTACGGCGCGCAGGCCTTTCGCGAAGCGGTGGCCGATGGGATCGCCTTGGCCGAGTTCACAGAAAGTCACCTGCGCGACCAGCCCGACACGTGGGAGGTGATCACCCCCGCACAACTGGGAATCGTCTGTTTTGCGCATCGTGGCTCGGACGCCGCCGATCATGCGGCGCGGGCGGCGCGGTTGTCAGCGTCAGGCTTTGCCACCCTGTCCACAACCACGCTCAAAGACCGCTCGGCGCTGAGGTTGTGCACCATAAACCCGCTGACCACCAAGGCTGACATCATCGAAACACTGACGCGGCTGGCGGCCCCGCTTTAAACTGTCGCACCGGGTCGGTGTTGCAGGTTGCGCACACCTGCCCTAAACCCGACAAAAAGCGTCACACAAGCAATTGCGAGTCGCTTGCAACGACTTAAATAACTGCAAACCGCACGAAAAAGCTTGTTTCGCCCCCAAGATGTCAGGTTTAACGGCGCGAGGCGACAAACAGAACGGGACAGATATGAGCGACGGCAGCACCTTATTACCCCTGATCGCAAGCCTTCCATTCCTTGGCGCTTTGGTGCCCGGCATCATGATACGGGCGGGGCGCAACGCCTGTGCCACGTTCACCGCCGTGCCGACCATTCTGGCGCTTGTCCTGTTGGGCCTCATGGCGCCTGCGGTTTTGCGCGGTGAAACGCTTCAGGCTGAAATCATGTGGTTGCCGCAACTGGGGTTGTCGGTCTCGTTCTTCCTTGACGGTCTGGGGCTGCTGTTTGCAGGCATGATCCTTGGTGTCGGGCTGCTGATCACGCTATATGCCCGGTTCTACCTGTCGGGCGACGATCCGATGGGCCAGTTCTATACCTATCTTTTGCTGTTCCAAGGCGCGATGCTGGGCATCGTCATCTCGGACAACATCCTGCTTTTGCTTATATTTTGGGAGCTGACCAGCCTGTCATCCTTCCTGCTGATCGGCTATTGGAAACACCTGCCCGAAGGCCGCCAAGGCGCGCGTATGGCGCTGGCCGTCACCGGCGCGGGCGGGCTGGCGATGATCGGCGGGATGCTGATATTGGGCAATATCGTGGGCAGCTACAACCTGACCGATATTCTAGCGCAGGGCGACGCGATCCGCGCGTCCGAGTGGTATATGCCCGCGCTGATCCTGATCCTGCTGGGTGCCTTTACCAAATCCGCGCAATTCCCGTTCCATTTCTGGTTGCCACACGCCATGGCCGCGCCGACACCGGTGTCGGCCTATCTGCATTCGGCCACGATGGTGAAGGCCGGGGTCTTTTTGCTGGCGCGCATGTGGCCGGTCCTGTCGGGCACGCCAGAGTGGTTTTATATCGTGGCCACGGTGGGGCTGATCACGATGGTTCTGGGCGCTGTGATCGCGCTGTTCAAGGATGACCTCAAGGCGCTATTGGCGTTTTCCACCGTGTCGCATCTGGGCCTTTTGACCATGCTTTTGGGGTTCGGCACCGAAAAAGCCGCCATCGCGGCGGTGTTTCACATCATCAATCACCTGACCTTCAAGGCGGCACTTTTCATGACCGCCGGTATCGTCGATCATGAAACCCACACCCGAGACATCAAACGGCTTGGCGGGTTGGCCAAGCTGATGCCGATCACGGCGGTGATCGGCACAATCACCGCGCTTTCCATGGCGGGCATTGCTCCGTTCAATGGCTTTATTTCCAAGGAAAAGATGCTGGAAGAGGCCGTGCATACCGTCTGGTGGGAAAACCCGTGGCTGGTTCCGGCACTGGCCACCTTGGGCGCGGTGTTCTCGGTGGCGTATTCCTTGCGCTTCATTTTCCACGTGTTCGGCGGGCCGATCCGGGATGATTACCCGTCCAAGCCGCACGACCCGCCCTTTGGCCTGTGGGCGGCCCCGGCGCTGCTGACGGTTCTGGTGGTGGGCATCGGCGTCATGCCATTTTTGGCCGAGCCGATTGTTAACATCGCCGCCACCGCCGTCACCGGGCAGGAAACAAACGCCTATCTCAAGCTATGGCACGGCCTGACACCTGCGCTGTATCTGTCGATCGTGGCGGTTGTGGGTGGCATCGTTCTACTGCTGTTGCACCGCCCGCTTGATCGGGCATGGCTGGCCGCCCCCCGCCCCGAGGCCAAGGCGATTTTTGACGCGCTGTATGCCGCGCTTACCCGGCTGTCGCACGGTATCACCGACGGCCTGCACAATGGCGCAATCAGCCGCTATCTGGCGATCTTCATCGTCGCTACCGTAGGGATGGGCTACTTTGCGTTTACCTCGGGTACACTCAGCCCACCATCGCGCGAGTTGCTGCCGATCCCGGCCGTGGCCGCTGTGGGGTGGCTGTTGCTGATCGTCGCGACCGGGCTGGTTGTCATCAACCACCACAAACGGTTCCATGCTCTGGTCCTGCTTGGAATCATCGGGCTGATGATTTCCAGCGGGTTTGTCTATCTGTCGGCCCCCGATCTGGCGCTTACACAGATCTCGGTTGAGACCGTCACCATCATGCTGCTTTTGCTGGCGCTGTATTTCTTGCCCAAGGAAACACCCAAAGAAAGCAGCGCCGGCTTGCGCCTGCGCGACGGGGCGATTGCCGTGACGGCGGGTGCGGGGGTGGCCGGTCTGGCGATGGCGTTCCTGATGCGCGATTTCAACCCGATTTCGGATTTCCACCTAGCAAATTCCTATACCGGTGGCGGCGGCACCAATGTCGTCAACGTGATCCTTGTCGATTTCAGGGGCTATGACACCTATGGCGAGATCATCGTTCTGGGCATTGCTGGTCTGACCATATTCGCGCTGATGGAATCGCTGCTGCGCGGCCCGGCAGGGGCGCGCCTCAAGGCGCAGCCTGTCCCGCCGGATCGGTCGCGCGACCGGCACCCGCTGATGATGGTGGTCGCCACCCGCGCCATGCTGCCGATTGCCGTAATGGTAGGGGTCTACATCTTCCTGCGTGGTCACAACCAGCCCGGCGGCGGCTTTGTGGCAGGCTTGGTGATTTCCATCGCGCTGCTGATGCAATACATGGCCTCGGGCTTCGCCTGGACGCAAAGCCGCCAACGCATCGAATATCACTCGATGATCGGCTGGGGCGCCTTGATTGCGGGGCTAACCGGCGTCGGTGCATGGCTGGGCGGTGCGCCGTTCCTGACCAGCATCTACGGCTACATCAAGCTGCCTGTGATCGAGAAATTCGGCATCGGATCGGCCTTTGCCTTTGATCTGGGCGTGTTCCTGACGGTTTTGGGCGCAGTGATGCTGATGCTCTACAGCCTGTCGCGGATTGCCCGCTATGCCGGTGAAACCGTCAATGTCGAACCCATGGATTACGACCCCTCTCTGCGGGTCTCGGACAGCAAGCAGGAGGAGACGTAACATGGAAATCGTCGTTGCAAGCTCGGTCGGTGTGCTGACTGCGGGCGGAGTCTATCTGGTCCTGCGCCTGCGCGCCTTTCCGGTGATCCTTGGTCTTGCGCTAATGTCTTACGCAGTGAACGTCTTCCTGTTTGCCACCGGGCGGCTGGCCATCAACGCGCCACCCGTCTTACAGCTCTATGGCGAGGCCACCTATTCAGATCCGCTGCCACAGGCGCTGGTGCTGACAGCAATCGTGATTTCCTTTGGGATGACCGCTGTTCTGGTGATGGTGGCGCTAGGGGCCTACTTGGAAGCGGACCACGACCAGATCAACATGGACAGCCCCAACACGGATGAGGACATGAGCAACAAGGAAACCGGAGCATGAGTCACTGGATCATCGCGCCGGTTATCCTTCCGGCCCTGCTTGCCCCGATCATCGCTTTTGTCATGCGCCACGACATTTCACTGGCGCGCGCGGCCTCGTTCGCGGGCACCATCGCACTTGCGGCGATTACTGTTGGACTGCTGATCATGTCTGCCGATGGCAGCACGCATGTTTACACTCTGGGCAACTGGCCCGCGCCGTTTGGCATCGTTCTGGTGCTGGATCGCCTGTCGGCCATCATGCTGCTGCTGACCGCCGCCTTGGCGCTGATCGTGCT
>Ga0102929_1000483_pt1 | contig 23391 bp, 27 predicted proteins | sample SalPonR1_B_D2_MG_FD_78510 | JGI IMG/M metagenome (GOLD analysis project Ga0102929, IMG submission 78510) | Salt pond soil microbial communities from South San Francisco under conditions of wetland restoration - Salt Pond MetaG R1_B_D2_MG | ecosystem: Environmental > Aquatic > Marine > Intertidal... | reverse complement strand
TTATTATTTTATTTAATTATTATTTTAATACTTTGAATGTTACAAAGTAATAAATTATTATTTTATTTTATTATTTTATTTTATTTTATTATTTTATTTTATTTTATTATTTTATTATTTTATTTTATTTTATTATTTATTATAAAATAATAATTTTGTCAAAAACAAAGTTATTATAACTTATTTTATTTCTATTTTATATTTTTTAAGAACTTTGTCTAAATAAAGTTATTATAAAAATTAAATATAATAATTAATTTAATGATAATATACATTTCCAAATACTTATATTGTTAATTCTACTCTAAACCCAATTTATTAATTTTTTGACTCTAAACCCAATTTATTAACTTGAGGACTTGGAGTTGTAGTTGGAACATTAGGAAAAGAAGATGTAATATTAGTAGTTTGTGTTATAGGAATAGGTTTATTTGTAGAACTATTAGGACTATGAATATTAGTATGATTATGAGGTGTATGGGTAGGAGAATGTGATTGATAATTATTTTTTCTGGGTCGATGTTTAATTCGATTACTTAAAGTGAAGAAGGAACTATAATTTATTCATTTTTAATTATATTATTAGTATAATTATTAGTATTATTATTCAAAAATGAAAATCCCCATTGATGATACATTTTAAGTATGATAAGATGTGCCCAATGTAAATTTAGAGAAGTATAAATAATACAACTAATTAAAAATATATAAAAACTTAAACTTGGTCCATTAATTTCATAAAAATCATCCACTATACTTAGTAAACCTATATTAGAAATAGGTCTAATTATTAAAAAGATAGTTCCAAAAGTTATTTTAGAAATGGTCTCCCATTCAGTATTATAAAAGAACCAACGTAAACAATTAAAAATGGTAGATATTTCTCCGAGAGAAGCCCAATAAGAAATTAGGTAATGCTCATAAGTAAAACTTTCATTATTCAATAAGTAAATAAAAGATCCAACTCCTACAACTGCAGAATGATGAACACACATCAACTTATCATTTTGCCAATATTTACCTAAAATCATATCTATCACATTGTAGAATGTTAAAACTGGTACAGCTAATCTTTGGGCTTCAAATGTACCCCATCCTAACATTAAATTGCAAATAACAAAGAAACTACCACTGACGAGCGACAGAAGATATTGAGAGGTTATGATGGCATTTTTCATGATATGAGTATATAATAATATGAATATATATAAAAATATTTATATATTTTAAGTTTTAATATTAATTTAGAAGAAAAAAATATTTAATTAAAAAATATATTAATAATAATAAATATATTTTAATTAAAAGCATGAAAATTATTGATATTATTAATAATTCCAAATCTGAAATACCTATTCAGATTTCTTTGGAATTTTTCCCTCCTAAAACACCTCAAGGTATAGAAAATCTTAAGAAAAGAGTAGAAAAGATGGTTAAAGAACACCAACCAATATTTCTAGATCTTACTTGGGGTGCGGGGGGAGGATCAAAAAGTAACCAAACAACAAAAGTTTTAACTGAATATTGGAATTCAAAATTAAATTATCCTCCGGTCAATATGCACCTTACTTGTACTAATATGTCTTTAGACCAAATTAAAGAAATATTAGATGAAATGTATGAAAAAGGAATAGAAAATATAGTAGCTTTGCGAGGTGATCCAGCAATAAAAGATGTGGGGAAAAAACCACATTTTGAATGTTCTTTAGATTTAATTGAACATATACGTGAATTTTATGATGATTTTTTCTGTATAACTACAGCAGGTTATCCAGAAGGCCATCCAGATCTTTTTGTTAAAGTAAATAATTTAGAAAGTCTGAGTAAAACAGAATATCAAAGGATGGTGAAATATGATCAAGAATATTATGTATGTCCAGATGATAAATATGAAGAATCATTGAAATATTTGAGAAGAAAAGCAAAATTATCAGATGTGATAATAACCCAATTATTTTATGATTGTGATTTATATTTGAAATTTGTTAAAGACTGTCGTAAAATAGGAATATCGTGTCCTATTATACCAGGAATAATGTTAATTCAAAATTACCAGGGGTTCAAAAAGATGACAAAATTTTGCAAAACTAAAGTCCCTGAAGATATTCTTGAACATGTAGAAATGATTAAGGATGAGAGTGAAAAAGTGGAAGCATACGGAGTCGAGTTAGGAAAAAAAATGTGTAAAAAGTTAATGGAAAAAGGAGGGGTAAAAAATGTACATTTATATACTTTGAATAAAAATAAGTCGGTAGACGAAGTAATAAAATTTATTCGAGAGAAAAAATAGAATAAAAAATTAGTTTTTTTTGTCAAAGACAAAAGCTATATCTGAAAAATCTATCAAACTTATACAAGAACCTTGATCAATCCATTGGTGTCCAAAATTATCTTCCTTAACCTTTGCTTTATCAAATTTTCGATAAAAATGCAAGGAAGATTTTGACTCTATTACTCTAAAACCTATATAAACATTTATCATTAACCAAGTTTCTAGGGTAGTATCTCCTCCTAACCAATTTTTAGATGTTTTCCAATAGTCGATGGTTTGTTGGATGGCAACAACTTGTTTAATTTTTCTAATATATAATTCTCCTATATTAAGGAAAATATAAAATCCGATGAGGGAATCATTAGTAATATTATATTTATTAGCCATAGTATTTAAAAAATTTGACAAAACAGGTGTTTTTTTATATTCGAATAACCAATTCAATTGTTCAGAATCGGATCTTTCAATCCATTGATTAAAAATATGAGTAGTGGCATCATTTAAGTTAAAAGAAGAAATTTGTCTAACATAATCATTTATTTCACTAGAGGATAAAGTGGTATCAATATCAAGAGCGTAAACCAGACAAACATTTTTTCCGGAAACTTGAGCTCGATAATTTAGAAGCATATCAGGTATAGATTGAATATGATGACGATCAATTAAATGAGTGGGTAATAGAAAAATGATTTTTTGGATAATTTGCCGATCAAGAAGATTTTTAGACAAACCAAGGTAATCAGCTAATTGATAAATTTCGCGAAAACTATCATCATCAATTTTTGAAATAATATCATGATTTTCAGTTAAAATATTCATAATATATTGAAATGATTCGAGATTTCCATAAATTTTGTATTCATTTGTTTTTTGTCGAGCTAACCAATTAAAATTAAAATAAGAAGCAAAATAAGGTATTTGAATTAATTTATGATATGGATAAAAAATATATCGATTATCAGGAAATACTAATTTAACTTGATTAGTATCAATACCACCAGTACGTCCTATTTTAGGTAATATATTTTCATTAATGGATTTGTCAATAGAGTTATTGACCAAAGTAGGATTATGGTTCATTAATATATGATAAGTGATGATTTTTTTATGGATCTTGTTTAATCTCTGAAGGCAAAACATTAAGATCAGCATCATGAGGTAAATACATAGAATATACTACGAAAGCACTAGTATTCATATATTGTTTTTCCCAATTATAACTAGATTGTAAGTTACTTAAGTAGTAATCTCTTTCATTCATAGCCACCGTAATAGCATTTTTGAGGTGTTTCATTTTAGTAAGAAAATGAAGGTTAACTTTTTGTTGTTGTTTTTTATAGTCAATGGTTAAATTTTTAATTTTTTCTTGAACATATTGTTCAGTATAACCATAGCGAATATTACATTGGTAAATAAATGTAACCAACAGAAAAATTAGCATTAACAAAAAGGTGATATTTTTGCCAGTAATTTGAGGGAATGAGGAAATCATGATGGTATATAAAGTTATATTAACTTAGATATAAAATTCAAAGTTAATATAAATCAATTTTTTAGGGTAATTATATGAAGAGAAATCTTAAAAACGTGGTAGAAATTAAAGTAGATTTAATCTTCACTGTCAGATTCTGCAATTAGTAATTGACCAGTAGGAATTACGGGTCTTGATACATTATTATTTTTTGGCTCATAATTTTCGGGAGGATATACTTTGATAGTCTCAATTTTCCAATTTAAACCAAATGAACCCTTATTACTGATCCAAATAGTAGGATTTTCAGTTACAATAATAATTTGGGATCGCCTCTGAATATCTTCTGCATTAGTGTTTTCATTATTTGAGTCTTTTACGGTTGTTACAATATGCGGTTTCTCACCCTTTTTGTATCCACTTGTTTCAAATGCAAACTTCATAGTAGGAGGATATCGCCCATCTTTAGATGGTCTAATAGATGATCTAAAACGTAGACGAAAATCATCTAAATTAGCTTGATCAGCCTCGGTAGAGTTATGGAAGAATCCCCATTCTCGACGTTTTTCAAAAGCATGCAGAATAATTAATTCTTCAAGATTTTCAACACCTTGTAAAAATTGCTGACTTTTATCACTCATGTCCATATTAACATTCAAATGAGGATCAAAACGATCACCAAAACCACTTGAATAACCAAAAGGTGTAATCATTTTATGAGTTTGGATACAAATAAAACAGCCATTATAATGCATAGAAACTTCTCCATTGCCAGATTGCTTAAATTTGGCCGGAAAAATAGTCAACTTATCTTTGGTAGGTTTAAAATTGTAAGATTTAATAGGTTTAGAAGTTTTACTCATTTTTAAGCTTTGCGTGGGTTAAATTAGTTTTATTTAATAAAAGTACAAATATTTTTATATAAAAAAATCAAAATATTTTTAAAAATTCAAAGTTTAAAAAGCATCATATAATTGTAAAAAAATACCATTCATCTTTTTTATATTTATATTATCATTCTAGTTTACTTTAGTTTCAATATCTTGATCACCATCATTGTGATGATTTTCAGTATTATCATAGGGAAGTATATTTTTTTTAACAGGATCGCTATGTTTTATATGAACATAAAATTTACCATCATTCTCGAAGGTTAACTGTTCTAAAAAATAACCAAAAAATTGTAGTGAATATTGTAAATGGTTGAACAAACGTTTTCTATTAAAATCATTATCTAAATCGGGTTGGTCAACGAATTTGCAATGATACCCCCGATTTTTATAAATGTTAGTATCTTGATTAATATCAACCATAGTCAAATAAAAAGTTTCAAATGTCCCAAGGTTACTTTGATTTGCTTCAGAATAGGGGGTGATATAAAGATATTTGATAGTTTCATAATTTCTGAGGTGCCATTGATTAAATGCATTTATTATATCAAAAAAAGTAACTTTAAATATTTGATTTTCAATAGGACAAAAAGCTTGGAAAAAATCATGTACAGTATTTCTGAAAATATCAATATTATTCATAATGAATGTAAATATTAATAAATGTAATAAAATCAATTTTTTGGGTATTTTGAACTATGAAATATAAATATATTTATTAATTTTATAAAAACGTGGTAATAATGTTTAATTGTAATATTTGTCAAAATGAAAAAATTACTTTAAAAAGTATTAAAAAATGTAAATGTCGGAAATGTTATCGTATTAAACATCCTAAAAAACCCATATTATCACAAAAAAATAAGGGTATTAGAGTAAATAATAGAAATAAGAAATGTAAATCAAAGAAATCTAGATGTAAATGTAAATGTAAATGCTAGATTTGGTAAATTATTTCATTATTAAAATCATTGAAAATAAGTAACGATTTAACTCCATTTTGTTCAATTAATGTAGATAAAGCAGTAATTTTATCAGGTGTTTCTATTAAAACTTTTAGGTCTCTGATAACGATCCAATGATTAAATTTGAATAAATGTTTATGTTTCCAAAAGAAAATGAAATCGGGGGATTTTTCAGTTAAATGGTTCATCTCTGTTTCATTTTTTTTATCAAGTTTTGTTTCTAGTTCATTAATTCGTTTTAATACGGGATCTTCTGGTTTCCCATATATTAAATAATTAATTCCATAATATCCCCAACCTAAGCTCCAAACCCCAAAACGGATACCATATTCGGCGGTTCCTAATAAAGTGGTTAGCATTCTATATAATATTAGTGTATAATACTTTTTAAGCTATATATAGAAAATCGTGTAATAATTGTAAAAGAAAAGGGCTAGTAAAAAAATTTGATTTTTTGAGTCAGTTTTATATAATTGTCGAATTGGATGAATGCAGACCAATTAAGAATTATTAATGAAAAAATTAGGGAACAGGAAAGGGAATTAGCGCGTTTGGTTGAAGAGAAGAGGATAGTGATGGAAATAATGGAAAATGAGAGTAAGAAGGATGTGACTAGTTTAGTCGATATGTTATTATTATATCCAGAACAAAAACATCTTATACAGTATGCCATTAATCGATGTCTAAGTGATTTGACTCTATGTAGTGAATCTTCGCATCATCACGATTTAGACAATTATGATTTGAGTGATTTATATAATGAAGACAATCCTACAATTTCAGATGGTCAACTGGCTTTCCAATTAAGTCAACAACTAAATTTGGAGGGTCAAATAAATAATAATAATAATGATGATGGTGATGATGAGTCAACAGAGGAATCGGAGGAAGAAGAGGAATCAAGTGAAGAAGGAGATTTTCTGGATTCTCGGGTTCGTATACCAATTCCAGAGGTGGTAATGAAAAAATTAACAAAAATGAAATATAAGAATGATAACAGTGTTATTAAATTTGATAGTTGTTCAATATGTGTTGAAAAATACCGTCATAATCATGATAAAATTTTTGTGTTACCTTGTGGTCATATCTATCATCAAAAATGTGGTAATAAATGGTTTAATCAAAGTTGTATTTGTCCAGTATGTCGTAGAGATATAAGAACAATGGTTTGATAAAGACAATTAATAGTTGATATGTTATGTATAACTTTGTGAAGAATTTAGGGGGATTAAAGAATTAGTAATTATAAATTAAAAGTATTACTTAATAATATAAACGCATTTATGATTGTATTTTTTTATTCTCCAGAATGTCCGCATTGTAAGAAATTTATGCCAACATGGAATAAATTCAAAGCAAAATATGATAAGGTTTTAGACATACGTCAAGTCAATGGAAACACAGAACCGGATATTATAAAACGTTTTGATGTACCGGGTTTTCCTACAGTATATGTTTTGAATGGGAAAGCAAGATATGAATATAATCCACCGAAGCGTACAATGGCATCATTAGAGAAATTTGTGAGAGAAAATTATAATCCACATATGATGGATGATTTAAGAAAATATTATAATGCTTAATAGATGGAGGAAAAATCGGAAAAAAAATGATTTAGAAAATCTTAATTAAAAATATCTAAAAGAAGAAAATTAAGCCAAAGCAAAGATGAACCTAACCGAAAAAGAAATTGACCAATTGTATCTGAAAATTCTTAATAATGGAAAAAGTGTTTTAACTATCACTGCCAAAACACAACAAACACCCCCTATTAAATCGAATTTTTTTCAATGTTTTGAATGTGGTACAGAAAGCTCTATTCAAAATTATGAAGGTGTTTACACCTGTACTAAATGTGGTATCCAAAAAGGTGTCGAAATAGATAATAACTTTAAATCACAATATGCAGGTCGAGCGATGGGTGATAATAGTAGTACAGCAAGATCAGGATTAGCAATAAATAATCTATTTTACGAGAATAGTTTTACAACTAGAATTTCGGGAAATCATTCGACATACGGAATGAAAATACAAAAAAATGTCTGGGCTAATTTAACTCCTGAAGAACGCTCTTTGGCTAAAGTTTTTCGTAAAATAACAGAAAATTGTAAAGAAAATGGTATTCCGAACAATGTAATTAATTATTCACAAGTATTATTTAAACAAGCGACCGACAAACAAAAAAAAAGAAGCAAACGTAAAAATAGTCGAGGTGATAATCGTATTGGACTTCGTGCTGGTTGTATCTATCACGCTTGCAAAAAATATGGTATTAATCGGTCCCATCAAGAAATTGCCTCTGTATGTGAGACGAATAAATCGGTAGTTAGTAATGGTAGTAAATTGGTTTTCACATTATTAGGAAGTGATATAAATTTGAATACAAATGTCACATGTTACAAAGATTTTTTAGCACGCTATACCTATTTCCTAAGTCTAAGTAATGAAGAGATTAAAGAGGTCAGAGATTTATGCAAAAAGGTTCATCAATTAGAGGTACTTTCAAGTAGTAAACCACAAACTTTAGTAGCAGTTTGTATTCAATTGGCAAACGAAATCTTCGGTTTCAATATCGAAAAAAAAATTATCGCCACTAATTGTGATACTACTGAAACAACCCTCAATAAATATAAGCTTCTTTTAGATTATATCGAATATATAATCTGATAGATAGTAAATATAGTTGGTAAGATTTATAATGATTAAAGAAAAAGAAATAAAAGATGTTAATATGAATATTTCATAGTATCAGATTAGTCCCAAGATATTAAAATAATATACTTTATAAAAAAGTATATTATATTATTATATATTGTTAGATTGAAGGAAATGACTTCAGATTGTCCTGGATCGGCAAAAATTATGATATATACCATACCCGGTAGTCGGATTAGTTTTCGTGCCGAAACAAATATGTGGAATCAATATCGAACCCAGATGGATTATGATACTCGTATTCCTTGTTTTAGACTCCTTAGTAGTAATCAAAAGATTAATTCAGATTATGGAGTAAGTGTATATCAAAGTACAGCTTCCTCTACAGAAGTAACAAATTTATTGTCTTTGACAGAGGCTTTTCTTCAAAATTATGTAAATTCAGTAATATCAGATTATTTAGTATTGCCAGAAAGGTTAGGCAAAAGTAAAATAGAGGATAAATTAAATCAATTTATGACTCAAAAAATTACTAAAAAAGTTTTTCAAGAGCTTCCTAAAGAATTACAAAAACAAGTTCCTAAGATCCTTGATGACCGAAATCGTTTGATCAGAGAATTAAGTCAATATGATCAACGTGGTGGTGGTACACCAAAAGCAGAAATGGATAAAAAATATAGTAAGAAATTAAACCAAATAGAAAGGGAATATAAAAAAAAACAACAACAAATTTTAAAAAAATATCAACAAAAACTCATTAAAGAAAAAAAAGAATATGAAGCTATTAGTGCTATCAATCCTGTCACTAGCCCACAAATGACTCAACTTCAGAAAGAAAAAGAGGCAGAAATGCGTCAGGCAGCCGAAAAATATCGGGAGGATCGTCAACGCGAAATAGATAGAATCCAAAAAGATTTACAAATCACCGATAAAAAATTAGCCAAAATTAACAAAGTTGTTGGTGCATCATCCATGTCTTTACCAACAAGAAGTGTTGAGAGAACAATTTCTAAACCATTAGTGTCTCCACCGACAGGAGTAATTGAGCGACAAATGTCTCCGCCTGCTGAAATAATTTATCAACCCACAGAATCTCCACCAAGAACTCGTGTTGCTCCAAAACGCACAAGAAGCAGGACTCCATCACCTAGAACTCCACCTAGAACAAGAGTCAGAACTTCTCCACCACCAACCAAAGTTAGAACTCCACCACCTGCTAGAGTAAGGATTCCCCCACCACCACCACGAACTAGAGTAAGAACTCTCGGATCAAGTAGAGTTCCAGCAACACAACGTCCAACAAGAGTGAGAACCAGAACGCCACCACCAATTCGAACTCCCCCACCACCTCCAACTAGAACAAGAACCTCATCACCAATTCGAACTCCCCCAACTAGAACAAGAACCTCATCACCAATTCGAACTCCCCCACCACCTCCAACTAGAACAAGAAGCTCATCACCAATTCGAACTCCTCCACCTCCAACTAGAACAAGAACCTCATCACCAATTCGAACTCCCCCACCACCTCCAACTAGAACCGGAACCCCACCACCAATTCGAACTCCCCTACCACGTCCAACCAGAACCCCACCACCAATTCGAAGTCCCCCACCACCTCCAACTAGAACCAGAACCACACCACCAATTCGAACTCCCCCACCACCTCCAACTAGAACCAGAACCACACCCTCATTACCTCAACCATCTGTGCGAAGTAAAAGAAGTACGAGAACGGTAGCTGGTACTAAAACTAAAACCTCTCGTCCTGGTCGTCGTCCTCTACCCCGACCACCAGTTCGTGATGGTCGTCAATTACGTCGTACCCCATCATCATCATCTCTAGGTAGTACTAGGTCGCCATCACCAGTGCGTCGTAGTAGATCGCCATCACCAGTGCGTCGTACTAAATCGGCAAGACGAGGTAGTAGTAGATCTCCATCACCAGTGCGTCGTAGTATATCGGTAAGACGAGGTAGTAGTAGATCGCGATCACCAGTACGTCGTAGTAGATCGGCAAGACGAGGTTCTTCGAGAGGTGCTCGAAAACGTGGTGGAGGGAATACACAAGAAGGAGGTGGAAAAAAACAAAAATCAAAAGCAAAAAAAGGAGGCGCAGTAGGTTCTTTAGCGAAGGCAGGTAAATTTATAGCAAGAAATCCAGAGGCACTTCAAACAGGATTGGAATTATTCGGACAATTTATGCCACCGTCTCCAGGTCAACCACCGTCTCAAGGTCAACCAATGTATATTCAACCATATCCTCAACGATATCGACAACCACGTAGGTGTCCTCCAGGTTGTATGGCAATTCCGATGCAACCACCTCAATATATACAACAACAATATTTACCTCAATATAGGTAAAATAGTGTATAAAAATATTTGATTTTAATATTTTATTAAAATCAAATGAATTATTATATAATAGATGATTTGTTATATTTTTTCCAAATAGAATATATTAATATTCTTAGATCTGAGTTAAATGATGGTTTGAATAATTCAGCAGAATATACAGATTTTGCAAGGGTGTTAAGAGGATACTGTTTAAATTGGCATCAGAAAAGAAATGAAGGAGAAAATAATGAGAGTAGTTATAAATATTTAAGACAAATATCAAAGTATGTAGGATATTATAAATTTATGAAAGCTGATAAAATTTTTTTTTGACTAGTGTGTTTACTTAAGATCTATTTCTTCATTATTTACTAATTCATTTAATACTTCTTCTACTTCTTCTTCATTCATTTTAGTATCATTTTCTTCAATAACTGAAACAGGAACTTCATTAAGGTTGAGAAATTTGCCACAAGTTAAATTTTTCTTAAAAAAGTCTTGCTGTTGTACAGTATCTTTTTTATCTACATTAAGTTCATTTGTCATTATTTGGTAATTTTTGAGTTTGGCATCAATTTCATCTTGAGATATTCCACGTTCGGATGTTACTACATCATTAAAGTTCATATCAGACATGATATTATTGAGAGAAGAAGAAAAATCATTAAAATTATTCATTTCATTACCGCCAAAATTGACACTAGCAAAAGGTCCTGCATTTGGGTTATTAGGATCATTTACTTCCTGAAGGGCGGTAGCTTGATAACCACGTGATTTTTGGTATTCCATGAAGACCTGATTGAAACCTTCGATATTTTTGCTGGGATCAAATAGTTCACTTTTTTGGTTACTATTGAACATATTTAGGTCTCGATCCCTTTCAGCCATTAATTCCTCGAAAGTTTTAGGTTTTTTATCTTCAAATTTAATTAAATCATCATTTTTAGCCCTTTCTTTTTCGAAAACAGCCATAAATTTATCATTATCGAAAGTTTTAAGACCATCATCATTATCTTTGAGGAATTCTTGGTTAATGTGGTATTCTTTATCACGATCAACTTGTTTAAATTCGTTGAAGCTGGTAGCTAAACTGCTATTATAATCTTTACGTTTTTTAGGATCAGAAAGAATTTTATAAGCTTTTTTGATTTGTAAATATTTGACTGGGTCTCCTGATTCCTTATCTGGATGATAAAGTAGACTAAGTTTATAAAATTTGGATTTAATTTCTTTGAGGGAAGCATCTTGACTGACACCTAAAAGTTGATAAAAGTCAACTTGGTTTTCTTTTCTTTCTTCAATGTGATCTAAATCAGCCATGTTAAATTTTTTAAATTAATCTAATTGATATAATTTTACTAAATCAATTAGTTTCAATCTTTTTTACGCAATTTACCAACTTGTATTCATTCCCGAATTTAATGGTGGTCTCCCACCCATTCCAGATGGCATTCCCGAATGTAATTGATGATCACGTTTCCTAGTGTTAAATTGACTATCATCCATCGATTTACCTAATAGACTCTGTCCAGAATGAGCTGATGCTATGTTAACTCCTCCACCAATGGTTCCACTAGGGAAACCAGAAGGTAAATCATTAGCATGAGCGGGAGTATTATTAGAATGGGAGACGATATTTCGATTATCTAAAGGTGATTGTTGTCTTTGGGAAAATTGAGATGGATGTTGATTCATTCCTCCTCCCATTTGAGGAAATCCTTGTGGCATCATACCCGAACTACTCTTTTCTGGTTGTGTTTTAATCGGTTGTAATGCTGGTGGTAGTGGTGGCGATCCACCACCTCCACCCATGTGCGATCCTCCCATTGGAGGCATACCTCTCATAGGCATATTACCACCAGGAGCACCCATGCCCATACCACCTCCCATGCCATCTCTCATACCAGGTGGCATACCACCTCCCATACCATCTCTCATACCACCTGGCATACTACCTCCCATGGTACCAGTGATCATATTCGGACCATTAGCCATGGCTTCATTTCGACTGATATAACTGTTATTGTTAGGTCTACCAGTATCATTAGTTCTTAATTGTTGAAATTGATTAAAACGTTGATCCATTTGTTTTTTAGACTTACCTCTATCACTTTCGGCAAATATATCCATTTGAGGCATATCATTAACATTAGAAAAATGATTACTGACAACTCTCTGTTCGTTATCAATTCCTGTATTATATTGGTCGTTAAATTGTTGATGATAATTAGTTGTTTTATTTTCATCACTTATCATCCCAAAAGCCTCTGAAATTTGAGTACCCTCCTTAAGATCTCCAAAGTCCATATTTTGACCATCTGAATTCTGGCCAGCTTTACCTGAGAAAGCTCCTTCTTGAATCCATGTGAGAGCATCACCACCAGAGACGGGTTTAGGAATACCTTTGGTAACAATTAACGGAAATTTTTCATGTTGAAGACTCCGAGGTAATTTCAAGTTTGGATTGGAAATACAGATTTTGACAAATTGTCTATTCAGAGCATTGTTTTTTTGTAACTCATTCAGAATTTGACGACTTAATTGATCCTGAGGATGACTAGTATAGAATAAAATATTCTGGCACTTATCCATGATAATATATTTATTTATAAATTTTATTTTCATAATAAATCTACCCTAACCATTCATTCTCGAATACTTTAATTCCATAAAGTATTAAATTATAAAAAAAGAGAGTAGCTAAAACAATTTCTGGTTCTTTCATGGACAAAAAAAAAGAATTCATATCATTCTTATATTCAACGATAATAACATAAAAATATAATAAACTAATAATAAATAACTGATAATTAGGTTCAAAAATTTTCATTTATATTTAAATATAAATGAAAAAAAAAACAAAGAATCAAAAATAAATTAAAAAAAGTATCAAAGTTGTTTTGTTTTTTTGGTTTTTTTTTATTAATTTTTTTTTATATCACAATTAGTTTTAATCTAAATGTGATTTCTTATATTCTGAATCTTTTATTTCTATCCTAGAAGCATGTAATTTTACATTTGGTAGTTCCATCCATTTATTATATTCTTTTTTGAAAACAGCACCTGCTTTTAAAAAACAAGCATGATAAAGGAGTTGAGCAAATTTATTTACCAGAAAAGTACCTATCCAAGTAATCAATTTTTCACGAAAAAATAAGTGAATGATGATAAGTATAGGAAAAGTAACCTTAACAAAAAATTTTTTGGTATTTCGGCTGAAAATAGTAGTTTCACCTGTAATCCAGAGAAAAATAAATTCAGCTGGATCTAAGCTTAATATTAAATGAATAGTTTCATCTATCATTAAATTTTCCATGAAAAACGGAATAATAAACAGGGCCCAAAAAGTCTGATAAATTAAACTCGGTGTTGTTGAATTTAAAACAAACGACATGTCAATATCTAGTATTTGCTTTAAGAAATATTGGATAAACAATTGGGAAGCAATGGATATAACTGTCCGTAAAACCATTTTGAGAAATGGTGCCAAAATTAATTGGTTTATTCCAGGTTTGATAGTGCGTTCTTTCTGATGCGCAATAATCATTTGACTAGCTATATTAGCGATATTTTCTTGGCTCAAATCAGGGGTATTAGTCTCAACTAGGTGTGAAAATCCATGACAAGCGCCACTGTAAAAGTTATAAAGTGTACGAATCATAATAAAAAAGAGAATAAAGTAATTAATAAGATAAAGGGAAAGAGTTGGATCAAAATAATATTTTCTCCAGGAGTCCCATCTTATTTTTTAGTTTTTAACTTTATTTTAGGTTTTGGCGAACTTTTCTTGACTTTTACTTTAGGTTTTGGTTTGTTAACCTTAGGCTTAGGCTTAGGTTTTAGTTGAGGTTTCTCCTTAGTTTTTGGTTTGAGTCTAGTTTTCGCTTCAGGTTTAGACTCGGTTACTTTAGAAGGCGATTTTATTTGTCTTTCAATAATCCAAGGTGCTAATGCTTTACGAGCCAGTGTGAATTCAAGTGGATCAATTTGAGGGTAGCTCATTTAGAATTAGAAAGTAATATAATATTAGTATGGAATCATTTTTTTCGTTTCATTTTAGGGTTAGTTTAAAATAACCGAGATTTTTATTTAGATTCTTAGCAGATTTTTTATCTAAATATATATTATAAAACTTAAATATGGCACTTTCTTATCGTCAATTTATGAAAACTGAATTAAAGCGGGTGAAGAGTTTACACCCTTCTAAGAAACAGTCTCTTATCATGAAAATGGCGGCTGCCAACTGGCAAGCTTATAAGAAAAAGCATGGTCTTGTAACTAAAGCGGGTGCTAAACGTAAATCCCCACGTAAGAGTCCTAAAAAGAAATCTCCTAGACGTAAGACTCCTAAACGTAGAACCCCTAAACGTAAGACCCCTAAACGTAAGACTCCAAAACGTAAGACTCCAAAACGTAAGACCCCAAAACGTAAAACTCCTAAACGTAAGACTCCTAAACGTAAGACTCCTAAACGTAAGACTCCTAAGCGCCGTCAATATGGTTATGGTTACCAAGGAACAGATATGGCAGCGCTAAAAAGTATTTTGTTACAACGCCTCTATGGTAGCAACTAAACAAAGTTCAATGCTTAATTAATTTACATGTATAGTTGAATTTAATTCAACTATACTATTGATTCTTACTATTTATATTTCGGTTTCCCTTATTCATCTCAAAATCTGAGTGAGCTATTATAAAACCTGGTCCTCCAGGAGCATAATATAATTGGTTTACTAAATCAGAAAGTTTGACAATTTTAGATTTCATATCTAAAAGATCTGATTTCATCTCTAAAATCTCTTTAGTCACATCCAAAAATACATTAGGATTACCAGGTATTTCCATTAAAACACCATTATTATTCCGAAGAAAAAGGGTTCCTTGTAATGGCATATTTTGATTTTTTATATTATCAACAATTTCATCTTTTTCTAAAATTTTTAAGTTTCTCTTATCAAAAAAATCTCTTTCGGTGGCAAATATTTCAATTTGACGCTCCCCCTCTGAAAAATTATTAATCATTATTTAAGTTTATATCAGTATTATAATGGTAATTAATAGACAAAAATATAAATCTATAAAATATATGATTTATATTTTTAAGTTTTTTGATTAATTTATAAAAAAAAATCAATTTTTGGATTAATTTAGAAAATTACGTCGAGCACTTAGCACCTCTTTTAATTCACTTATGTATTTTACATGAGTTCCATGAGTCATTTGAGTTGTTTTATTAGTAGTGTTTTTAAGACGTGTTTGAAATTCATCATTATTCTGTGGCGACCTAGTAGAAATAGTATTTGTAGCTACACTTTGGGAGTTATTAGTATTGGATTGATCTCCTAAACCAAAGGAACATTCAATGAAAGAGAATACCATAATTTTGATGATTTCTTCTTTAATCCCACTGAAGAACATTCCAGAGTTATCAACTTTCTTTTTTTCATAAATACTGATTTTATTCGGAAACTTGCCGGAAATTTTAAGAAAATATTTTGAATCAGAATTACTGGTAATTTCTTCTTTATTGTTAATGTAAAGAAGATTTTTTTGTCCTTTATAATTCAAAAAACTTTGAACTTGTTCCTGAAGCGCTTCAGTAGCATCATTGTATTCTTTATATCCCCCTCGAAGAGTGAGATTTGATGTTTTAGGGTGAATACTATATAAAAGATACATAACGAAAATATATATAATATCTAAGAAGATATTTTTTAGTACATGATTAATATAGAATCTTCAACTTTTTGTATTTTTTCTTTTCATAACATATAAATCTCTCATCTTTTTTTAATGACTGATTTAACTCCCACTAATATCACTCCTACAGGTAATCTAACTGATACTATTTCTTCCAATCCTTTGGAATTTATTACTCAATATACCAGAATGCCTTATACCAATTTATCTACTATTTCTCTTTGTTTAATAGGTGCAATGTTTATAGGAGGTGGTTTATTAACTTCAATGAAATGTCATGAATGTGAACCCATTGCAGATTTCAGAGCATCTTTAACCAGGGATCAAGTCCTCGTTTACGAAAAAATTGTTAAAGAACGTCAATCTCTTTACCTTCAAGGTCTTATTTGTGGTTTAATTGTAGCGACCACAACCCTATTTTTAACTGGTAATAGTCTTAATCCTATTACATCAGCTTGCGTTTATGCAGGTATTATCTTAGCAATTCAATATTTTTACTATATTTTGGCAAAGAAAAGCCCACTAATGGTTAATTATCTTCAGACTGATGAACAAGTAATGTTGTGGAACCAAGTATATACCAAAATGCAACGTAAATATCACGTAGGTATGTTAATGGGACTTGTAGGTTATGCTTTTCTGCCAACAATGTTTAGAACAGCACGCACTTTTCTTCCATTTTAAATAAAAATCCTATATATTAATTTATTCAAAAACCCCAAAAAATTAAAAGAGGGTTAAAAAGATTTATCTTACTATAGATTGTATAATCCTTTCCATAGATTTTGGATTTTGATATTATAAAAAAAATCTATTTGAGTAATTTAATCTCAACTAGATAATTTCATTATAACATTCATCACATAAATAGATACATAAATGCTTGCCATATCTACCCCCAGAATTTTTTAATTTATATGAATAACAAACTATATTTGCACCATTATTTATATACTTTCTAATCTTTTTTATACAAAAGGTACACTTGGTTTCAACATGTGAACGTCCCATTTGAGTAACTTTAACTAATTCCAATCCTAAACTTCCTTCCTCTATCTGCTGGGCTAGATCTATTTTACCTTGAGCTCGAAGACAACTACAACAATAACTTTGATGACAAGGTTCACAAAGGGTCATACGTAAAATGGAAAAAAGAGGCTGATTATTAAAATGAAAATTAAAATAGATATTGAACATCCTTTGTTTATTAATTATATTAGATCTGGCATTGTCACAAAAGTCACAAGATAAATATGACATAATAAATTCATCATCCTTAGATATTTCACCACAACTATTAAATATATATTTCAACATACTACTAAATAAATATATTATAATCTATCATTTATTTGCTACATTTACTTTTTCTTAACCCATTCCCAATCTATAGATTCCCAAACTTCCATTTGTATTCCCTCTTGTCCATTGTTCTTAATCCATTTGAATTTATGAGTACCATTTTTATATAGTTGATCAAAACTTACTAAATGTAAATGAATATGGTTTTTTAGATAGTCTACATAATTAATATTCTCACAAAAAACAATATCAAGATTAGTCAATTTTAACTTTGTTCTTTCAGATATTAGTTGATAAAGTTCAAAAAAAATATAACTATTCATATTTTTTATGTATAAATAATAATTATTATATTAATTATTTATAATTTCATAATTATAACTTTGAAAATGATAAAGTCTAATAAAATAATAAAATAATAAAATAATAAAATAATAAAATAATAAAATAATAAAATAATAAAATAATAAAATAATAAAATAATAAAATAATAAAATAATAAAATAATAATAAAATAATAACTTTGAGAATAAAACAAAGTTATTGTAAAAAAAATATAAAATATAAAATATAAAATAGAATAAAATAAAATATTTATTATTAATAAAATAATAAAATAATAAAATAATAAAATAATTAAATAAAATAATTAAATAATAAAATAATAACTTTGAGAATAAAACAAAGTTATTGTATAAAAAAATATAAAATAATAAAATAATAAAATATAAAATATAAAATATAAAATATAAAATATAAAATATAAAATATAAAATATAAAATAGAATAAAATAGAATAAAATAAAATATTAATTATTAATAAAATAATAACTTTGAGAATAACAAAGTTATTATTAAAAAATATAAAAATAATATTATAACTTTGAGAATAAAACAAAGTTATAATTAAAATTAACCTAGTTTTATTATTTTTTTAAGTATTATAAGTTTGTTTTTTTCAAAGTTATAATAATTTGCTAAATCTGTTTATAGACCATTTTATTTTTTATTATTTTTATGGAGTCTTTGGATCAACATTGCCATTAAATTTTGTGACCATTTTTTACTAGTAACTTGGTATTTTATAGTATTAGATTTTAATATTTGACTTTTTTTGGGATCTGGGTTATCAACGAATTCGGTGCGAAATATGATAGGGATATAATTTGTAAAACGTGAGTTATAAAATAATTGGGGATTTAAATTTTCTATAAATATGTTGCAAATATATTTATGTTTCAAGGGACTAGTTTGATCAGACTCAGTAAGTAATGAAGTATCATTTGATAATAATTGATTAACAGTGGTGATTAGAGAATTGAGATAATTATTATTATTATCAATTTGTTGAATGGTAATAATTTTTTTATGCAATATTTGTTTAAAATTATCAAATCGAAGACCGGATAATATTTGGTGGTAATCACCGAATAAACTAGTGATCATATGAAGAAAAGTGGACTTACCGGAAGATTTATTTATATGATATTCATTATTCAAGATAAAAAGAGAGCGATTGGTAGTATTAGGAAATAATAATTTGACTAAAATTGCCCAAACATTTTCTCTCTCTTGATAAATAGGAAAAATTTGCTCCATAAAAGTATTTATTTGTTTAATCATTTTAGGACATGGTATAGGTAAATAATCATAATTTACCGTATTTATTTGATAATATTGGGGACTAGATTTATTAAAAGAAAGGGTATGTGGGTTAAAAACTCCATTATTAAAGCATAGGAGATATTTATTTTTGTCGACACGATCTAAAAAAGAATGCATATAAATATTACCGATAAGATTAGTTCGAAAGTCGATAGGGTTAGCATATTGATATGTAAATAGAATAACTTTCTTTAGTTCTTGAAAAAAGAGTCGACATGATGATAGATTATTAATATTATAAAAAAAACTAATTTGAATGAATGTGAGAATATCAAAATCTAAAAAAAATTTAGGCAGGGTATCTGAATAATTCCAGTATATCTTTGATTTTTTACCAGGTTCATAATTGCCATATGGAACCCATCGCGGGTACTGCCATAAAAATTTTTGATAGGGCCATTGAAAAAAAAAGATCTGATCAGGTTTATTGAATAATTGATGTTTTAATATTCTTTCTACCTGACCGATTTTAGTGAAAGAAAGTAGATCATCATGAATATATTGATTCATTTAAAATGAGAATATAAAAAAAAAAAACCAAATTTTTTTCTGATATTTCAAAGTAATATTGAATGACCCTTTATTTTACTTATTAGAAACTAGCGAAATTGTTTTCTTAGCTTTTAACCCTATTTTTAGGGGGCCCATATTAGCTGTTTTAACAACAGGTTTATGAGTGATGGAATGAGAAGTAGGGGTGGTAGTATCTTTATCAATGACTTGTGCGTCACTTAATTGAACAGGAGATTTATGTAGCTGAGATAAGTTTTTGAGACTGATTTTACCAGATTGAGAGTTAGTTAAAGAATTTTGATTAATTTCAGTTTTGTTTTCGGTATTTTCTTTGGTATTGTCTTTTTCCTCATCAATGGTTCTACGTCCTTGATCGTTATGCCATTCTCGAAGTTCATCACCAGGATTGGTGAATCGGATACCATTCCATCCTCCTCGGGGGTCGGGTGTAGATAATTTTCGGAGGAGATGGGTTTTGAAGTCATTTTTGGAGGCGATGGTTTTCTTTTGTCCACTATAATTATTACTAAACCAAGATTGGAACTTATACCATAATTCATCTATGGAAAGTCGACCATTAGTATCTTTGCAAACACATTCATCCAAGAAGTCGACCAAGATATCAGCTTTTCGTTGATAGGAATTGGTAGCTTTCATAACTTCTTTAGGTTCATTAAGACCTTGATGAAGATAATCTTGATATTTTTGGACGAGCATATAAATGAAAACTTCTCTCCATGATTCAGCCATTCTGTCTTTTAGTCCTCGATCAATTTTATATTCGTTATCGAATCTAGGATTATCTAAGAATTTGGAGATGAAATCGACTAATCGAATACGACGCCAAGTACCACCATCATCAGGGGGAACTTTAGGTAGATCATTACAACAGAGAACAATTTTAAATTGTGGTGTTAACATGAAAGGGTCTTTAAATAGAGGACGAGCCATGAATGTATCCCCACCAGTAAGTTCTTTCATGAGACCAATATTCATTTTTTGTCCTCGATCGGGTTCTTGCATATAAATAAAACGTTTTCCCCGAGTTGCTGCTAATTCTGGAGTAGCATTGCCACTTGCACCACGACGTTGTGTTAAAAGTGAAATAGGGAGAGTACCAGCATATTGACCGATGGTCATATAAAAGAGGTCAATTAAAAGGGATTTAGAGTTAGAACCGGAACCAGTCCAAATATGAAGTTTCTGGTCAGGGTTAGCACCTTGAAGGAAACTAGCCAAACAGCGCCAAACATATTCTCGAACATTTTTGATGGGAAAGACTTGTGTAAAATAATCCTCAATTTCATTCATAATTTCTACTATTTCACCTTTATCTTCTTGATCATAATCAATATAATCAATACCGGTAGAAAGACTAACATAATCTTCAGGACAACCAGATCGGAATTCTTTGGTAGCTAAATTGAGGATACCGTTTTCGAAACCTAAAAGATCTTTATTGGTATCAAGTTTTTCGAAAAAGTGAGGATCATAAAATTTGACAGCACATTCTTTCATAACTTTTTCTTTAAAGTTGATATCTTGCAATTTCATAGTCACATCACATAATTTTTTTACTCTTTGGATATATGGTTCTTTACCTTCATCATTAACCTGAATACCTTGATCTAAATACATTTGATTAAGTGCTAAATATTCATTAAGAACTTCATTACTTAATTTAGCTTCTAAATAAATACCTTTCTCTATTTCATGCCAACGATGATTACGAAATTCATACCAAGTGCTATGTTTACGACTAGTACAAACATAATGATATTTATACATTTCATAAACTACATTAGCAATAGCATTAGTACTACCATTCATACTAAGTTCTAAAAATTTAGATAAAGAACCGCGTTTGATAGTTTCATATCCAACAGGATCATCTAATTGAGCAAAATGATGTAAAGAACCAATTCCAATGGGTCTTTTTTCACCGGGATCATCAGTTAATTCTTGCCATATTTCTTCACATTCACCGGGAGTAAATTTAGGAGACTTTTTACTAAATTCAATCCAAGCATCCAAAAGCTCATCATCTATATTATGTAAACAATAACCTACAGCAATCCAATTTTTATGGTCATCAGCACGAAAAGGATCTAAAATGGAAACATATTTGCGGATGACATCTAAATCTTCTCTGGTAGTTCTAGAGTTCATACGAAATTTCGTTTTCTTTTTTCTATTTTTTTGCCCTGATTTATTACCACCTTTCTTTTTCTTTTCATCCCGCGATAATCCCAAAGTTGCCATCAGTTCTTTGTATTTATCACGAATTTCAAAAACATCTTTATTTTCTGTATTATGAATACTAAAATATTCAATAAGTTGGCGATTATCAACATCATCAGGATTAAATTCATCTTCCAAATGCATATCATAAATATGTGTCAAAAGATAAGGCTTGCGAGCAGATTTATTAGTACCATACATCATCCAACCATTAGCATCAATAATACTTTCATCAATGACTTTATCATCAGGTTCTTTGAGATGAAGTCTTTCAAAAATAGAACGAACTTTATCCAGAACCTTAAGTCGAATAATTCTTTGCATTCTACAAGATACTAAGATATCGGGATACATCATATGAAATCCATCCTTAAATTTACCCTTATCATGATATCCTCGGGTACGTTCAAAAATATAAGCTTTAAGTTTGTTGTTAGGAATATCCATGAGTGTAGTGATGACCTTATTATAAATTTTCACGATATCTTTCAAATCATTTTCGGTATATTTTCTTTTTGAGGTCTGTTGTTCAAATACGAAATCGAAATCTACCCGAAGAACACTTGGGTCCCTAAATCGTTCCACTAAATGGGTTTCTACACCTTGAATAAATGCATCATGATACAATAAATCATATAGCTCATCATAACGTTCTTCTGGGATATTATAAGTGCAGGTTTGATTACCGAGTAACCAAGTGTGTGAAGGACCAATCTTTTGGTCTTTTTCCTCTTGAGTGCGTTTAAACTGTTCAAGAAAGGCCTTGAGCTTGGAAAAAGAATTTTTGCCGGAACCTGACATGGATAATATATGTTTATAAAAATATTTCTAAGTTTTTTTTCAAAAAAAAATACTTTTTATTAAATATCACCAAAAAATAAAGGCTTTTTACTATGACCAATCAGAATAGAAAAATAAGAGGTCTAGTTATTATGATTTTCCAAGATATATAAAAAATCTAAATAAACTAAACTAAATAAAATTAAAATAACTTAAAAATATTTAACTCTATATTATGGTGATACCTTTTAATGGCGATACCTTATAATGGTTATATGACCAAAAAAATGGAATTTAAATAACTTAAAAATATTCACTTTATATTATGGTGATACCTTATAATGGTTATATGACTAATAAATGGAATTTAAATAAGTTTATATTATGGGTGATACCTTATAATGGTTATATGACCAATAAATGGAATTTAAATAACTTAAAAATATTTCACTTTATATTATGGTGATACCTTAAAATGGTTATATGACCAATAAATGGAATTTAAATAACTTAAAAATATTTCACTTTATATTATGGTGATACCTTATAATGGTTATATGACCAATAAATGGAATTTAAATAACTTAAAAATATTTC
>Ga0102929_1000481_pt1 | contig 23438 bp, 12 predicted proteins | sample SalPonR1_B_D2_MG_FD_78510 | JGI IMG/M metagenome (GOLD analysis project Ga0102929, IMG submission 78510) | Salt pond soil microbial communities from South San Francisco under conditions of wetland restoration - Salt Pond MetaG R1_B_D2_MG | ecosystem: Environmental > Aquatic > Marine > Intertidal... | reverse complement strand
CGAGGAATACGGCATCGGCACCGCCGCGCTGATTGCCATGGGCTGCATCATGGTGCGTCAGTGCCAGTCGAACACCTGTCCGGTGGGCGTTTGCACGCAGGATGAAGACCTGCGCGCCAAGTTCACGGGCAATGCCGACAAGGTGGTGAACCTGATCACCTTCTATGCCCAAGAAGTGCGCGACGTTCTGGCCAGCATTGGCGCGCGGTCCTTGGATGAAGTGATTGGCCGGGCCGATCTGTTGACGCAGGTCAGCCGTGGCAGTGCGCATCTGGACGATCTGGATCTGAACCCGATGTTGATCACTGTCGAGGGCGCCAAGAACGCCCGCTATGATCGTACTCGCCCGCGGAACCCGGTGCCTGATACATTGGACGCCGAGATTGTGCGTGATGCGCAGCGTTTTCTGAACGAAGGCGAGAAGATGCAGCTGCATTACGCGGTGCAGAACACGCATCGTAGTGTAGGCACGCGCGTATCCAGCCACATCGTGCGCAATTTCGGGATGCGCAACAGTCTGCAACCCGATCACCTGACCGTCAAGTTGACGGGCAGTGCCGGGCAGTCTTTGGGCGCGTTTGCCGCGCCGGGGCTCAAGCTGGAAGTGTCTGGCGATGCCAATGACTATGTCGGTAAGGGACTGTCGGGCGGGACGATCGTTGTGCGTCCGCAGCAGCAAAGCCCGCTGGTGGCCGCTGACAATACGATCATCGGCAATACGGTGTTGTATGGGGCGACCGATGGTTATCTGTTCGCAGCAGGCCGTGCCGGAGAACGGTTTGCGGTGCGCAACTCGGGTGCCAAAGTGGTTGTCGAAGGCTGCGGCAGCAACGGGTGTGAATACACGACCGGCGGTGTTGCGGTGATTTTGGGCAGCATTGGCGCTAATTTCGGGGCCGGCATGACAGGCGGTATGGCCTATCTGTATGATCCCGAAGCTGTGTCAGCCAAGCTGATTAATATGGAATCCTTGGTCACCTGCGCGGTGACACAGGAGCACTGGCTGGCCGAACTTGAAGGCCTTGTGCGCCGCCATGCCGACGAAACCGGCAGCCGCAAAGCCAAAGACCTGCTGCAATACTGGGATCTGGAGAAAGACAACTTTGTTCAGGTCTGCCCCAAGGAAATGCTGAACAAGCTCAGCCATCCTCTGGGCATCGAAGACAGCGCGATCCCAGCAGAGTAAGTCGCGTTCCGGTGCAATAGAAAATCCCGCTGCATCTTTTCGCAGCGGGATTTTTGAATCACTCGCACATTTGCGGGCACCACGTCGACGGTTTTTAGTTGGTCTTGGGAATGTCAAAAACGTCGTTCAATCCCTAGCCGAGCAGTCGAGATTTCCTCTTCAATTTGTCGCAAGCCGACATCGACAACAGTTTTCCGACGAGGCCCCAATTCAAAGCGTAGCCCTGCGCCGACAAACGGTTGATCGTCCGTGCCGGTATCGTCGCGGGCAATGAGTGCCGAACGCAAAGCCACTTTGGATTTTGTGCGTCTGTGACCCGCTTCAATCAACACGGAAACCCGATCTTCCAAGAAGTACGGCAAGTGTATTTTCTGTTCCAAAACGACAGCGGCCTCAAAAAAGCGGGTTTTTGCAGTGATCGTAATAGGGTCAACTAAAATATCTGCCCCTTCGGGTAGATATATCTCGGTGCGTCCACGTCCGGCCATAAGCCGCAATGCAACACTGCCGCCGAAATCAAAATTTTGACGCACCATAGCGCCCAAAGACAAATCGTGCATGTCACGAATTTCGAATTTTGTAGTGTCGAGCGTGTCACTTTCGGATGGGCCCGACGGCCCAGCAGGTGAAACCGGAGGGCCAGAACCGGACGAAGAAGGGGTATTCTTGCCGAGTAGGGCGTCTACTGAACGGTTAAGCGCCGGTTCCGCAAATCCGATATCCTGTAGGTCCGCCCGCACAAGCGGTGTGATTTGCAGGCCGTTACTGCATCCGGAAAGGCAAGCAACGGCCAGAGCTAAGAGGTATTGTCTCAAAAAAAACCTTTCAAGAACACTAATAGCGCGATATTAAATATTTGAATAAAACTTTAAAGGTAGTATTTTTGGGGGGTCTCCTATGGCTAATATCTCATCCACCTCAGAATTCGACGATTTGGTAGCCAATCCGGAAGCTTTTTTTCCCGACTTGGCGAATGCTACCCTTAGCTATCAAACTCTAATAAACGATTTTGGGCAGACCGGCGATTTCACCGCGGTATCTTTGGCGGCGAACCGCATTGCGTTAACGTCGGTAAATCCATTCTCGGGTCAGAGTTATGATTTGGTTATAACCGGCTCGGGTATTTCGCCGGTGAGCACTCTTGGCGCGCTGGAACAAGCGGTAATAGACGGGTTGGCAAGTGGCGCGTTGAACCAAGCAACCGTCACTAGTGGCGGGACAGAATTCCTGCGTTTAGATATCGCGTCTGGTGGATATACGCTGACGTCAGGCGACCAACAGATCGAGGTTGTCGGAAATGTCCCCACATCTTTGCAGCAACTTGGGGCAATAACCACGGTTGTTGACAGCTTTAATGCGGCTTTGACGCCCGACGCTCAGAATGATGCCGTGAATCAGTTCCTGACCGAACTGGGCCAGTACGATTTCGAACAACTGATACTGCGTGATGCCGGTAGCGAGGTGGCGCGACTCGAGTTGTCGGATACCCAGCTTTTGGTCGATGTTCAGGGTTATCAGATTGCTGTTGCAGCAAATTTCGCCGAGGCATTTTCCGGCCCGGTTGATGTTAGTGCGCCTGATCCGGTTAACTTGGACGTTTCGTCGGTGGTGGTAAGCAATCCAAGCGGAACCGAGATTGCATCAATCCGTGACATAGCTGATCTAGACGATCTAGCGCAGGCTGTCGAAACGCTTGTGCCCGGATCTAAGGCACCGGAAAATTTCATTTCCGGTTCGGATGGCCCCGATTATTTGCCTGGAACGCCTTTGAATGACTTTATAGGAACAGGGGATACATCGGCTCAGGGCGACTATGTTTTGGCCTCGCCGGGCTACGACACGATCGACATGATCGGCATGAACCAGTCTGACGCCTTTGTCTCTCTTGATTACCGGTTCTTGAATGAGGGCATTAACGCCACGATTGATGGTGGGTCGAATACTGGTACCGTGGATAAAGGAACAAATGGCTTTGATACCCTTGTGGGCATAGAAAACCCGCTGTTTGCAGGGTTCAATATCGGGGGTGTCAGCCTGCAAGGCACGGCTCAAGATGATGCGTTTGATCTGACCTTGGACGGCAACCAATGGATGGCCGTTGTCGGAGGGCCTGGCGTTGATAGCTACAGCATAAACGGTGACGGGCTTGTCCGGTTGGATTTCCGCACGTTTGAGGGGTCGGGCGTTTCAGTGGATTTGGGCCAAGGCTTGGTGTTGGATGACGGCTTTGGGAATCAGGAAACGGTTTCCGGGTCTAATAGCATTTGGGAGGTGCGGGGCACTTTTGGCAGCGATTCCATTGTCGGGTCGGCGGAGAATGAAAGCTTTATTCTTCTGGGCGGCGAAGACAACCTAGACGCCGGGGCCGGATTTGACCGCTTGCGCTATGACCGCGATGGCGTGCAGGGAATTTCCACCGATCTTGAGGCTGGCACAGTCAACGGTGTGTGGGACCAGCGGGCATTCTTCCATCAGGTGGAAGACATTGAGTATCTGCGTGGCTCAAACAGTTCAGACTTTATCGGTGACAGCAGCGGCGATGATCAGCTTGAAGGCCGCGGTAACGGGGATTTGTTCGCGCTGTCGGGCGGCAACGATATCATTACCGACTTCGAGGTTGGTTTTGACCTTTTGGAGGTATCTTCGCCCGGCAAAAGCAACGCAGATGTTCAGGCGGCCTTTGACGCGGCCATTGACACTGCGGACGGGGCTGTTGTCGATTTCGGCAACGGCAGCAGCATCACATTCGCGGGGCTGTCAGCTACGCAGGTTCAGGGGCTTGATCCCTTGTTTGTGACCAAAAATGGCATCCTGTTGGACGGCAACAGTGGCTTCAACTTGTTCTATGGGACGCGGTTTGATGATGAGGTTCTGACTGCAAACTACCTATCGAATGCGGACACAGTTTTAGGTTCGGCTGGTGACGACATTGTCAATATGAACGGGGTGGATTCGCAAAATGGCCAAGTTCTGCTGGATTACCGCGGGCTGTTAGACCCTGTCAGCATTCAGGTGGACGGCGCGTCCAACACTGGATCGGTCGATAAGGGCTCTGCGGGTACCGATACTCTGTTGGGGGTCGCGCAACCGCTTGCAGCTGGCTGGACAAATGGCGGTTTGATCATCGCTGGCACCCTAGGCAACGACAGCTTTGAGCTAGCACCGGACGGCGAACAGTGGATGAGTGTCTGGTCGCATCAAGGTGTGGACAGCTACACGATCAACGGAACTGGCCTTGTGCGGATGGACTTCCGCGATGCTGAGAACGGTATTGATGTGAACCTTGCCAGTGGTCAGATCAATGATGACGGGTTTGGCAACGCCGAGGTGATCGGCGGCACTGGCAGTCTTTGGGAAGTCTACGGGTCGTTCTACGATGACACCTTCACAGGAACGGCGGGGAATGAATCCTACCGCTATGCCGGTGGGTCCAACGTTTTGGACGGCGGCGACGGGTTTGACCGGTTGCGCTATGATAACGGTGACTTGGCTCGGGTCGATGCCAATCTTGAGACGGGCATTGTTGAAATGACCCCGTTCTTTTTCAATGAACCGGGTATGCCCGGTATGCCTGAGGGTGCGCCAAGCGTGAGCATCGACACTGTTCAAGGGTTTGAGCATGTTCGTGGGACGTTCGGCGGCGATATCTTGACCGGGGATGCCAACGATAACCGTTTGGAAGGTGAGTTTGGGAACGATATTCTGACCGACGGGTTGGGCAACGACTCGCTGTTTGGTGGCCAAGGCGCCGATACCTTCACGATTGTCGGCGGCAATAATGTGATCTCTGACTTTGAGCTTGGGATTGATACGCTGAACGTAGTGATCGAGGGGTTGAGCGTAGAAGATCGCAATGCCGCTTTGGAAAGCGCTGTTGATGATCCCGTAAGTGCGTTGGTTGATTTCGGAAACGGCAGCACCCTGACCTTCAATGACCTGACGGCCGAAGACGTTGCGCTGTTGGCGCAGCCCTTCACACCACCGCCACCGCCCCAAACGCCAGTGGCATGGACGCTGGGTGATCCGCATCTGCTTACATTGGATGGTGTCGGATATGATTTCCACGCGGTGGGTGAGTTTGTCTTGCTGCGCGGTGTGGCCGGAACCGCCTTTGAGGGGTTCGAGGTGCAGGCCCGCACCGCGCCGGTCGATGGTGTGGACAACGTCTCTGTCAACGTCGCGGTTGCAGCCCGTTTGAGAGATGGCACTGAAGTGATGTTTGATGCAACGGATGACAATCCGTTGTCGACCAATGGCAGTGTGCGATTGCTGGCAGATCAGGGCACCCTGACACTTGCGACGGGCGATCAGATAACCCGTGAGGATAACGTCTATACGCTGACGTTTGCCGGGTCTGATGGCACGGTCGGCACGGCGGATGACGCACGACTGTTTGTTTCCTTGCAGGACGGGCGTCTTGATCTGGGTGTTCAGATTGCTGACAACATGGCAGGACAGGTCGAAGGGCTTTTGGGCGATGGTGACGGCAACTCAGCCAATGACATTGCCTTGGCCGATGGCATGGTCCTTGAGCGTCCGCTGGCCTTTGAAGACCTTTATGGCCAATACCGTGACGACTGGCGGGTGACGACCGAAGAGCAAAGCCTGTTCACCTATGACGGCGGCGAAAGCCTTGACGGGTTCTACGATCCGGATATGCCCGGCCAAGTGGTGGCCGTCGATGACTTCGACCAAGCTGATGTCGACGCCGCGCGCACCGCAGTCGAGGCCGGGGGGCTGACGCCGGGAACCGTAAACTACGATAACGCGGTTCTGGACTTCCTGTTGACCGGGGACGACGGATTCATTGAATCGTCGGCGTCGCAAAGCGTGCAAGCGCCCGAGACAGCGAGTGTCGCTGGCAAGCTTGATGTCGGGGAAACCCGCGTGACACTGGATGTCAGCCTATCGGATTTGGGTGGACAGTCCATTGAGGGCGCTGTCGTAGGCTTTACCACTGGCGCCAGCACTGCGGCAATTGCGGGCGAGGAGACACCGGGGATCGCTGGCAGCTATAACATCAAGCTGGGATCAGCGGCGTCGGGGCGCGTCGATGCGCAGAAATCTTTTGATCCGTCCACGGACCCGGGTGATATCGGCGTGGGCGACGCATTGGACGCGTTGCGTATCGCCTTGAATCTTAATCCCAGCTTTGGTCCGGCGACCCCGGAAAACCTGATCGCGGCAGATGTGACCGGCGATGGATCGGTCGGTGTGTCTGACGCCTTGGATATTTTGCGGTTTGTTGTTGATGTCGAAACCGAGAACGTGCCGCGCTGGGTGTTTGTCGACAAAGATGCAGACCTGTCTTCGGTGACCGACAAAGGCTCTGTTGCCTATGAAACCGGGCTAGATCTGGCAAGTGTTGATGGCGCTGGACCTGTGGAATTGACGGGGATTTTGCTGGGCAACGTGCAAGAGGTTGTTGCCTGACCCAAGGCATTTTTGATCACCGCCATAAAACAGCCGCCGAAATTGTCTGGTTTTGACGAATTTGTAAGGTTGTCTGTGTGCAGGGTGCTGCGTCTGAAACAGGACATGGCACCCTTTTGTTGATAGCGACAGACGAGGGCGACATGGCAGTGATCAAGCAAAATATTCTGGACGCGCAAGAGCAATACTTCCTTGAGCTTTTGAACCGCGCCCGGCTTGATCCCGCAAGCGAGGCTGCGCGGCAGAACATTGATCTTAATCGGGATCTGGCCGCCGGGACGATCACGACCGACGCCAAGCAACCGCTGGCCGCAAACGCGCTTTTGCAACTTGCGGCCAAAGATCACTCGATCTGGATGCTGGACGCGGATGTGTTCGACCATACCGGCCAAAACGGATCGGATCCCGGTGATCGAATTCTGGCCGCTGGATATGAGTTTGAGGGCAATTGGACATGGGGTGAAAACCTTGCGACATGGTCCTCGACGGGCACGGTAAATCCTGACCAAGCGATCATTGCGCATCACAATGGGCTATATGCCAGCGAAGGGCACCGGGCGAACATGTTCAACGCGTCTTTCCGGGAAACCGGCATTGCGCAGGAACTTGGCGCGTTTACACAATCGGGGCAGGACTATTCCGCTTCGGTTCTGACGCATAAATTCGCCAAGACGGGAACGGATTTTTTCCTGACCGGAGTGGTGTATTCTGATACAGATGGCGATCTTTTCTATTCCATTGGCGAGGGTCAAAGCGACGCTGTGATCAGTATCGGTGACAGCGCCGTTTCCACTGGGATCGCGGGCGGATATGCCTTGGCTGTTGCAGGCGGGGCGGACATCAATGTCACCCTGACACACAACTCGGCTACTATTGATCTGACCGTTAGTATCGAGGGCTCCAACCTTAAGCTGGACTTGGTGGATGGGGTAGTTGTGACATCAGGCGACACGGTGTTGCACGATGGTGGCACCGATGTTCGGATTACAGGCGGATTTGACGCGTCAATCACGGGTAACGGTGAGGACAATGTTATTCATGTTGGCCGTGGTGACAATTCCGTAAATGGGGCCGGTGGCAATGATGTTGTGGTGTTTACAGGGGATCAGGCCGATTATCGGATCGACGCGATGCCCGCCGGAGAGTGGCACATTGCCGATCAACGGATTGCGCCAGGCAATGATGGCGCGAATACGGTCGTGAACGTTGAACAGGCGGAGTTTTCAGACGGCACGCTGATTTTGGTTGATAGTTCCCAGACCGCTGGTGTGGTGCATGATCTGTCAGGCGCCGCACAGCAAAATCTATTGCTTCACTTCACAGCCGGTGATGGGACGGTCTATGCCGTCTCCACAGATACTGACGGACAGTTCGCGACGAGAATACCCGCCTCGAGTAATGGGCATCTTGACGTTGCGCCGGGGACCGTTTCGGCCGATGGACTTGGGGTCAGCGATGCTTTGAACGTGCTTCGGATTGCCTTGGATTTGACGCCTGATTTCGGACCGGCCCAACCGCTTGATCTGATTGCGGCCGATACTGATGGAAACGGTTCGGTCGGCGTCTCGGACGCGCTGGATATTCTGCGTGCGGCCGTCGGGCTGGAGGCGGAAGGCGCGGGCCGCGTGGTGCTGTTTGATGCAGACCTGTCAATACCGCCGATGACAGCGGACACGGTGGAATTCGAAAGCGGTGTGAGTTTTGCCGCCAATGACCAGCCGCTTGATTTGAACCTTCAGACGCTGGTGTTGGGCGATCTGGGCGCGACCGCCGCCGTCTGAGCCGTAAGCCTAGGACCATCCGTCAATGGATCCGGGGAGGATGGCGAGAACATCCAGTTTATCAGGCACCCCTGCCGAGAAATCCACGCCAAGGCCAAGTTGCAGCGGTGTTCCCGTATCAATGGCATGTGCAGCCTCGTTTTGTGGGTCGACAAACCGCCACTCGGGTGGCTGCCCCACCCCAATGGCAAAGCGCAGGACACCCAAGGCATCGGACACCGAAACACGGCCATTGCCATCGAAATCCGCAGCCGCCAGATCATCGAGTGTAGCTGCTCCTGCAGCAGGGTCCAAACCAACCGCAATGCGCAAGATATCCAGCGCATCGGCAACGCCGACATCTGGGTCGTCCTGAAAATAGGAACGCCCAATAGAGAGCCAACCCGTTTCACCGTTCAGCCCTGAAAGATCAAACCTGCCGACCGGATCAACTTCGATATGCCGGAGTGTGCCATCGTCGGACTGAAACGACATGTTCGCCCCCTCAATGGCAGGATTAGACTGAGACGGCGTCAGCGTGACGTCTAACCAGCTAAGGTGCGTGTTTGGGGCCGTGCCGGTGTTATCGCCTTCCTCGTCGCCACCTGAACCGTCCGTCGCCGTTGCACTTGGGAAATAGGCGATACGATCCGGCCAATCGAAGACAGTCGCAAACAGCGCATCGCGATTGAGCGGTGCACCGTCGAAGCTTTCGAGGGTGATCACCTCGTTGCGATAGGTGATCCGGGCACCAGTTTCGGTTTCGAGGATGGACAATTGCCCCGGATCCCGAAGCATGGCGAAATCAGAAAGATCAAGCGTATCGTCGGCCGGGTTGAAATCCGTGATATGCACGTCACCGCCTTCGTGCTGCAGAACAAAAATATCACGCCCTTCACCACCCGTCAGGCGTGCCCCATCGGGACCGGCGACCAAAATGTCATCCCAGGGGGTGCCGATCTGCTCATAACTGCCGGAAAGAAGATCTCCGATTGTGGTGAGCGGCACTGAAAGATGTGTAAGGCCGGCTGTGTCCTCGGTGGCGGCGTAAACATGAAGGGCATCAGCCGCTGTGGAAACCGACAAGCTGTGAATGCCGGACAGGCCGCCAAGGGGCCCATTTGCGAGGCTGTCCAGGTGAACAAGACGACCGTCCGGTAACACGGTGAACATCGAGATGCCGCTATCACTGCCTGCTGCAAACACGAAAACGCGCTCCTGCACTTGGGCAATGGCGATGTCTTGAACATCGGCAAAACGCGTGGTGCGCGTGTCGATGACATGATCGAGCGTTTGAAGTGTTCCCGTGGTATCCACGGCCAGAACACTCAGCGACCCGCTGCCTGCAGCAGCCACGATCGCAAATGTCTGGGTATAGGCGGTGACCGTCTCGATATCGGTTGGCTCCGCAATACCAAGCCCATCCTCGATACCAAGTGCGACAGTCGGACCAGAGGGCCGCCAGAATGTGATTGTATCTGTCGTTTTAGATACACCTAGTAAAGATTGCCCCGCAGATGTCACGGGCCCGAATGCCAGTGCTGACGTGGCCGCATCAAGGCCAGTTGCCAGCGGCGTATCCGGTGAGGCGAAATCGAAAATCGAAACTTGCCCGTCAAGCGTTTGCGCTGCGAACAGCATAGCGTCTTGATTTCCGATCATTGGCCCGATGCCATTCAGGCTTGCAAGCGAAGATGACAGGGCGATCGGTATAATTAGGCCGCCTGAGGTGACCTCAAATGCTTTGGCGCCTGTGATTCCGGTTCCCAAAGCAACCGATACACCAGTGCTGGAGAGATTGAATGGGGCAAGGCCCACCATCTGCGGCACCATCAGCCCGGACTGAAAATGGACGCTGTCCAATAGTGTGGCGGTGCCGCTGTTGGATAAACCATACACGGCAACTCCGCCGTTCTGGGGCGCTGTTGGATCTTGCGCATCCGCCCCCGCCCCGGCAGAGGCCGTGAACAGGAAGCTACTATTACCTAGATTGAAAACAGATAACGCGCTGATGGCGGTGTCCAATTGCGCGTCATTTGTTGCAACCCTGCCGTTCAGATGCACTTGCATCCTGCCCACTCCGGTACGTCATTAACCTGACATCAGACTGGCCGCAGCCTTGGGTTGGGGTCTGGCGCAACTGTGAAGCAATTGAGGACATTGCCCCGCAATCAAATCAAATGAGATGAATATTTTCAGTTATTTAGGTGTAAATGCGTGTCCAGGCGCCGAGCCGGAACGCGGTGTTGGCGTGAATGGGACAACGAAAGTAAGCGTCAGTGGCTGAGGCGCCGAAGCCAAGATTGTATGAAAGGGCCTCGGTATGAATTCACAGGGTGTTTTGCAGCCCAATGTCAGTTTGCATTAGCGAAATATACACTTTTAAATTGAATACCTGTATGCAAGAATTCAGAAGCGCTTGAGCAACTAAGAGGGTATCGTGGCACATCACCGTAAAGAAATTTCCAGCAAAGTCGTCACAGCCAAAACCGTTGCGGATGAAGGTGAGCGTAAAACCTTCGTGGCGCGATGGATTACCCGTCAGATGGCCAAGATCAAAGCAGGTGGATCATTGACCGGCGCCGTTTTGGCGTTGCCTGCCATAGCACAAGCACAAGCTGGCCCAGATTTTGTCAGCGCCGGGTCGATTGACGGAGTGACAGGCGCACAGGCAATGGGTGATGGAACCGCGCGCCTGACCATGCAGAATGGCAGCACAATCAGTGTTCCGGGGGGCGATTTCGCGGTTGGTGCTGGTGGTCAGCTTATGGTGTCGGCCCGGATCGTCGAGGTCGCAGCCGAGGTTATGGCCGCAGGTGCGGGCGCGGGTGTCGGCATAGGTGCCGGGGCTGTCGCTGCTGGCGCTGGCGTTGCTGGTGGCGCGTTGGCCATGGGCGGCGGAGGTGGCGATGGTGGCAACGACGCAGCTTTGTCATCGTTATTGAGCCAGTCTGGCACACCGCCGACAGTGTTGAATAATAGTGCGGTTCTGAGCGCCAACGGGATTGGCAGCAACGCCATCGCCTACGAGTTGCCAGAGGGAACGCAGCAAGTTCGCGTGACCTTTGACGATGGCAGCGAAAATCCACGCACGGAAACTGTTGCTGTCGATGGTGATGGCAATTGGGTTGTGCCGCTTCCCGATGGCGAAACACCAGCTGATTTGCCGCAGGGCGCCTCGGACATCACAATTGTCGCGCTTGATGGTGAGGGCGAAGAACTTGGGGATAAGACCATCGGTGTCGTGATAGACACTTTGCCGCCAGCCCTTGAGATTACCGGCGTCGACACCGGCGAAGACGAGGTTTTGAATACCGCCGAACAAAGCCAGCCTCTGACAGTCACAGGAACCTCGGACGCGGAGAACGGTCAAGAGGTGACCGTAACGGTGAATGGCGTCGAATATTCAGCGACAGTCCGGGATGGTGCGTGGACCGCTGATGTGCCCGCTGAGGATCTTGCAGCACTGCCCGATGGCGCAACGATTGATGTCTTGGCAAATGTCACCGATGCGGCGGGCAATCCGGCGGAGACAGCATCAACACGTTTTGACACGGATTTCGGCGCGCCGACAATCAACATTGATGCGGTGTCGGATGACAACCAAATCGGCCTGATCGATGTGCAAGGCGATCTGGAGGTGACGGGCGTCACCACAGCAGAGCCTGGCCAAACTGTGACTTTGGTCTTTAACGGTGTCGAATACCAAGGTGACGTTCTGTCCAATGGCGCGGTTGACGGTAATGCTTGGGCGGTCACAGTCCCACAGTCTGCGCTTCAGGCGGTTCAGGATGCCGCAGGCGAAGACGAGTTGGCGCAGGTGGAACTCAGCGCGTCGGTTTCCGATGCCGCGGCTAATCCATCAGACGCGGCCACATTGACGATTGATGCGGATTTCCGTGGGCCGTCGGTGGCGATTGATGCGATTGCTGACGATAACATCATTGACGCGTCCGAAAACGGGGCAAATGTGGCCATCAGTGGAACAACCAACAATGTGCAGCCGGGTCAGGTTGTCACAGTTTCGGTCAATGGCACAGCGCTGCAAGATGCCCCGGTGCAGGCCAATGGCAATTGGGAAACAACGCTTTTGGCAGCAGACGTGACGGGTTTGGCAGATGGTGGATCGTTTGCTGTGGAGGCTGACGTGTCTGACGCCGAAGGTGTGGCTGCGCCGACCGCTACGGTGCAGCTGGCAAAAGATGTGACCGCACCGACGATTTCTATCACGTCGGTGTCCGCCGGCTCTGTATATAACTTAGAGGACAGCAACGGCGATCTGGCGATCAGTGGCACCACTGATGCCGAAGACGATCAAGAGGTCACGGTTTCGGTCGCGGGCACTGATTTCACCACGAATGCCTCGGGTGGCGCGTGGAGCCTGACAATATTGAACGAGGATCTGCCAGCAATTTCCGACGGCGATACCGTGTCTGTGACAGCGGATGTGTCGGATGTCGCAGGCAACGCGGCCACGACCGCCACGACCGGCTTCGATGCCGATCTGAGCGCACCGGAGATCACGATCACCGGCCCAATCGCGGATGACGGGACTTTGAACATCACCGTACAGACCGATGGGTTCACCCTTGCCGGCACCGCCGTCGGGGCCGAAGATGGCCAGACGGTCACCATCAATGTCGGCGGCACGAACTTTACGGAAACCGTTGACGGCGAAGCGTGGTCGCTTGATCTGACCTCAGGCGATCTGTCGGGCATCAGCGATGGCGATACCGTGTCTGTGACAGCGGATGTGTCGGATGCCGCGGGGAATGCGGCTGAGACCGCCACAGCCAGTTTTGATGCCGATCTGAGCGCGCCAGAAATCACAATTACTGGCCCTATCGCGGATGACGGGACTTTGAACATCACCGAACAGACCGATGGGTTCACCCTTGCTGGCACCGCCGTTGGGGCCGAAAATGACCAGACGGTCACCATCAATGTCGGCGGCACGGACTTTACGGAAACCGTTGACGGTGAAGCGTGGTCGCTTGATCTGACCTCAGACGATCTGTCGGGCATCAGCGATGGCGATACCGTGCCTGTGACAGCGGATGTGTCGGATGTCGCGGGGAATGCTGCGGATCAGGCAACCGCAAGCTTTGATGCCGATCTGGTTGCCCCAACCATTTCGTTCGCCGATCCGCCGCCTGCTGGATATGTTCTGACGCTGGCGGAATTGGCCGAAGATCCCATCGTTGGATTTGACGTGCTCACCGATGCACCGGACGGCACATCGGCAGACTTGCTGTTTCTCGATGACAGCGGGAGCGCGGTCTTGCAGAGGGTTTCTCATGTATCCGATGGTGGGACATACACTATTGACTTTTCAGGTGACGGCTTGCTGTCCGCACTTTCCGACCAGACCAGCTATACCGTAACGATCAATGTGGCGGATGATGCCGGAAACACGGACAGTGACAGTTTCGACATCGAAACCGATTTCAAGCCTACTGTAACACTCGATGATGTTGGCACAGACGGTGCGGTTGACCTGAGCGATCTGGAAAATGCATCTATCAGCGGCACAGCCCTAGGTGCCGACGGGCAGGAGGTAACTGTTACCTTTACTGATACTACGACGTCCACTGTGATCGGCACAGCGACAGGCACGATTTCCGCGGGAATATGGACGGCACCGGTTGGTGATGATGTGCTGGAGCAGTTGGAGGCCGGGAGCACCTATTTGGTTGCGGCAGATGTCAGCAATGCCGATGGGCGTGCGGCCGACACGGTTAGCCAGACCGTTGATGCGTATCTGGCATCTGAATTCGGGTATGTCGTTGCAGATGAATCCGGGGCTGATTTGACCGTCGCGGCGATCACCGGGGATACCTTCAATTCCAACGATGGCTTCCGCAGCGAGATCACGTTTGATCCAGCGGCTGCACAACACATTGCAGGAAGTTTTGCGGAAAACGGAGATCTGGATCTCTTTTTGGAAAATGAGGACGAGGCTGCGTCTGGCGAATTGATTGCTGGCGGGGGCACGTTCTCAACGCCGCTGCCGGAAGGATCGCAGCTTTTCACATTCGGGCTGACGGATCAGGGGGCCGGGCCGATCACTGTGCGGTTCGACAACGAAGTGGCTGATACCCCCAGTGGGTCCGCAGAGTTGATTGTTGGCACCGAAGGTGCGGATACTTTGACTGCGGATAAATTCGACTCATTTGTGCAGGGCCGTGGCGGTGACGATACTATTGACGTGTCTGCGTCTGGGTCGAATTTCGTGGTGTTCGACTCGCTACCAACAGATAATGGCACGGATACCGTTTTAGGCTTTACCAATGCCTTTGGTGACCAGTTCGCTGACGAGATCGCCTTTATTGGTGCGATTGATCTGAAGGGCGACGGTGATGTCGTGGAACCGCTGGCCGATGGCAGCGCGGTTGGCGCGAACACTGGGTTTGTCATTTTCACAACGGCTCAAACCTCGGTATCAGCGTCGGATGCGTTTGACATGTTGAGCGGTATCGGTGCCAATGAAAGCTTCTACCTTATGGCAGGCGATGGAACTGATGCAGAACTGGCATTGGTGTCCACCGATGGTTCCGGCGCGGCCAGTTTCGACACCATGGCCAATTTCGAAGGAGTTGGCGGATTGGATCGAATTAATCCGGATCAAATCCTGCTGCCTGATCCGACAGGAGCAGTCCCCGCGTAGTGTATCCAATCACCGGAGCGAAAGAATGTGGGCCGTTTGCGGCCCATATTTTTGAGAAGAAAAAACCTGTGCAGATGGCAATGACAGACAGCGTGCAACCTGATGTGAGTGCCGTTCCGGTCAGCCCGGAACGACATGGCGCGCGACGTTGGCGGCGCTTTACGTCTTATGCTTTTGCGCGGCACCTGCGAGATGTGTCTGTTGTGCTGGCCGAGATCGAGCCTGCGGCAAGTGCCTTCCCGCTGGTCTTCAAACAGGACACAGAAGGTTGGGACGTGCTGGCCCTGTTGGCGACATCAGACAAAGCGCGCGGCGTTTTTGTGACGCCCGAGGGAAAGTGGCGCGGAACATATGTGCCCTCGGGCCTGCGGGCCTACCCTTTTGTCGCAGAAGCGGTCGGCGGCGATGGGCAAAATATCTTGATGATTGATGAAAGCAGCGGCCTTGTCACCGATAACCCCCAAGACGAGCCGTTCTTCGAGGAAGACGGCCAAGTGGCACAGCCTCTTGCTCAGGTGATTACTTTTTTCCAGACGCGAGCGGCCTCGCAAAAGGAAACGCGCGACGCAGCCAACGCGTTGGCCAAGGCTGGCGTTTTGACCGAACTGACCCCGCTGCGGGGCATGACGCCCGAGGATACGGCAGGCTATTGCATGGTGGATCAGGCCAAACTTGCCGCGCTACCTGACCACTTGATTTCTGATCTCTGGGGCATTGGTGCGTTGCGTTTGGCGCAGGCTCAATTGGTGTCAACGCACCATCTGGGCTGGATCACGCGGATCGCGGCTGCTGGTTTGGGCGACACCGACCACAAGGCAGTGCACGCACAAGACACGTCGCCACCGCAGACTGTTGCCACTTTTCTATCAGCGCTGGCGGACGCGCAAGCCGCCGAGACAAGTGAGCAGGAATGACACGCATTGCTCCAATGACTATCGCACGCAACGGTTTTGCAGGCATCTTACTGCTGGTTCTGGGCGCATGTACCGACGTTCCACAATTGGAGGATGTCGCGGCCACCATAGCGCCCGGCACGCCCGGTCTTGGGGCGGATCGAGTATCAAATGCGGTCGCAGATACGACTTATGGTCAAGCCATCGCTGATGCGACACGTAACAATCCCACGCTGACCCAAGCCGCTGCCGCCATCCGGGCCGCTCAGGCCGAAGAGCGGGCGGCAGATGGCGCCTTCAAGCCAGAATTGTCTGTGGGTATCGGCGCGGAATCGCGGATTGTTCGCGGTAGCGCCGATAGCAATGTGTCGCCTTTTGCCCGGGTGTCGCAGCTTGTTTATGACGGCGGCGCAGCCCGGGCAGATCTTAGCGCGGCACGCGCGCGTGTTCTTGAAACCCGCGCCAGCCGCATCGAGAACGCATCGTCGGCGGTGTTGGCCGCCGTGGAAGCGCATTACAATCTGGTCAGTCGCCGGAAATTTCTGGCATTGTCGAACGACAATCTGCGCATACTGCAACGCATTGCCGATCAGATTGATGAGCGTGCGGCACAGGGCGCTGGATCGTCTGCCGACCAGTTAACAGCCAATAGCCGTTTGGCCGATGCCGAAACACAGCTTGCCGATGCGCAAGGCAGTCTTGACCGGGCGCAAGCCCAGTATTCACGCTATTTTGGTGACCTTCCAGATCGCCTCCCAAGGGCGAAAAAAGCACCGGCTTTACCATCCCAAGACGATAAGAATTTGCGTTTAAGCCCACGGTTACGGGCCGTCGAAGCCCGGCTGCGCTCCGTCGAAGCCGATCTGAGTGCGGCCCAGGCCCGCAAGATGCCCAGTGTCGAATTGGGCGCAACGGGCCGACGCGCCTCGGGCGGAGGCGGTGACATCGGATTTGATCTATCGGTCAGCTACAGCCTCGATACCCGTGGTCAGCGGGCCGCAGCAGTTGATGCCGCGCAGGCGCGCTTGGACGGTATTCGGGCGGAGCGTGATCAATTGATGCGCGATGTCCAAGAGGCGCTGGCCTTTGTTCGTTCGGATCAACGGGCGGGGCAGGCGCGTGTGGCGGCAGCACGCGCGGCTGTGGCATCAAACAAGGCATCAGTCGAAGCGGCGCGAGAGCAGTTTGGCATCGGGCGCCGCAGTCTGATCGACCTTCTGGACGCGCAAAGAGATTACGTGCGCGCCCAAGAGGTTTTAATTGCCGCTGAGCAAGACAGGTTCCTGACGGACTATGCGGTCTTGGCGCTGACCGGTGATATTTTGGATGTCTTTTCGGTCAACCTGACAGAGGTGCCCGAATGAGCGTTGAGAGTCCTCGTGTTGTGTCGCTGGGCCGTGATCAGGCAAGCAAATCGGATGAAATCACGCCGCTGGAGGCGTGTATGCTGCATGCCGCCGCGCATCTGGATCGCCCGATGACACTGGCCGCGTTGCATGCGGTTCAATCTTCGGAGGAAGAGGATCGGCTTGGAGTGCGTGAGGTCATCACAGCAGCCGAACGTGCGGGGCTGCAGGCAGCATTCGGCGCGCGTAAACTGCATGCGTTCGACAGCACACTGACCCCAGCCATCCTCCTGCTTCAGGATGGGCGTGCCGTGGTGCTGCATGGGTTGGGCGTGGGTGAGACACTGGCCATCCACGATCCGCTACTGGGTGAGGGGATTGGTCAGATGTCCCGCTCGGATCTGGAACAAGTGTATACGGGCTATGCCATTCTTTTGCGGCCCGAGCATCGGGATGATATCAATGCCAATATTGATGGCCGCAGAGGGCATTGGTTCTGGTCGGCTTTGGCTGCAAACAAGTGGTCGTATAGTCAGGTTCTGTTGGCGGCCATACTTGCCAATTTTCTTGGGCTGACGACCTCGATCTTTATCATGGTCGTGTATGATCGCGTTTTGCCGAACGAGGCCACGGAATCCTTGATCGCACTGACGCTGGGTGTCGGCATTGCCCTGTTGTTTGATTTCCTGATCAAGACATTGCGGGCCGGGTTTATCGACCGCGCCGGTCAACGCGCCGATTTGCTGATGGGCCGCCGAATTTTTGATCAGCTTTTGGACTTGCAGATGAAGGCCCGGAAGGGATCCACCGGGGCGCTGGCCAGCACATTGCGAGAATTTGAAACGCTGCGCGATTTCTTTACCTCGGCCACATTGGTTGCGGTTGTGGACCTGCCGTTCATTTTTCTGTTCATTTGGGTCATTTACCTGATCGGCGGACCCTTGGCATTGGTGCCCGCATTGGCCGTGCCAGCCGTTCTATTTATCGGCTTGGCCGTGCAGCCCGTTTTGGCCCGCATGGCCGAGAAAAGTTTTGCCGACGGGCAATCAAAGCAAAGCGTTCTGGTGGAAACGGTTTCAGGACTTGAAACCATAAAGGCCTCGGGGGCCGCCAGACAAATGCGTGCCCGATGGGAAGAGGCGATAAAGCGGCAATCCGAGCATGGTTTGCGCAGCCGCGCCGTGACCCAATTTGCGATGAATGCAACCGGATTTGCGCAACAGGCCGCACAGGTCATGATCGTGTTTTACGGCGTGTTTCTTATCACCGAGGGCTCTGTCAGCATGGGCGCTTTGATCGCGAGTGTGATTTTGACCGGGCGAACACTGGCACCGCTGGCCCAATTGGCACAGACCCTGACGCGGCTGAATCAGGCCCGCAGTTCATATCGCAGTATCGACGCGTTGATGCGCGCCGACAGTGAGCGCCCTGAAGGTCGGAATTGGTTGTCTCGTCCGCGTCTTGAAGGGCGTATCCAATTGGATGATGTGCATTTTGCCTATCCCGATCAGTTGGTAACAACCTTGAACGGTGTCAGCTTTACCATCGAGCCGGGGGAAAAGGTTGCGATACTCGGGCGTATCGGGTCAGGCAAAAGCACCGTTGCCCGTATGATCTTGGGCCTGTACGCGCCCGACAAGGGTGCAGTTTTGATTGATGGTACTGATATACGCCAAATCGATCCCGGCGATCTGCGGCGCAACGTTGGGTCGGTGTTGCAAGATGTCTGGCTGTTTTCCGGCACTGTCCGCGAGAATATTGCGATTAGCTCGCGTAATCTGCGTGACACCGAGATTCTTGAGGCGGCAAAGATTGCCGGTGTCGAAGATTTTATCGCGCGCCACCCGTTGGGATATGATTTGCAACTGGCCGAACGGGGTGAGGGCCTTTCAGGCGGACAGCGCCAAGCCATCACTCTTGCACGGGCATTGGCCGGCCAGCCGCCCATTTTGCTTTTGGACGAGCCCACAAGCGCGATGGACGTCCAAAATGAACGCGATGTCATTGAACGCCTGAAGACACATACCCAAGATCGGACGATGGTGATCGTGACACACCGCACCAGCCTTCTTGATCTGGTGGATCGGGTGATTGTGATCGAGGATGGCAAGGTCGCCGCGGACGGCGACAAGAGCATTCTGAGGCGCACTGCCACGCAGGGGCCGGGGGAGCAGAATGGCGCGTAACACCGATCTGGAACGCTTGGCCGCAGAAATGCGCGGGCGATCACCGGTGCGTGGCTCGATCTTGCTGTTCGCGATCTTGTTGTTTCTGATTGCAGTTGGTGTTTGGGCTGCGATCACCGAAATTGATGATGTCACGCGTGCCTCCGGGAGGATCGTCCCATCGGCGTCGGTGCAAGTGATTGAGGCGACAGAGCCAGGTGTTTTGCAGGCCTTGCATGTCAAAGAGGGTCAAGTGGTGGCCAAAGGCGATCTATTGATGGAGCTGGATGGCACCATTCTCGATAGCCAGCTGGATCAAGAACAGCAGCGCGCTTTTGGCCTGATGGCCCGGATCGAAAGATTGCAGGCAGAGATAGATGGCACTGCGCTGAATTTTTCGGATCAGCTGGTGAAGCATGCAGGCGATGTAGTGCGGTCAGAAACTGCGCTGCACCGTGGCCGCAAAGCAGAATTACAGGCCGAAATAGAGATTCTGGAGCGACAGCGCCAGCAACGCCAACAAGAATATGAAGAGGGGCTGGCCGATCGCCAGATCGCCCAATCGACATTGGTGGTTTTGGCTGAAGAGCGCGCGATGATGGCGCCTTTGGTCGAGCGGGGGATGGAACCCGCAACCACGTTGCTGTCGTTACGCCGGTCCGAAGCCGAATGGCAGGGCCGTGCGAGCCGGTCAGAGGCGTCCTTGGCTCGGCTAAAGGGAGCCTTGGAGGAGATTGATTACCGGACCCGCGCCCAAAAGGAGAGGTTTCGCGCGACCGCGTTATCGGATCTGGCCTTGGCCACGGCAGAACTGGCCGCGCTGCGCCCGGCGCTGCCGGCGCTGCAAAGCCGGGCAGAGCGGTCGCGGCTGATGGCGCCGGTGCGTGGGATCGTCAACCGGATACACCGTGCCACGATCGGCAGTATGGCGCGTCAGGGCGAAGAGCTGATCGAGATCGTGCCATTAGATGACAGCCTGCTGGTCGAGGCTCATGTGCGGCCAGCCGACATTGCGTTTCTTTACCCCGGACAGCCTGTAAAGGTGCAGATTACGGCCTATGACGCGTCGCGCTATGGCAGCCTGTCGGGTGAAATCGTTCGGATTGGCGCGGATGCGGTCACGCGATCCGAGCGTGACGAGGAGGAAGTGTTCGTGGTGGAAATCCGGACCACCGATACGATTCTTGATGCGGATGGGGTGGCGGTTGAAATCATGCCCGGCATGGTGGCACAGGCGAATATTCTGACCGGGCGAAAGACCGTTTTGGAGTATTTGATCCAACCCGTCATTCGTGTCAAAGACCGGGCATTTCGGGAATAAACATATCGGATAAAGGACCGTTCGCCATGGTTTTCAGGTGTTAACGGTTTGGCGGAATTCTTGGCTGAGCAAAGGCGCACGACGCTTTGAGACAGCGAAAGGAATTCAGATGTCCGACACCTCCCCGGCTCTTGGCCTGCCCTTCATCATGGCGTCACAGGCGCAAAAATACGTCACCCATAATGAAGCCTTGCGCGTTTTGGACGCGGTTGTGCAGCTGGCGGTGGACAGCCCGCCATTGGCAACGCCCCCGGTGGATGCTGAGACAGGGCAGCGGTTTCTGGTCGGTGATGGCGCAGATCAGGACTGGGCCGGGCATGATGGCGACATTGCCGTGCGTGAGGACAACGCATGGTTCTTCGTGACGCCGCAGCCGGGGTGGCGCGCCGATATTGTGCCGTCGGGACAGGTGTTGCGGTATGCGGACGGGGCGTGGACGGTCGAAGCGCCCGACCTGCAGAACCTGCCGGCGGTTGGGGTGGGGACAACGGCAGATGATATAAACCGCCTGTCGGTGGCCTCAGACGCCAGCTTGCTAAGCCATGACGGGGCCGGGCATCAGGTGAAGGTGAACAAGGCGTCAGAGGCCGACACGGCCAGTGTGCTGTTTCAGACCGGATGGTCAGGCCGCGCCGAAATGGGCACCACGGGCGATGACGATTTCGCCATCAAGGTCAGCGCGGATGGCAGCGCGTGGTCCACGGCCCTGAGCGTTGAAGCCGAAAGCGGCGCGCTGCGCACACCGTCGGGACAGACGTATTTCGATGATGTCTTTATCTTGGATGATCAGGTGTATGCGTTCGAGATTCCATGGTCCAACCCCGCGCGCATCCTGATGTGGCTGGCGGTGAATATCAGTGGTTACCATTACTTGTTGTCAATCACAGGCTCGATGACGGGCGCCAACAACTTTGCCCCGATGTTCGTGAACCCGCCGGGCAGCTTGAACTTCTACACTGGCCCACTGGATGGCACCACCGGCGCGGACGAGGCCTTGAACCTGTCTATTGAAGACGACAATGGCGTGCGGCGCATGTATGTCGAGAACCGGCTTGGATCGAACCGATTGTTCACGATGGCGACACTGGGGCGGTAATATGCAGGTTGCACCGACCGTCACGCATCGTCGGGCGTGAAGCGAAGTGTATCTGGATCGGCAAGGTGTTCTGTTATTCTGTCATAAGTCTGGAAGAAAACAGATCGCAACTCTTGCGCGGTATAGAGCTTTCCGGGCTTGGGTGATTGATCTGAAAGATCCATGCCTTTGAACTGGGCATTCGGGGTTCCTAAGTCCTGAAGGGTATTAGGCGGGATTATCAGATCAAGTGGTTCTTTTGACTGTTTTTCTGGTGGGGGCAGCTTGAACTCGGCGAGCCTCGAAATCCGCTGGGCCAATTGGACCAAAAGCCATTTCTTGGGATGGTTGAACGTAAAGAAAAGCTGTTGATACGTAACATGTTCAACGATCAAGTCCGAGATATGCACATCACATGCGGACTCTTTCAGTTTGAGGTTTTCAAGAGAACGCATAGCGATGCGAAGCGGATCAAATTCTGCGCTTAGAATTGGCCGCCCAAGCCGCAATATATACCATTCGTGAAGCAAGCGCAGATCATGATAGGCATCCAGTGGCCCCATAATTCGACCCAGTTTTGGGTGCGTCAGGTAGCGAAGGTAGGGCGTTTGCCCCAAGTAAAAGATATTGGGCCAAACTATAACTTTTTCTGGAAATTGTTGCTTGAGGGAGGCCGACCGCAAATGACTTGGCTCAAATGCGTCTGACGTGGCTTGCGCCAACACCAGATCGGCGTCGGCCAGTGTTTTTTCGTGTTCTTCACTGTCGTCTGAATTGGCCAAATGCAGAATAATTGGGTGCGACACATCAAGGTGGGTGTTGCTGCGCAAAATGTTGGCCAATGGCCGCGCCTGACAGTTTCCAATGACGGTTATTTTTGTCATGCGACAGTAGCGGCTTTCCAAAGGTGAAGGTCATCCGAGTTATGAGTGGCTAGTTCTTCATCCAGCGTTGATGCATTCTTGGGGCTCTCGACGGGGGCTGACACATTCGCCTTGGTGCTTTCCCATGTGAACTCAGGATAGCTGTCGTGCAGGCGGGTCGAGAGTTGGGCCAAGGCGTTGTCAAATGCCTCGACCCGGCCGATCACGCCGGTTTCGCGCAGTATCCCGATGGCTTGCAAAGCGCGGTCCAGTTCCGGGGCGTCGCCGGGGCACATGCTGGCCAGACGTGCGGTTTGGAAGTTGCGGCATTGGCGGTCATTCGGGCGGGCCAGCCGCGCGCGCGCATAGCCCGCAAGATCATGCTGTTTGGCCAGTTGCGCGCCCCATGTGTCGGCCTGTTGTTTCCGTTCGAACCGGTAGGCGGATTTGATCCGTTCGATCGGGTCGCGCAGCAGCACAATCGGCACAACCCGAACCCCGGCCACCTGCGGCACCGGCCCCAACATGGTATGCGAGGAATAGGCCACCGCATCCGGTGTGCTGTCAATCCAATCCGCCACGGCCCCGCTATTGTCACCGCCTTTGCCCTCGAATTCCGCTGTGACCCAGCCATCGCCGAAATTCTTCTGCAAAATGCGGTCCAGAGAGGTGCCCGCATTTTTGAACAGATGGTAATGAAGGATGATTGTGCGCATGGTGTCCTATTTG
>Ga0102929_1000480_pt1 | contig 23453 bp, 20 predicted proteins | sample SalPonR1_B_D2_MG_FD_78510 | JGI IMG/M metagenome (GOLD analysis project Ga0102929, IMG submission 78510) | Salt pond soil microbial communities from South San Francisco under conditions of wetland restoration - Salt Pond MetaG R1_B_D2_MG | ecosystem: Environmental > Aquatic > Marine > Intertidal... | reverse complement strand
GTGCCGTCGGCGTACCAGCGGATGTGCAGGTCGTCGGCGTCGTAGGAGACGTCCTTCACCTGCGTGAACGGCTGCATCCAGTCGATGCGCTCGGCCTGTTCGGCCCAGAAGGCCTCGTCGTCCGCCAGGGAACGGCGGTACATGTCGTCGTAGGTCTTCTCGTCGACGTACGCGCGCTCGCGGAAGTAGTCGTTGACCGGATAGACCTTGCTCATCAGCTCCCCTCCTCGATCAATGCGATGTCCCTGGTCGCGTCCCTGGCCTCGTCTCTGGCCGCGTGTCCCGCCCCAGTGTAACGGATGCGCGGCGCGGCGCTCAGCGCGCAGCCGCGGCCCGGGCCAGCGACAGCACCCGCCGGGCCTGCAGCAGGTGCGGGCGGTCCACCATGCGTCCGTCCAGGTCCAGCACGCCGGCATCCGGCGCCGCGGCGAACGCGTCGACGATGCGCCGGGCGTCCGCCACCTCGGCGTCCGTGGGCGTGAATGTCTCGTTGACCACCGTCACCTGGGCCGGGTGGATGGCGAGCATGCCCAGGAAGCCGTCCCGGCGGGCGGCGCCGGCGCGGGCGCGCAACCCGTCCAAGTCGCGGAAGTCGGTGTACACGGTATCTACGGCGGGCACCCCGGCGGCAGCCGCGGCCAGCACACACAGCGAGCGCACGGTCTGGAAGGTGGGCAGCCAGCGGCCGTGGCCGTCCCGGGCGCTCATGGCGCCGATGGCCGCGGACAGATCCTCCGCACCCCAGGACAGGCCGGCCAGGCGGGGGCCGGCTTGCGCGTACTCTGCGAGCCGGAACACCGCGGCCGGGGTCTCCGTGGCAATCGGCAGGATGCGCACGCTGCCCGGCGTCATGCCGGCGGCGGCCTCCAGCGAACCCAGCCAGCGATCCAGCCGCAGCACGTCTTCGGCGCCGCCCGCCTTGGGCACCACGATGCCGTCCAGGCCCTCGACCACCACCGGCGGCAGGTCGGCCCCGGCCGCACCGCTGCCGAGCCCGTTGATGCGCACCCAGCGCTCGGCCCGTCCCCGGGGCCCGGCCAGGAATTCGGCGGCGAGCCGGCGGGCCGTCTCGCGCCGCGAAGGCGCCACGGAGTCCTCCAGATCCAGGATCAGGGCGTCGGCGCCCGCTGCGTCCGCCTTCGCGAGCTTGCGCTCGCTATCGGCCGGCACGAACAGATAGGAGCGCATCAGGCGCCCCCGGGCTTGCGCAGCATCAGCGCGCTGCGCCGGCAGCTGCCCACCAGCACGTCGTCCTGATTGAAAGCCCGGTGGGCGAAGACCACGATGCCGTTGCCCGGCCGCGAGCGGCTCTCGCGCACCTCCAGCACCTCGGACTCCACCCGCAGGGTGTCGCCATGGAACAGCGGATGAGGAAACCGCACCTCGTCCCAGCCCAGGTTCGCCACCGTGGTGCCGTGAGTGGTGTCGTTCACCGAGATGCCCACCATGAAGCCGAGGGTCAGCGCGCTGTTCACCAGCGGCCGGCCGAACTCGGTGCCCTTGCAGTACTCCGCGTCCAGGTGGATGGCGGCGGGATTGTGGGTCAGGGCGGTGAAGAAGACGTTGTCCGCCTCGGTAATCGTGCGGCGAATGGGGTGGTCGAACCGCTGTCCGACGGTGAATTCTTCGAAATACAGACCAGGCATGGCGAAGAATGATAGCGCGCCCGCCCACCCGCGTGTAGGAGGGCCTTCAGGCCCGATCCGCTCTTGCTGACCAGTGCCCCGTCTATTGGCGTTGGCCCGCCATCGGGTGGACACCCGCTGACGGGCCCTTAGCCGAGAGGAATGGCGCCGATCAGCAGGCGCTGCTGACTGGCAGCCCCTTCATGCCCTCAAGGTCGTGGCCGTCATGCGGGGGTATCCGTCGTCGCAACCTTTTGTCGGGAGCAAGACGGATGCCCCCGCAGGGCGGCCACAGGAGAAAGTCGGGTCGGGCCTGAAGGCCCTCCCACATGCGGGTTACGAGAGTTCCTTCTCGTGCAGCCAGGCCGCGTGCTTCGGCGCGCGCTTCGTCTGCGACCACTCCTCCAGCATCGCCGGCGCCACTTCGCGCAGGCGCTCCAGCATCTCGTCGGAGGCGGTGTTGGCGGCGATCTCGAGGCGGTGGCCGTTCGGGTCGAAGAAGTAGATGGACTGGAACAGGGTGTGGTCGGTGGGCCCCACCACTGCCAGTCCCTCGTCCTCGGCCTTGGTCTTCAGCCGCAGGAGTTCGTCCATCGACTCCACCTCGAAGGCGATGTGCTGCACCCACGCCGGCGTATTCGGGTCCCGGCCCATCTCCGGCGAGTTCGGGATCTCGAAGAAGGCAAGGACGTTGCCCATGCCGGCGTCCAGGAAGACGTGCATGTAGGGGTCCGGCTCCCTGGTCGACGGCACCTCGTCCTCGGCGATGGCGAGCAGGAAGTCCATGTCCAGTACCCGCTGGTAGAACTCCACGGTCTCCTTTGCGTCACGGCAGCGGTAGGCCACGTGATGGATGCGTTTCAGACCCATGATGCCGCCCTCAGCCCGCGCTCGTTTCTTTCAGCACGCCGCGGCGGAGCTGGTCGCGCTCCATCGACTCGAACAGCGCGGTGAAGTTGCCCTCACCGAAACCCTCGTCGCCCTTGCGCTGGATGAACTCGAAGAACATCGGGCCCACCTGGGTCTCGGAGAAGATCTGCAGCAGCAGCCGCGTGTGGCCCTCCTCCGTGGTGCCGTCGAGCAGGATGCCCCGGCGCTTCAGCTCGTCGACCGGCTCGCCGTGGCCCGGCACACGCTCCTCCAGCATCTCGTAGTAAGTCTCGGGCGGCGCCGTCATGAACGGCATGCCGTTGGCCTTCAGCGCATCCCAGCTGGCGAGGATGTCGTCGGTGGCGAGCGCGATGTGCTGGATGCCCTCGCCGTTGTAGGCCATCAGGAACTCCTCGATCTGGCCCGTCCCCTCGGAGGCCTCCTCGTTCAGCGGAATGCGGATCTTGCCGTCGGGCGCCGTCATGGCACGGCTGTGCAGACCGGTGTATTCGCCCTTGATGTCGAAGTAGCGGATCTCGCGGAAGTTGAAGAGCTTCTCGTAGTACCTGGCCCAGAAGTCCATGCGGCCGCGATAAACGTTGTGGGTGAGGTGGTCTATCACCTTGAAGCCGCAGCCGGGCGGATGCCGCTCGACGCCCGCGAAGAACTCGAAGTCGATATCGTAGATGGAGTTCTCGTCGCCGCCGTAGCGGTCGACGAGGTACAGCGGCGCACCGCCGATGCCCCTGATGGCCGGCAGGCGCAGCTCCATCGGCCCGGTCGGGACGTCCATGGGCTGGGCACCGAGTTCCAGCGCCCGGGCGTAGGCCTTGTGCGCGTCATGCACCCGGAACGCCATACCGCAGGCCGACGGCCCGTGCTCCTCGGCGAAGTACCAGGCCGGGTGGTTCTTCTCGTTGTTGATGATGAAGTTGATGTCGCCCTGGCGGTAGAGCGTCACGTCCTTGGAACGGTGCTTCGCTACGGCGGTGAAACCCAGCATCTCGAATACGGGCTCCAGCACACCGGGCTCCGGCGAGGCGAACTCCACGAACTCGAAGCCATCCAGGCCCATCGGATTTTCGAACAGGTCTGCCATCGGGTCTCTCCCTCCATGCGATCGATTGCCATCTGTTATCCCGGCGGGCGGTCATTTTAGTTACATATGAAACCGACAGCAACAGCGCCAGCCCGGCGCTCCCGCCGAAGCGGTTTGCGAGACCGGCACCGCTGCCCCGCCGCCCCGCTGCCCCGCCCGCCGTCGCGCGGACTCTCGTCCGTTGGGCGTCGGCCTGCTATTGAGGCAGAATGCCGGCATCGCACCGATTCGGGAGGTAACCGGACATGCCCTCATTGCGCAACGTGCTACCGAGCCTGGGCTTCGCGCTGTCGGTATCCGTAACGGCACAGGCCGGGGATGCGGCCATCGCGGCCTGCGCCGATATCGAGGACCAGTCGATTCGCATCGAATGCCTGGAGGCAGCCATCAGGGTTCTGACGGCCGATGAAGCGAGCGAGGTTACCGGGACAGGGAGCACCGGCAGTCCGTCCGCGGCGGGCGAGCCGCGCGATTCGCCCGCCGCCGGGCCGGGCGCCGACCCGCAGGTATCGGTCCCTGCGCCGGTAGCAGGCGAGGCAAGGGTTGCGGGCGAAGCCGAAAAGACCCCCGCCGAACGCCCGGTCGAACGCCCGGCCAGCGCGCAGGACACCGAGCCCGCGGGCACGGAAGGACAGGCGCAACCGGTGTCGCAACTGGGCGCCGATCAGGTCCGCGCGCGCAGCGAGAGCCGTGAAGAGAGGCTGGCGCGACTCCAGTCGGCGAGCGGGCTGCGCGTCGCCGACTATTCCACCGTGCCTTTCCGGCGCCTGCAGGTGGAACTCGAGAACGGTCAGATATGGCGCCAGATCCAGGGGGATACCCAGCGGATTCGCGTTTCGCTAAACCGCAACCAGACCGTCGACATCGAGGAATCGGCGCTCGGCGGTTTCAAACTGCGTCTCAACGAGATCAAGCGCACGATCCGCGTGCAGCGGATACGCTGAAAAGACGGCGGCGGCCCCACGGGCCGCCGCCGGATCTCTCTGCCCCTCGGCGGGGCCGGACCGCCGGTCAGAACCGGCGGTTGGCGGTCAGGAAGAACCTGCGGCCAAAGAGGTCATAACCGGACTGTACGACGATGTTCAGCCGTGCCGGGCCCTCTCCCTGATTGATGAGCGGTGGCTCCTCGTCGAACACGTTGCGCACGCCGGCCGTGACCGACCACTCGTCCTGAAGGTAGGAAAGCGACAGGTCGTGGTACATCACCGAGTCGCCGAAACCGGTCTCGGTGCAGGGACCGTTACCGCCGCCCGGATCGGTCAGATCCAGCAGCACGTTGCAAGGGCTGGTCGTGCTGTTGTTCGACAGCGTGATGTCGTCCGGATCCTGATCGAACTCACCGATGAATCGCGTGCGCCACAGGAACTCCCAGTTGCCGTAGGCGATATCCGCCCGCGCAATCCAGGACCACTCGGGCCGGCCGACCTCGCCCACACGGTCGTCGATCGGAGCGGTCGGCTCGAGCTGTTCCTTCAGCTCCGCCTGGTGAGTCGCCGTGAGGCTGAGAGAGACGTCATATGCACGTCCGCCGAAACTCAGCGAGTCCATGTACCGCGCGTTGATGTCGAAGCCCTTGGAGGTCACCAGGCCGACGTTCACGAAGGACGAGTCCACCAGCGACACCGTGTTGTTCGCCGGATTCACGCCGCGGCGCACGACCCGGTCGCACAATGGGCTGACGAGACCGGGCTCGTCGTTGTAACACCGGTTCAGGATGTTGGCGGCGTCGAGTTCCTCCACCGTGTCCTCGACCTCGATATCGAAATAGGTCAGCGAGAAGTCGAAGTCGAAGGCGTCGGTCCAGGGCTGGGACAGCACGATGCCGGCGGTGTAGGAATCGGAAGTCTCGGCTTCGATCTCGTCGGAACCGCCGGTCTGCGTCGGAATTGCCACGTTGGCCTGCAGCCCGAGCGCGGTCGGATCGACACCGTCGGCGTTGCAGTTATCCAGAACGATCTGGGGACGCGTTTCACCCGCCGGATCGTAGGTATTGCCCGGGCCGATCGCCGTGGTCGGGACCACGCACGGGTCGTTGACGCCCGCGATCGTGCCGGTCTGGCCGGCCAGGAACTGCTCGCGCAGATTCGGCGCGCGGAAGGTCGTGCCGAAGGTCGCGCGGAGCCGGAGCCAGTCCAGCGGCATGAAATCCGCCTTTACGGAATAGGTGAACTCGCTGCCGAAGTTCTCCTCGTCCGTGAACCGGCCCGAGAGGTTCATGGTGAACATGTCGGAGAACGGAACCTCCGTCTCCAGATACACCTCCCAGAGCGAGGTCTCGCCGACGGTATCGGCCTCCTGATCCGGATTCTCCGAGGCCGACAGGGCCTGGGCGCGCACGATGTCGTTGGCCGAATCGATGGCGTTCTCGCGCCACTCGGCGCCGAGCACCAGGCCGACCGTGCGGCCGTTGAACTCGAACAGGTCGCCGGTGACGAGGCCGGAGAGATGAGTCTGCGTCAGCTCCGTCGTGTTGATCACGTTGCCGAACAGGAAGTCGGTTTCCTCTTGTGTCGCAAACTCCTTGGTACCGCCGGTCGTCGTGAACAGCGAATCCGCGAACCAGTCGACCACCACACATTCGGCCGGCGTCAGGAAGCCGAAGCTGAGTGCCGTGCGGGGCAGCCCGCAGACCGCGTTGCCGTCGGCATCCAGGCGCAGCGTATCGAGGGACTCGCGGATGTGCGGCTCCAGGATACCTGCCTGCACCGAGGTGCCGGAGCTTTCCTCGAAACTCGCGAACACGTCGTAGACCCAGCCGCGCTCGGCCAGACCGCCGACGCCGATATCGCCCTCGAGGCCGGCGACGAAACGCATATTGTCTACGTCAGTCTCCCGCCGCTGGCTCAGCTCCTTCAGTGTGTTCACGGGCAGCGCGTCCTCGTCGAACGGGTTCAACGGGTTGTCGACCAACACCGGCGCGCCGTCGCCGTCGACGATGATGTTGCCGTCCGCGTCTTCCTGCGGGATCAGCGCCGGCACGCCCGGGAACGCCTGCTCCGAGGTGAAGATACCCGTGTTCTGGCGCTGGGCGTAGGAGGCTTCGATATACAGATTGTGACCGGGCACCAGCTCAAAATCGGCCGTTGCGTAGATGTTGATCCGCTCGAGTTCGTCCTGCAGCTGGGTGGCCAGCTCCTCGTCCTGCAGGTTATAGGGCGTATCGGAACCCAGCAGTTGCTGACCCGGTTCTGCGGGACGGCCGATGAAAGCTGCCGCACCGCTCTGGGTCGAGAACCCCGGCACGCCGATATCCGTCGTCCCGGGCGTCGAGTAGACGAAGCCCTGGCTACCGATGAATACCGCGTTGTCCGGACGCCGGTCGGCACACACGGAGACGGTTCGCCCGTCCGGCGTGGTCTCGATATCCCGCAGGCAGTCGTTGAAATTCGGACGGTCGCCGGCAAAGACGTGACTGCGGTCGAAGATCTCGGCCGCCAGGGTGAAGTTGCCCCGGTCGTTCGAGGCACCGCCGATGAAGCTCAGCTGATACTCCTCGCCGCCGTCTTCGGTGGGCTGGGAGCCGAAGGCCTGCACCTCGATGCCCTCCACATCCTGGCGCAGGATGATGTTCGCCACGCCGGCCACCGCGTCGGCACCGTAGATCGACGAAGCGCCGTCGGTGAGGATTTCGATGCGCTCGATCAGCGAACTCGGGATCAGATTCAGATCCGGAGCCACCGGTGCGCCGCGCACACCGGATGGTGCCAGGCGGCGTCCGTTGACCAGCAGCAGGGTGCGCTCGGGGCCGAGACCTCGCAATGCGACCGTGGCCGCACCCGGACCGCTGGCGGGCACACCTTCGACGGCGGCCGTCGTCGTGCCCGAATTGGTGGAACCGTCCAACTGCGGACCCGTCACGAACGGGGTCTCCGCAATCATCGAAGCCGCATCCACGTTACCGATGCGCACGGACTCCTGCCCGCCGATGACCTGTACCGGTGAGATCGTGGAGAAGGCATCGCGGCGGAGCTTCGAGCCCGTCACCACGATCTCTTCCACTTCGGCGGCCTCTTCCTCTTCGTCGGATTGCGCCAGTGCCGGCGCACCCGCCATGAGCGGCAGGGTCAACCCTGCCAGCAGTGCAGCGCGGCGGAACGAATTCGAACGCCGGGCCTGCGATCCTGGATATCTAGTGGACATATTGCTCCCCCATCGTCGTCGGCTTCATTGGTCGGATTTCGCGCCAGAGCGGAATCCGCATCACGGTCGGCACCGCGAGGCAACAACCTCTCGCTGATCCCCCACTGCGCCGCAACTTCTTCTTTTCACCGGATATTGCACGGCCGGGCAGTCGCATGCAAATCTTTGTGGCCAAAAAGACGAGACCAGGAATTGAATTCGCGGCAGATCAGCGCAAAAACTCTTTTATAACAGTTATTTATCGCGCTATATCAGGCGTTGCTTATTCGCTACATCACGTCATTTATGCGATCGAAGACTGAGCGGCTTGCGGTGTTACGCCCCCGATCCGGAACGCTGCCGTTCCGCCGAGCAGTCGAGCCTGAGAGCAGTCGGGCTGAGCGCAGTCGGGCTGAGAGCAGTCGGGCCTGAAGGCCCTCCCACATCAGCCGTCGACGTTGCGGCCGGCGTCGAGGACGCGGCGGAGCAGCGCGGCGCGCTCCTCCGCGGCAGCGGCGACGGCGTCGCCCGTGGGCTCCCAGTTCTCCAGGGCCTCCCCGTCGACCACGCCGCTTTCGATGAGGAGTGCTTCCAGGGCCGCGACCCGCTCGCGCAGCACCCAATGCTCGCCGAGCAACGCGGTCAGCATCGCCAGCAGCCGGTCCGCCGCCGGGTCCTCGAAGAAGGCCTTGCGCCCGCCCTTGACTTCCCGGCTCAGTGCCTCCCGGCTCAGGGTCTCGTCCGCCACGGCTCAGCGCCTCGCCCCGAAGGCGTACCACGTGATGACGTCCGACAGCCGGCCCGTGTCTTCGTCGAAGGCGGCGTCGGCGGAGATGGCCGCAGCGAAGGTGTCCTCATCCACGTAGCCGTAGCGGGGCATGACCGCCTCGAAGAACGCCTGTTGCGCGAAGCCCGCGCCGGTGCAGAGTTCCTCGTAGTCCTGGTCACGGAAGCCCTTGTAGTAGGGCTCGTTGTTGTAATAGCTGTCCCAGTCCAGGTAGAAGCCGTCGTAGGGCGCCGTGGCCGAGTTCGGCGGCAGTTCCATGTTGATCAGCACCCCGCCGGGCCGCAGCACCCGATGCGCCTCGGCCAGGAATGCCCGGATGGACTTCAGCGGCAGCTCGTGCAGGAACATGGAGGAAAACACCACGTCGAAGCTCGCGTCCGGAAAGTCGAGCGCTTCCGCCACCTGCTGATGGAAATGCACCGTCTCGCCGAGCGCCTGGGCGCGGGCGTGAGCGTAGCGCAGGCAGGGCGCGGCGATGTCGACGCCGTGCACCTCGGCGTCCGGGAAGGTGCGTTTCCACGGCACGGTGTTGTGGCCGATGGTGCAGCCCACGTCGAGAACCTTCTCCGGTTGCAGGTCCGGGCAGCGCAGGCGCACGAAATTGGCCATGGACAGGCCGATGTCGTCCAGGTGCTCGCCCATGACGCCGAAGGCGAAGACGTTCAGGCCGTTGTCGTAGATGGCGCCCGCCACGGCGTCGTCGCCGCCCCGGGAGGTGTGGTAGTTGCCCGGCATCAGATGCACGTCGACGGCGGTGGCCGAGCGCGGCAGTTCCAGCGCCGGATCGAGTTCGAGCGTGCCCTCGGCCCGTGAGCGGTCCGCAGCCATCTCCGCGCAGCGCCGGTTGAAGGCCGCGACGTCATCCTCCAGTTCGTCGATGACGGCGTTCCATACCGCCTCCTGGGCCGTGCAGCGCAGGCTCGAGTAAAAGCGGAATTGCGCATGGGGTTTCAGCGCGGCGTGCACCTCCCCGGCGTTGGCCGGATCCCGGTCGTGCTCGGCGCGGAAGGCGGGCAGTACGTCGTTCTCCCAGGCCTGCTTCATGGACTCCGCCACGTCGGTGAGCACGTGGGCGCGCAGCGAAGAGACGAACCGCTCGCGGGCGCGCTCGTCCCGGGACTTGGAAATGTCGAGGCCGTGGCCGAGACGGGTATCGATCATGTTCGCTCCCCCCTTCGCTGAACGGTCATACAACCGCGGAAGATGCTATCACAGCGCTGATATCGGGCCTGAAGGCCCTCCCACCGTCGCTGATATCGGGCCTGAAGGCCCTCCTACCGTCGCTGATATCGGGCCTGAAGGCCCTCCTACAGCGGTGGTGGGCGGCGGCTGTCCTCGTACATGCGGATGAAGAAACCGCGGATGGCATTCCCGGCCTCCGCGCGGGTCATCAGCCGCTTCTCCTCCATCAGCTTCGCCATGTCGGCGATGGAGCGTCGCCCGTCGATCATGCTCATGATGAACGCGTGCACCCGCGTCGAGACGGCCTGCACGCGGAAATCCTCCAGCGCCGGCACGGGCTCCGAGCCGGTGACCAGCCAGTCCGGCAGCGCCTGGTGCCGTGGCGGCCGCGCGGCATCGGCGCTCTTCTCCGCCACCACGGTGACCACCCGCTCCCGGCGGCCGTGGCGGCTGGCCGGCGAGTCCATGTAGGGGATCTCCCGCTCCGCGACCGACGGTTCGCCGAAGCCCGCCTGCGCGATGATCTCCAGCGCCTCTTCCAGGCTGTAGTTCTCCGCCGGCGACGGGGTGCGGAAGGCGGCCGAACCGAACCATACCCAGCGGCCGCCCTCTGCCAGCAGGCGGTTCCAGCGCGCCGCCTGCACGGCCAGGTCCTCGGGCAGCACGTCCACCAGCCAGGGCGTCACCACGGTGTCGAAGGCACCCTCCGGGAACGGCGGCCGGAGGGCGCTGGCAAGCACGTGATGCAGGCCGGGCCGGGCCGCTGCCGGCGCGGCCAGCTGCCGGGCCACCGCCACGTCCGCCGCGGTGCGGGGCGCGATGGGGAACTCGTGCAGCGCCACCGTCTCGCCGCCACAGAGCCTGGCGGCGGTCAGCACCAGCAGCGGGTTGAAATCCAGGGCCACGGTGTGCCCAGCATCCAGGGACTGGTGCAGGTCGTAGGCCAGTCGGCCTGCCCCCGCGCCCGGCACCAGCAGCCGGCCGGGCGCCTCGCCGGCCAGCGCCTCGCTCACGGCCTCCAGCGACTGGCGGTTTTCCTCGTCGCCCCAGGCCCAGTCCCGGTGGATGTTCGAATAATAGGCGGTGAGGCCGACCTCCGTCGGCAGCCGGGTGCGCAGCGCCAGGTAGGTCTCGTAGGTTGCCTCGGAGGCACCCGCCCCCAGGGGCGCCAGCAGCGTCTTCAGCTCCTCCGCGTGGGCGCGCCAGGCCCCGATTTGCCGCCGCAGGCGTTTTTCCGTGGACGCGAGCAGACCGCCCTGCTCCAGCGCGGTCGCCGCTGCCTGCTCGTCCCGGGCGATATCCGCCAGCGCGAAGTCGAAGCGCTGGCGCCATTCGGCCAGGGCCGTGTCCGGGTCGGCGAACAGCCAGGGCACGCCTTCGAGCAACGGGAAGGCCGTGCGGCATCCGGGACAGCCGAGCGCCGCGTCTTGCCGCTGCAGCGGCTGGTCACAGCGCGGGCAGGCCAGCAGCGGCGGCAGTATCGGTTCGGATGCCATGATCAGCCGCCCTCCGCGACGATGCGCTCGGCCAGCAGCCGGCCATTGCGCACGCAGTCGTTCATGGCGATGCCCCGGTAGGCGTTGCTGTTGAGATACAAACCCCGGTGGCTGGCCAGCCGCTCGAAGATGGCGTCCACCCGTGCGACGTGACCCGGCGCGTAGCTGGGTATGCCCCGGGGCCAGCGCTTCACGTAAGTCACGTCCGGCTCGGCGGTCACGCCCATGGTGGCGCGAACGCCCGCGAGCGCCGTGCGCACGAGACCGTCTTCGTCCTGATCGACCAGCTCCGGGTTGCGCTGGCCGCCGATGATCATGCGCAGGATGCGGCCCCCTTGCGGCGCGCGGTCGGAGAATATGCTGGTGTCCCACAGCACGCCGAGCACCGGCAGCTTCGCGCCGGTGGTCGTCAGCAGGCCGAAGCCGGCGAGCTCCCGCTCGAGTCGGTGGTAACCGAGACCGACGACGGCCACCGGCGAATAGTCGATGGCGCCCAGGCGCTGGCCCAGCCCGGCGTCGAGGTCGCTCACCATGTCTGCCGCGGCGTACGACGGCGAGGCGATGACCACCCGGTCGAACTCGCACGTGTCGCTCGGGGTGCGGACCACGTAGCGGCGGCCGTCACGCAGTACCCCGGTGACCGGCTCGCCCAGCCGCCATTCCGCGTCGATGACCCCGTGCAGGTGTTCGATCAGCGCACTCACGCCGCCTTTGAAACTCATCAGGATGCCGCCGGGGCCGGGCTCCTTCTTCCGCTTGGCGAGCATGCCGCGGAACAACCCGCCGTGCTCGCGCTCCAGCGCCACCACCAGCGGGAAAGCCGCCTCCACCGAGACCTTGTCCGGCGTGGTGGCATAGATGCCGGCCACCATCGCGTCCAGGAAGACGTCGGTGAAGCCCTTGCCGAGGCGGCGGTAACCGAACTGCTGCAGGGTCTCCGGCCCGGTCTTCCTGCGCCGGGGGATCAGCGGCTCCATGGCCACCCGCAGCTTGGCCGGCCAGCCGATCAGCTTCGTCTTCAGGAAGGCCGGCGGGGATTCCGGCAGAGGGTGCAGGCCGTCGGTGTAGACGAACCGGCGCCGGGCATCGTCGGAACTCGGCAGCAGCAGATCCCCGGCGCCCGCGTCGTCCACCAACTGCTGACTATCCGGCTTGTTGGAGAGGAACCCATTGCCGCCGGCCTCGAAGCGGAAGCCCGCCACGTCCGCCGTGTGCATGGTGCCACCGGGGACCGGCTCGGCGTCGAATATCGTGAGTTCCCGGTCCGGCCGGGCACGCTGGAGGTAGAAGGCGGTGGTCAGGCCGCTGATGCCGGCCCCGACGATGGCGATCTTCATAGTGCGGGAGTTTCCCCGAGGGCGCGCCGGGACACAAGGAAGCCGCGGTCAGTGCCGCGCCGGGACCGCCGCCGCCACCGTCCGTAACGCGCCGTAGTCCGCCAGGCCGAACGGTCCTGCGATCTCCTCGGCCCAGATGCGCGCGAGTTCACCCTCGATGGCCGGCGTCAGCTCCCGCTCGTGGGCGCCGGTCTCACCCCGCCGCACCTTGGCCGAGTCGCTGCCCGGCGGCAGGCCGATGCGGTGCTCGCTCAGCTCCCGCATCAGGCGGTCGTCGTAGCGGTGCCGGTTGGCCAGCATGTAGTCCATCGACGAGCGCTCCAGGGTCAGTTCGAGCAGCCCCTCGTCCAGCTCGACACCGATGAACTCCGCGACGCGCTGCACGGTGCCGGCCGGGTCGCCGCGCATGTCTTCGTAGCAGAGCAGCAGCACGTGGTCGTCGTGGCGCCGCCTCCTGGTGGCCGCGGGGCGGCAGCGTCACGGGCGGCTCCCGTCACGCATAGCCGATCTCGTCCAGGTGGTCGTCGTCGATGCCGAAGTAATGGGCGATCTCGTGCAGCAGGGTCTTCCTGATCTCCATGAGCAGTTCGTCCCGGGGCAGGCCCATCTCGAGGTGGGGGTTGCGGAAGATGTAGACGATGTCCGGCAGCTCGGCCACGTCCTCGACGCTGCGCTCCGTCAACGGTATGCCGACATACAGGCCGAGGAGCCCCCCGCCCTCCGGGTCCAGCTCCTCGTCGGCGTCGTCCAGCACCATCACGTCGATGTTGTGCAGGGCCTCGCGCACCCAGTCGGGAAGGCCGTCGATAGCCTCACGGACCACGCTTTCGAATTCGTTGCGTTTCATGAAAGGCCCTTCATCGCGGTCATGCCGTCCCCGGGCCTGAATGCTACCGGAAAGAGGAACGCCCACGCGCTAATCGGATGGCCCTGCCACTCAGTCGGCGGTCGGAATCTTGCCGACGAGCACCTTGAGGCACTCGGTGCGCATCGCGATGTCCTCTTCCAGCAGCGCGATCTCGTTCAGGATCTCCTGGGCAATGCTCTGCTTCCTGGTCTTCGCCTCCAGGATGCTCTGCAATTCCTCCCGCGCCGCCCGCAGTTTCGGGTGGGTCTTCATGAAGACCGATGACTCCTGCCTGCTCCCGGGCGGCGCGCTGTCCTGCACCCGCGGGAACTTGTACGTCCGGCTGGAGGGCAGAATGGAGCCTTTCGGCCGCTCGTAAGTGACCCTCAGAACGTCGACGAGATTCAGGCTCGAAATATGGTATCCGGCGATCTGTTTCGGGCTCTCCACGCCCATCTCGGTGAGAGTCGGATATGCGCTCGTACTGTTTTTTGTCATCTCGTGTGCACCCCCATGCGGCCTTCGGCAACGGAACGTGCTTGATGGTCGCAAAAAATGACAGCGCTGTCTGCAGCCCCTGACGCCCCGCGCAGCCGATTCATGCGGCATTCGTGCAACGTGGCAAGAGGCGACCACTGACAGGCCTCGCCCGGTCGGTTTAGTATCGCCGATTTGCGATTCCGGGAAGCGGCGGATGAATTCAGCCTGGCGCAGCGCAGCCCTCGCGAGTGCGAGTGGCATCCTCGTGATGAGCGCGGCGGCGTTGCCCGTTGCCGCGCAGGCCGATGCCGGCGGCCGCGCGGAGCCGGCCCAGCGGCCCATCGAGGAGATCGTGGTCACCGCGCGGCGGCGCGCGGAAAACCTGCAGGAAGTGCCGATCTCCGTCACCGCGCTGAGCGGCACCGAACTCGCGGCGCGGCAGGTCGACGCCATGGACCAGCTCGGCGCCGTCGTGCCGAATCTCGAGTTCGACAAGGCCGCGCCCTCCTCCGGCTCGAGCTCCGTCGGCCAGATCTTCATCCGCGGCATCGGCCAGTCCGACTACACGCCCGTCACCGACCCCGGGGTGGCGCTGTACGTGGACGGCATCTACATCGGCCGCTCGCCGGGCAATGTGCTGGATCTGCTCGACATCGAGCGCATCGAGGTCCTGCGCGGCCCCCAGGGGACGCTGTTCGGGCGCAATTCCATCGGCGGCGCCATCAAGGTGCACAGCCGCAAGCCCGGCTTCACCGACACGGACAGCAGTGTCGAGCTGCGGCTCGGCAACGACGCGCTGCGCGGACTGAACTTCCGCTGGAACCGACCGCTGAGCGAGACGCTGGCCGCCAGCTTCGCCATCGGCCGCCTGCAGCGCGACGGCTACGTCGAGCGGCCGTTCGACGGCATCCGCACGGGCGACCGTGACCGCTGGTCGGCACGCGGCGCCGTGCGCTGGGAGCCGACGGACCGTCTTGCCGCCTCGCTGGTGATCGACTACACGGCTATCGACGAGAACGGCGCCCCGGTCGTATCCGGCGGCGTCAACGACCGCCAGCCGTTTGCGGCCTTCGGCAACGCCGTCCTCGAGAGTTGCGACGCCGTCGTCATCAACCCCGCCTTCGACGGCACGCCGGCGAGCGGACCGCCCACCTTCCCGCCGCCGGGCGCGCCCACCGGCGGCGCCCCGGGCTGCTACGGCGCCGACTCGGTGCCCGGCCCATTCGTGTCCGAAGGCACGTTCCCCGTCGCCTCCGAACTCGACAGCGGCGGCGCGGCGCTCACGGTGGACTGGACGCCGGGCGAGCGCTGGGGCGTGAAATCCATCACCGGCTATCGCGAGATGGACATGCTCTCGTCCCGGGACGGCGACAACACGCCGGCCAATATCTTCGCCACCCGGGACGTTTTCGAACACGAGCAGTTCAGCCAGGAGGTGCAGCTGCGTTTCGCGGGCGAGGACGGCGGCCCGTCCGCGGTGCTCGGGCTCTTCTACTACGACGAGTCCGGTTTCAATCTGGTGGACGTCACCGTGCCGGCCGGCGCCATCCAGAGCGGCGGCTTCTACGACAACCGGTCCCATGCGGTCTACGCCCACGGGACGCTCGATCTCGGCGAACGGCTGGCGCTCTCGCTCGGCGCGCGGCACACGGAGGACCGCAAGGCCTACCTGCCGGACCAGTTCTCCCTGGGCGACGCCTCGGCCGGCCCGGCGGCCGGGCTGTTCGCACCGACCTGGCCGGAGCTCGCCGGCTTCTACCTGGCGCCCACCGGCCCGCTGGCCGCGGGCGAGCGCATCCTGGACTACCGGGAGAGCGAACTCGCGTTCGACGCCACCGACGTGACCATCGACCTGAGCTACCGACTGGCGGACAACGCGCTGGCCTACGCCACATTCTCCACCGGTTACAAGAGCGGCGGCTTCGACCAGCGCTTCGTCGGACCCACCCCCGACCGGGCACCCAGCTCGTACCGGCCGGAGTCGGTGGACAGCCTGGAGTTCGGCCTGAAGACCTCCTCATTCGGCGGCCGCCTGCGCGCGAACGTCGCCGTGTTCGACGCCGACTACGAGGACCTGCAGATCATCGTCCGCGAGTCGTTCAACCCGCTCACGGTCAACGCCGGCGCCGCCCGGGTGCGGGGCGGCGAACTCGAGCTGGAGTGGTTCACCACCGACGACTGGGAGATCGGCCTGTCGGCGGGCTATCTCGATACCGGGTACCGGCGCCTGAACCGGCCGGCGCAGGATTCCGGGGTACGGCTCGACAACCGGCTCGCCAACGCCCCGGCGTGGAGCCTGGCCGCGGGCACCGCCTGGCAGGTATCGCTGGGCGGCCTGGGCGAGATGACCGCCCGCATCGACTGGTCCTGGCAGGACACCGTGTACCATGACGCCGTGAACAGCCCGCAGATCCGCCAGGGGCCGCTGCACCTGGTCAATGCCTCGCTGGCCTTCGCGCCGCGGGCGGCCCGCTGGCAGCTCACCGTGGCGACCCGGAATCTGCTGGACGAAACCTACCTGGTCACGGGCAACTCGGCCTTCGACACGCCCGCCGCCTACCTGGAGCAGGTCTGGGGCCGTCCGCGGGAACTGCTGGCTTCCCTGCGCTACCAGTTCTGAGCAACCGGCGTATGAGCACGGGATCGAACGGTTCGACCGGTACGGGCACGCCCGCCGCCTCGCCCGGCATCTGGCTGCTCGGCATGCGGCCGCGCACGCTGACCATGGCGGCGGTGCCGGTGACGGTCGGCGCCGCGCTCGCCTGGGCCGGGGGCGTGCGCCCGGACTGGGTGACGTTCCTGGTGACGCTCGCCTGCGCGGTGCTGATCCAAATCGGCACCAACCTGTTCAACGATGCCAGAGACGGGGAACGGGGCGCCGACGGGCCGGACCGCATAGGGCCGGTGCGCATCACCGGTTCGGGGCTGGCCGAGCCCCGCCAGGTGCGGCGCGCGGCCATCGCCTGTTTCGTCGCCGCGCTGATCGCCGGCCTCTACCTGATCGTCGTCGGCGGCCTGCCGATACTCGCGATCGGCATCGCGTCCCTGGTGGCCGGCTATGCGTACTCCTCGGGCCCCCGCCCGCTGTCCCACGGGCCGTTCAGCGAGGTCTACGTGATCGTCTTCTTCGGACTGATCGCCGTCGCGGGCAGCCACTACCTGCAGAGCGGCGTGATGCCGGATGCCGCCGTCGCGCTGACCGGCATCGCCGTCGGCAGCTACGCCGCCGCCGTGCTGCTGGTGAACAACCTCCGTGACACGGCCGCGGATCTGAGGGCGGGACGCAAGACGCTGGCCGGCCGACTCGGGCCGAGCTGGGCGAAGTGGCTGTACGGCTTGCTGCTGCTCGCGCCCTTCCCCCTGCTCGCGGCCGCGTGGGGCTGGCGGGCGCTCGGTATCGTCTGGCTCGCCCTGCCCGTGTGCCTGTGGCTGGCGGCGCGGTTCGCGCGCATGCCGGTGGGCCCGGCCATGAACGCACAGCTCGGCAGAACCGCGATGACCCAGGTGCTCGTCGGCGCCCTGCTGATCGGGGAACTGGTGACGTGAACCCGGTGCTCTCGACACTGCTGCCGGCGGGTCTCGCCTTCATCATGTTCGCGCTGGGTCTGAGGCTGAGCGTCGCAGACTTCCGCCGCGTGCTCACCTATCCCACGGCGGTGGGCCTGGGGCTGGCGGCGCAGACACTGCTGCTGCCGGTGACGGCCTTCGGCATCACGGCGCTGTTCGATCTGTCACCGGAGGCGGCAGTGGGGCTGATGATCCTCGCCGCCTGTCCGGGCGGTGTGACGGCTGCGATGATCACCAACCTGGCCCGCGGCGACACGGCCCTGTCCGTCACGCTCACCGCCTGCACGAGCCTGCTGTCCTTCGTCACGGTGCCGGTCATCGTCGGCCTGTCGCTGCAGCACTTCCTCGGCCAGGCGGCGCCGGTCGACTATCCCATGGGCCAGGCCATCGGCAGCCTGTTCCTGATCACGCTGCTGCCGGTGGCCGGCGGCCTCGCCTTCAACGAGCGCGGCTGGCTCGCGCCGGGCGCAGCGGAGGCGATCGGCAAGGTGGCCACGGCCGTGTTCCTCGTGATCGTGTTCGCCACCTTCTACACCGAATGGCCCAGCATTACGGAGCACTTCGCGAAGGTGGGCCCGGCCATCCTGCTGCTCAATGTCGCGACCATGGCGACCGGGGCGCTGCTGGGCGTGATCGGTCGCCTGCCCACCGCCGGCCGCATCGCGCTGGCCGTGGAATGCGGCATCCAGAACAGCGCACTGGGCATCACGGTGGCCGTCAGCCTGCTGAGCGTGTCCGGGCTGGCGGTGCCGAGTGTCATCTATGCGTTCCTGATGAATATCACGGCGCTGGGGTTGATTGTGGTGAGGCAGTTGCAGGTGGCAAGGGCTGCAGGGAACGGCGCCTACTGATCCAGCTTGCGCGCGGGGCCCGATGGGACTAGGTTGAAACTGCGCTCGTAACAGGATCAGACGCCGAGTTCCGGAATCACGGCACCTTGGTCTGCGTTCGGGCTGCGTGACCGCGTATGCGGTCCGCGCCGGCGTCACCTGACACAGCGCAGCAACGAAGGGGGAAAATCATGAATAAGCCGAACGAAACCAATGTGCTCAGCCTGAGTCTGTCCGACTTCGGCCTGGAGAATCCTTATCACCGGTCCCGCTACGGCAACTACATCAACGGCGAATTCGTTCCGCCCCGGTCCGGGGAATATTTCGAAAACGTGACGCCGATCTCCGGCCAGCCGTTCTGTCAGATCGCCCGTTCCGACGAGCAGGATGTCGAGGCGGCACTGGACGCCGCCCATGCGGCGGCCGATGCATGGGGCAAGACCTCACCGGCCGAGCGATCCAATCTTCTGAACCGGATCGCCAATGCGATGGAAGAGAATCTCGAACGGCTCGCCGTCGCCGAGACCATCGACAACGGCAAGGCGATCCGCGAGACGCGGGCGGCCGACATCCCGCTCGCCATCGATCATTTCCGTTATTTCGCGGGAGTAATCCGCGGCGAAGAGGGCTCGATCGCCGAGATCGACAACCAGACCTACGCCTACCATTTCCACGAGCCGCTCGGGGTAGTGGGACAGATCATTCCGTGGAACTTCCCGATCCTGATGGCGACGTGGAAACTCGCCCCCGCCCTGGCGGCGGGCAACTGCGTGGTGCTGAAGCCTGCCGAACAGACGCCGGCGTCGATCAATGTGCTGCTGGAGGTGATCGACGACATCCTGCCGCCGGGGGTGCTCAATGTGGTCCAGGGCTTCGGCCTCGAGGCCGGCAAACCGCTGGCCTCCAGCGACCGCATCGCGAAAGTCGCGTTCACCGGCGAGACGACGACCGGCCGCATGATCATGCAGTACGCCAGTCAGAACATCATCCCTGTGACACTGGAACTCGGCGGCAAGAGCCCGAACGTCTTCTTCGCGGATGTCATGGATGCCGATGACGAGTTCTTCGACAAGTGCCTCGAAGGATTCACGATGTTCGCCCTCAACCAGGGCGAGGTGTGCACGTGCCCGAGCCGCGCGCTGATCGAGGAGTCGATCTACGACGACTTCATCGCACGCGCTCTCGAACGCGTCCGCGCGATCAAACAGGGCCATCCCCTGGCGGCAGACACGATGATGGGTGCGCAATGCTCACAGGAGCAGATGGACAAGATCACCAGTTACCTCGAACTCGGCCGTGACGAGGGGGCCGAAGTGCTCACCGGGGGCAAGCGGGCCGAATTCGACGGTGAACTCAGCCATGGCTTCTATATCGAACCGACCGTTTTCTTCGGTAAAAACTCGATGCGCATCTTCCAGGAGGAGATTTTCGGTCCCGTCGTCTCGGTAACGACCTTCAAGGACGAGACTGAGGCGCTGTCGATCGCCAACGACACGCTCTACGGTCTGGGCGCAGGCGTCTGGACCCGGGACGGTAACCGCGCCTTCCGCATGGGCAGACAGATCGAGGCGGGCCGCGTCTGGACGAATTGCTACCACCATTATCCGGCCCATGCGGCCTTCGGTGGGTACAAGCAATCCGGCATCGGGCGGGAGAACCACAAAATGATGCTCTCCCACTACCGGCAGACCAAGAACCTCCTCGTATCCTACGACCCGAAACCGATGGGTTTCTTCTGAGGCGATGGCCGGGGACGAACAGAACGGCGGTGGCGTCAGCGCCACCGCCGCGGCCCTCGAGCTGATCGACGAGATAAGGGCCCGGCACGGAGCCGACCTCATTTTTCACCAGTCGGGCGGCTGCTGTGACGGCAGTTCACCGATGTGTCTGCCGCGCAGCGACTTCCCGCTGGGTCCGCACGACCACCGGTTGGGCGAGATCGGCGGACTGCCGTTCTATATGAGCGAGCAACAATACCGGCGGTGGGCGCATACCCGACTGATCATCGACGTCGTGCCGGGCATGGGGGGGATGTTCTCCCTGGACAACGGCACCGGCAAGCGGTTTCTGACTCGGTCGGAAGTCTGCGAGGTGGATGGCTGACAGGCGGTTGTCGCGCGGCAATGCCGCGCTCGGTTCGAACCCGGGTGGGTTCGTCCACACACCCCCTCGAAAATCAAAAAAAAGGGCCGCGAGGGCCCCTTTTTCGATTTCTTGGCGGAGGGGGTGGGATTCGAACCCACGGTACGCTCACGCGCACACCTGATTTCGAGTCAGGCCCGTTCGACCACTCCGGCACCCCTCCGTACTTGAAAAGCGGGTCAGCGGCCTAATTGTATCAATACGTTAGGTGCCGTGCCGTCCGCTGAGCCCTGCTCGGGACCGGTCGCGCCCTCCGGCCGCTTTGTCGGAAATGGGCAGCGGATCATGGTCACGTGTGAGACGGCTGTCAAGCCGGCGGTCTTCGTGGCGCCTATAATGCCCAGGTGGCCGAAGACGCGGCGATGCGTCCGCCGCCGCCAACAACAACAACCAGAAGGCGGACGGACGGCGAAGGAGAATGATGCCCTTCAGAATCCTCATCTATCTGGCGATCGCGGCACTCCTCGGCACCTGCCGGGAACTCCCGCCCCAGCTCGAGCAGGTGAAAACACTCGGCGAGCTGCGGGTGGTGACCCGCAATAGTCCCACCGCGTATTACATCGGCGTGAACGGTCCCGTCGGCCCGGAGTACGACCTGGTGAAGGGCTTCGCCGACACTCTGGGCGTGGAGCTGAAGATCACCGCGCTGGACAGCTTCGATCGGATCATCCCTACCATCGTCGCCGGCGACGCCCACATGGCAGCCGCCGGACTCTCGGTCACCGAGTCCCGCAAGGAACGCGTGCAGTTCAGCATCCCTTATCACGAGGTGACGCAGCACCTGATCTACCGGCTCGGCACGGGCAAACCCCGCAGCGTCGAAGAGCTGACCGACGGCCGTATTGCGGTGATGGCGGGCAGCAGCCACGTGGAGACCCTGGAGTCCCTCCGGCGCGACGTGCCGGCGCTCGGCTGGACCGAGGAGAGTAACGTGGAGGCGGCCGACCTGTTGATGAGCGTGGCGGCCGACGAGATCGACTACACCGTGGCGGATTCCACGGATTTCAACATCATCCGCAACTACCACCCGGAGCTGCGGGTGGCGCTCGACCTGGAGATGTCAGACCCCATCGCCTGGGCCTTCCCGGCGGATGCTGACGACAGCCTGGTGGAGGCCGCCAACCGCTACCTGCGCCGGACGGAGAACGGCGGCCGGCTCGCGCGCATCCTCGAGCGCTATTACGGCCACACGGACAAGTTCGATTACGTGGGCACGCGGACCTTCATGCGCGACTACGAGCGGCGCCTGCCCCGCTACCGGGACATGTTCGAGAAGGCCGCCGACGAGAACGACATCGACTGGCGGCTGCTGGCGGCCATGGGTTATCAGGAATCCCACTGGCGGCCCGGCGCGGTCTCACCCACCGGCGTGCGCGGCATCATGATGCTGACGGAGGCCACGGCCGATTACCTCGGCATCGAGGACCGCGTGGATCCGCGATCGAGCATCTTCGGCGGGGCGCGCTTCCTGCGCCGCCTGAAGCGCCGCCTGCCGGACTCCATCCGGGAACCGGACCGCACCTGGATGTCGCTGGCCGCCTACAACGTGGGTTACGGCCACCTCATGGACGCCCGGCGCATCGTCGAGATCCAGGGCGGCAACCCGGACGCCTGGATCGACGTCAGCGAAGCCCTGCCCCTGCTGGCCCGGCGCAAGTGGTATTCGCGGCTGATGTACGGCTACGCCCGGGGCTGGGAACCGGCGCTCTACGTGGAGAACGTACGCACCTATCTCGATATTCTGCGCTGGCTGACCGAACGCGAGCAGCGCGAGCAGGAACAGAAGGCCGACACGGTGCTCGCCCGGGAGGACGGCAACGGCAAAGGCAGGGAGGCCGCACCGGAAGGCGACGACGAACTCGAGTCCGCCGGGGTGGACTAGCCGTCGTCGGCCGCCCGCCCGGCAGGCCGGCGCGAGCGGAAGAAAGCGCTCAGCAGCTCCCCGCAGTCCTCCGCCAGCACCCCGCCGGCGACGGCGAGGTCATGATTGGCGCCCGGCCCGCGGCACAGATCGATCACCGTGCCGGCCACGCCGCTCTTCGGGTCGGCGGCGCCGTAGACCAGCCGGGCAACCCGGGCATGGCGCATGGCACCGGCACACATGATGCAGGGCTCCAGCGTGACGTAGACGGTGGTGCCGGGCAGGCGGTAGTTGCCGAGGCGGTGGGCGGCCTCGCGCAGCGCGCCGATCTCGGCGTGGGCGGTGGGGTCGCAGGAGCCGATGGGGGTGTTGCGCCCGCGGCCGATGACCTCCCCGTCCTGCACGAGCACGGCGCCCACCGGCACCTCGCCGAGGCGCTCGGCCTCCCGCGCCTCGGCGATGGCGAGGCGCATGTAGCCCTCGTCGCCCGCTTGGTTCTCTTCCGTCATCTTGTTGATGGTAGCGCTTTTGGCTAAGTTTGCCCTCTGCGCCCCACCTTCCATTCCCCCACAGGAGACCAGCATGGGCACCCTGCGACTCGCGCCCGCCTCCACCGAGGACTACCGCCGTCTCGCCGAGCGGCGGCTGCCGCGCTTCCTGTTCGACTACATCGACGGCGGCGCCTACGACGAGGTGACCATGGCGGCCAACGTGGCCGACTTCCGGGCCCTGGGCGTGAAGCAACGGGTGCTGCGCGACGTCTCCAGCATCGACACGGGCATCGAGTTGCTCGGCGAGAAATGGACCATGCCGCTGGCGCTGGCGCCGGTGGGGCTCGCCGGCATGATGGCGCGCCGGGGGGAGGTGCAGACGGTGCGCGCGGCCGACGCCATCGGCGTGCCCTTCTGTCATTCCACCGTGGGCATCTGCTCCGTGGAGGAGGTGGCGGCCGCGGCGCGCCGCCCGTTCTGGTTTCAGCTCTACATGATGCGCGACCGGGGCCACGTGAAGGAGCTGGTGCAGCGGGCGGGCGCCGCGGGCTGCAACACGCTGGTATTCACGGTGGATCTCGCCGTGGTGGGCGCCCGCTACCGGGACGTGCGCAACGGGCTCAGCGGCGGCACCGGCCTGTGGGGCAAGCTGCGCGGCAAGCTCGGCGAGGTCCTCCTGCATCCCCGCTGGGCCTGGGACGTGGGCGTACACGGCAAGCC
>Ga0102929_1000479_pt1 | contig 23506 bp, 17 predicted proteins | sample SalPonR1_B_D2_MG_FD_78510 | JGI IMG/M metagenome (GOLD analysis project Ga0102929, IMG submission 78510) | Salt pond soil microbial communities from South San Francisco under conditions of wetland restoration - Salt Pond MetaG R1_B_D2_MG | ecosystem: Environmental > Aquatic > Marine > Intertidal... | reverse complement strand
CTTCGTCAAAGTGAAGATTACGAGCTCTGCAGCTTTGAAACATCCATCAATGTCTGTTTTAACTACAAAAATGTTGATGCTGCTGAGCTTTGTCAGGTCCTGTATGAGAAAGGAGAGCTCATGGTGGGTTACGGGGAATTCCGGGGAACGACTTTTGTACGCCTGGTTCTCGTTAATGGCGATTTACAAATGAAGGATATCGACCGTTTTTTCGAAATTTTGGAGAGGACGGCAGAAAACTTGACCACTTTGTGAATTAAAACACAAAGCAGCTGTCTCCAATGCCCTATTTTTGAAGAAAAAAATGAGATTAATTCCTGCCTTCCTGCTGCTTGCCTTCGTCTTATTGGTTCAGTGTACTTCTTCTGAGAAAAATAGTGACAAGGCTGAGGGTCTGGCGCTAATGGAGCAAAAATGCTATTCCTGCCATCACCCGACTGCTTCTGAATCTGCCCGCCTGGCTCCACCGATGATCGCTGTAAAAAAACATTACCTGGACAAACACCCCACTAAGCAGGCATTTACAAGTGCTTTTGTTTCATTCTCAAAACAACCCAAAGAGAGTAAGAGCCTGATGCCTCATGCTGTGGCACGATTTGGTTTGATGCCTGCGATGAACTTTTCTGAGGATGAACTCACAGCAATGGCGGACTACCTCTACAGCCACGACATTGAGGGCCCGGACTGGTTTGAGGATCACTACAAAGGCAACCACGGTGAGAAACCATCAGCAGCTGAGCTCACTCCTCTTGAAAAAGGCCAGGAATTGGCTCTGAAAACAAAATCTATATTGGGCAAGAACCTCATGGGCGCCATTCAGAAGGGAGGCCCCACCCATGCCCTCGAATTTTGCAATACGCGCGCCATTCACCTGACTGATAGCATGTCCCAGGAATTGGGTTACAAGATCAAAAGAGTCAGCGATCAACCGCGCAATCCTCAAAACCGGGCGAATGAGGCTGAAATGGCCTACATCAGTCGATCAAAAGAGCTTTTGCAGAAAGGAGAAAAGCTAAAAGGCATGATTGACACTACGCGACAGCCCATCGTAGCTTACTACCCTATCATGACCAACGATTTGTGCATGAATTGTCATGCCCCAAGAGAGGAGATGAAAGCAGATCTACTCGCAGCCCTTGACAACAAGTACCCTGAGGATGAGGCAGTGGGCTACGCTACCGGCGAATTGAGAGGAATTTGGGTGGTGGAATTAAGCCAATAAATTTACTCTCTAGAATGCTTCACCCCACAATCTCCAGCTTAGTAAATCTGAGCACGATACTTCGCCCCGGATTAATGATGACCTGAAGATAAAAAGGAGACCAAAAACGAATTTGGAACACTCAGATGCCTTTCTTCTGTGCATGCGTCTGCTACGAGAAACTGCGCCTCCTGGAACCCCTAAAATTCCTATTTTCGTATTTTTCTCGTGCATGGATTTTTAATACACTTGAGTGACCAAATGATATTCCGAAATTCAAAACCCGATTCGTCTTTTTGGTTGCTTACGTTATCTATTCTTTGCCTTTTGATCGTACCCCATATTTTCCAAATAGGGATGTTTTTGGATGGTGTGACTTATGCAGCTATTTCAAATAATCTATCCCAGGGCTACGGTGAAATATTCCGCCCACATTACACAAAAACACTTTACCCGATTTTTTATGAACACCCCCCGCTTGTATTTATCGTACAGTCCGTGTTTTTCGAGCTACTGGGAGACTCCTACATGACAGAAAAGGTATTCAGCTTTATGACAGCCATACTGACTGCGTGGGCAATAGTTAAATGCTGGACACTTTTGTCAGGAGATGTTCATGTCGAGCGCGCAGGCTGGCTACCCGTTTTATTGTGGCTTTCCATTCCGTTAGTCTCATGGTCTTATAAAAACAATATTTTAGAAAACAGCTTATCTGTGTTTTCAACATTTGCGGTGTTTTTTATTCTAAAATCCATACTTAGAAAAAAATACATATATCTGATCCCGGGCAGTTGCTTAATCATGATGGCATTCCTTTCCAAGGGGTTTGTCGGCTTGTTTCCTCTTGCTGTGCCATTGGTTTATTGGCTTGTTTACGGTTTTTCCGGGAGGCTGGTGAAAACAGCTATCTATTTGTACTTGATTAGCGCTTTTCTTTTGCTCACTTCGCTTTGGTCTTTTCCGGATTTAAGACTCAATTTGGAAAACTACATCATGCAGCAGGTCATGCCATCATTAAGCGGTTCCCGGGAAATAACTACTGACAGTCGATTCAATATTATTTTTCAGTTGATACCGGAGCTCGTTATTCCCTTAATTTTAGGAGGCCTATTATTACTACTCTCGAACAAACAACTCAAGTTCTCAACATTCGTTTACTCCCGTCAATTTTGGCTCTTCCTTCTGATTGGCCTTACAGCTTCTTTGCCCATCATGATATCAATGAAGCAAAGAAAATTTTATTTACTCCCATCCCTTCCTTTTTACGCTCTTGCCATCGGATATTTAACTGCTCCCTTCTTGGCTGATCTGAAAAACAGACTGTCGAACAGGGTCAATGACTGGATAAAAAGGCTGGCCATCATTGTTTTGGCAACAACATTGCTTCTTTCGTATATCCAATTCGGTGAATATTCCAGGAACAAAGAGCAAATGAACGATGTATTGGTCCTGTCGGATTTTCTTCGGGAAGGATCAGTCGTTGGCACCACGCAAGAAAACTGGGAAAACTGGAGTCTTGTTGCCAATTTATGCCGGTTTGGTTATCTAAGTCTCGAGATCAACAATGACCATCGTTATTTTCTTGCTAAAAAAGACCACATTCCCGAAAAAATTCCCCCAAAATATGATCCTGTAAAACTAGCGCTGGTTAAATACACTTTGTATGAGAAAAAATCTGAAAACTGACCATGAATAAAAAATTGAGTCTCAAATTACAGTGTTCTAAAGGTGGCACGTCAGCTGAAAACATGGATATTTCTGACTTTTGAAATGTCCAAATACCTGCCCGTACATCTGCATTCTTTGCATCTTCACCCCACAATCTCCAACTTCGCAAATTTGAGCATGATGCGGCGCTCGGGATTGTCAATGCCCTGAGATTTTCTGTTAAAAGTACTTTAGAAAGGAATCCGTTAGGGTGTCTTTAAAATTTTGAAATATTGAGACGCTGACCGATCAAATTCCACTTCCAAAAAATATACTCCCGGTATGACGTCTGATAAATCAATTTCTGCCTGTTGTGAACCATTCATGACTTCTAATCCAGTAGAATTATACAGCTGAAATCGTAGAAAAGGAATATGTCCCACCTGAAGTTTTGTACTAACGGGGTTGGGAAAAACGGAATAGTCCTGCTCCTGGTGCTCATGCATTGAAGAAAGCAGAACAGTGTAGCACTCCGAAGTATCTGTACAACCACCCTTTTCTACAATAACCGCATACTCCCCACTTTCTTCGGCTGTAAACAATCGATCGGTAGCACCCTGAACGGATGAGGAATCCGGATAAGAGACCCATTGATAGTCAGCTCCTATTTCATTGGATAAGAGATCTGTCTTGAGCTCCGTAACCTGAGTATTGACATACCATCTATTGAAATCAACTGAAACTACAGAATCACATCCATATTGTGATGTGTAAATGAAGCGATAAGGTCCCGCGTCTTCAAGAAAAGTACTATCAAACCAGATGGCATCACAAGAATCAATGGTGATGTCTAATCGCTCTACCTCTCTTCGGTTTAATTTCAGTTCTATTATACTATCACACCCTTCTTCCGTTTCGGTGAAATAAACGATACGGGTCAATTCAAGCCATGATGCCCCATACTCATTTCCATCAATCCAATCTACATTCTCATATTCGCAAACATCTCGTTCATCAATCACATGCTTTCCCTCGCAGGAGAAATCATACACAGCAAATCTGCCTGATCCTGGGTGAGATCCCGGCTGGCTTCCTCCCATGGCCACCATGGTACCTGCATCATTCATCGCACAGGCCTCCCCAACCTTCCAATACGCCTCATTTCCAAACACCGGGGCGCCTACCTTTTGCCAAATACCTGATTCTAGCTCAAACAGCAGTCCCACTCCTACAGGTTCAAGATTGAGCTCCTCAAAGGTAGAGGACACAAATACTCTATTGCCCTCTTTATTCAGCTTCACTTCTCCGGTGTAAGAACTAAATTCTCTGGTATCGATCGAAATAGAATCCTGCATTTTCTGCCATTTTCCATCTGATTTCTGATAAAAAACGAGAATCAATTTGCCAGATTCAAAATCAATACCTGAAAATACTAAGGTATTTCCATCCCCCGATATATCGTACCAGGTATCCAAAAATAAGCGAGGTCTTTGTTTTATAAGGAAAATGGTATCAAGTTCCCAGGTAGTGTCCACAAGCTTATAGATTTCAAAAAACTCATCGTTTCCACTTGGTCTGCGATCGTCCTCCGTGTAGACGGATACTAAAGTCTTGGCTTTTTTGTCTGTCTTTGCATCAATTTTATATGAAATATCGTTTCGCTCACCAATGACAGGAATCTCATTGCCCCAAGGTTGTCGACCCTCGGGCCCCATGAAATAACAATATATGGATGAAGTAGCACCATTCTGCCCAGATCCTACGATCACTCCGGCATTTTCTGCATAATCATATATTACCCTGTTATTATCTTGACCGTTTATCGTATCTATTCTTCTCCACTCATCTGCTGAATCGTAATACGTGTAAACCTGAGGCCTTGCACGTCCAATCCACCCTCGAGAACAGATCAAAGTATCTCCGGTCGTTGACAGAAAAAGCTCTGCACCTAATCGATCAAACTCCTCTCCGACAATGATTTGCCCTTTTTGCTGCCAGGCACTATCTACCCACTGAAAGACAGCCACCTCCCCATTGTTGCCCTCACCAGTTCTTGCTCTCCAACCACTGGTGGCAACGGTATAACCATCAGAAGACATAGCTAATCTGGACCCCCAATGCGCATGTCCAATGCCGATAAGGTCTTCTCCCAATTGTTTTTGAGCAGAAATACTATTTATAACCAGAAAAACAAATAAAAATACCAGAAGTGAGGGGTGTTTGATATCCATAATAAATGTCACTTAACTAATAAAACAAAATTATGCTTGGTAAATTACAAACATAAAAGAATGTAGACAATTTCATCAGTAATAAAATCATGCATTTAGTCATATTTTAAATTCGGATCTGGTATGACGGTATCATAAGATTGTTTAGAAACACTTAGCTCAAAACAACTTAGAAAAGAAGAATTTCCATTTGGGAATGGTATTCATCACCCCACAATCTCCAACTTCGCAAATTTGAGCATGATCCTTCGCTCCGGGTTGTCGATGCCCTGGAAGTAGACGGTGGCGACCCGTTTGTCATTTTGGCCATCAATGCTGAGCACCTTGCCCTCGCCAAATTTCAAATGTCTGACTTTTTGCCCTGCCGCTATCTTTTCTGTCGGACTTGGTTTGAAACTGGCCGGATCAATGGTCTGGTTGGCCATGGGACCTCTACGACGAATGATGCCCTTGACTGAGGCCCTGGGGTTACTTCCGGGTGCTGACATTCCGCTTGATCCGGATTTCCTACCCTCGGGCCGGTCGAGGCATTCCGGGTCCAGTTCCTCCAAAAACCTGCTCGGTTGATTGTAACGCGTCTTTCCATATTGCAATCGGTTCTCTGCATGCGTAATCGTAAGAATACGCTCTGCCCTCGTGATGGCTACATAAAACAAGCGGCGTTCCTCATCAATGCCGTCCTGAGATTCCATAGACATAAATGATGGAAACAGATTTTCCTCCGCACCGACGAGAAAAACACTTGGAAATTCCAATCCTTTGGCCGCATGGGACGACATCAGGGTGACATAGTCTGCATTCTCATCTGCATCATCCGCATCTGTCAACAGGGCAATATTCTGTAAATAGGCGGCCAGGGACCGATCGTCAGATGCCTCCTCTCCCGTCACCTCGTCATTTTCTACGAATGCCTGAACGGCGTCCAACAAGGCATTGATATTCTCTACCCTGCTGATGTTTTCCGGACTCTTGTCTTCATTTAGCACCTTCAGGATCTTGGTTTTCTTCACCACCTCAGTTGTCGTTTCGTAGGCATCGTGACTTCTACTGAATTCGATGAAATGTTTCATCATTTCCAGGAAGCGATCTACAGCCCCTCGCGCCCTACCGGGTAACGGGCAGTTCACAGCGGCCTTCAGAATAGACTGATCCTCCTGTTGAGAAAACATCATGATTTTATCCACCGTAGCCTTTCCAATTCCCCTTTTCGGGTAATTGACTACACGCCTGAAGGCCTCGAGGTCTCTGGGATTCACAATCAGGCGCAGGTAACCGAGAACATCTTTGATCTCTTTCCGCTGATAAAAGCTCAAGCCTCCAAAAATGCGGTAGGGAATATTATATCTCCGTAAATATTCCTCAAAAACCCTGGACTGGGCATTCGTGCGATAAAGAATAGCAATCTCACGGTTGCTCAGATGGTTGCGATTCTTTTGTTCCAGAATCATATCCGCCACGCGCTTTCCCTCCTCGCTGTCTGTCAGTGTACGCACGACCTTTATTTTCTGACCCGGGTCATTCTCTGTCCAGATGGTCTTCTTGAGTTGTTTTTTATTGTGAGAAATAACTGAATTGGCTGCCTTGACAATATGCGGTGTCGATCGGTAATTCTGCTCCAGCTTAAACACCTGCACCTCCGGAAAATCTGACTGAAAATCCAGGATATTCTGAATGGTTGCTCCTCTAAACGCGTAGATACTTTGGGCGTCATCCCCTACAATACATATGTTACGAGGACTGCCCTTGTAATCAGTCAGCTTCCGAATAATAGCATACTGAAGGTGATTGGTATCCTGGAACTCATCGACCAAAACCTGTGTGAAACGATCCCGGTATTTCTGTAAAACGGCTTCATTCTTCTCAAATAAAATGTACGTCTGGTACAGCAGATCGTCAAAGTCCATAGCTCCAGCCTGCTTGCATCGACGGGCATATTGCTTGTAAATGTCAGCCATGTAAGGCCTTCTGTTTTTCTTGTCCTGTTGCAATAACTCCATATTGCCCAGGTACTGTTCCGGGGAAATCAGGTTGCACTTTGCAGAGGAAATCCTGTTCCGCACCGCATTCGGGTTATAAACTTTGGTGTCTAGTTTCAGGTCAGACAGGATCTGCTTAACCAGGTTCTTACTGTCATCTGTATCATAGATGGTGAAATTTCCAGGGAAGTCAATGGCCTCAGATTCATAGCGCAGAATTCGCGCAAAAATCGAGTGGAAAGTACCTGCCCAAACATATTGCGCTTCCTTGCCAACCACACGTTCAATTCGGTCCTTCATTTCACGGGCAGCCTTATTTGTAAAGGTCAGTGTGAGAATTTGGTGAGGCCGGATACCGGAATGGATGAGATGGGCCACGCGATAGGTCAGCACCCTTGTTTTACCTGATCCCGGACCTGCAATGACCATAACGGGGCCATTGATGGTGGTGACCGCATCTCGTTGTACATCATTTAACTCTTGTAAATAACTCGTCTGTTGGGGAATCATTTTGTGTATTTTTCTTCCTCTTTAATGGCGTCCCAAAATTCTACCGCCCTTCTGCTGTGGGGGATGCAAATCGAGCCACCAACTAAATTGCCAATGGCCAATATCTCGAAAAATTCTGCTTCGTTCAAGCCTTTTTTATAGGATTGCTCGACATGGTAACGGATGCAATCGTCACAACGAAGGACCAGGGAGGCAACCAACCCTAGCATCTCCTTGGTTTTCTCATTTAGAGCACCTTCCTTGTAACACTGGTTATCCAATGAAAAAAACCGCTTGAGCATCTTATTGTCATTGGACAGGATGCGCTCATTCATTTTGGCCCTGTAGTCTCGGAATTCTTTAGGAGTAGACATGCGTATTTATCTTTTATTGATTTGAAACCAAAGTAAACGAATGAAATGAAATACCAGAATGACCGCTGTGAGAAAAGCCGTGACACCCGTGAAGAGGTACTCCCTTCTGATGTACTGGGCCAGCCAATTCTGGCGCTGATAGGGCAATTGAAACAGCTGATCTAAAAAATAATTTTGATCAACATACATATTGAAGGTGGCAATGGTATTGTAGACCTGCACCAATAAGTAAGGCATGGCGAGCACAACTACTACTTTAAACCATTTGTATCGCACCAGTAAACTGAACCTATGAAAAAACAACCAGTAGAGTGAAATGCCCAGTATCAGCATAAAGAACAAATTGCTTTGCCAGAATTCAAACTGGGGATATTCCAAATAGATGGGCACCAGGGCCAGAATGCAGAAAAGGAGAAAAAACAGGGGAAATAAAATCCTGAGCCACCATACCAACTGCCTTTCATACTTCACTTCCTCCATTCCAATCGGTGTTTAAACAATAGAAATTCAAATTTACTGAATTTACAACGATCAGCAGATCAAAAGGCTTAGATCTTGCCTTTCCTCTCTGCTGCTTTTGCTATCTTCACAGCAAAGCCCAAGCATAAAAAAGCAGAGCAAATCATTATGAGCGAACAAATTAAGACGCACAGATACCGTAGTCATTTCGATCAGGAAAAAGAGAAAAAAACCAGCTCATGGACCACTTACGAGGGTATTGAGGTGCCCCGTTCATTTGAAGCAGGTGAGAAATATGCCCATGAATCTTCTGTATCGGGCTTTCCTCCTTTCTTGCGCGGACCTTACGCCTCGATGTATGTAGGTCGTCCATGGACCATTCGCCAATATGCGGGTTTCTCCACGGCAGAGGAAAGCAATGCCTTTTACAGAAGAAATTTGGAAGCAGGTCAAAAAGGATTGAGTGTGGCCTTTGACCTGCCGACCCACAGGGGTTATGACAGTGATCACCCCCGGGTAAAAGGAGATGTGGGTAAAGCAGGCGTGGCGATTGATACGATCGAGGACATGAAAATCCTGTTTGACCAGATACCACTGGATAAAATGACGGTTTCCATGACCATGAATGGAGCAGTCATACCGGTCATGGCATTCCTGATTGCAACTGCTGAAGAACAGGGTGTAGACCGAAAAGATATTAAAGGCACCATTCAAAATGATATTCTCAAGGAATACATGGTGCGAAATACTTTTATCTATCCACCTAAACCCTCCATGCGCATTATCGGAGATATTTTTGCCTATACGGCAGAGTATATGCCCGGGTTCAATTCCATTTCCGTGAGTGGATACCACATGCATGAAGCGGGTGCCAGTGCAGAACTAGAGTTGGCCTTCACCATTGCAGATGGCATTGAATATGTGCGGACTGGCATAGCGGCTGGACTGGATGTAGATCAATTTGCCCCGCGAATTTCCTTCTTTTGGGGCATTGGCATGAACCACTTCATGGAAATCGCCAAATTGAGGGCCGGCCGGGTGTTGTGGGCCGAGCAAATGCAGCAATTTAACCCCAAGTCGGACAAATCTTTGCGCCTGAGGACACACAGCCAGACCTCAGGTTGGAGTTTAACGGAACAGGATCCCTTCAACAATGTAGCCAGAACTACTTGTGAAGCCCTGGCGGCGGTGCTGGGAGGCACCCAATCCCTCCATACCAATTCCTTTGATGAGGCAATCGCCCTGCCCACCGATTTCTCAGCCAAAATCGCACGCGATACCCAGATTTACATTCAAAAACACACGGACATCTGTCGCACAATTGACCCGGTCAAGGGATCTTACTATGTGGAATATCTGACTGACCAATTGCTGAAAAAGGCCAGACAACGCATTGCGGAAATTGACGGACATGGAGGAATGGCCTCTGCTATAGAGATGGGTATTCCCAAGCGCATGATTGAAGAAAGTGCGGCCACACGCCAGGCAAAAATTGACAGTGGAGCTGAAAAAATCGTAGGCGTCAATATTTTCAGGGTAGATGTAGATGAAGACAAGTTTGACATCCTGGAGGTAGACAACGAGAAGGTGCGCAAGGGACAAATCGAGAGCCTGGAAAAAGTCAAGCAAAACCGCTCTTCAGAGGAGGTAGAGGCCAGCCTGAAAGCCATTACTGAAGCAGCTGAAGATTCCAGCAAGAATTTGTTGGAATTAGCTGTTCGGGCAGCAAAGGCCAGAGCTACACTCGGAGAAATTTCTTTCGCCATGGAAAAAGTATATGGACGCCACAAAGCTGAGAGCGCCACCGTGTCAAATGTTTATGCCAGAAACCTGGGCAAACGGGAACAAATTGATGAAGTGATTGCACTGACGGATCGCTTTTCCAAACTGGAAGGGCGCCGACCCAGAATATTGGTGGCCAAATTGGGGCAAGATGGTCACGACAGAGGTGCCAGAGTCATAGCCACGGCTTTTGCGGACATGGGCTTTGATGTGGATATGGGACCTCTTTTCCAAACCCCTGAAGAGGCCGCCCGTCAGGCCATCCAAAACGATGTGCATCTCGTGGGGGTTTCGTCCCTCGCCGGTGGTCACAAGACTCTGGTGCCAGATCTGATAGAACAACTCAAATTACAAGGTCGTGACGACATCTTTGTTGTAGCCGGCGGAGTCATTCCCCAAAACGATTATCAATATTTGTTCGACAAAGGCGTCTTGGCTGTATTTGGTCCGGGTACCGTCATTTACAAAGCCGTAAAGGAGCTCATGGAGTTGTTGTTGGAGTATTATGAGGGGGGAGGATGAGCTTGAGTGGGAGACCTGGAGACCTGGAGACCTAGAGACTTGGAGACTTGGAGACTTTGAGACTTTGAGACTTGGAGTAAGGTGAAAAGGTCATTTGTGAATTGTACTTTAGAATTTTGGCGATTGACCAATCTTTTAAATAACAAACACGCAGTACATGGTGAGGCATTAAATGGGAAGATACGTAAAGTCCTTACCACTGAGCCCGTGCAACTGAGGCGAACAGGCTTGGTGTTCATATACGAATTTCAATAGAGGTTTAATCCACTCATAGTATCTTGACAATTATCCTCAAAAGTGGTCAATGCTATTCAGGCATTTAGAATTTACAAACCTTAAAACTTCAAACCTAATCCACTCTACCTTCCATTACAGCTTCGACGGCGTCAGGGTTGAGCAATGTGGAAGTATCACCCAATCGATCTGTGTCCCCGGAGGCAATTTTTCTAAGAATCCTGCGCATGATCTTACCAGACCTCGTTTTAGGCAGGTCGCTGACAAACTGGATTTTATCCGGCTTTGCTATCGGACCAATTTCTCTCTTCACCACTTCCAGTATTTCCTTCCTGAAGGTATCCTCATCGTCGTGAGATTCAGAAATAACAAAGGCATAGATGCCCTGCCCCTTGATGTCATGAGGATAACCGACCACCGCACATTCAATAACTTTCTCGTGTTCATCAATGGCATTTTCGACTTCTGCCGTACCCATGCGATGCCCGGATACATTGATGACATCGTCCACGCGTCCGATGACACGAATTCTGCCATCTTCATCTCTTCTTGCGCCATCTCCTGTGAAGTACTTATCCTTGAATGCTGAAAAATAAACCTTTCTGCAGCGCTCATGGTCGCCATAGGTAGTTCTGAGAATACTCGGCCAGGGAAATTTAATGCAAAGCAGCCCTTCCACCCCATTCTCCTGCAACTCATGGCCATCACTATGCATCAAAACAGGCTGAATACCCGGCAAAGGATAAGAGGCAAAAGTGGGTTTGGTATCCGTAACATTGGGAATTGGGGTAATCATAATGCCACCAGTTTCGGTTTGCCACCAGGTATCCGCTATGGGTGCATTTCCTTTACCGATGTGGTCTTTGTACCAGTGCCAGGCCTCCTCATTGATCGGTTCTCCAACCGATCCCAGCACTTTGAGGCTGGATAAATCATATTTGGCAGGCCATTCATTTCCCTTGGCCATCAATGCGCGTATAGCTGTAGGTGCAGTGTAAAACTGATTGACCTTATGTTTCTCACAAATCGCCCAAAAACGTCCCGGATCCGGATAGGTCGGCACGCCTTCAAACATCATGGTCGTCGCTCCGGCCAACAAAGGCCCATAGACAATGTAAGAATGGCCTGTAATCCAGCCAATATCTGCCGTACACCAGTACACATCTCCATCGCTGTATTGAAAAACATTTTTAAAGCTATAGCAGGTGTATACCATATAACCGCCACAGGTATGCACAACGCCTTTGGGTTTGCCGGTAGAACCAGAGGTATACAGGATAAACAACATGTCTTCGCTATCCATTTTCTCAGGAGGACAAACCGTCATTTGGTGGTCGATCAATTCATGCCACCAGACGTCCAATCTATCATTCCAGTCCACCGCCTCAGCTGTATTTTTGTGGACCAATACAGACTCTACACTGGCACACCCCAGCTTTCTGGCATCATCCACCACTTTTTTGACAGGAATATTCTTAGTACCCCGGTGGTTGTAATCGGAACAAATGATCATTTTAGCCTGGGCGTCATCTACGCGGTCTGCCAGTGCCTGAGCACTAAATCCGGCAAAAACGACAGAGTGTACCGCGCCGATTCTCGCACATGCCAGCACACCGATGGCCAATTCGGGCACCATGGGCATGTAAAACACAACGCGATCACCCTTTTTTATTCCTTTCTCTTTGAGACCATTCGCACACTGGTTGACCGCATCCAGCAATTCCCTATAACTGTATTTTTTTACCTCACCATCCGGATCGTTTGGCTCCCATAAAATGGCTGTTTGATCTCCCCGTTCCTCAATATGTCGATCCAGGCAATTGACCGTAATATTGAGTTTGCCATTTAAGAACCATTTGACATCAGGACCAGAAAAATCCCAGTCCAGGACTTGGTCGAAATCCTCCATCCACTCAAAGGTTCGGGCCTGTTCTGCCCAAAATTCTTCGGGATTATTGACACTTTTCTGATAAAGGTCTTTGTATTGATCTAGACTGGTGATCTTCGTAGTCATGGCTGCATTATTTTATTTCGTAGACTGTAATTAATAAATATTGCTGAAACAATAGCTACAAAAAGGCAAAAAATAGCCCCAAAAATCTGGCCGTAGATCAACCACCCCGTGCCAAGAAGAGCTGCATAAATCATAACAGTTCCCACAAAAACCAGAAAAAGGTCTTTGGACAGGGACGGCGCATTTTCCCTTTGCGCATTCAATAATTCTTGTGTAATCACCGGTTTCCAGCCCGTCTTGTACGGTCTGATGAGCTTGTAAAAACTATGTAGCGTTTGGTTGTCTGTAGGACGCGTGATAATGGTCACCAGCAACCATGACACAGTGGTCAGCGCCACACCAATCATCATACGCTCATGAGGAAGCAATGGGCCGTCGTAATACATTTCAAAGTATACGGCTAAGAAAAAAGAAATGACCATAGCTGCCAACTCGCTGTAAGCATTGATGCGCCACCAAAACCAACGAAGTAGAAAAAGTAGACCGGTACCGGCGCCTATTTGTAATAAAATCTGGAAAGCCTGAAGTGCATTTTCAAGAAAAAGGGCAAATACTGATGCCAAGAGCATGAGTACCACAGTGCACCAGCGGCCGACTCTGACCTGCTCTTGATCTCCCGCCTGGGGTCTCAAGAAACGCTTGTAAAAATCATGGACCATATAGGAGGCGCCCCAGTTTAAGTGCGTACTGATTGTGGACATGAGCGCCGCCAGCAGAGCAGCGACAAGTAAACCAAGCAGTCCTTTGGGTAAAAGTGAAATCATAGCAGGGAACGCCAGGTCGTCTTTTACAATATCCGGGGCCATATTTGGAAATGCCGTTCGCAGCGCCTCCAAATCAGGAAAAATGATCAGGGAAGCCAATGCAATCAGAATCCAGGGCCATGGCCGAAGCGCATAATGCGCAAAATTGAACAAGAGGGTGGCCTTGACAGCACCCTTCTCATTTCGGGCAGCCAACATCCGCTGAGCCACATAACCTCCACCTCCCGGTTCTGCTCCGGGATACCATACGCTCCACCATTGAACAGCCAATGGGACTAAAAAAAGAGGCACATACACCTCGGGCTTGCTAAAATCGGGAAAAATGGAAATACTTGATTGAAGGGCAGGGGCTGAAACCAATGCATTCAGCCCACCTATTTCGGGCATGTCTAAAATGTACACAGCAGCTGCAATGGTGCCGCCCATACTGAGAAAAAATTGAAAAAAATCCGTAAGTAAAACTCCTCGAAGTCCTCCGACAGCTGAATAGGCCAATGTTACCAGACCTACCAGGAGAACTGTTTGGAATTTATTCAGATCCAGGAGGACTCCGGCTATCTTCATCCCGGCCAACAATACCGTCGCCATGATCATGATATTGAAAAATACGCCAAGATAGATAGCCCGAAAACCACGCAAAAGACGTGAGGCTTTACCGCTATATCTCAATTCGTAAAATTCCAGATCCGTACCAATTCCTGAACGACGCCAAAGACGCGCGTATATAAAACAGGTCATCATACCTGTAAGCAGAAAAGACCACCAGACCCAATTTCCTGCAACTCCGTTGGTGCGCACAATATCAGTGACCAGGTTTGGGGTGTCCGCAGAAAAGGTGGTGGCGACCATAGAGACACCCAGCAGCCACCAGGGCATGTCATTCCCCGAGAGAAAATACGCCCTGAATCCCTTGCCTGCCTTTCTACCGGCAAAAAGGCCAATAAAAATCGTCAGCAAAAAATAAGCGGCGACGATACCCCAATCTAAGTTATCCAAGGATGCTGGAGTTGATTGAAAAATTAAATGTAATATTTTAGAGCCAAATCAAAGGCAGTCATCCTTCATTGCTTGCAGCTTTTGAGGTATTTTTATATCTCTGTAATTATGATTCAACGACTTCTCCTATTCTCCATCTTTCTCATGAGCCTGGGTTCCGCCCCCGCCCAAATAATTACGGAATCCCAGGCCGGTTCGGAATTTGCCCACTACGCCAGCCAAGATTTGCAAAAGGTGCTGGGTGGTTTCTCCGATGAATACGATGGTCATGTCTCCAAAGGAGGGAGGGATTTGTTTCTTGTAGATAGGGCTTCTGGTGATACGGACATCTGGAGCGGACCTGGTGTCGAGCAATTCATTCCGGTAAAAAATGCAGATGGCAAATCCCCCTTGCTGCTCGTTCGATATTTTGGAAATCTCGAAAACAGGAAGGGTCAGCAGGTAGAAACCAATGTCAGTAATGCCTATATCATAGCGGATATCCTCAATGAACTTCCATTCCTATTCCACCTGGAATTAAGCTCAGGACAAGTGCAATGTGCTGAACAGGCCGGGGACAGCTTATGGGTTTTGGTCAAAAGTGAAGGTTCCATTCTCATCAACGACAGCCTTTTCAGGGACTCTCCAGCCGAAGAACTGGTTCTTTTGCTCATAGAAAAGAATGGTGCTATTTCAACCGAACCCATATTTAATAGCTCAGGAGAATATCAAATTGCAGATATGCACAGGACAAAAGATGGCTTGTTTATGGTGGGAAGTTTCCTGGGCCCGGTACAAATTGGTCCGGAAACCATTGCTCCTCCTACTTCCTACTTTGATGGTCTTTTTCTACATTGGAATCAAGGACGACAAGAAATTGAGCATTTAGAGATCGCCTCAGGCGTGTTTGATGTTCGACTCACGCACTTGGCGCTGCAAGAAAATGATACTCTTCTTCTGGGCGAATACTTTGGGAATGTAATGCTCGGGGGCGAACTCCTGGAAGATGTCCGCCTCAATAACAGCCTGTTTCTTTTCTCCTACAGAAAAAAAGAACTGGTCAATATAGGAGGAGAAAGAGAGGAGCAAGCCATCAATATGCATCCCGAAAGTGATGGTAGCATCATAATTACAGGAAACCACCTCGGACGTTTCGAATACGATGAATTAATGGCTGATTGCCCGGGAGATGCCTGCGGCTTTTTCCTTCAGCTGGATGAATCTTTCAAGGCCAGAAACTTTCACAATTTCTATTCTTCTGAACGTACTGATATTTTCAACAGTTATTTATTTCAGCAAGGCCTTTTTTGCGGCTCATACCGGGGCAATTACCGCGAGACCAATCCCATTTCTATAGGTGAAGATTGGTTTTGCGAACGCATCGCATTGTCCACTTCAGTTGTGGAGTCCGAAAAAGAAAAGCAGCTCCTCCTCTACCCCAATCCCACAGCAAAAGAAGCCATTCACATGGATGCCCCCTGGCCCGGAAGCCATTTTCAACTATTTGATGTCGGAGGTCGCTTGTTGAGGAAAGGAACATGGTCAGGACAACTTTCAGTAGTGGGACTTTCCAGGGGCATCCATTTTCTAAGGATCTACGATGAAAATGCCTCCAAAATGTTTACTTTTAATAAAGTCAATTGATTAGACATGATACTTTCTAAACCAGAAGCAAAAGAATACGGAGAATACTATGCCGGTTACATCAAATTGGTGGAGGCTGATGATCCGATCTGGCAAATGAAGAAAAATTTTGCTGATACAAGTCATTTTTTAGAGGATTTACCCGTAGATCGATGGGAATATCGCTATGAAAAAGGAAAATGGAACCTAAAGGAGATGCTGGCACATATAATGGATACAGAGCGCATTATGTCTAACCGTGCTTTATGTATTGCCAGGGGTGAAAAGCAGACCCTGGCAGGTTTTGACCACAAGGCTTACGTAGAAAACAGTTTTGCAAATCACCGAAGTATTTTAAGTCTGTTCAGTGAATATAAGGCTCTAAGGCCCTCAACCCTCGAGCTTTTTAAAAGCATTGAAGATCAACCTCTGCAATATACTGGAATCGCAAATGATTACCCGTTTAGTCCTCGTGCCATTGCTTTCATATTGGCCGGTCATGAATTACACCACATGCAGGTGCTAAAAACACGTTATTTCCCTGAGTTCAATTGATATCATGACTTTCCGGCAAGACATTTTGCATCCAGCAATCCCAAGCAGTAGCGTTTAAGTATCTATGAGTTCATCCAGCAATAAGACCTCGGATCAATTACTTCTGCTCGCTGTAGTCCTTTCCGGATTTGCTGCATTGGCATTCGAAATTGTCTGGACAAGAATATTGAGTTTATTGCTCGGAGCTGAAATGGTCGGTGTCTTAGGCGTATTAACGGGCTTCTTTGGAGGAATGATGCTTGGGGCCTGGTTAACAAGCGGACATGCACACAGAGACTCAAAGCCTGTAAAAACCTTCATCATTTTAGAGATCATCATTGCCGTTTATGGCTTTGTTCTGCCGTATATTTTCTTTGGCATTCACGAACAAAGCCCGCTGTGGTTTACCAGCTTATTCAGTATTCAGGCTGGTTTCTGGTCATTGACATTGGCTGTCCTGTTTTCCGGACTGTTGATGTTACCGGCCACTTTTTGCATGGGTGCCAATTTTGCCTATCTCGTCGCAGCAAGCCGGCGATATAATTCTTCTGTTACGAAATCAAACCGTGCAGTCGGTAGGATTTATGCCGCAAATACTTTCGGTGCTGTTTTAGGGACGTTAACCGCCGTATATTTTTTCTTGCCTTCGCTGGGTTTTATTGGTGGCTCCATTTGTTTTTCATTGGTCAGTCTGCTTGCCGCAGGTACTGCAACGATTTATGGGAGAAAGATTCCCAAAACTAAGCTTCATCCAACTGATACTGTGGGTTCCAACGCAGAAAATGAGGAGCAAATAAATGGAAATACTTCCTGGTTGCTTTTGCTTTTCCTCACCGGCTTGTTTGGAATAGCTTATGAAATTGCTGTCGTACATGGGCTGAAACAGGTATTGGAGAACACGGTCTATTCTTTCGCCAATATTTTAAGCGTGTATTTGTTGGGAGCAGCGGCAGGATCATGGTGGTATCAGCAAAAGAAGGCAAAAGGGAGCCATGTCTTTCGTTCCATGCGCTTGGCTCTTCTCACGCTTTCCATTTTTCCCCTGATCAACATGCTTCTTGCCGTACTCATTGCGAATGAGCGGACAGGGCTAGCAGAAAACAATTTGCCCTTTGCCCTCAATCTAATCCTTGAATGGTCAATTACTGCCTTGTTTTTCTTCGTGCCGGCCTTTATGATGGGCGTACTTTTCCCGGCCCTGTTTCAATTTGTTCATAAGGACCAGACCGGGAAAGCCTATGCTTTGAATACTTTGGGTTCTACCCTGGCCCCTTTCATCTTTGGTATCGTTTTATTGCCCATACTGGGCGGGCAATGGATGCTTTTTTTTATGGCCGCGCTATACAGTTTGCTGGTGCTTTGGTTGAGAAAACGATTGGATTTCCAAAGGACTGCTATTGGAATTGCAGGTCTGTTATTGCTCGGGGCATTGGCTATACCCAAAAACCCCTTTCTGATGAATTCCTTACCAGATGGCTGGAAAATACTTGCCCATAAAGAAGGTTATCAGGGTTCAGTTACTGTGACCGAATTACCAGATCAAAAGGGCCCTCTGGGACTTCCCATGCGCTTTCTTCAGGTCAATGGAAAATTTAAAATGGGCGGAGGAGCAAGCTTTCTTGAAAAACGGATGGGGCATTTGCCCATTTTACAGCACGCCTCTGCAGATACAATATTATTTCTGGGCCTGGGTACGGCCACAACACTCGGCACTGCTCTGGAGTATCCACTAGATGACATCACAGGTGTGGAAATTCAACCTGAGATTACAGAGATTCTACCCTTCTTTAGTGCCTTCCATAACCACGCCCTGGAGTCACCAAGAACCAGGATATTTACGGCAGATGCCAGGAATTTTGTACGCAGAACTGCAAAGCAATACGACTTGATTGTATGTGACTTATACCATCCGGCGAGGGATGGTGCCGGCATGCTGTATACCAAGAATCATTTCGAAAATTTACGAGATATTCTGGATTCCGAAGGCGCCGTCATGCAGTGGCTTCCACTGCACCAAATAGGCAAAGAGGACCTCAGGGTCATTCTGCGCACCTTTTTGTCTGTTTTTCCCGAAGCGCATCTGGTGCTCGCCAGCTACAATGCAGACACGCCTGTAGTCGGCATTTATGGCAGCAAAAAACCAGTACAGTGGAAAATCGGGAAAGTCCAGAACTTGCTGTACAAAAAAAATATTCGCGCCAGTATCGAAAATCCTGCTGATCTGACAAATAGCTATATCTGTGGGCCACAAACATTGAAAACTGACGTCGGAGAAGGACCGATCAATACCGATTCGCATCCCCGGCTGATTTTTGAAGCCCCCAAGCAGGTATACAGGCCTCAAAAAGAGCTTGCAATGGAGAACTTTAGATGGATCCTTTCTCTTCGCAATGAATTTCCAAAAACATTGCTCAGTATGGACGATCCGCAATTGGAAGCGAGGTTGCAACGCCAGTGGAATGCCGCAGGATTGTATTTAGAGTATCTGTACGAAAAGACCGCAGGCAAAGATAAAATGGCCTTTCAAAAATTGATCGATGCTTATCAGTTGGCACCTGAATTCTCACCTGCACGGGGCAAAGTCCAGCAACTAATAGATGAAGGGAAGTTCAGCCGCCGTTTACTTCAATAATAAGATTTGTATCTGCTCAAAATCTTCTGGCCATTCAGAAGAACTGAATAGCACTCTAACGCATCTTAGGTCTTCTGCGCTTGGAGCCCTGCTGCATTTGTCCACGTCCTTGAATACGGGCATTTCGGATGGCTCCCCGATTCTTTACCGCTTTCTGGACCTGCTGAATTTGCTCTTTTAATTCGTCCTGGGTAATATCCATCTTTTTCAATTTCTTTAACTGGCCTTTAGCAAAATTCCAATTGCCTTTTTGCATGGCAATACCCACCAATTGCAAGGTCACCATAGCTTTTTCATCATCGGATTGAAACCCGATGTCATCCGCCAATTTCAACCATTTTTCGGTCTCCTCATTGCCTCTTTTCAGACCGGACGAGATAGTGCCGCGAAGCATGTAGTAATAAGCTCTGTTCGCCTTGTACAACAAAGCCGGTTTCCATGTGAGGGCCAATCTTTTCTCAGCACCCAAAAAATCGGCGGTCTGCAACATTTTGGCGGCAGATTGCACGGTACCCAATAAAATGTAGCCTGCCAACAATATCAACCCAATCAGTAGGATGGGCAGGGCATACCAAAAGCTGATGGTGAGAGAAAGTACAAAGCCTCCGATCAGAAAAAGTGCTATAAGAGCAAAGCGTAGATATATATTAATGGTGAACATACTGATTGTTGTTTGCCGCGAAGGTACCAATTATTGACCATAGAGTAAAGGATTGGATGGCGCCCGGCTAAAGAGCATTTCATTTTTAAACAGATGTATACGAGCCGCTTTTGGAAAAACCTTTCTGAAGTCATTTTCATAATATTTCTCAGAATTACAGCTTTCTTCCATGGTGTTGCCAGGAGTATTCATGATCACCAATCCTTGTGCAGACAGAGCCTTGCTGCATAATTGAAGAAACGACGCGGTCAAAAACTCATCCGGTATATCCTTGTCTTTGAAAAGGTCAATACAAATTAAATCAAACGTACGCTCATTCAACTGCATGTATGCCAACGCATCTGCCATGACAATTTCTGTATGGCCTTCTATTCTGGGTAAACTATAAGTCTGAGCGAGATCAGCAATATCCTCATCGTATTCAACCATGGTGAAATTAAAATCATGACTGTATTGACGCTCTAGAATCAGGGGTATGCTTCCCAGCCCCATACCCAAGACCAGAACATTTTTTAATCCCTTCAGGTCATTCGGATCTAATTGCTCAAAGGCGAAAACAAAATTTTCATATTTCTCATCATAAGAATAAATGGCATTTTCCGCGCATAACATCAAATGCCCCTTCCTCAGAAATAGCTCGATGTGCCCGTTCTTATCACTGTAAAAAGACTCAAGGGTAAACTCTCGTAAATAACTCAGGTAGAAAATCCAGGAAGCTACGTTGGGGATTACTTTTCCCATGATCGGAATGGAGAAGTCGCTTGTAAAATATGGGCCAAAATCTTTCGATCCTCTTCACTGAAGGTCATTTGTCGACGATCCATCATGATTTCCGCTGTTTCAGCAGCTTTTTCCAAGCGATGTGTCGAATAACCTCCGCTGCCACCCCATGAAAAAGAAGGAATAAAATTGCGCGGAAACCCTCCACCAAACACATTGGTCGCTACACCTATAGCTGTACCTGTATTGAACATCGTATTGATGCCACATTTGGAATGATCGCCCATAACCAGGCCTAAAAATTGCTGACCAGTTGGCTCAAAACGCTGAGTAACATAACTCCAGAGCTTTACTTCTCCGTAGTTGTTTTTCAGATTAGAATTATTGGTATCTGCACCGATATTACACCACTCACCAATGAGGGAATTCCCGAGAAAACCATCATGACCTTTGTTGCTGTAACCGAGGATCACACTATTATTTACCTCACCTCCTATTTTTGAATGAGGACCAACCGTAGTGGCACCATAGACTTTGGCACCCATCTTAACTACGCCGTGATCCAATAGAGCAAAAGGGCCTCGAATCAAGCTTCCTTCCATCACCTCGCTGCCCTTACCTAAGTAAATGGGACCTGTAGTTGTATTCAGGGTTGCACCTTGAATCTGCACACCCTCTTCAATGAAAAGGTGTTTGGCATCGCCAATTAATTGGTTGCCATCGGGTAAGTCTTGCGTGCTTTGCGTCTTTTTGATCTCATTCATGTCGTTTTCGATCTCGAGACCATTTTGCAAAAATAACTGCCATGGCTTCTCGATATATCGAAAAAGAGCTGAGTCGATGTCCATTCCATCCAGGGACTCTATATCCTCGTCTTCGATAACATCACTTAATCTCTTCTTTGTTAACCTGACTGCGACCAGATCATTATCACTCATAATGGCCTGGTTCAACTCCAGCATTCTAAGTAGAGATATGAGGTATTCATTTGGCAAATACCTGGAATTGATCAATAAATTATCCTCAGTAATTTTGAGTGGAAACTTGGCGCTCAGATATTCTTGTGTAAGAAAAGAAGCGGTGCAACTGTAAATCCGTTCCCATTTTTCTCGAATGGTGTTAATTCCAAGACGCAATTCTGAGAGAGGCCTTGTCCATACCAGTGGCAGAAAAGCATCCCTTTTTTCGTCGTCAAATAAAATAAGGTTTTGAGATGTTTTCATGTCTTGTGGCCCGGGAAATTGTTGAATTTACTCCTCCTCGTCTTTTTTCGCGAATCTTGTCTTGGAAAACTTTCTGTTGAACTTATCAATTCTACCAGCCGTATCTACAAATTTCATCTTGCCGGTAAAAAATGGATGGGATTTACTTGAAATTTCCAACTTGACGAGTGGGTATTCGTTGCCGTCTTCCCAGGTGATGGTCTCGTCCGTTTGAACGCATGATCTAGTCATAAAGGCTTCGTCTACAGAAAAATCCTTAAATACGACCTTTCTGTAATTTTCCGGATGTACGTCTTTTTTCATCGTCTGTATATTTTAAACTTCCCGTCACTAGGCGTTTCGGCCTGCAAAGATAGTATAATCTCTTCAATTATGCAGTACTTTTGATCAGAATTGAGGGAAAAAAGCATCAGGGAAATGTTCGATGCTTAACTCTCCTGGTTTCCCAGTAATCGCAATGATATCGAAACGGAGTGCCCAGTCGTGATTGATTTTCTCGGCATAGGCTGCCGCAGCATCCAGGATTAAGGCTTGTTTGGCATCATCTACTGCTACTTCTGGTGCTCCATAGTAATCATAACTGCGGTATTTGACTTCTGCGAAAACCAGCGTTTTCTGATCCCAGGCCACAATGTCCACCTCTGCTCTTTTGTATCTGAAATTTCTCGCCTCGATAGCCCAACCCTTACTTTCCAAGAATTCACATGCCAGATTTTCTGCCCAAATACCTATTTTGCGTTTATTCACCTTAAATTTGGATTTAGAGATCACTGTGAAAATAAGAAACGATGGATGAAATGATTGAAAAATTCATGGACCAGTTGCGAGAGGCCATGGATATTGGTAGAAAAGCTCAAGTCACGACTCCAGTGAACACGATCAATAAGATTTTTGTAGCAGGATTGGGTGGATCCGGGATTGGAGCCAATTTTGTGGCCTCTTTCGTGTACGACCAGTGCCCTGTTCCTTACCTAGGTGGGAAAGGTTATAATATCCCCGCTTACATTGATCAGAATACTCTTTTTGTAGCCTCTTCCTACAGCGGAAATACAGAAGAAACATTGGAGAGTTTTGGAAAGGCTGAAAATACAGGAGCCAAAATGATGGCCATATCAGGTGGCGGAAAACTTATCGCCCATGCCCAGGAAAAGGGATATGATTACATTCAGGTGCCGGGCGATTGGGCCTCACCCCGAGCATGTTTGGGCTATTCTGTAGTCCAGCAATTGTACATGCTGCATAAACATGGTTTCATTGATGGCAGCTTCGAAAAACACCTGGAAAAAGCCATTGAGCGGCTCGATCAGGAAACTGAACAAATACGTGAAAAAGCGGAAAAAGTAGCTCAGATTCTCAATAATAAAATACCCATCATTTATTCAGAAGACCGGTACGAACCCGTAGCCATGCGTTTCAGACAACAGATCAATGAAAACAGCAAGATG
>Ga0102929_1000478_pt1 | contig 23515 bp, 23 predicted proteins | sample SalPonR1_B_D2_MG_FD_78510 | JGI IMG/M metagenome (GOLD analysis project Ga0102929, IMG submission 78510) | Salt pond soil microbial communities from South San Francisco under conditions of wetland restoration - Salt Pond MetaG R1_B_D2_MG | ecosystem: Environmental > Aquatic > Marine > Intertidal... | reverse complement strand
ATTGATGAGTAGCAACGTGACTTGCCGATCGTGCGTGAGATGCAAGCCAAGAAGGCCCGTCCCAAGGCGCATTCTTGGACAGCGGAGACGCCATGATCGCGTCGTAGAAGAGGTTCCTTTGGGTGACCCGATCGATCGGCCGATCGTCGTCCACCACGTCGAGCCTCGCGTCTATTCGTCCAGCCCGAACTGTTCGACGAGGGTCTCGTCGCGAGCCATTTCACGCGGACGACATGCTCGACACGCTCTGGATCGTCCGCGTGCTTGTCGATCTGTGCCGCGTCGAGGGGTGCCTCGAGGATCGGTACGCGACCACCGTCGACCTCGACGTGGAACGCGTCGAGAGGCTGGACCGTCTCGAGCACTTCACCGACGCCGACGTAGCCTTCGCCGGGGATGTGGACGAAGACGCGCTTACCCGGCGTGAGCTGGAAGAGCGTTTGGACGTACCACTTGCCGCCGCCTGCGGAGATGAAGCCGTAGCGCTGCGCATCTTCCCAGGTGCGTGTCGCGTCGACGCCGAAGGCCGCATAGAAGTCTTGCCCGTTCCAGGGTCGCGCGCCTTATCTGTCGGGCCGTCCCGTCCCGTGTCCATGTCGCTGGGGTCGATCAGCCAGGCGCGGGCGAGGTAGTCACGCTCCGCGTCGTGGAAGTAGGCATCGTGGATCTCGGTGATCTCGTCGTATGCGAGCTTCAGGATCCAGCTGGCGTAATCCAGCGTCTGAGCGACGATCTCGCGAGGCGTCTTGTCGCGCTTGATCTCGATCACGACGAGGTCGCCGTCGGCGTCGATCGCGAGAAGGTCGATCTTCTTTCCGTAGCCGGTCGTCACCTGTCGGCCGATCAGCAGGAGGTTGCCGTCGATCAGGCCGATGTCGTTCTCGATGGCCTTCTCGAGATGCGCTTCTTGGGCCAGGTGGGACGGCTCGAGCTTGGTTGTTCGCTCGTCGACGCGCCAGACTCCGAACTCTAGGGGCATGGGGTGTCAACTCTCATGGTGGGGGTGCTCGAATGTGACTGCGTGCGAAGCTGGACCGTTGCGAGGAGTCTCTGCGCACCTCCGGCCGGCTTCTCGCTGTGGCGAAGGCGACCTCCGCCGAGTGCCGCGTCAAGCATTCGTGAACGTGAACTCGATCTCGTACCGCTTGAGCTCGACGCTTGGGATCGCCTCGACAGCGTAGCGAATTCGGTCATTGAAGTCGCTCGCGACGATGATGCCGCGTACCGGCGTGCCGTTCGCGAGCTCGCGCTTCACCCACCCCATGTAGCGCAGAATCTGACCGACCACCTTGTCGTCGGCCTTTCCGACCTTCAGCTCGATTACGACGAACTGCCCTTGCTCGTCTTTCGCCAGCAGGTCCAGTCGCCCCACGATGCCCGTGTCGAGCTGATGGCCTCGCGTGCCGTCCTCGCTGTAGAGGGTCAGGCCTGAAGAGAGTTGGTCCAGGCGGTGGATCAAGGCTGCTTCGAGGTCGCGCTCCAGGGAGAGACTCATCCCGGCCATGACCTCCTCATCCGCAGCTGCTTCCTCGGCGATCACGACGTCGTCGCTGTCGTCGACCAGCCGAACGCCGTCTGGTGTTACCTCCCACCTCCCGTCCGTTGCCGGATCCCAGCGACGGTAGCGTCCGCTACCCAGACTGAACAGGAACGCATGCCTACGTGAGTAGGGGTAGTGATGGCTGGAAGGGTGGTTCACGCTCAGAGCAATAAGCTCCGACGAGATGGTGTTTCGTTGCCAAGGTTCATCAGGATGCTCAGCGTAGATCCTGGAAATCACGTCGCTGGTCGACAGCACGTTCGATTCGTTCTGGAATACGTGCTCAATGGCTTCGCGACAGGTCATACGGCAGTGTGGCATGCAGCGCGCTCTGTGGCGGGTGTGCAACCTCGCGGCGTCGGGTCGATGCGACGAAAGGTGGAGTTCACTGGGAACGGTTGCTTCTGTCCTCCGTCACGATCGTGACCCTGGTTTGCTACTGCTACCGCTTCCTGGTCCCGTTCGCGCTGCTGCTGCAGGGCTCGACTGGGCGGACGGATGCTGGCCGGGCAGTTCAAGCCGTTGATCGTGGATGCGCCGCCGCCGCAGTCCTCGCCCGACCCGGGACGGAGCCGTGGGACGCCGTAGGCGGCGAGGGCGTTGTCGCCGCGGTGGGTGCGCATGGGGGGGACCGGGGTGCGGCGCGTCAGGGCGCGGGTGGGGCGTTCTACGTCGTAGACGAGCGATCGTCCGAAACGTCCGCCAGGTAGAGCCGCACCAGCGATGCCGAGTCCTCGTCCCCGAACCCTGCGACGACCGCCTCTGCGGCTGTAGTGGCCACGTGAGGCGCCAGACGGACCGGGACGCCCGCCGCTTCGCACATGCCGCGGGCGAGCGCCGCGTCCTTCGCGAGGAGCGCCGTCGAGAAGAGGATTTCGTCCTCCGAACCCAGCATCCGGGGTGCCAGGTCGCGGAACAGCGGGCTGACCGTCGCCGCCTCGCTGCCGGTCACGAGCTCCACGAACCGTCGGGGATCCACCCCGACGTACGAGCACGCGCCGATCGCTTCGGCCGTGATGACGTTGATCGCCCCGAACATCAGGTTGTTGAGGAGTTTGATGGCGTGCCCCGATCCCAGCGGGCCGACGTGCTCGACGCGGGCGGCGAGTCGCTCCAGCACGGGGCGGGCCCGGGCGACGGCGGGCGCGGCGCCACCAAGCGGGATCGTCCACGCGCCCACGCGATCGGGGCGTCCCAGGATCGGCCCGTCGATCATCCGAGCCTGTACGCCACCGATCCTCGCCGCGAGGGCCTGGAACGACGCCGGATCGGAGGTGCTGGCGTCCACGAACACCGCGTCACCGGAACGGAACGCCTCGAGGAACGCAGGTTCCTCGACGACGCTCGACGTTTCGACGGGAGACGGAAGGCAGGCGATGACGACGTCGCGATCCCGCAACAATGCCGCCGCGTCGCCCGCGGTGGACACGCCAGGAACGGCTATCGCCCGGACGTCCCAGCCCGCGACGTCATGGTCCACGGCGAGGCGGCGCGCCATCGTCGCGCCCATGCGGCCGAGTCCGAGGACGCCGACGCGCGGTCGATCGCCTGGACGCCGGGGCGGCTGGACCCTTGCGCTCTCGAAAGCGGTCACGCGCGCACCGTCAGGTGCACCGCGGGCTTTGACGCCTCGGGCACGATCAGGGCGCGCGCTGGCGCGTCCAGCAGGTGCTCCGCGCGACGCATCGCGTCCTCGAACGTCGGCACGGGTCGCGCGCCCATCCCGCGCGCGTACCCGGGCTTCGTCGCTCCGACGATCATCACTTCGAGTGCCGTTCGCACTGCGACGCCGCCCATGTACGCCATCGAGAAGCCGTGGAACGGGTGGTAGGCGTACGCCTCGCGGTAGGCGTGGACCCACTCCGGGTTGGTCGAGAAGTCGTCTTCGAATGCGACGAGGTTCGCGGCCTCGTGTACCTCTTGAAGCGCGTCGTAGGTCGCGCGGTAGGACGGGAACCAGGCGTCGTTGAACCAGCCGTCGCAGACGGACGCCCCGATCACGACGAAGCGCTCGTCGAGTGCCTTCTTCGCGCGGGTGATCCACGAACCCAGGCCCTGCAGCATCAGGAGGGGGTTGCTGCCCATGCCGGGACCGTAGTGGAAGGTCCTCGGGATGCCGACGACCAGCACGTTGGCCGGCGGTCCCTCCAGGGTCACCTCGGTCCGCTCGGCCGCGCGCGCCCAGGTGGCGGCCTCGACCTCGGGCGGCGTGCCGGCGACGACTTCCATCTGTTCCGACCGCCCGTTGAGCACCGCGTCGACGAGGAAGAACGGTCTGCCCATTGCGGCTTCGATGCGCTGGCCGATGGCTGTCAGCTGGTCGCGGAAGCGCGACCGGGTCGAGACGGGCACGAAGTCGTGACGGTACATCGTCTTCGGGCTGTGATGCGCACGGATCGATCGCCAGCCCGTGAAGCCGGTGCACGGCATCTTGTAGCCGCCGCTATAGCCGCCGTACGGGTTGCCCATCGTGTGCCCCAGCATGATCGTCAGGTCGGCCTCGAAGGCGCGGCGGTTGAAGTTCACCGCGTCGCCCAGCTCGCTGTCCGGCAGGGTCACCATGCCGGCGGGATCCTCGGCGTCGTGGTTCACGATCTGGGTCGGGCCGAAGCGCCGCAGCAGGTCGTCCCCCAGGTAGGCGGCGAATTCCTCGCGCGTGTTCTTGCGGTGCAGGCCCATGCCGCAGACCAGCGTCACGTTCTCGTCCTTCACGCCGGCCCTGACCAGCTCGTCCAGGATGAGCGGGATCGCGACCTTGCGGTGCGCGGTGGCGTGCATGCCGCCCTTGACGCGGTCAGGGAAGCCGATCACGACACGGTCGGAGGGGCCTGCCAGCGTGTGCAGCGGCTCGCTACCGAGTGGGTTGCGGAGCGCACGAAGCGTGGCGCCGACCGGATCGTCGAGGCCTCTGGGCTCCTCGTAGAGCAGGCCGGGTGCGACCACGCGCACGTCGTCCGGAACGTCGACGGGGAGGCGGCCATCACCGTATTCGAGGTCGATTCGCATCTGTTCCGTTCCTGACCGTGCGACGGCGGTCGGTGGCGCACGCAGACGCGAGCCACCAAGGACGACGTTGCACTGAAATGTCATGACGTTATAGCATCCGTGGCAATCCACATTCGGCGGCGCCGTGCGCCTCGCCACTCACCGGACGTCGCCCCCGACGTTCGAGACCTGAACGGATCGTGACCATGGACGCGACCGACCCCGATCCGCGCGCGCCGGTGATCGCCTACGCGCCCGCTTGGCTGCCCAGCTACGAGGCCGCCGAGCACCGCGTCGTCGAACGCTCGCGAGCCGTGCTGGAGCAGCGTGTCGGAGCGGCCGGTGGGCGCCTGCTCGCCCTCGACGCGCCGATCGAGTCCGCCGCGGACGCGGCCGAGGCCGCACGCGCCCTCGCCGATGCCGGCGCGGACCTCGTGATCCTGCAGAGCGCCAGCTTCTCCATGGGCGACGTCGTCCTGCCGTTCGCCGAGGCCGGCCTCCGCTTGTGCCTCTGGGCGCCGTCCGAGCCGCGGCGCCACGGCCCGATCCCGCTCAACGGGTTCGTCGCGATGCACCTCCACGCCGGCGTGCTCTCGACGGCGGGGCGTGCGACCGGGGCCCGCTTCACGTGGCTCTTCGGCGATGCTGGGCAGCCGCTCTTCGAAGGCCGCCTCGCGGTGGTGCTCGCAAGCCTGCGCGTCCTCGCGACGCTGCGCAGCGCCACCGTGCTCCGGATCGGCGACGTGGCGCCCACCTTCCTCAACGTCGCGTCCGATCACGACGCGGTCCTCCGTGCGACCGGAGCGCACGTCCGGTCCGTTCCCCTGGCTCCACTTTTCGACGACGTCGACGCCCGCCTCGCTGACCCCGACCGGACGCCGATCGACGCCGCCGTCGCCGCCATGACGGCCGACGTGCCGGTCGACGGCCTGAGGGACGACGACCTCGCCCGCAGCGCCGCGGTGTACCTCGCCCTTCGCGCCGCGGCCGAGCGCTACCACGCCGACGCCGTCGCTGTCCGCGACTGGCCGGAGATGCAGACCCGCCTGGGCATCCACCCCGGGATGGCGATGAGCTGGCTCGACCACAACGATGGCGTGCCGGCTGCGGCAGAAGGCGACGTGGGCGGGGCGCTCTCGATGCTCGCCGCCCGCGCCGGGTCGGGGCACCCGGCCATGCTCCTCGACGTCAACGATCTCGACGACGAGAACGATGCGCTGCTGACCTGGCACTGTGGCGGCAGCCCACTGGCCATCGCCGATGCGAACGGCCCTCGCTGGACGCCACACACCACGCTCGCGCACGACGACGGCACCGCGATGGGTGCGGTCGCGGACCTCACGTTCGCCCCCGGGCCGGTCACCTTGCTGCGCGTCGGGCGCGACGGCCGGCGCTGGTTCATCGTGGAGGGCGAGGCCATCGAGTCTCCCCACTCCGGCTTCGATGGCAGTCGTGGCTGGATCTCGAGGTTCTCGGATCGAGACGGACCGTTGCGCGCCCGCGACGTCGCCGAGACGCTCATCGCGGGCGGCGTGGAGCACCACCTCGCCCTCGTCCCCGGTCATCACGCCGCGGCACTCCGTACGGCCGCGGGCTGGCTCGGCGCCCGATTGGTCCCCCGTATCGCGCATCACGACGATCCACCCCTTCAGGAGGTCCATAAGTGAGCGATCCTGCCCCCGTCCCTCCCTACGCGAGCGCGTCTGTGGGCGCTAGGCTCGACAGGCTACTCGGTCCGGACGGCCGAACCGTCATCGTGGCTCTGGATCACGCCCTCGCGACGGGGCAGGCGGCTGGCTTGGACGACCCGGCGGGCGTCCTCGCCGAGATCGCGGACGCCGGGGCGGACGCGGCGATCCTCACGCCCGGCGCGGCGCGCCTGCGTGCAGGTGCAGCCGGAGCTCTTCCGTGGTTCCTGACCGCCGACTACTACGCGACGTCCGTGGATGCCGGCACGCCCGGAGACGAGGAACTGCACGGCGTGCTGTGGAGTGCGGAGCACGCGGCCGCCCTGGGCGCGGACGGCATCAAGTGCCTGTGGATCCACGGTCAGACCGATCCCGAGCGGCACCTGCGGTCCCTGCGCCAGGTAGCGCGCCTCATGGAGGACGCGCACCGTGCCGGCCTGCCGGTGATGGTGGAGGCCGTCCTGTGGGGTCCACGGCTCGCGCCCGGATTCGAGCAGGACGGGGAGTTGGTCGCCAACGCCGCCCGCATGGCGTTCGAGCTTGGCGCGGATCTGATCAAGGTCGCCATGCCGCACGACGTCACGCCCCTGCAGCGGGTCGCGCGGTCGGTGCCCGTCCCGATCGTCGCGATGGGCGGTCCGGCCCACGATCCGAGGGTCCTGTTCACACACGTCCGCCGTGTCCTCGACGCCGGCCTCGCGGGCGTGGCCTTGGGCCGCAACGTCTGGAAGGCCGAGCGCCCCGGGCGCATGGTCGCCGCGCTTCGGGCGCTGGTCCACGACGGGGCGTCCGACGCCGACGCGCTCGCGCTGCTGCGCCACGGCGGCGGCGCGTGAGCGGGACCGGCGGGCGCCTGGCAGGCAAGAACGTCGTCGTGACGGGTGGCGCCAGCGGGAACGGGCGCGCGATTGCGCTGGCCTCCGCACGCGAGGGCGGCAACGTCGTGATCGCGGACGTCACCGAGTCGCCGCGGGAGGGCGGCCGCCCGACGCACCAGCTGTGCATCGAGGAGCACGGCGTCGAGGCCCGCTTCGTAACGTGCGATGTCCGCGACCGGGCCCGGCAGGACGCGGCCGTGGCCGCCTGCGACGACTGGGGCGGCATCGACGCGATGGTCGCGAACGCGGGGCTGCTGCGCAAGCACGACCTGCTCGACATCGACGAGGCAGCCTACGACACCATGGTGGACGTCAACGTCAAGGGCGTTCTCTTCTCCGCGCAGGCGGCGGCAGCGCGGATGACCGACCGCGGGGGATCGATCGTGATCCTCGCCAGCATCGCCGGCCTTCGCGGGACCGGGCGGTACGCGCTCTACAACCTGACCAAGGGCGCGGTCCGCATGTTGGCGTCCTCGCTCGCCCACGAGCTCGGTCCCAAGGGCGTCCGCGTCAACTCGCTCTGCCCCGGCATCATCGACACGCACATGAACGTGCACGACGATCCCGTCATCGGCAACCCTGACGGCGAGGGTCTGCGCGAGCAGATCCCGCTCGGTCGCTGGGGACGTCCCGACGAAGTCGCCGACGCCGCGATCTACCTCCTCTCCGACGACGCCTCCTACGTCGCGGGCGCGTCGCTCGTCGTCGACGGCGGCTACCTGCGCATCTGAAGGGACGACCATGACGACCGTTCGCTTCCCGACGCTGACACCCGCGCGACGCCGCGAGCTGCTCGCTCCCCCGAGCCGGGAGGGCCGCCTCCGGATCGTGATCGACACCGACGCGGCCAACGAGATCGACGACCAGTTCGCGCTCGCCTGGGCGTTCCTGTCGCGCGATCGCTTCGACATCGAGGGCGTCTACGCCGTTCCCTACAGCTTCGGCATCTACCGCGAGGACCTGATCGAGACCCGCCGCCGCCTCGACGGGGGGCAGGCCATCCCGGACGAGCTCCGGCCGCTTGTCGGGTGGGTCGAGGGGCTACGGGCCGACGGCGTCCACCCGTCCGAGGTGCCGTTCGTGAACCCGGCTGACGGCATGGAAGAGTCGTACCAGGAGATCCTGACGGTCGACCGGCTGATGGAGGCGGGTCTCGCCGATCGGACGTTCCGGGGCTCGCCGGGCTACCTTTCCGCCCCCGAGGAGCCGATCGACAGCCCCGCCGCCCGGCATCTGATTGAGCGGGCGCTCGCCGACGACGACCGGCCGCTCTACGTCGTCGCGATCGGCGCGACGACGAATCTCGCGTCGGCCCTGCTGATGGCGCCGGAGATCGCTGACCGGATCGTGATCGTCTGGACGTCGGCCTACCCGACCTGGTCGGGCATGTACAACTACTCGTTCAATCTGGAGCAGGACCTGTCCGCCTCGCAGCTGTTGTTCACGAGCGGCGTGCCGATGGTGTACCTGCCGGGGTACTACCTCGGTGCGCAGCTGCGCCTGTCGCTCCCCGAGATCGAGAGCTGGATTCGTGGCTGCGGCGCCATCGGCGAGTACCTGCACCACCTCTACACGCACAACCCGCTCTACCCGCAGCGTGGCATCCACGAGAAGCCCGGCCGCAGCTGGGTGATGTGGGACCTGATCAACTTCGCCTGGTTGCTGGAGCCCTCGTGGGTGCCCACGCGCTTCGTGCCCACGCCGCGGCTCGGTAGCGATCAGCGCTGGCACGCCGCGGGCGCGCCGGCCACCGAAATGCTCGAAGCGTTCGAGGTCGCTCGCGACCCGATCATGATCGACTTCCTCGCGAAGCTCCACGCCGCCTACGGAACGGAGGACGCATGACGCGCGAGACGTCGCCCCTGGACCCGAACGACGACCGCCCGCTCTACCAGCAGCTCTACGCCGCCATGCGCGGCAAGGTGCAGCGCGGCGAGTGGTCCCTTACCAGCATGATCCCCGCCGAGGCCGAGCTGATGGCCGATTACGGCGTCAGCCGCATCACGGTTCGAGCGGCGCTGGATCATATGGTTCGGGACGGCCTGATCGAGCGGCAGCGGGGGCGGGGCAGCTTCGTGCGTGCGGCCGCGCCCGAAGCCCGGGCGTGCTTGACGTCGCTGACCGAGCAGGTCCTGCGCTCCGGCCGCACACCGACGACCGACGTGCTCGGCGTCGAGATCCGGCCGGCGGCGCGATTCACCGATGACGAGCTTCCCTTCCCCGGCGACGAGGCGCTCGCACGGATCGAGCGAGTCCGACGCATCGACGGCCGACCGGTCGCGCTGATGCGCTCGTTCATTCCCGAGCGGCACGTTCCCGGCGTCTCGGCCCGGGACTTCGCGGAGGAGGGGCCTGCCCAGAGCCTGATCTACGTCCTCGAACATCACTTCGGCGTACTGCTCGACGTGGGCGAGGAGACGCTCGTGCCGACCGGCGCGGAGCGGCGGGACGCGGAGCCGCTCGGGATCAGGGTCGGGACGCCCGTAGCCGTCAAGATCTGCCGGATCGAGAACGCCGCGGGGGAGACGACGCTCTACGAAGAAGCGATCTGGTGCGCGCCGCAGACCCAGCCGATCCAACGCTTCCCAGATCCGCTACTGGCCGTTCGGTGACGCGTCGAGTACACCGGACCCGCCTGCTTGACACCGCGCGAAATGTCATGACATTCTGCCTCCCAACGTTCACAACATCGCTCACCTCACGATTCCGCGGGGGCGTGGGCGAACGCTCAGGAAGCGAGGTGTGCATGCCCGCCACGACGCATGCCCAGGCCCGCCCGGCGAGGCGTCGATGACGCGTCTTCGGCTCGAAGGGCTCGTCAAACGATTCGGGGACGTCACGGCGGTCGATCACGTCGACCTGACCGTCGAATCGGGGAGCCTCGTCGCGCTCCTCGGCCCCTCCGGCTGCGGCAAGACCACCACGCTCCGCATGGTCGCGGGCCTCGAAGAGCCCAGCGACGGCGACATCGTCTTCGATGACGAGTCGGTCCTCGGCGTGGCCCCCGAGAAGCGCGACATCGGCATGGTCTTCCAGCGCTACGTCCTCTTCCCGCACATGAGCGTCGAGAAGAACGTCTCCTTCGGCCTGCGCATGCGCGGCATGGACAAGGCCGAGATCGACCGACGGGTCGCCGAGGTGCTCGACATCGTGCAGCTGCAGGGGCTCGCCAAGCGCTTTCCAAGCCAGCTCTCCGGCGGGCAGCAGCAGCGTGTCGCGATCGCCCGCACGGTCGTCACCGATCCACGCCTGATGCTGATGGACGAGCCGCTGTCCAACCTCGACGCGAAGCTCCGCGAGGAGATGCGGGCCTTCATCACCGACCTGCAGCGACGCCTGGGCATCACGACGCTGTTCGTGACGCACGACCAGGTGGAGGCGATCGAGCTCGCCGACTCCATCGGCGTCATGTTCGAGGGCCGGCTGGTGCAGTTCGGATCGCCCGAAGAAATCTTCAACCGGCCGCGCAACGAACGCGTGGCCGACTTCATGGGCACGACCAACCTGCTCCACGGTGATCTGGACTCCGTTGGTCCCGACCGCAGTCGCCTCTCGACGCAGGTCGGCGTGTTCGAGCTCGAACACGGCGACCGCCAGGACCGGGGTGGTCCCGTCGTCGCGACGGTGCGCCCCGAGCACATCGACCTTAGATCCCCCGACGGTCCCGACGACGGCGCCGGCGCCAACGCCTTCCGCGCCACCGTCGAGGAGGCCGTCTACTACGGAGGCACGTTGACCTACCGCGTCGCGTCCCAAGGCGTGTCGATGCAGGTGCGCGATCGCTCCACGCGACGGTTCGCGGAGGGAGAGGAGGTGGTGGTGCACGTCCAACCGGAGCACCTCTGGGTGTTCCCCGATTGAAGTGAGAACGCCGCGTAGCGTTCCGCTCCGTCCCGAACCCTCTCTGATGAGCACCACGAAGGAGACCGAATGCTCACGTCCATCCTCCGCAGGATCGCGCCTCTGGCGCTTCTGATCGCTTTCGTCACCGGGGCCGCTCTGGCGCAGCCCACCGGCACGCCCGAAGCCGAAGCGTTCCGCGAAGCCTTCCTCGCCGGCGAGCTCGCCTGGGACGACGTCCTCGAACGCGCCGCCGAAGAGGGCGAGGTCGTCTGGGCGCACTGGGGCGGCAGCGAGAACCTCAACACCTGGATCGACACCGTCGTTGCTCCGTCGATGGCCGAGTACGGCGTCACGCTACGCACCTCCCGCGTCACCAACACCCGCGACGTCGTCGACCTGATCCTGGCCGAGACCGCGGCCGGGCGCGGCGTCGGCGAAGGTTCGGTCGACGCGATCTGGATCAATGGCGAGAACTTCTTCACGCTCTCCTCGCAGGGCCTGAACTTCGGCTCGTTCGCGGACCTCGTTCCGAACGCCGAGTACATCCACTTCGATCCGGACAACCCCGCCTCGGGACCGAACCTCTTCGACTTCGGCTATCCCACCAACAAGGAAGAGATCCCCTGGTCCGGCGACCAGTACATGTGCGCGATCGACACGGCTCGCCTGTCGCGCGAGGACGCCCCCAGCGACTTCGCCGAGCTCGAAGCGTGGCTGCGCGAGAACCCCGGCCGCTTCACCTACGTCCGTCCGCCCCAGTACAACGGCAACACCTTCGTGCAGTCGGTCCTCTACGCGCACAACCCCGACGGCACCAGCTTCGCGCCGTTCCAGCTGAGCGCGGACGCGCTCGGCGCGGAAGAGTTCCTGCACCTCGCGCGCCCCGGCTACGAGTACCTGCAGCGGATCGAGCCGTTCCTGCTCGGCGGCGGCGGAGCCGACGGCCAGCGCGGCTCGCCCATCTACCCCGAGGACCAGAACGGCCTCGAGGCGCTGTTCATCAACGGCGAGATCGATATGGCCTGCCAGTTCGGCATGTACAACACCGCCGTCTCCGTCGAGACCGGAAGCTTCCCCGAGACGGCCGAGAACGTCATCTTCCCGTCCGACGGCATGATCAAGAACAAGAACTTCATCGGCGTTCCCATCAACGCGCCCAACCCGGCCGCCGCGATGGTCCTCGCCAACCTGCTCGCCAGCCCGGAGAACCAGATCTCCAAGCTCGGCGCGATCGGCTACGTGCTCGGCATCGACGCCGACCTGCTCGACGCCGAGACGCAGGCCCAGATCGACGAGGTCGCCCCCAGCCTGATGGGCATCACCTACGACGAGCTCGGTGCGGCCACCGTGCCCGACACCAACGCGTCCCTCGTGAACGTCATCGAGGGCACCTGGATCGAGTTCATCGAGCGCCGTACGGGCACGCTCGAGGAGTCCATCGAAGCCGCCTACCAGGGCCGCTGATCCGTCCCTAGATCTCTTCCGGTGCGCGCCTCCCTGGGCGCGCACCGGACCCGAGGAGACCGATGCAGAGCGCCTCCCTCCCCCCGTCGACCCCACCGTCCGGCGCCCGACGCGCGTCGGGCAGGCGCACCTGGATGCGGCGGCTCTACGTGCCGCTCATGCTCGCGCCCGTCGTCCTGACCATCACGACGCTGTTCGTCGGCGCGCTGGTCGTGGCGCTCCTGCAGAGCTTCGGCTACGCGCCCCTCTACGGCATCAACGAGTTCCCGACCTTCAAGTACTACGGGAGCCTGTTCTCCCAGGCGGGCTTCTGGGCCTCCGTCGGCCTGACCTTCTACTACGCGATCGTCCCCACCATCGTCGGGACGATCCTGAGCATCTATCTTGCGCTCGCCCTGCGTCGCCGTTTTCGCGGCAAGGGCTTCGTGCAGTTCGTCTACAAGCTGCCGCTGATGATCCCCTACCTGGTCGGCGTCGCCGTCACGATCGTCCTGTTCGGCAACGGCGGCATCATCGCGCGCAGCCTCTACGCCATCGGCCTCATCGAGACCACGCGCGACTTCCCGCGTCTGATCTACAGCCACGCAGGCTGGGGCGTCATGTTCGTCTACGTATGGAAGCAGGTCCCCTTCACCACCCTGATCGTCTACTCGGTCCTGATGGGCCTCGGTCGCGAGAGCGAGGAGGCCGCCGCCACGCTCGGTGCGAACAAATGGCAGACCTTCTGGCACGTCACGCTTCCGCAGATCATGCCGGGCATCGTCTCGGCCACGATCATCGTCTTCGCCTTCAACTTCGGCTCGTTCGAGATCCCGTTCATCCTTGGCGGCGGGTTCCCGAACACCCTGCCCGTCGAAGCTTGGCGCGCGTTCGAGGACGCCGACTACAGCCGTAGGCTCCGCGCGATGGCGATCGTGATGGTCATCGGCCTCATGAGCGGCGCCGTGCTGTTCGTCTACCTCTGGACCTACCGCCGCTTCGAGCGGCTGCGGGGGCGCCAGTGAGGCCCGCCGCGGACGCCACCGTCGCCACCGGCGCCCAGCGGCGTCGTCGCCGAGGCCTGGGGAGCGACCGGCTCGGACCGTTCGGACGCTTCTACGTCACCATCATGACCGGGGCGGTGCTGATCCCGTTCCTGCCACTGATCGTCGGATCGTTCGCGTTCCGCTGGACCTGGCCGGACCTGCTGCCCTCGACCTGGTGGTGGGAGGCGCGCGGCACCGCGCGGCTTCCGCAAGGCTGGGACTACATCTTTTCGCCCGTCTCCCGGGTGGTCGAATCGACCGGCAACACGTTGCTGATCGCGATCATCGTGACGCTGCTCTGCACGCTCATCAGCCTGCCGGCGGCCCGCGTGATCGCGCGCGAGCGCTTCCGCGGCAAGAGCTTCATCGAGTTCTTCCTGCTGACGCCGTTGATCATCCCGGAGATCGCGGTCGGCCTGGGGATCCTGGTGACCTTCATCCAGCTCGGGCTCGCCGGGACGTACTTGGGCATCGTCCTCGTCCACCTCATCCCGACGATTCCCTACATGGTCCGCGTGCTGACGTCGGTCTTCCAGGGCCTCAGCAGCGACTACGAGGAGCAGGCGCGTGTCCTTGGCGCGGGTCCGCTCAAGACGCTCGTCCACGTCACCGTGCCGATGATCCTGCCGGGCATCATCGCGGGCGGCCTGTTCGCGTTCCTGATCAGCTCCAACATCTTCCTGCTGACCTTCTTCATCGGACGCGGGCAGATCGAGACCCTGCCGACCCTGCTCTTCAGCCGCGTCAGCGGGGGCGGGGCGCTGGACGCCGTCGCGGCCGGCGTCGCCCTGATCGTCTGCGTGCCCGGCATCGTGCTGCTGATCATCACAGAGCGCTTCATCAAGGAGGAGGTGTTCGCCAAGGGCTTCGGCGGCTGACCGCCGGCCCGGCGACCTACGATGCGGACGGTAGAACGAACGACGCGACCCCCGGACCCGACGCGATGACCCGGCCCGGACCCACGCTGGACGACCGTGTCTGGGGCGTCCTGTACGGCGCGGCCTGTGGCGACGCCCTCGGCGGACCCGTCGAAGGACTCCATCACCGTGACCTCGCCGATCGGTACGGCGCCGTCGACCGGATGCTCCCCTACGACAAGCCCCCGGCCGAGCATGCGCAGTTCGCGAACGCGCCCGCGTCCGTCACCGACGACACCCGGTTGCACCTGATCACCTGCGACGCGGTGCTGACGCGCGGCACGGGCGTTCGGGCCGGCGATCTCGCGATCGCGATCGACGCCTGGCGTGATCGACACCGGGAGCCCCTCGAGCGGGCGTTCATCGAGGAGTACCACTACGCGGCCCTGGTCGGTCCGAGCAAGGCACCGTGGGGCGGTCACGCCACCAACGGCGCGATCATGTCCAACCACGTCGTCGGCGTCGTGCACGCCGGCGACCCGGTGGCGGCGTTCCGGACGGCGTTGGATCTGGCCTACCTCAGCGACGGCTACGGGCGCGAGGCGGCGGCGATCCACGCTGCGATCGTCGCGGGCGCGTTCGTTCCTGGCGTCAAGGTTCGCGACCTCGCCGACGAGGCGCTCCGCATCGCCTGGGCGGAGCGACGCGACGGTCCCCACTGGCGGCGAACGGTGGCCGAACACGACTGGGCTCGCTTCGAAGGGCGCCCCAACCATGAGCTGATCGAGCGCGCACTGGCGCTGGTCGACCAGGCCGAGCCCACCGGCACGCCGGAGGACGATGCCGAGCTGCGCGATGCGCTCTACGACGCGCTCTACGTCTCGCCCGTCGGAAGCGAAGCCGGCCAGACCCTCGCCGTCGCCGTTGCCATGCTGGTGCGCCAAGACGCCGATCCGGAGCGAACGCTTCGCGCCTGCGTTGCCTACGGCAGGGACAACGACTCGTACGCCAGCGTGGCAGGCGCCGTGTGCGGCGCCCTGCACGGCGTCCGTGCCCTGCCCGACGCGTGGGTCCGCGACGTCCGCGCCGCCAATCCCGAGCTTCCCTTCGATCGGGTCGCGGGCCGCCTCGCCGAACAGGTGCGGCAGCGCATCCGCGCGACCCGCGCGATTCTCGAGGCGCTCGAGGCGACCTCCGCATGAACCTCGCCCCCGACGACTGGCGCGCCGCGCTCGGCCTCGGGCCTGTGGAGACGCCCGTCGCCGTGATCCTCGAAGGCACCTGGTGGGAACGCGAAGCGTATGCGGCGCGGACCGCGAAGCTGAGCGAGGTCCGTGAGCTGAACTTCCCCGGCTGGATGCTCGCTCGGCACCGCGGGATTCCGATCGTCTACGCCTGTGCGTACGGTGCGCCCAAGGCGGTGGAGCCGGTGCACGTCCTGGCGCAGCTGGGAACCCGTCTGGCCGTCCAGATCGGATCGTGCGGAGGTCTTCATCCCGACGTCGTGACGGGTGACATCGTCGTTCCCTCGCGAGCCGAGATCGGCGAGGGGGCGTCCCCCGCGTACGGCCGATGCGACGTCTCCCTGGCGTCGAGGCCCTGGGTGGATCGCGCGACCGCCGCCGTTCGCGAGCGCGGCCTCCGCGTTCACGACGGACACCACCTCACCACGTCGGCCCTGCTGCAGCAGCCGCCAGAGACCGTCGCCCGCTGGCACGCGGCCGGCTACACGTCGGTCGACATGGAGACCTCCGCCGTGTACACGGTGGCCGACGTCTTCGGCATCGACGCCGTCTCCCTGCTCTTCGTCTGGGACGAGCTGCTGGCCGGCCGGGGCTTCCTAGCCACGTTCGACGAGCAGGAAACCGCCCGCCAGCGACGCGCGAACGAACTCACCTTCGACGTCGCGCTGGACCTCGTGGAGATGGTCGCATGATCCTGTCCGTGCACACCGCCCTTTGGAACCGATCGTGGAGCGACGACGTCGTTCCGTTCGTCGAGGCCGCGGCCGGCGCAGGCTTCGCTGGGGCCGAGGTGTCGCTCCTCGGCGACGACGCCGGCTTCGCTCGCGTCGCGTCCGTCGCGTCCGAACTGGGCGTGCACCTCACGGCCACGACGGGCTTGTCGCCCGACGCCGACGTCGGAAGCGGCGATCCCGCCGTCCGCGCTCGCGGCGTCGAGGCGCTTCGGCGGGCGATCCGCTCGACCGACATCCTGGGAGCGCGCCAGCTGTCGGGTGTGATCTACGGTGCTTGGGGCGTCACCGATCCGGACCGTCGCGACGAGCGCCTCGCCCTCGCCGCCGAGGCCCTCCGGGCCGTCGCGCCCGACGCTCGCGACGCGGGGGTGACCCTGGGTATCGAGGCGATCAACCGCTACGAGACCGATCTGGTCAACACCTCGCGGCAGGCGTGCGACCTGGCCGACGTCGTCGGCGACCCCGCCGTCGGCGTGCTGCTGGACGCCTACCACATGAACATCGAGGAGAAGGATCCAGCCGCCGCCGTCCGAGAGGCCGGGGACCGGCTCGTGCACGTGCACGTCGCCGGCCGCGACCGCGGCGTTCCCGATCCGGTTTGGCTGCGACGCACCGGCCTGAAGAACGCGCTCGAGGAGATCGGCTACGAAGGCGTCGTGACCTGCGAGATGTTCGTGCGCGCGAACGTGCCGGTCAGTCGCGACCTGACCGTTTGGCGCGATATCGAGTCCGACGTCGACAGAGCCGCCGCCGAGGCATGCGAGGTGATGACCGCATGGGCCTCATGACCGGTGTGGAGGTGGACGTCTGGCTGGCGGATCTGGCCACGACCTTCGCCCGGGCCGCCGACGACCTGGCCCGACTGGACCGCGAGGTCGGCGACGGCGATCACGGTGAAACGATGCGCCGCGCCTTCGCGGCCGCGGAACGGACGCGCTCCGCTGGCGCATCGGAGCCCGCCGACGCGGCGCTCGAGCGGGCCGGCCAGGCGATCCTCGACGCCGGAGGAGGCGCCTCCGGTCCGCTCATCGCCAGCGTCTTCATCGGGCTGGCCGCCGCGGCGCGACAGCGGGGAGCGCTCGACGCCGCGGCCGTCGCGGACGGTCTGGCTCGGGCCCGCGATCTGGTCGTACGGATGGGGCGCTGCGCCCCGGGTGACAAGACCCTCCTCGATGCTCTCGACCCGGCCGCCGACGCGGCTCGCAGGGCGATCGCGTCCGAGGGAGGCGCGGTCGAGATCGTGTCGGCCTGGAGCGCAGCTGCCACCGCTGCCGCTCATGGGCGGGACGCGACCGCGACGATGGCCGGCCGCCGCGGCCGCGCCGCTTGGGTGGAAGGGCATGGTGCGGGTACGCCGGACCCGGGGGCGACGTCGATGGCGTTGATCCTCGCGTCGGCGTCGCGAGTCGCTCGTGGTCACGTCACGAAGGCCGGCGCGGCCGCCCCCGCGACGGACGCGGAGCGCCGGATGGTCGACGGCGACGGTGCCGACCCTCGGCGTGCCGCGGCCGCCGGCAAACTGCTCAACCGTCCTGCCGATCTGGTCGACGAGATGATCGACGGCTTCGTCGCCGCCTATCCGGACCGGGTCCGGCGGGTGGAAGGAGCCAGCGTGGTCGCGCGGGCCACGCCCAAGCCGACCGGCCGGGTCGGCCTCGTGATCGGCAACGGATCCGGGCACGAGCCGATCGCGATGGGCTGGGTCGGGACCGGCATGCTGGACGCCAACGCCGTTGGACCGGTGTTCACGGCGCCCGGACCCCGTGCGATCGTCCGCGCCATCGCCGAGGCGGACCAAGGCGCGGGCGTCCTCCTGCTCATCTCGCACCACGAAGGCGACCGGATCGCGGGCGAGATGGCGGCCGAGATGGCGCGCCTGGCGGGACACGAGGTCGCGACGCTGGTGATGTACGACGATGTCGCCTCCGCGCCCAAGGGGCGCGAATCCGATCGGCGCGGTGCGCCCGGCACCGCGTTCGTCTACAAGATCGTGGGCGCCGCGCTGGAGGAGGGCATGGGGCTCGCGGAGGCCAAGCGCTTGGGTGAACGCGTGCGAGACGGCACGCGCACCCTGGCGGTGGCGCTGGCCCCGGGGACGTCGCCGCTGACCGGCGAGCCGATGTTCGCTCTGCCGCCGGGCGAGGCCTTCATCGGAATGGGCGTGCACGGCGAGCCGGGCTTCGCGCGCATGCCCTCGTACCCCCTCGACGCCGTGTGCGATCGCGTGATGGACGGCCTGATCGAGGACGGGGAGTACGTCTCAGACGAGACCGTCGGCGTGTTCGTCAACGGCTCCGGCGGGACGTCATTGATGGAGCTGCTCGCCGCGTCCCGCAGCGTCTTCCGTCGTCTTGAGCGCGAGGGCATCCAGCACGTCGCGCCGTTGATCGGGAGCTACGTGACCACCCAGGAGACCAAGGGGTTCTCCGTCAGTCTGTGCCGCTTCGACGACACCGACCTCCGCCGCTGGACCGCTCCCTCCGACGTTCCCTTCTTCCACCTGTGACGCCCCGTCCCGCCCCGGCTCCCATGGAGGCACGATGACCCGACCCGCCGACTCCCCATCCACCGATCAGCTCTACGCGATGTACCACTCGATGGTCGCGATGCGCCGCTTCGACGACGAGGTTCGCGACCTCGCCGCGGCCAAGCGCATCCCCGGCTACGCCCACACCTACACGGGCTCCGAAGCGATCGCCGCCGGCGTTTGCGCCGCCCTGCGCCGCAGCGATTGGATCGCGTCCACGTATCGAAACCATGGCCACGCCATCGGCAAGGGCGTGTCGCTCGAAGCGATGGCGGCTGAGCTTCACGGACGCCGCACCGGCACCGCCAAGGGCAAGGGCGGCAGCATGCACATCAGCGATTTCGGCGTCGGCATGCTGGGTTCCTTCGGGATCGTCGCGGCCGGCATGCCGGTCGCGTTGGGCGCTGCGATCAGCATGCAGATGCAGGGGAAGGACGACGTCGCCGCCGCGTTCTTCGGCGACGGCGCCGTGCACCAAGGCGTCTTCCACGAGGCGATGGGCCTGGCCAAGCTCTGGAACGCCCCCGTCCTCATGGTGTGCGAGAACAACCAGTACGCCGAGGCGACCGCACTCGACTACCACCTCAACACCGACACCGTGGCCGACATGGCGTGCGCCTACGACATGCCCGCCGTTACGGCGGACGGCATGGACGTCGTCACGGTGTACGAGGCGACCCGCGACGCCGTCGAACGGGCCCGCGCCGGCGGCGGCCCGACCCTGCTGGAGTTCGTCTCGTACCGCTTTTCCGGCCAGTTCGAGGGGGACAAGCAGACCTACCAGCCGAGTGACGAGGTCCAGCGCTGGTGGGACAAGGAGCCGCTGACGACGTTCGAGCGGGCGGCGGTGGAGCGTGGGCTGGACGAGCGTCGCCTCGCCGAGATCCGCGACGCGGTGGCCCACGAGGTCGAGACCGCGTTCGCGGCTGCGGAGGCCGCGCCCTGGCCCGACCCAGACGAGATCTACGACGACGTGTACGTGTCGTACGAGGGGGACCTGCGATGAGCGAGCGGCTGCTCACCATCAAAGACGCCATCAACGAAGCCCTCGCGCAAGCCATGGAGGCCGACCCGACCGTCTTCATGATGGGCGAGGACATCGCCGGCGGCGCCGGGCGCGACGAGAGCGGCGGGATGGACGCTTGGGGCGGCCCGTTCGGCGTCACCCAGGGCCTCGCGACGCGCTTCGGTCGCGACCGCGTGCGCGACACGACGATCGCGGAGGCCGGCTTCTTCGGGGCGGCCGTCGGCGCGGCGGTCACCGGCATGCGTCCGATCGTGGAGCTGATGTACGTCGACTTCGCCGGCGTCGCCTACGACCAGATGCTCAACCAGGCAGCCAAGATGCGCTACATGTTCGGTGGGACGCAGAAGGTGCCCATGGTCATGCGCACGGTCGTCGGCGCAGGCTTCCGAGCCGCGGCCGAGCATTCGCAGACGCTCTACTCGCTCTTCACGCACGTACCCGGCCTCAAGACCGTCGCTCCGTCCACCGCGGCGGACGCCAAGGGGCTGCTGCTGACCGCGATCCAGGACGACGACCCCGTCGTGTTCTTCGAGCACAAGCGGATGTACATGCAGACCTCGCACGTCGACGAGGCGCCGACGCCGATACCCTTCGGTCAGGCGCGCCTCCGCCGCGAGGGTACCGACCTGACGATCGTCGCGATCCAGCGGGGCGTCCAGTTCGCGCTCGAAGCGGCCGAGGTGCTCGCCCAGCAGGGCGCATCGGTCGAGGTCATCGATCCACGTACCTACTCGCCCCTGGACAAGGCGTCGATCCTCGCATCGGTCGAGAAGACCGGCCGGCTGCTCGTGGTGGACGAGTCGTACCCCCGCTGCAACCTCGCGACCGACATCGCAGCGATCGTGGCAGACGAGGGGTTCGACGCCCTGCGGGGTCCGATCCGTCGGGTGACGGCCCCGCACACGCCGGTGCCGTTCAGCCCGCCGCTCGAGGACGCGTACTTACCGCTTCCGCCGCGCATCGTCGCGGAGGCGCACCGGCTGCTGGACCGCGGATGACGACAGGTCGTCGTCCGTGAACGTCGCGTTCCTTGGCCTCGGCACGATGGGCGCGCCGATGGCGCGGGTTCTCGCCCGGGGCGGTCACGCGGTGACGGGCTACGACATCGACGACGACGCGCGACGACGCTTCGTCGCCGGGGGCGGCGTAACTGCCGGGACGGCTGCCGATGCCGTCTCGGCCACGAACCTCGTGCTGACCATGTTGCCCGAAGGTCGGCATGTCCGGGAGGCTCTGCTCGGGCCCGACGGCGTCGGCCGACACCTTCGCCGGGACGCGCTGGTGTTGGAGATGTCGACGATCGATCCCCGCGAAAGCGACGCGATCCGTTCCGACCTCGCGTCTATCGGCGTCAGCATGGTGGACGCACCCGTCGGGCGCACGTCCGAGCATGCCGCCCGTGGCGAGCTACTCGTCATGGCGGGAGGAACGCCGGCCGATCTGGCACGGGTCGCACCCCTGCTGGAGCTCGTCGGCGATCGCACGATCGACTGCGGTGGGCCAGGGACGGGAGTCCGCATGAAGATCGTCAACAACTTCATGTCGATCGCCCTCAACGCGCTGTCGGCCGAGGCGTTGACCCTGGCAGAAGCGAGCGGCCTGGACCTGGAGCGAACGCTCGAGGTGCTCACGGGCACGCCCGCCGGCCAGGGCCACTTCACGACCACCTACCCAGGAAAGGTGTTGGCCGGAGACCTTTCGCCGGCGTTCCAGCTTCGGCTGGCCCGCAAGGACCTGGCGATCGGCGTGGCGTTCGCCGCGACCGTCGGTCTGAACAGCCGGGTGGGCCCCGCGGCCCTAGGTTGGTACGACGAAGCGATGCGCGTGGGGAGAGGTGGAGAGGACTGGACGGCGATCTTCGCCGAAGCCCGGGGCAGCGTTCACGAGACGTAGCCCGGTCGTCCCGGCTCGGCCGATCACGGCCGCGACAGCGGCACTCCGCACAGATCCAGTACCCGGCGACCGTAGAGGTCGGGACATCCATGCGTATCGCTCGGTCGACCAAACGACGATCGAAGGGGTCGCGGTGGCTGTACCTCGACGCCGAGGCGAGGGTACTCTCGAAGCAGATCAAGGAGCTCGTGGCCCGCGCTGCACCCAACCTGCTCAACGCGTTCGGGATCGGCACGGATACCGAAGCAGAGATCCTCATTGTCGTCGGCGACAATCCCAGACGTATCCACTCGGAAGCCGCACTCGCGAAGCTGGCCGGCGTCAGTCCAGTCCCAGCGTCCTCGGGGAAGACGACCGGCCGGCACCGCCTCGCCCGCGGAGGCCACCGACAGTTGAACGCCGCTCTCTACCGCACGGTCATCGTCCGCATGCACGTTCACGAGCCGACCATCGCTTGCATCGCCCGTCGCACCGCTGAAGGCAAGACGACACGCGGCATCGTTCGCTGCCTCAAACGCTACGTCATCCGAGAGATCTCCAAGCTCGTGCAACCTGCGCGCCGCAAGCGCCAGCTCGCCGCTTGACAGTCATAGGAGCATCGACTCCCTGATGGAGAGCACGATCGGGCTCTTCAAGACCGAGCTCGTTCACAACCGCCAGACCGGCTGGCAATCCAGGCAGGAGGTCGAGACGGCTACAGCCCGCTGGGTGGCGTGGTTCGGCCACAAGCACCTTCACCAGCAGAGCGTGACAAGGCAGGCCGCGTGAGAACCGAGTCTCTACAGAACCCAGTACGGTTCACTTCGGACTAGACTGACAACGAACTCAGAACGGGATGAAGAGAAGGGATTTCAGTTTGTCTTCGCGGGTAGTGTTATGGCAATCAGGAATCCCAGGGCGCACGAGGTAGAGCTGAAAGATGGGCCGGATCTCTGTTTGGATCATCTATCCCTGGCCTCACTACTGCTTCTGCGACTTGCGGATAGCGGCCACCGTTGCGCTTGAGCCAGCCGGGCCTGTCACCGGGGCAATTCCCGAATGCCTACGTGACTTCTCGCGTATGGGTGCGATTCAAGATGCGAAGGCCGATCCAAATCTCCTTCTCTGAGTATCGGCGAGCGTGAGAGTGGGACGCGGAACTGGTCCTCATGCGGGGAGCTGCGATCGGTCAGCCCCTTCGAACTCGATGCGGTGGGCCCGTACCTGCGCGAGATGTCCGCTGAGCGATACGTCTAGATAGTCGTCGCAGGACACAGTCGCTCCACCGGTCCGGAGTGAAAAGGGTTCATTGCGACGAGCCGAGGAACGCGATGGCATCGCTTGACGCGGTTGCGAGCTGGTTGGTGGATTCCGGACTCGCAGGCGAGCACAAGGTTCAGCGAGCCTGTCAAGCGGTATCCAGCTTTACGAAGTAGTGCGACGTCCAGCCTTTGAAGGAGGACACCGTACGCTCGCGCGTAGAGAGACACCCACCTTCCCGCACCTGCGTTGCTGGCTCGTGGGCACGTTGCGGATACTCGGGTCGCCCCAATGGCGAAGTCGTCAGCCGCTCCGCAGCCTCCTGACGAGCACGTGCCGATTCTCGCTCGCTGATACGTGGAGCTCAGCCCGCAATGCTCACCGCACCCGCCCGTCCGGATGCACGAGATTCAAGAACGGCGCCGTGACGCCCAGCAGAAACGGCGGCACCGCGCAGATCAGCATGGTGACGGTGTAGCTGCCCAGCAGGTCGTAGCCGGCCGCCATGATCAGCGGGCCGACGGCGGAGCCGACGACGAGGGAGGTGGTGGCGAAGCCTTTCACGGTGCCT